>Ga0070683_100006150_pt1 | contig 10064 bp, 14 predicted proteins | sample KBSC713LmetaG_FD_64662 | JGI IMG/M metagenome (GOLD analysis project Ga0070683, IMG submission 64662) | Corn rhizosphere microbial communities from Kellogg Biological Station, Michigan, USA - KBS C7.1-3L metaG | ecosystem: Host-associated > Plants > Roots > Rhizosphere ... | reverse complement strand
CCAGCTGCGGATGCATTCCCAGCGCGGCTCTGACGTATTTGGTCGACGAGGCCAACTTGTTGTTTCGCGGCCAGGCCTTCGGGGTCGTAGTGACAGCGAGCGTAAAGATTCCGAGCAGGTCGCTCTCGGCTACGAGCGCTTCTAAGTCGGGATACAGGTCGAGGTGGCAGTGGAAATCGACGAGCCTCATGCGGTCATCTCGGCTTCCGCCGCCGGTGAAAACGTCTCTACGTCGCGCAGCAATTCACCGACCTCCGTGATGCCCCGCGAATAAACCCCGGCGAGTCCGTCGAGGTGGGCGATGTCCTCGAGCAGCGGTCCCGGTTTGTGGACCAAGACGCGGGCGAGATCGGGGCGACCAGCGAGGCGCGCCACGGCGTATTGGAACGCCCGCACCTGCTTGCCTTCCGCCGTCTGCGTACTCAACCGGTTCTGGTGGATGTCGACCCGATATCCGGTGGGATCACCGAGTACGGGCCGCGCGATCCCCGCGTCGACATGTCTAAGGTGAAGCGCCAGCTCGGCAACAAGCTGCCAGAGGATCCGGACGAGCAGAACAAGGCCTGGTACTGGCTGTACAAGCAGGTCGAAAAGGCGCCGCCCGTGGAGAGCGTGCATCGGGACTTCCTGCTGCTGAGGGATTATACGGCGCTGTCGATGCTGTTCCTCCTCGCGCTGGGCACGGTCGCGGGCTTCGCCGCGCGGCCGGCGGCCGTGCTGGTCGGCTATCTCGGCTTCCTCGTGCTGCAGTTCGTGCTGGTTCGCCTGGCGGCCGCGAACTGCGGCAAGCGGTTCGTCACCACGGTGCTCGCCGAGCAGAGCGTGGTGATCCAGTCGCGGAAGCGCGCATCTAGCCCGTGAGCGGATCCGCCGAAGCGTCCTGGGCCGATCGGCTTCCGTTCGCGCACAACTCTTCCCAGGCCCTGTAAACCCGCTGGAGTTCGTCGACCATGAACGCATTGCGTTGCCGGCGGCCATTTCGCCACCTCACAACCGCGCGAGGTGATCCCGGGTCGACGGCGCTGGTTTCGCGGAAATCGACCCCGGCAGGAGCCCGGCCCGCTTCAAGCGTCGATTTCAAAGTGGATTGTTGAGTCGAAATCGCTAAAACTGTGTTGGCGTTTTGAAAGCGCCGCTCCCGAGCCCGCTGATGCCTCTGGCGCGCACAAGCCGGTGTCGAGTGAAGGCCTGTGCGTTTAGTGCGCTCCACGGCCGTTAGAACGCGACCACATCCAAAACGAAGCGCCCCCACGCTTGGCGAGGCCGTTCGGTGATTGCTCGTACCGGTTTGGATGTAACGGTCACAGTCGCTTGCGGGCCTCGGCATAAGCTTTGGTGCGGGCCTCTTGATATAGTTGCTTGGCCGCCTTTACGGTAGGATCATTCTCAACTTGCTCATCGAGGTTCGGAGACGCAATCGTGCAATCATCATTGTTAATATGGTCGCGTACCGACGTTTCGAGGTTGTCAAGATACCGTTCGAGAAAGCTGATGCCGCTCTCGCAGTTACCTTGAAATCCAATACTATAAAGCTCGTCCAAGGCCTTTTTAGGGACGGGGAGGAATACGTCGTCGCGGTCAGCAAGACTAATTAGCTCATCGAGGCGCCGATGGATTGCTGTCCTCCTAGATCATTGATCTCCTGACCAAGGCTCTCAAGCTGCTCTGCGGCTTCAAAATTGCGGGGATCGTGGGGAAACTCATTGGCCTGCTGGCGCCCGCCAATTTGCGGCGCTATCAACGCAATAGCCTACCACTCGGAAGATGTAAGACACCGCCGCGGTTCCTTGAGTTTCGCTTTGCGATTTGGGTGTTATCGTCGCCCACTCGTGACCTAGGCACGGACACCACGGAGCGCAAGCGACGGCGGACGCCTTCGAAAGAAATTCGGAGATCGGCGACGATTTGGGCCACGATCATTGAGTCCACGGCAGTGGCGCTGTATTTCTTGCCATCCAACTTTAACAAAGGCTGTTCTCTGGTGCTTTCTTTTTAAAGGCGGTACGATTGATGATCTTAATAGACTTGGCCGGACAGCCGCCGCATTGCCGTGAACCCGATCGCCGGCAAGGGCGACGTCGTCGCCGAAGTCGGCGGCATCTTTGCTGTCGACCGAGTGCAAGGGCGGCATCATCAACACCCGACATTCGGGACAGGTCTCGCGGCTCTACAAGGGACTTTGTGAGACGATCAGTCTGCTGCCACCGTGCTTCGCTCGTTGGCAAGCCTCCGCGGGAGCCAGCCTGGCGGAGCGAGGGATGGAATCCCTTGCTCTCGCTGCGCGTCAGTCACGGCGTCGAGTGCTCGGGCATCCGAGGAGATCGGGACGGACGCTTCGTCGATCTGGCGCTTCCTGCCGGCACGAAGATCGATCGCGAAGGCCCCGTCCTGATCCGGACGGCGTTCATCGATCTCCACGAGCTCACTTTTTCTGAACTCGGATCACACTTTCACTCATCCGGTGGATGCGGTCCATTCGATCGGCGCCTACTGCCCGTCGGCGACGAGGCGTTGGCGCGCGTAGTTAAGAAGGATCCGTCGGCGCTCTGCTCTGTTGGCCACTTCCTTCTCTGGGACGTGGACGATCCCGAAAGTGCGATGCCCTATCTCGAAGCGGCGACTATCCATGGCAAAGTCAAGGCAGCGTTCGATCTGATCACGCTCGCGCTCTTCCGTCGGCCCTAGCCGGGCGGCGGATCGTCGTCCTCAGCGAGGACCTCTTTTTTAAGGCCGCACGAGCCATCTCTATTCGTCCTCGTCGACAATGCGGAGCCCCTGCCGATCTGGTTGATCAGCCGCGCTGGAACGAGCCATTCCCGGTAAGGCTTGCCTTCTTCGATCCACTCGTAGTCGTTGATGGTCTCTACAGGCAGTTCGACCTGTAACAAGGTGTCACCTCGCGCGCCCTCATTGACATCGAGCGGTACATTCGACAGCCATACGCCGGTGTGTTCGTGGGTGGTCATGTAAGTTCCAGTGCCATCGTGGAAGCCGTCACGGAAGATTTGTTCGGCGATAGCAGCCTGTGTTCTATGGTACAGGATCATGTTTGAGCCAGCTTTGCGACTAGTTGTTGCCGTCGCCCCATGCGGACCTAGGCGCGGACAGCATGGATCGCAACCGACCGCGGGCTAATGCAGCGAGATTTTGGAGATCGGCGAAAAGTGGCCTGATATCCACGTTTATACTGGCCTCTGATCAAATGACACCGGTCAGGTAACCTCGCCGACCGCGCTGGCAAGTTCTGGTGCGTGTCCGGTGTTGTTGTGCCCCGGCTGTTACCACACACTCCGCTCGAGCCCGCTGCAGGCGGCGGCATCAGCTCACGAGTCCAGACGCCGGTCGCTTGCGAGATGGTTCAACGATGAAGTCTCTAGCCGCCTGCCGATCTTCAACGCCTCGCGGTAATCTTCCACGTCGATGCCAGCCATCCTTTCAGCAATCGCCTTGACGCCGTAGCGCGCGTTCCACATGTGTCGGCGATCGATGGTGAGGGTGCCATCACGCCGCTCAAGGCCGCGCGTGCTGACGCACCATTGCCTGCCGATCCAGATCAACGGTCCCAGCGGCTGGCCGATGATCTCAACGTCGGGGTGCAGAAATAGGCCGGCGGGTTGCCATCTTCCAGCTCGAAGGCATCCGGATCGAAGTCATCCTCATCATCTGGAAGGCCAACGGGTGGGACTGCATCGAGCCACCATGATGGCGGTTCGAGCGCGTTGTCATCGGCGATCATCATCACGCCACCTCGTTCACCTTCGCCTTGTCGGCGTGTTGCTGGGCGAGTGCCTTGGCCTCATCGACGGTGCCGAGCTCACTACCAAGTTCGTCGTGCTCCCAGTACTGGTCATCGTCTGCCGGCTCGAACCAAGAGCCGTAGCCAGCGAACTTGCCGTCATCATCGTCGAAGTTGATGCCGATATGATAGTCGCCACTGATCCCGGCTGCCGTATAGCAGTGATATTCGACGCCATCGCGGTTCATCTGGCTTTCTTTCCAGACCAGCGTGGTGCTGTCGGTCGGTGCGGTCGATGGAGAATCGATCTCTGGCGCCTTCGCTGCGGGACGCCGATCAAGGAAGGACGGAATATCCGGCATCTCACCGGTCGCATGGTTGGCCTTTGTCTCCAGCATTTCCTGCGCGGGCACGATCTCCGGCGTCTTCTCTGCGGTCGCCTTTTTCCGCAAGCGTTGCAAACCCCTCCGCTTGTCCCTCGCGCCGGCCACGGAGAGTTGTTCGAGCCTATACATGAGCGCGTCCGCAACATCATCGACCATGTCGCGCATGGTCGGATCATTGGCGAGATGAGCCGCGTCGCCGCGGCGCGGCGCTGCTCGATCGACAGCTCGTTGAAGTCCGCCAGCAGCGCTTCGACGGCGTCGTGATCGGCCGCACCGTCAGCCATCGAGGGTCCCCAGCTCGAGCCCTCGGAGCATCTCAGCGTCGACGGTCCTCCAATAAAGTTTTCGGCCCCCCCGGCGGCCCATCTCGACAACCAGTCCCTTTCGGATCATCCGCGCCAGCGCGCGCCTGACGGCGCTGCGCTCTGCCGCAGACGTGGGACCACGGCAGTTTGACCGTCGGCCATAGGCGGCGTGGGTGAGCTGCAAGCTGGTCATACCTCCGCGTCGGCCGAGCATCTCAGCGACGCGGGTCGAGAGGTGTCGGTTTGCAACCCTCTCAGCCATTTCACCACCACCTGGTGCGCGAGTTGCGAGCGAAGGGCTTGAGCCGATCCAGCGGCCATTGCTCGACAACGACCGGCCTGCCCTTGCGGTCGAGGTCGGACCCGGCCGGCTCGTCCTTCTTCCGCCGCTTCCGGCTCGTCCCCATGAAACTAAACCGGATTTCCCGGCCCCTCAGATACGCAGAACCACCGCACGCATCGCGCTCGCATGGCTCGGCGCTGGTGAAAGATACTTACCGAAACTGCGCGATGCCGTGGGCTCAGCGCGCATTAGCGCGCGCGTGGTGCGTCGGTGCTGCCAGCGTGCAAACCGCGCAGCATCCAGCGAAGGAGCCACCAGCGCCGCTCGCTCGGCTCTGCGCCCTGCCCATAGGTCGGAGACACATGCGCCATGTGCCTCGGATCGAGCTGCCGATGTTGATTGTCGGCCGGACGCGCGAGCGCGCCGGCCTATTCCGGTGATGATCGTCTCTCCCTTGGGATCGACCGGGTTGGTCGAGGCCGGCGGCGTCAGCCGTCCGGCCGCTCACCGGATCTGAACCCGGAATAGTCTGCGGTCCGCTCTTAGTCATTTCTAAGAATAACAGCGGACGCGGTTTTCCTATCGATAGGATTTTTGCGTCCGCAGTCTGAAAAACAGACAGCGGACGCCTTTTTCCTATCGTGATCCTATCGATAGGACTTTCTGTCCGCAGTCTGCGGAACGTGTTGGATGGAACCACACTCATCGGCGGCTCCGAGCAATCTCAGCAACTTTGAATTTCGGTCCGTCGACAAGTCTCTTTTCGAGCTGGCCGGTCTCCAGCCCGAGCCTCACGGCGTCATGCACCGCTGAGGTCAGGGTGGCGCCCGTGAGGGTGACAAAGTGAATGACCTTGCGGCGCTTGAGCTCGGCCGAGAGCGCCTTGATGCAGACCCAGTCGCCCGGCTTGGTGAGGAGCTTCAAGATCGCCTCCAGCCGTTGAGCTGACCTGCTGAGCTTGGGTTTGGAGTGCAGTCGAGCGGCATCCCGCTTGGCCTTTTTCCGGGCGCTGTCGGCTGCCTTCTTCCTCGCCTGCATCGCCTCGTCGGTCATGCCTGCAACCCGGAAGGTTCTGAGCCGGGCCCTCTCGTGCTCGGCCTGGGTAACATCAAGATCGTTCCCGAGCGCCTCGGCTGACCAGAAGCGTCGCAATTCAAAAGCGACCTCGATGGCATCGGCGCGCTGCACTGCCGTCATCCACCGGCAGCGAAGAACGAGAAAATTTTCGGCCCGCCGCCGACCTTTGCTGCCGAGCAATGCAAACGTGTCGAGCACTCGATCCCTAAAGCGAGCGCCGGTCTCGTCGTCGGGAAGCACGCGCCCATGGCGGATTGCCATCAGCCGCATCAGTTCACGAGGCCTGAACCGAGCGACCGGATGATCTGTTTCCCTTGGCTCTTGGGCGTCCTTCGCTAAGTTCAGCCTGCGGGCGAAAGCGGTACTCATTGGTCACCGCCTGGCAGAAGGACCTGCTTCCAGAGCTCAGCCCGAACCGCCGCTTCTACACGACGAACCTCGGCGTCGATTGCGATTTGGTCGACGTCCATCTCCTCAAGCGTTAGGCGAAGGGCACGGAGGTTTCGTCGCACGTGCCGCTCACCTTCCTCGGCATCTCTCGTGAGCACGTGGGCGACGTGGCGCTTGATGTAGTCGACACCTCTGAACCGACCGGGCAGCAGCATGACCTTTGCCCTGGGTGACGCGATCTCAACGTGGAGCTTCGGTGCGACATCGGCCGCAGTGAGCGGCCGATGTCCTGCGGCTATTCTGCCGAACCTATTGCTACTCATGCCGCACCAGCCTCGCGCTGGAGCTGTTGCCAGCGGCCCCATGCGGCGCGGGCGAGCCGATGACATTCCACTTCGATCATGTCCTCGGCGACGCCGAACAGTTCTAGGCGCTCCCCGACGATCTCAAGGATGATGGCGAGCTCCTGCTCGGCATCGTCGATCGAAGGCCGCTTGGCCATCTGCCGCGCGACGCGGTTGATCATTCCGCGGTTTCGTGAATAGGGAAACACGTGTACTTCGGCATCGGTGCTCATTGGCATCACTCCTTCAACACGATGACGGTGCATCGCCGCCTCGTCCTGCTCGTCCTCCTCCTCTGAAATCGCGGCAGCTTCCATCTGGCGCGTCGATGGTGACGCGGGAGACGGCTTGCCCCGGGACGCGTAGATGAGCTGCCGCACCCATTCGCGTGCTGCGGCCAGTTGACGCTCGACTTCGTGCACTTCGTCATGCGTCAGACCGCCAGCAAGATCGCGTTGGTCATGCTGTTCGCAGAACCGCGAAAGATCGGCGGCGAGGCCGATCAGACGACTTGCACGACGGAAGGGAGTGGGGGCGCGTTCGCGCATTTCGGACCTCGATCTTGTCGGGGAGAAGCGCCGCCCAGGACACGGAGCTTGATCCTGGGCGGCGCGGTGCCGCGGCTTACATCCGGCCAGGCGGCGGTTGCGCCGGCCGCAGGAGACTGCCTCTGCGGCGGCTGCAAGGGGGAGGAGGGCGATCAGGCGGCTGTCCCGGGCTGGACGCGGCCCGCTTCGACATACGCGTCGCAGTCGGTCTCGTTGTAGATTATGCGCCCCGCGACCACGTAATAGGCAGGACCGATGCCGGCGGATCGCCACTTTGCCAACGTGCCCGGTGTCACGCCAATGCGAGCTGCTGCGGCGGCAGGCCTGAGCTTGCCGGCGGGGGCGGGTGCGAGCTTCCCCTTGCGAGGTGCTTGGTCAACCTGAACCATGATGAACTTCCTTCCGTACACAGGACGAACCGTCCGTCGATGGGAAGAAAGTGCGGAAAAAGCTGAGAATTAAAACCCGGTCAGGTTTTCGATAATCCCGGCGCACTCATTTCGAGCGTCGGCCGGGCGCACTCCAAGCGACTGCACCGCTTAGCGAAACAGCCGTTGTCCACAAGCCTTTTATTTTTCGATCGGAAGTATCGGGCCACTGCTTTCGCGCTTCGATTAGCATTCGCTTTCGCGGCCGCGGTTTGGTAGGCGCGATCTTCATCTCGCCGACCAGCCATGACAATGTCGGGTCGGTTGCGTCATGCGCCTGACCGTCTGCGACCGGCTTGCGCTCGATCGGCATCACCATTGGTGAGAATATCTGGTCGCTTCCGTGCTCAGCCCTGGCGATCGGAGACGAAGCTGGGTCGAACAAGAAGTGTCGCCACTGATCTGGCTGGATGGGTCGAAACGGTTCTGTGAGAGCGTGCCACCTTCCCACAAGCATGGCGTGGCCCATTTGGAGCGCCTCCTCAAAGCTCCGTCTTTGCGCATAGGAAAAACCCACACCGAAGGACGCAAGCTCGACCACATGCTGCCGATACGCCGGCTCAATCTCGTGGAGCGGCAAAGCGTCGGGTTCTGCAACAAGCCTATAATCGACATCACTGAAACCGTCCGATGACAAAGACTGCCCGCGTTCGACGTGCTTGAGGTACAGCTCACCGACAGTGCCGTCGATGACGAGCTGGACCTGATCTTGCCGCATGGCGACGGCGAAGTCTGATAACTGGACGATGTCGGCTGAGCACGCGCTTTCGGATGTCGTGGCTCGATATCGTTGCGCTACGAACGCGACAAACTCGGTGCCTGGATTCACATAGAGTGGGGAGAAGAAGAAGCGAGCTTGAGGTATCGAGAGCCAATTGGGACCGGAGTGCGTCCACTCGGAAAGGGCGAGCTGTTCGTACATCTCAGCGTCCCTCATTGATCTTGTGAATAGACGCCGATGGCGCGGCCGGTTCTCCTAGAGCCGCGGAGAGATGGTTGGCGATGCGCTCGGATGCTCGACGGAGGGGATCGCTATCAAGGTGCGCATACCTCTGCGTCGTCTCGGGGTGGCGATGCCCTAGCAGCCGGCCAATAATCGGCAGCCCAAGGCTGGCGCCGGCGCCGACGCTCGCGTGGGTATGGCGGAGATCGTGAATGCGCAGGCCGTCCAGTTCGGCGCGCTTCACAAGCGCGCTCCATGGCCGGTGGAGATCGGCGCGAGGCTGCTCGTCTTTCTCGCCGGCTGTCTGGCCGGCGATCACGAATTTGCCGAGCCGGGGAAGGTCGGTCAAAATTTGCAGAGCAGGTGCGTTCAGAATGATCGGTTTGCGCCCGGTCTTGCTGTCATCCAAGAGCAGCAACCCGCGCTCGAGATCTACGCTACGCCATTCCAGATTGAGGATTTCCCTTAGGCGAGCGCCGGTGAAGATCAGAAGGCGAATTGCCGCCGCTGCGAACTGGTCAATCTTCGTGAACCTGTTCTCGGGCTTCCGGGCGTGCTTTGCCTTCTTGGTATCGTCGACCAGGTGCGGCAGGCCGATTGTTTCAGCCTCGCGGAGAGCATCTCCCAATCGAGACAACTCTTCCGAGGTGAGGTATCGCTCCCGACCTTGCTCGCGAAAGAGGTCGATCCCCTTGGTGGGGTTCTCCATGCGAACCTTTTGGTCAGCGATCGCCCACGCGAAGAAGCCAGAGAGGACCTTGACGAGCCTGTTTGCCGTGACGGGCTTCTCCGCCCCTACATCGCGGTGCAGTTTCACCACGTCGGCGTCAGTGACGTCCTGAACGCGCTTGGTGCCCAAGGCGGGAAGGATGTGCACCCGAAAATAGAGGTCATAGAGGGCGAGGGTGGATGCCTTGCGATCGACCTTCGTCTCCGGTTTGAGGAAGAGCTTCGACAGCTCTTCCACCGTCGGGGCAGCACGGGCAGTCTGCCGGTCCCGGGCTGGGTCGGCGCCCAACCGGACGGCCGCTAGAACGTCCCTGGCTGCGTTCCTGGCCTTCTCCGGGGTCAGGGCAGCCAGCGAGCCAAGCGTCATGCGGCGCGACGGTGCGCGCCGGCCTCCGCCGCCCGCACGGTATTCAACTATCCAGGCCTTAGCCCCGTTGGGGGTCACCCGGAGCCCAAAGCCGGGAAGGTCCGCGTCCCACTCGATGAAGGTTTTATCGCTCGCCGCCAGCTCGGCAACGAGCGTCTTAGTCAGCCTCGAAGTCCCCATGATGACCGCCTCCCTCGGAGCCCGTGTCGGCACCGTGTAGGCACGGCGTCGGGAAAGCTCCGGAATTCACGGTCATCGTGGTACGTCATAAGACGCCAAAATCCAACGAAAAATCAAGGAAATACACCGATTTCGTGCAATCTAAGGAAAGTTCGGGAAAGCACCGGAAATGCGCAAAATCAAACTGGGAGACTAGGGGTCGGAGGTTCAAATCCTCTCGCTCCGACCATCTAACCAATTGATTCCATTCAATTTCCTTTCTGCGATTCTGACGTGATTCTGACGGGCGGTTCTTACGTTGTTCCGCCCTCGTTTTCGGCCGCACGTCGGCCCGTTCTTGCTACGTGC
>Ga0070683_100006148_pt1 | contig 10064 bp, 8 predicted proteins | sample KBSC713LmetaG_FD_64662 | JGI IMG/M metagenome (GOLD analysis project Ga0070683, IMG submission 64662) | Corn rhizosphere microbial communities from Kellogg Biological Station, Michigan, USA - KBS C7.1-3L metaG | ecosystem: Host-associated > Plants > Roots > Rhizosphere ... | reverse complement strand
CGGACCGGTCCCCGTCGGACACGGCTGGGGCCAGGCCCCGTTATGAAAATGTAAAGACACTGGCGGTCGTCGGCACAGGCTTGGTCGGAACGTCCGTGGCCCGAGCGGCCGGGCGAGCCGGAATCGCACGCGTCGTCGGGCGCGACGCCGACCCGGAGAGGCTGCGCTCGTCCGGGATCGCGCCCGCAGGCTCGCTCGCCGACGTCGAGCTCGTCGTCGTCGCCGTGCCGGTCGGAGAGCTCGAGGAGACGGTGCGCGGCGTGCTGGCGGAAGCCGGGCAGGACACGACCGTCACGGACGTCGGCTCGACCAAGCGGGGCGTCGCCGCGATCGACGACCCGCGCTTCGTCCCGGGCCATCCGCTCGCAGGCGGAGCGACCGGAGGCCCGACTCGGGCGGCGGCCGACCTGTTCGACGGCGCCGCGTGGCTGCTGACGCCGACCGCGTCGACCGGCGCCGCGCACCTCGAGCGCGTGCGTGGGTTCGTGGCCGCGCTCGGTGCACGCGCCGCCACGGTCGACCCCGAGGCGCACGACCGCGTGCTGGGCCTGACGAGCCATCTCCCCCACGCCGTCGCGAACCTGCTCGTGCAGGACGTCGCCGCCGGCGGGACCGACGCGCTCGCCTACGCGGGCGCGTCGCTGCGCGAGATGACGCGCGTCGCCGGCGCGAACCCGGGGATCTGGGCGGACATCTTCCTCGCCAACGGCGACGTGCTCGCCGACGCGCTCACCGCGCACGCCGACGCGTCCACCGACGTGGTGCGCGCGCTCCGCGAGGGCGACCGCTCCTTCCTCGAACGCTGGATCGAACAGGCGGCGGCGACGCGCGCGCAGATGCTCGAGCACGCGTACCGCACCGACGCGCAGCAGCTGCATCGCATCCGCGTGCGCGTCCCCGACAAGCCGGGCGTGCTCGCACGGATCACGCAGACGCTCGGCGCCGCGTCGATCAACATCGAGGACTTCGAGCTCCGACACGTCTCGCCCGAGTACGGCGGCGTCCTCATCGTGCTCGTCACCGGCGCGGAGAACGCCAAGCTCGCCCGCGAGCTCCTGCGCCGCGACGGCTACGCGGCCGCCTGAAAGCGAGGTAAGCCCGAAGGGCTTACCGACCGCAGATCAGGGCGGCCCTGCCGCAGGCACGCCCGCCCGCACGACGAGCCCGACTGCGCGCAGCACCGGCGAGCCATTCAGTAGCCGTCCCCGCCGCCCGGGTACGGGGGCTGGGGAGTGGGCGACGGGGACGGCATCGGGGTCGACGTGGGCGCGCGGTGGAGGCGCGTGCCGGTCGTGGTGAGCGCGGCCCAGTGGGCGACGGCGGCGCCGGTCACCTGGCCGGCCCGGCCGTCCGCTGCATGGAGGTACAGCGGGCGGCCGAGGAAGGTCACCTGGAGCCGGCCGTCGCCGCGCTTCGCGGTGGCGAGGCGATTGGCCGGGACGCCTGCGAGGGCCACCGGCGTCCCGGTCGTGAGGAGCGGCGGCCAGGCCGCGGCGCACGTGCCGCTGCACGAGCTCCGGCCACGCGCGTCCAGATCGAAGACGTAGAGCGTCCGCCCGTGCGCGTCGGCGAGCACGCGACCGAGCGACGTCGCATGCACCGACACCTTCGCGCGCTGCGGCGCGGCGAGCGTGAGGAGGGCGATCCGCATGTCACCGATCTCTACGCCGGCCCCGACGCATCGGATTCCGGGGCGGCGTCGCACCGCCCGGGTGATCGCTTCCTGGGCCGGACCGGTACCTCGTAAACCGATTGACTACGCGATCATCGCTTCGCGCATCGCGACCGCGACGGCCTGGGTGCGCGTCCTTGCCCCGAGCTTCGTCATGGCGCGCTGCGCGTGGGCCCGGACCGTGTCCGGGGAGAGGAAGAGCGTGCTGCCGATCTCCGCGTACGAGCCGCCCTCGGCGAGCATCCGGAGCACCTCGCGCTCGCGCGGGGAGAGTGCGCGGCGGTCGTCGGCGCGACGGCTCGTGGCGAGCGACGCGGCGAGGACCGGGTCGACGTAGAGGCCGCCGGCGGCGACCGTCTCGAGCGCGCGGGCGACGTCCTCGAGCGGCGCGTCCTTCAGCGCGAACCCGCGGGCGCCGGCGTCGAGCGCATCGGAGACGAGCCCTGCGTCGGAGACGCCCGAATACAGCAGCACGGCGGTCTCGGGGACGGCCGTCGCGGCGCGACGGGCGAGCTCGAGCCCGTCGAGCCGCGGCATGCGGACATCGGCCAGGCAGACCTGCGGGCGGTGCGAGAGCAGAGCCGCGAGCGCGGCATCGCCGTCCCGGGCGGTCGCGAGGACCTCGACCCCCATGGACCCGAGGAAGCGGGAGACGGCGTCGAGGATCGGCGGGTGGTCGTCGGCGACGACGCACGTGATGGGAGGTGCGGCGGTTTCCATGCTTCTGTTGTCGTCCGTCCAACGGCGCCCTACGATCCACCACTTCCCGTAGCGTGCCTCACCTTTTTCGGGGAGGGCCGGGACACGGAGACGGAGGCCGTGCGACGGACCGGCGGCGTCGGAAGCAGCTGCGCGAGCAGGGCCCGGAACGCGGCCGGAGCCATCTGGCCACCCTCGTCGTCCGCACCCGCGGGCTTCAGGACGTTGTCCGGCGAGCTCCAGTAGGCCCACGAGACGAGATCGGCGAAGCGCTCGCACGTGAGGTTCGCGTGGACCGGCCCCGCGCACCAGGAGCTGCCGCCGAGCGCCGCCTGCAGACGGGCGCGGCCGGCGTCGTCGAGGACCGAGAAGTCGACCTGGTGCGCGTACTCGTGCTGGACGACGCCCCAGGAGAGCCGCCCCGTGTCCAGGAGGCCGGCGTCGAGGACGATCCGGCCCGGCGTCGAGTACGGCGCGACCCCGCGCTCGATCTGGATCGCGACCGTGCCGGGGACGACCGAGAAGTCGAACGAGCTCGCGTCGAGCGCCGCCTTCACCTGGAGCTGCTCGGCGCGCGTGCCCCCGTCGACGACGTAGTTGCCGCCCTGCGCGAGCGCGGACGGAGCGAGGGCGAGCGCGCACACGAAGGGTAGGAGAAGACGCCGCAGCATGTTCTCTTAATTCCTCGTGCGAGGTGCGCGCCTGCGAGCCCCGCCCCCGGGTATGGCGACTGTCGCCGTGCCGGACGACAGGCCTCCGCCCGATCGACGAGCCTCGCGGAAAACGGCGGACCGTCACGCCGACGGGGGAGAACGATCGAGCGGACCAGGGAATCGACAGGAGGCGTCGGCGGGCGCAGGGTGCGGAAATGGCCGCTGCGGCTGCGACATATCTCGACCTCCCGCCCGTGACGGCGCTCGCGCTCGTCCAGGAGGGTGCCGAGACGGCGCTCGTCGACGCGGAGGCGCTCGTCTCCGCCAACCGGCACTGTGAGGCCGTCGAAGCGCTCGAGGCGTTGTGGGAGGACGTCCGGCACGACGCGCAGCTCGCTCTCCGCCAGCGGCTCGCGCTCGGCTGGTCGAACCTCTACCTCGGCGAGCTCGACGAGGCCGACCGCGTGCTCGTGCACGCCGAGGGCATCGCGCAGTCGCCGCGCTTCGACGCCGCCGACCGCGCCGAGGTCCTGTACCGCCGCGGCTGCGTCGCGCTCAAGCAGAGCCACGTCGTCGATGCGACCGCGCTGTTCACGCAGGCGCTCGACGCGAACGCGCGCGCGCCGCAGCCTCGCCCGTCGCTCGCGTCGCGCGTCCACGAATGGCGCTCACGCTGCCACGTCTTCCTCCGCGACTGGGTCGCGGCGCTCCGCGACGTGGAGCGCGCGCTCGAGCTCGCCGGCGTCGCGCAGGACGTCGAGGCGGAGGCGCACGCCCTCTTCCAGGCCTCGATCGTCGCCGAGCGGCAGAAGCAGTGGCTGCTGGCCCGCTGCCACGCCGAGCAGGCGCTCGAGCTCTATCGCTCGCTCGACAACCGGCTCTGCACCGCCCGGATGCTGAACAACCTCGGCGGCATCGACTTCCTGCTCGGGAACGTCGAGGCGGCCGAGTCCTCGCTGCTCGAGGCGATCGAGACGGCCGCGGAGGTCGGCAGCGACGCCGACCTCGCACAGGGCGTCAACTCGCTCGCCCAGGTCTACCTCCGCACCGACCGGCCGCTCGATGCGCGCGCCCGCGCGCTCCGCGCCGTCGAGCTGCTCGAGCACCGCACCGATTTCCTCGACGAGCTCGGCAACGCGTCGCTCGTCGTCGCCCGTTCGTATCAGCTGGAAGGCGAGCCGGACCGCGCCGCGGGATGGCTCGATCGCGCCGAGCAGGCATATGCCGGCCTCGGCTCGACGAGCCACCTCGCGTCCGCGTGGATGGCCCGCGGTGACCTCGCCCGCAGCAACGGCGACGTGGAAGCCGCCGCGGACCATTTCCGCCGGGCCGCCGACCTACTCCAGGACGTCCACTTCTGAGAGGGGGTGAAGCAATGCGCCACTTCTATCTGATCGCGCGCGTCCTGCTGCTCGCGCTGGTCGTCGCGTCGTTTGTCGCGAGGGCGAAGGGCATCGTGCCCCTCGGCTTCAGCACCGGCAGCTAGAGCCCCCGAGCAACCTGGTTGCGGGACATGTCCCGCAACCAGGTTGCTAGGAGATCAGCGACTCGCGCAGCGCCGTTGCGACGGCCTGGACACGGTTCGCCGCGCCGAGCTTCTCCATCGCCTTCTGGACGTGCGTGCGCACGGTCTGCGGCGAGATCGACAGCTCGGCGCCGATCTGCTCGTTCGTGCACCCCTCGGCGAGCAGGCGGAGCACTTCGCGCTCCCGCTGCGTCAGCGCATGGCTGCGCGTCCGGCGGCGCTGCGCGATCAGCCCGGCCGCGGCGGTCGGGTCGAGGTACGTGCCGCCCTCGGCGACGACCTGGATCGCGCGGACGAGGTCGTCCAGCGGCGCCTCCTTGTCGAGCACGCCGCCGACGCCCGCGTCGAGCGCCTCGGTGAGCAGTGCTTCGTCGCCGTAGCCGGTGTAGAGGATCACGCGCGTCGGCGACCCTGACGCCGTCAGCCGCTTGAGGACGTCGAGGCCCGAGTAGCGCGGCATCTTCGCGTCGAGCACCGCGACGGTGGGATGCGTCTGCTCGATCTTGCGCAGCGCCTCGTCGCCGTCGCGCGTGCTCGCGGTGATCGTGATCCCCGCGTTGCTCAGGTAGCGCGACAGGAACTGCAGGACGGGCGGATGGTCGTCCGCGAGGACGCACGTGATGCTCACGTGCGGGCTCCGAGGAACGCGTCGACCACGTCCGGGGCGAAGGCGGTGCCGCGTTGCGACGCGATCACCGCGATCGCCTCGTCGACCGTGCGCGCCGCCCGGTAGGGTCGGTCGTTCGTGAGCGCGTCGAAGACGTCGGCGACGGCGACGATCCGTCCTTCGAGCGGGATCTCCTCCCCGCTCAGCCCACGCGGATAGCCGGTGCCGTCCCAGCGCTCGTGGTGCGTCCACGCGATCGTGGCGGCGAGGTCGAGCAACTCGTTGTCGGAGCCGCCGAGCAGCTCGTTGCCGAGGTCCGTGTGGCGCTGCATGAGCGCACGCTCGGCGTCGTCGAGCGGCCCGCGCTTGTTCAACAGGTCCGCCGAGACACCGATCTTGCCGAGGTCGTGCAGCGGCGCCGCGAGACGGATCAGCTCGATGTGCGCGTCGTCGAGGCCGAGCGCCCGGGCGATCGTCGCGGCGTGGTCGCCGACACGCTCGATGTGGGCGCCGGTCACCCCGTCGTGGTACTCGACCGCCCGGCTCAGGCGGCTCAGGGTCTCGACGTAGGCCCGGCGCACCGCACGCTCCGCTGCGACACGGCGCTCCGCCTCGAGCCGCCGGCGGTGCAACGCGTTCGAAAGGTCGATCAGCAGGTCGTTCGGCGCGAACGGCTTCGTCACGTAACCGAACGCGCCGAGCTCGAGTGCCCGATCGGCGATCGTCGGGTCGTGGCGGCCCGTGACGACGAGCGTCGCCACATCCGGATGATCCGTGCGCACCTCGCGCAGCAGCTCGAGCCCCGAGCGGCCGGGAAGATTGATGTCGCAGAGGACGACAGTGAAGGCCTCCGCCCGCAGGAGCGCCCGCGCCTCGTCGGCATCCCCTGCGCAGACGCACTCGTGTCCGGCGCTCTCCAGCACGCGCGCGATCACGCCGCGCACCTGCACGTCGTCGTCGACGCAGAGGACCCGCGCCGTCGTGCCTGCTTGCCGCGCGGGCGACGCCACGGCCTCCGCTCGTGGGTGCGCCGCCGAGTCGACGCTCACGCGATCTCCCCGCCGTCGAGGACCGCGCGCACCGCTGCGGTCAGCTCTTCGGGCGAGAAGGGCTTGCGGAGCAGCTCCCCGTCGGGCAGCTCGCCCGTCTCACCGAGTGCCTTGTGCGCATATCCGGACATGAAGAGCGTGCGCACGCCGGGACGCGCGAGACGGACGCGCGTCGCGAGCTCGTAGCCGCTCATCTCCGGCATGACCACGTCTGTGAGCAACAGGTCGATCTCCGACTCGGTGGCGATCCGCTGCGCCTCGCTCGGCCGGCTCGCCGCCAGCACGTCGTAGCCGACGTCCTCCAGCACCCGCCGCACGAGCTCGCGCACGGGCTCCTCGTCCTCCACGAGCAGGACGGTCTCCGAGCCGTTGGGCAGCCGCAGCGCAAACGGGTCGCGCGACTCCGCTTCCTCCGGGTCGCCGGAAACCGGCAGATACACGAGGAAGGTCGTACCCGCGCCCGGCTCGCTGCGAACCTCGATGCCGCCGCCGCTCTGGGCGACGATGCCGTACACGGTCGAGAGGCCGAGGCCGGTGCCGAGCCCGTCGACCTTCGTGGTGAAGAACGGCTCGAAGATCCGCGGCAGCGTCTCCGGATCGATCCCGGTGCCGGTGTCGCCGACGCTGAGCGCGACGTAGTCGCCCGGCTCGAGCGCCGGCGAGATGCGCTCGGACACCTCGACACGCTCGTGTCCCGCCCGGAGGACGAGCGAGCCGCCGGTCGGCATCGCGTCGCGCGCGTTGACGACGAGGTTGAGCAGCACCTGCTCCATCTGCCCCGCGTCGGCCAGCACGCGCAACGGCGTCGACGGAACCTCGAGGGCCATCTCCACGTCCTCGCGGATCGAGCGCTGGAGGAGCTTCTCCATCCCGCGGACGACCTCGCCGACGTCGACGAGCTCCGGCTGCATGACCTGGCGGCGCGAGAACGCGAGCAGCTGCCGCGTCAGCTCGGCCGCGCGGTCGGCTGCGCTTGCGATCTCGTCGACGTCCGCGACCAGCTGCGGATCGTCGAGCGCGCTGCGCAGGACGCTGCTGTAGCCGCGGATGACGAGCAGGATGTTGTTGAAGTCGTGTGCGATGCCGCCGGCGAGCTGGCCCACAGCCTCGAGGCGCTCGGCCTGCTGCAGCCGCAGCTGCAGCTGGTGCTGCGCGGTGATGTCGCGCAGCGTGTACACGATCCCGTTCACCGCCGGGTCGCCGAGCATGTTCACGCCGATGCCCTCGAGGTAGCGCCAGCTGCCGTCGCCGTGACGCGCGCGGAACGTCAGCGCCGGGACGTCTTGCCCCTCGGAGACCGCGGTGAAGAACTGCTCCTGCAGCCGGCCCACGTCCTCGGGATGCGCGAACCCGAAGCCGATCGCCCCCATCACCTCCTCGGCGGTGTAGCCGAGCTGGCGCTCGACGGAGGAGCTGACGAAGGTGATCGCCGCCTTGTCGTCGCACACGACGACGACGTCGGCCGAGTTCTCGATCAGCGCGCGGAAGCGCGCTTCGCTCGCCTCCCACGCTCGGCGCAGCTCCGCCGTGCGCTCGGCGACGAGATCGTCAATGGTGCTTTCCCTCAACTCCAGCATTGCGGCACTGGAATTGTCGACACGTTTGCCTCCTGGCGACATCGCAGATTCCCCCGATCCGCAGTACGCGGTTCCAAGAGGATGGTCTACTCGGAAGTGGGCGGCGGCGTCACCCGTCCGGGTGAGTCGAGCGCGTCCCGGAGCACGCGCTGCAGCCTGGCGGGCGTGTAGGGCTTGGGCAGCGCGAGCGCGCGCAGCCCGGGCCGCTGCGTCCGGAGCGTCGTCTCGAGCAGCTCGCGGCGGGCGTCGTCGACGTCCGCGAGCACGACGTCGATCGGGCCGTCGAAGCTCTGCGCCAGGCGGAGCGCGTCGACGCTCGTCGGTGCGGTGACGACGCGGTACCGCGCGTCCGTCAGGACCTCGAAGACGACGTCGCGGACGGCCGGGTCGCGCTCCACGACCAGCACCGTCTCCCCCTTCCCGGGTGCGGCCGGCTGGTCGACGCTCGCCCCTGCCTCGGGCAGGATCACCGAGAACGTGGCGCCGCTGCCGGGAACGCTCGAGACGCGCATCGTGCCGCCGCTCTGCTTGACGATCCCGTACGCGCTCGCGAGGCCGAGCCCGCTGCCTTCGCCGACGTCCTTCGTGGTGAAGAACGGCTCGAACACGTGCTCGATCGTCGCGGTGTCGATGCCGTGGCCGTTGTCGGTCACGCTGAGCACCGCGTAGCGCCCTTCCGGCAGGTCGTCATCGCCCGACAGCTCGACGTTGTAGGTCTGCACGACGATGCGGCCGTCCGCCCCGACCGCCTCGACGGCGTTCGTCACGATGTTGACGAGCACCTGCTCGATCTGCGAGGGGTCGGCGCGCACCGCGTGGAGGGCGGGGTCGCGCTCGAGCACGAGCTCCGCTCCCGGCCCGACGAGCTCGACGAGCATGTCGTGCCGCGACTCGAGGTAGCGGTTCAGGTCGAGCGGTCGCGCCTTCAGCATCTGACGCCGCCCCAACGCGAGCAGCTGCGCAGTCAGGGCGGCCGCCCGGTCGGCGGCACGGTCGATCTCCACCGCGTGGTGGTGCTCGACGGAGTCGGGTGAGACGCGCGACTGCAGCAGCTGCGAGTAGCCGCGAATCGCCGTGAGCAGGTTGTTGAAGTCCTGGGCCACGCCGCCGGCGAGGCGTCCGACGCTCTCCAGGCGCTGCGCGCGCCAGAGCTCGCGCTCGAGGTGCTTCCGCTCGGTGACGTCGCGAAGCACGCTGACGCGCAGGCCGGGCAGCACGTTCGAGCGCGCGGCCACCTCGATGTCGCGCGTCGTTCCGTCGGGCCGGAGCACGGTGTACTGCGGCTGTGGCCCGTGCTCGAGCAGATGCGCGAACGAGCCCGCGCCGACGATCTCGTCGACGCTCAGGCCCACGAGCTCGTCGTGCGACCGGCCGAAGAGCTCGCACGCCGCCGGGTTCGCGTCCACGAGATTCCCGTTCTCGTCGGCGACGGTGATGCCCTCGTACGCGCCGTCGAGGATCGCGCGGAGGAGGCTCTCCGTCTCGTGCCGCTCCGTGATGTCGATCAGGAAGCCGTGCTCGTACATCGGCGCGCCGACCTCGTCGAACACGGTGTCCATGCGGTCGAGGACCCAGCGGATCGAGCCGTCGGCGCGGACGATCCGGTACACGTGCTCGAACGAGTGGCCGGAGACTCGCGCCTCTTCCTCGAGCGCGTCGATCGCGGCGAAGTCGTCGGGGTGGATCATGCGGTCGCCCAGCCCCTGGTCGGTCAGGAACTGCTCGGCGGGGTAGCCGGTCAGCTCCTCGATCCGCGGGGAGACGTAGCGCGCCCGCCGGTCCGGCAGCAGGTCGTTCGTGTACGCGACGAGCGGGAGCGTCTCGAGCAGCAGCCGGTACTTGCGCTCTGCGCCCTGCGCGCGCCGCTCCTCCGTGACGTCGACGACGACGCGGCCGTCGTACCGCTCGTCGTCGAGCGCGAACGGGAAGTACGAGAGCAGGAAGTGGCGGAGGCCGTCCGCGGTCGGGAGCTCGAGGTCGAAGGTGAGCGTGCCGGAGTCGATCGCAGCGTTCCGGAGCGGGTCGACGACGCCGGCGAGCTCGGGCGCTATCTCGGCGAGCGTCCGGCCGAGGTTCTCCTCGAGCGGCACGCCGTTGTAGCGCGCCAGCGCCTCGTTCAGCTTCACGTACCGGCCCTCGTCGTCGGTGATCCCGAGCCCGATCGAGGACTGCTGGAAGAAGGCGTCGAGCGCGGTCTGCTGCCGGGCCAGCTCGATCTCGAGCGCCTTCTCGCGCGTGACGTCGAGCAGGTAGCCGTGGAGGAAGTCGCCGTCGGCGGTCGC
>Ga0070683_100006144_pt1 | contig 10071 bp, 11 predicted proteins | sample KBSC713LmetaG_FD_64662 | JGI IMG/M metagenome (GOLD analysis project Ga0070683, IMG submission 64662) | Corn rhizosphere microbial communities from Kellogg Biological Station, Michigan, USA - KBS C7.1-3L metaG | ecosystem: Host-associated > Plants > Roots > Rhizosphere ... | reverse complement strand
ATTCTGGCGCAGATCAGCAAGTCGGGCACGACGTCGGTGACCATGCACGACGGCAGCGTGGTCAACTTCAGCGCGGTTCCGAAGGATTACGATCCGACGGATCGCCGGAAGGTCGCGGCGTATCTCGACGATCAGCCCGCGAACGCCGTAGTCACGGGACTGCTGTACATCGATCCGAACGCGCCGGATATGCATGAGCTCGGCCAATCGTCGGCGACGCCGCTGCGCGATCTGGCGTATGAGAAGCTGTGTCCGGGATCGGCCGAGCTGGAACGGATGCAGGAAGAGTTTCGGTAGTGGATGGAGTCGGGCGAGGCATGCCTCGCCCCTACAGTAACCTCAAAAAAGAACTCGCCGTGGCGGCCGATCCTGAACGAGCCAGCAACTCAGCATGGTTCTTCAAGACTGCCAAGGGCCAGTACGGTCATGGCGACAGGTTTATCGGGCTCACCGTCCCCACAATCCGGCGGATTGCCCACCTCTATACCCACTTGCCTCTGACGGATATCGCGAAGCTGCTCGCCTCCCCGATACACGAGTATCGATTCGCCGCGCTCGAGATCCTGGTCGCGCAGTACGAGCGTGAAAAGAGCAAAGCAATCTTCGATTTCTACCTGAAGCACACCAAGTTCGTGAACAACTGGGACCTGGTCGACACGTCGGCGCCCTACATCGTGGGCGAGCATCTTCTCACCCGCCCGCGCAGGATTCTCTATCGACTCGCAAAGTCCACGAATCTCTGGGAGCGGCGGATGGCGATCGTCTCCACGTTCGCTTTTATCAAAGCCGGCGAAATCGACGACACATTCGCCATCGCCGAACTCCTGCTTAAAGACGACCACGATCTGATCCACAAGGCCGTCGGGTGGGCGTTGCGCGAGGCGGGAAAACAGTCCAAACCAGAGCTATTACGATTTCTGACGGCCAACTACGCGAAGCTTCCCAGAACTACGCTGCGGTATGCGATCGAGAGGTTCCCCGCGGCCGAGCGGAAGCGCCTGTTGGCCGGCTAGTGCGACATCGCGTAAACGACGTAGTTCACCATGATCCGGATGCCCAACGCGGAAAACTTCTCCGGGTAGGACGGATCGTCGGCCCACTCCCACGAATCGCCCGTGTCATTGTTGAACCACGCCGCCATGGTCATGCGGCCTTTCTCGTCGAAGACCCCTTTGAAGTGCGGATCGTACGAAACGCCATCCAGGGGCCGCATCCCGTTGAAGCGCGCCCACTGCCCGAGAATCTGATAGCGCTGGTCGAGGTCGAACAGCATGTGGAACGCCAGAGCATCGTTCGGCAATTCGATCAGCTCACGCTGCGGGTAAAGCTGCTTGACGGTTTCGGCGATCGCCTGCTGTTCGCCCACGCCCCACATGTCGTCGGCGATGAAGAAGCCTCCGCGATCGAGATATTCGCGTAACTTGGACGCCATGCCATCGTTGAGGTCGATGCTGGTGGTGCGGGCGGCGAACAGGAACGGCCAGTTAAAGATATCGTCGCCGTCCTCGAGATTGACGGGCTGCTCCACGCGCCGACCGTTGACTCGCGTAAGCCGTAGGAGGGCTGTCATAAAGTGGCGATCCCCGGCTGGATAGTCGTTGGTCCAGTTGGTGCGGCCGCCTTGGCGCCAGTCCCGCCCGAATCCTCGAAAACGGCCGCCTCCTCCCCCGGAAGGGTACATGAGGCGCGCGAAAACGAACTCGGAAGGTGCAAGCATCTCCGGCGTCACTTGGCCCATCTCATCTTCGCCGGGGAATTCGCGGAATTCGCGCTGGTAGGCGTATGCGGCACTAACGCAGGCCGCTACCCCAGCGACTGCCAATAGCGCCTTCGGCCATTTCACATCCCGAGGATACCACCGGGCACTTGGCAGAATTGGGCTTTAGAATTTCGATTGGGCCTACCCTTTTCCAGGGGTCAGGAAATACCATCCGTAAGCTATTGAAAGTTGACCAAAAGCCTCCCTGTGTGATACCTTCAACTGTTTAAGAACAGTCTGCTCGTTTCTTAACTCCAGGTTCCCTGCAAAAAGTTTTCTGAATGCAAGAAACGCTAAATGCCCTAGGTGGGATACTGCAAAAAGCCAGTATCACCGTCGTACTTTTGATCATCCTGCACTTCTATCTGAAGGCCGTGCTGTTCGGGCCCTTGGATCGTGTGATGCAGAAGCGGCGGGAGCTGACGGAAGGCGCTCGCAAGACCGCCGAAGAGAGCCACGCGGCAGCCGCTCGCAAGGCCGACGAATACGAGGCGAAACTTCGCGACGCCCGAGCGGTGGTATACAAGCAGCAGGAAGAGATCCGGAAGCGCTGGCTCGATGAGCAGGCCCAGCAAGTAGCGGAAGCGCGGGCCAGGAGCGAGGCGACCGTGAAATCGGCCCGCGAAGCGCTTGCGCAGGATGCCGCGGCAGCCCGCAAGTCGTTGCAGGATACCAGCGCCGCTGTAGCGGATCAGATCGTCGCAATGGTCCTGGGAAAGAAGGCCGCATGAAGCGCCTCCTGCTGATTCCACTTTTCGCGTTCGCGCTGGCGGCCCAGGAGCCGGAAAACAAAGCTCCGGCCGAGCACAAGGGCAGCGAGCCGGTTCAGAACAACGACGAAATGTGGAAATGGGCCAACTTCGGGATCCTGGCGATCGCTCTGGGATACGGAATGGCCAAAGGCCTGCCTCCATTGTTCCGGTCGCGCACCAAAGAGATCCAGATGGGCATCTCCGAAGCGCAGCAGATGAAGCAGGACGCGGAAAAGCGTTCCGCTGAAATGGACGCCCGCCTGAACGCGCTGGGCGCCGACATCGAAAAATTCCGCACGCAATCCGCCGCTGAGATGCAGCAGGAAGGCGACCGCATCAGCCGCGAGACCGCCGCGCAAATCAAGAAAATCGAGCAGCAGGCCGCGGTGGAGATTGAATCCGTCGGCAAGACCGCGCGCCGCCAGCTCAAGGAATACGCGGGTGAGCTCGCCATGGGTCTTGCGGAAGAGCGCCTTCGGTCGCGGATCGACGCCAATGCGGAATCGGCCTTAGTGGACGATTTCGTGCGCGATCTGGAGCGGCAAGCGTCTCAGATCGCAAGCCGGAACGGCGGGGCGAGAAACTAACATGCTTTCGGTCGTTTCAGCACGATACGCGCGGGCCTTGGTGGACGTGGTAACCGCACCCGGATCGAGCGTGGACCCGGCGCAGGTGCTTTCCCAGTTGCGCGCGGTGCAGGCCTTGATCCACGGATCGCAGACGCTGCAGAACGCGCTCAATTCTCCGGCCGTGGCACCTTCCCGCAAGCGGGCCGTGATGCGCCGCCTGCTGGAGCCGATGGGGGTTTCGGACAAAATCCGCAACTTCGTGTATGTGGTGATCGACCATCGCCGCGCGCACGAATTCGCCTCCATCGTGGACGGGTTTGAAACCCTGCTGGACGAGCGTCTGGGATTTGTCGCCGCGGAGGTTCGCAGCGCGACGCCGCTTACGGATGCGCAGCGGGCCACATTAGAAACCCAGGTCTCGCGTATAGCGGGAAAGAAAGCAAGACTTAAGTTTTCTAGCGACCCTTCGCTGATCGGCGGCGTGGTCGCGCACGTAGGCTCTACAGTCTACGACGGCAGTGTGCGGGGGCAATTGGAAAGGCTACGAACAAGGCTGGGAGCTGGGTAAGCTCCCTGAAGTAAAACCTGTCTCGTGAAAACAAACTATGGCTCAAATTCGGGCAGATGAAATCTCGCGCCTGTTGCGCGAGGAAATCGACAATTACGAACGCGCGGTAAACGTAGCGGAAACCGGATCGGTGATCTCGGTGGGCGATGGTATCGCCCGCGTGTATGGCCTGGAAAACGTCATGGCCGGCGAGCTGATCGAGTTTAAGGGCGGCGTTTCCGGTATCGCGCTCAACCTGGAAGAAGACCAGGTCGGCGCCGTGCTGCTGGGCGAATTTTCCGGCATCAAGGAAGGCGACGAAGTTCGCCGCACGGGCCGCATCATGTCGGTTCCGGTGGGCGAAGCGATGGTGGGCCGCGTGGTCAATGCGCTCGGCCAGCCAATCGATGGAAAAGGCCCGATTGAGACCAAGGAGTTCTACGCCATTGAGCGTCTGGCCCCCGGTGTCGTCGACCGGCAACCGGTGCGCGAACCGTTGCAAACCGGGATCAAAGCTATCGACGCCATGATTCCCGTCGGCCGCGGCCAGCGCGAACTGGTCATCGGCGATCGCCAGACCGGTAAGACCACCGTTGCGCTCGACACCATCATCAATCAGAAGGACAGTGGCGTTATTTGCATCTACGTCGCGATCGGACAGAAGCGTTCGACCGTCGCGCAGGTGGTTAAGACGCTCGAAACCTACGGCGCAATGGAATACACCATTGTTGTCGCCGCCACAGCATCCGATCCAGCGCCGATGCAATATATCGCGCCTTATTCGGGTTGTGCGATGGGCGAGTACTTCCGCGATACCAAACGCCACGCGCTGTGTATCTACGACGATCTTTCCAAGCACGCCGCGGCGTATCGCGAAATTTCCCTGCTGCTGCGCCGGCCGCCGGGACGCGAAGCGTTCCCCGGCGACGTGTTCTATCTCCACAGCCGCTTGCTCGAGCGCGCAGCCAAACTCAATGACGAACTTGGCGGTGGATCGCTGACTGCCCTGCCCTTTATCGAAACTCAGGCGGGCGACGTTTCGGCCTACATTCCGACAAACGTGATCTCGATCACCGACGGCCAGATCTACCTGCAAACCGACTTGTTCAACTCGAACATTCGTCCCGCTATTGACGTAGGTATCTCGGTCAGCCGCGTCGGCAGCAACGCGCAGACCAAAGCGATGAAGCAAGTCGCCGGCGGCTTGCGCTTGAGCCTGGCGCAGTATCGCGCTCTGGCGGCCTTCGCGCAGATGGGTTCGGAACTCGACAAGGCTTCCATGGCCCAGCTGACGCGCGGCGCGCGCATGGTCGAAATTCTCAAGCAGGGCCAGTATTCGCCGCTTCCGGTCGAAAAGCAGGTGGCGATTATTTATGCCGGCACGAACGGCGTGCTGGACGACCTGCCGCTGGATCAGATCAAAGCGTTTGAGCAGGAGCTGTACCGCTTCCTGGAGAATGCTCATCCGGCGATCCTCACCACCATCAAGGAAAAGAAGACCATCGACGACGAAATGAAGGGCAAGCTGAATTCGGCGATTCAGGAATTCAAGTCGCGGTTTGTCCAGGACCAATCTCACAAGGCTGTCGCGGCGCGCAAGTAAATGCCAAGTTTGATCGACATCCGGCGGCGTGTCCGCTCGGTCAAGAACACGCAGCAGATCACCAAGGCCATGAAAATGGTCTCCGCGGCGAAGCTGCGGCGTGCGCAGGACCAAGCCATTGCCGCGCGTCCCTACGGCATTCTGCTGCGCCAGATGCTCGCCAACGTGGCGCAGGGCGCGGCCAACGATCCCGATGCCGGCGCGCATCCGCTGCTGGCGGTGCGGCCCGAGCAGAAGATCCTGCTAGTCGTCATTACGGCGGACAGCGGACTGGCGGGCGCATTCAACTCCAACCTGATCAAGCTGGCGCACCGCTTCGCCGACGAACATAACGGCGCGAAGCTCAGCTTCGAGCTGATCGGCAAAAAGGCTGTGAACTACTTCCGCCGCCGGTTCGACAACATCGGCGGAACGCACATCGATCTGTTCCGCAAGGTCAAATTCGATGACGCCGAGCGGATCGCGAACCAGATCATTGCCCGTTTCGAATCGGGCGAGGTCGACGCGGTGTACCTGTTCAGCAACGAATTCAAGAACGCGATGGCTCCGGCGCTCACTTCGACGCGGATTCTGCCTATCGAAGTGCCCAAGACAGCCGAGCCCGTGGATTACATCTACGAACAGAATCCCGGCGAGCTGCTGGGAAGCCTGCTGCCGCGCTACGTAAAATTGCTGGTCTATCGGGCGTTCCTGGAATCGGTTGCGGCCGAGCATGCGGCGCGCATGGTCGCGATGGAAGCGGCCACCAAGAACGCCGGCGAAGTGATCGACAAGCTGACCTTGCAGATGAATCGCGTCCGCCAGGCCAGCATCACCCGCGAGATTATCGAAATTGTCAGTGGTGCATCAGCATTAGAGTAGGGGTCAGGCACGCCTGACCCGACAGAGGATTTGCATATGAACGAAGGCAAAGTAATTCAGGTGGCCGGACCGGCCGTCGACGTGGAATTTCCCGAAGGGCACATTCCCGTTATCCGCACCGCAATTCGCATCACCAGCGAGGGATTCAACGTCCCCGACCCGATCGACATCATCTGCGAAGTGGCGCAGCACATCGGTGAGAGCCGCGTGCGCACCATCGCGCTGCAGCCCACGGACGGCCTGGTTCGCGGCATGAAGGCTGTCGACCTGGGCGAGCCGGTCATGGTGCCGGTGGGCAAGGAAACGCTCGGCCGCGTGCTCAATGTGATCGGCCAGCCGGTGGACAAGATGGGTCCGGTGAACACCGCCAAGCGCAGCCCCATTCATCGCATGGCTCCGACCTTCGAGGAACAGTCCACCGAATCGCAGATGTTCGAGACCGGCATCAAGGTGATCGACCTTCTCGAACCCTACGTTCGCGGCGGAAAAATCGGCTTGTTCGGCGGCGCGGGCGTGGGCAAGACGGTTATCATTCAGGAGCTTATTTCGAACCTCGCCACTAAGCACGGCGGCGTCTCGGTGTTCGCCGGCGTCGGCGAACGAACCCGCGAAGGCAACGATCTCTGGCTCGAGTTCCAGGAAGCCGGCGTAATCGATCCGCACGACTGGAAGAAATCCAAGTGCGCCCTGATCTACGGGCAGATGACCGAGCCGCCCGGGGCGCGTTTGCGCGTGGCGCTTTCGGCCTTGACCGTCGCCGAATACTTCCGCGATGAAGAAGGCCAGGACGTGCTCCTGTTCATCGACAACATTTTCCGTTTCACCCAGGCGGGATCCGAAGTATCCGCGCTGCTGGGCCGCATGCCTAGCGCGGTGGGATATCAGCCCAACCTGGCATCCGAGATGGGCGATCTTCAGGAACGCATCACGTCGACCAGATCCGGATCCATCACCTCGGTGCAGGCGATTTACGTGCCCGCCGACGATTACACCGATCCGGCTCCGGCCACGACCTTCGCTCACTTGGACGCCACCACGAACCTTTCGCGATCGATCTCCGAGTTGGGAATTTACCCTGCCGTGGATCCGCTGGCGTCCACGTCGCGCATTCTGGATCCGCTGATCATCGGCGCGGAGCATTACAACACCGCGCAGGCCGTGAAGCAGATTCTGCAGCGCTACAAGGATCTGCAGGACATCATCGCGATTCTCGGTGTCGACGAGCTTTCGGACGAAGATAAAGCCACCGTCGCGCGCGCTCGTAAGATCCAGCGATTCCTTTCGCAGCCGTTCGCGGTCGCCGAAGCGTTCACCGGCCTCAAGGGCAAATACGTCAAGGTTGCCGACACCGTGCGCAGCTTCAAGGAAGTCGTCGAAGGCAAGCACGATGAGATTCCCGAGCAGGCGTTCTACATGCAGGGCTCTATTGACGACGTGCTGGAGAAATACGAAGAGATGAAGAAGAAGGGCTGACCTCTTGGCGGATACTCTTCACATCGAAATCGCGACGCCGGAGAAGCTGGTGGTCGACCAGCAGGCCGACTACGCCGAGATCCCCGGCAAGGATGGCTATATGGGCATCCTTCCCGGCCATGCCGCCCTGCTCAGCGAACTGGCTCACGGGAAGTTGACGCTCACCACGGGCGGCAAGACCGAGAGTTTCATCGTTACCGGCGGATACGTCGAAGTCCGTGACAACCACGTTCGCGTTCTGGCCGACGGCGTCGAATAAAACATTTTCCCGTTCGTTCGCGGTCTGATCTGTAGAGGTTCTATAATTGGAACTTCCATGCAGATCGACTGGTTTCCGCTGTGGCTCAGCCTGCGTGTAGCGTTCATCTCCACCGCAATGGCCCTGGTCGCCGGCCTGTGGCTCGCATACATCCTGGCGAACCGCGAGTTTCGCGGCAAGGAAGTCCTGGATGCAGCCATTACTCTGCCGCTGGTCCTGCCCCCTACTGTCCTCGGATACTACCTGCTGGTGCTTCTGGCGGGAAATAGTCCGCTCGGCAAGCTGTGGGAAAACATCTTCGGATCGCCGCTGGTGTTCACCTGGAAAGCCGCGGTGCTGGCCGCTCTGCTGCACGCGCTTCCCTTGCTGGTGAAGTCGGCGCGAGCCGCGCTCGAAAGTGTGGACCGAAGCCTGGAACGCGCAGCCCGAAACCTGGGCGCATCGGAATGGCGATTGTTCTGGCGCGTGACGCTGCCGCTCGCGCACCGGTCGATCCTGGCCGCCGTGGCCCTGGCCTTCGCGCGATCGCTGGGCGATTTCGGCGTGACTCTCATGGTCGCGGGCAACATTCCCGGCCGGACGCAGACGGTCGCGGTTGCGATCTACGACGCCTACGAAGCCGGAAACACCATGGTGGCGCGCACGCTGGTGCTGGTGATCTCGGCTGTCGCGCTCCTGATCCTGACGCTGGCCAATCGCCTGAGCCCGGCCAAAACCTGATCACCTCCCTATGATCAGCGCCCGGCTCCGCAAGACCTATCCCGCACGGCCTGATTCGGCGTCGTTCTCGCTCGATCTCGAATTTCAGGCGACCGCCGGCGTCACGGTTCTGTTCGGACCGAGCGGATCGGGAAAAACTCTGACGCTCGATCTGATCGCGGGCTTTGTGCGCCCCGATGACGGCCGCATTCTGCTCGACGATGACATCCTGTTCGATCAGACGGCCCGCGTTAATCTAGCCCCGCAAGCCCGCAACTGCGGATACGTGTTCCAGAATTACGCCTTGTTCCCGCACATGACGCTGCGCCAGAACCTGGAGTTCGCCGCCGAGCGCAGGCCGCGCCTCGAACGCCATCGGCGCGTAAATGAAATGCTCGAAAAGTTCCGGCTGGTGGATGCGGCGGGCCGGCGTCCGCATGAAGTGTCCGGCGGACAGCGCCAGCGCTGCTGCATCGCGCGCGCCTTGATCGGCGCGCCCAAACTGCTGCTGTTCGACGAGCCGGCGCAGGGTCTGGACGCACCGCTGCGGGCGGAGTTTTACGAGGTCCTCCGCCAGGTACGCGCGGACTTCAAGACTCCTACGCTGCTGGTGACCCACAGCCTGGACGAATGCTTCGAGCTGGGCGAAGAGATGATGGTGGTGCGCGAAGGCCGGCTGGTGCAAAGCGGCACGCCCGCCGCGATCCTCGAACAGCCTGCGAATGTCGATGTCGCGCGCCTGCTGGGTATCTTCAATCTGCTTCCTGCGGAGATCCGTGCGCTCGACCCCGGGCGCAATACGAGCAAAGTGCAGATGGGCGAATACGAGCTGGATGGACCGTATCTTCCGGGCCACCTGAAGGGCGATCGTGTCACCGTGTGCGTGCGGCCTGAGAGCCTGCAGGCGCTGGAACGCAATGGCAAGCCCGGCGCCAATCAGATTCCCGCGCAGCTCGAACGCACCGTCCAAAAGCCCCAAGGCATGCGCCTCGAATTCGCCGGCGGCATCGCCGTGGACCTTTCACGCAACGACTACGATCGCGTTCGCGACACCAAAGACTGGGTGATCGAGTTCCCGCGCGAATCGCTACGGGTTCTTTGAATTCCCGTGCAATTTGATCTCTAGGTGCAGGCGCGCGCTGGGAACCCACACCGGCCCGCGATCCTGGTTATAGGCCGGATTATGGATGTGCTGCAAATCGATCGATGCGAACAAGCCGCCGAACACGCGCGCGCTGTAGTAGCTTTCCCACACATATTCAGGACCATACTGCAGCGCCCCGTCGCCGATCAGAAAATCCAGACCGCCGTGCGCCAGATAAGACGCATGCACGCCGGAGAGCCCGCTAACCGTGAGGGCCGTAGCCACGACATCGTCGGGACGCTTCCAATGCGAACCTGCGACGGAAACTCCGCCAGTCGCTAAACGGTCGATCGCCGTAAACGCGAAGCTCTCCGTTTTGCCGTCGTTCCAGCCCAGGCGAGCGAACACGCCGACATTCTTCGTAACCTGCTGCTCGATGTTGATCCCGAAGCCGTACTTTAGCGT
>Ga0070683_100006143_pt1 | contig 10071 bp, 4 predicted proteins | sample KBSC713LmetaG_FD_64662 | JGI IMG/M metagenome (GOLD analysis project Ga0070683, IMG submission 64662) | Corn rhizosphere microbial communities from Kellogg Biological Station, Michigan, USA - KBS C7.1-3L metaG | ecosystem: Host-associated > Plants > Roots > Rhizosphere ... | reverse complement strand
TCGGTGCGGCAGTACCCGCGCAGCGACATCGCCGTCGTCACCGTGACGACGGCCTACACCGGCGCCAACGCGGACCTCGTGCGCGGCTTCATCACCACGCCGCTCGAGCGCGTCATCGCCAGCGCCGACGGCATCGATTATCTCGAGTCGTCCAGCACGCAGGGCCTGAGCGCGATCACGGTGCACCTGAAGCTGAATTACGACACCAACGCGGCGCTGACCCAGGTGCAGGCGAAGGTCGCCCAGGTGCGCAACAACCTGCCGCCCGAAGCGGAGGCGCCGGTCATCGACGTGCAGACGGCCGACAACCAGTTTGCCGCGATCTATCTCGGCTTCTCCTCCGCCGATCTCGATCAGAACCAGATCACGGATTACCTGGTGCGCGCGGTCCAGCCGACGCTGTCGGCGATCAGCGGCGTGCAGCGCGCCGACGTGCTCGGCGATCGGACCTTCGCGATGCGCGTCTGGCTCAAGCCGGAGAAGATGGCGGCGCTCGGCATCTCGCCGTCGCAGGTGCGCGACGCGCTGTCGAAGAACAACTACCTCTCGGCCCTCGGCAAGACCAAGGGGGCCATGGTCTCGGTGAACCTGACCGCCAACACCGACCTGCAGACGCCCGAGGAGTTCCGGCAGCTGGTCGTCAAGGAGGACCACGGCGTCGTCGTCCGGCTCGGCGAGATCGCCGACGTCGCGCTCGGCGCCGAGAACTACGACTCCGACGTGCGCTTCGACGGCCGCAACTCCACGTTCATCGGCGTCTGGGTGCTGCCGACCGCGAACAGCCTGGAGGTCGTCGGCAGGGTGCGGGAAGCGGTCAAGCAGATCCAGGCGCAGCTGCCGGCCGGCATGACCGTGGGGATTCCCTACGACTCGACGCTGTACATCCAGAGCGCAATCCACGAGGTGTTCGACACGCTCACGGGGACGCTGCTGATCGTGATCGTCGTCATCTTCCTGTTCCTCGGCTCGGCGCGGTCGGTCCTCATTCCCGCCGTCGCCATCCCGATCTCGCTCGTCGGCGCGGCATTCCTGATGCTCGCCGCCGGCTTCACGATCAACCTGCTGACGCTGTTGGCCATCGTCCTCTCGGTCGGCCTGGTCGTCGACGACGCGATCGTCGTCGTCGAGAACGTGGAGCGGCACCTGCAGGCGGGCCAGCGGCCGGTCCAGGCCGCGCTGGCCGCGGCACGCGAGCTGGTCGGCCCGATTGTCGCGATGACGATCACCCTGGCGGCGGTCTATGCGCCCATCGGGCTGCAGGGCGGCCTGACCGGCGCGCTCTTCCGCGAGTTCGCGTTCACGCTGTCGGGCGCGGTGATCATCTCGGGCATCGTCGCCCTGACGCTGTCGCCGATGATGGCCTCGCGCCTGCTCCGCTCCGGTGACGACGGCCGCGGCCTGGCGGGATGGATCAACCGGCGGTTCGACGCGGTCCGCCGCGGCTACGTGCGGCGGCTGACCGGCACGCTGCGCTTCCGGCCCGTGGTGTTCGTGTTGTGGGGGCTGGTGACGCTGCTCATCGTTCCCTTCTACCTGTTCTCGGGCAAGGAGCTCGCGCCCACGGAAGACCAGGGCGTGGTGTTCGGCATCGTGCAGGCCGCGCCCAACGCGACGCTCGACCAGACGAAGCTGTTCACGTCCGAGATCACGCGGGTCTACCAGTCCTTCCCGGAAGTCGAGAGCATCTTCCAGATCACCGCGCCCAACGGCGGGTTCGGCGGCTTCGTGACGAAGCCGTGGTCGGAGCGGCAGCGGACCACGGCAGACCTGCAGCTGGCGGTCGGCGCGAAGCTGGCGGCGGTTCCGGGCGTCAGGGTGATCTCGACCGTCCCGCCGCCCTTGCCGGGCGGTGGCGACTTCCCGGTCGACTTCGTCGTGTCGTCGACGGCGGAGCCGGAGCGGCTTGCCGATGCGGCGACGGAGCTCGTGCGCACGGCGATGGCCAGCGGACAGTTCCTCTTCGCCGACGCCGATCTGAAATTCGATCAGCCGCAGACCGAGGTCGTGTTCGATCGCGACAAGGTGCGCTCGCAGGGCGTCGACCTGGCACAGGCGGGCCGCGACCTCTCGACCATGCTCGGCGGCGGCTACGTGAACCGCTTCAGCATCCAGGGACGCAGCTACAAGGTCATCCCGCAGGTGAAGCGCGCGGGACGATTGACGGCGGACCAGCTCGAGGACATCTACGTCACCGGCGCCAACGGCTCGCTCGTGCCGCTCTCGACGTTCGCCACGCTCAAGGCGTCGACCGAGCCGCGGGAGCTGAAACGCTTCCAGCAGTTGAACGCAGTGCGCATCCAGGGCGTCATTCCGCCCGGGGTGTCCCTCGACGGCGCGCTGAAGATCCTCGAAGACAAGGCGCGACAGCTGCTGCCCGAGGGCCAGGGCTACACGTTCGACTACGCCGGGCAGTCGCGCCAGCTGCGCACCGAAGGCGGCGGCTTCCTGGCCACCTTCGTGCTGTCCGGCATCCTCATCTACCTGGTGCTCGCGGCCCAGTTCGAGAGCTTCCGCGATCCGTTCATCATCCTCGCCGGGTCGGTGCCGCTCGCGCTCTCCGGCGCGCTGCTCTTCTCGTTCCTCGGCCTGACGACGCTGAACATCTACAGCCAGGTCGGGCTGATCACGCTGGTCGGGCTCGTCGCCAAGAACGGCATCCTGATCGTGGAGTTCGCCAACACGCTGCAGGAGGCGGGCAGCGACAAACTGCACGCGGTCGTCGAGGCGGCGGCCACGCGGCTGCGCCCGATTCTGATGACGACGGCCGCGACCGTGATGGGGCATCTGCCGCTCATCTTCGCGCGCGGCCCCGGCGCCGGAGCCCGCAACAGCATCGGGATGATGCTCGTCACGGGGATGGTCATCGGATCGGTATTCACGCTGTTCGTGCTGCCGTCGATTTACGTGCTGGTGGCGAAGACGCACCGGGCGGCGGTGCCGGCGATGGAGCCGGCGATCGACGACGCGCGCCGCGATCTCGCGGAAGCGTCCGCTTGAGAGGGAATGGAACCATGCGAAGCACGATGACGATACTCACGCTGCTCGTCGCCGCGGGCGCGCCGGGCTACGCGCAGTCGAGCCAGGCAGACGCCACGGTAGCAACGCTGCGCCTGTCGGTCGACGACGCGGTCGCGATGGCGCTCGATCGCAACCTCGATCTGGCCAGCGCGCGCCTCGAGCCGCGGATTGGAGACACGCGCGTGGCCGCCGCGGCGGGAGCGTTCAAGCCGGTCTTCAACACGAGCCTGGCGCGTAACGACCAGCTGCAGCCGCCCTCGAGCCTGCTCCTCCCGACCGCGGCGCGCATCGACGCCGTCACGTCGTCGACGGGCGTGTCACAGAAGCTGCCGCGGTTCGGAACGGCCTACGACCTGGCGTGGACGACGGGTCACACGGCCGGCAACAGTCCGTTGAACAGCCTGAACCCGCTCCTCCAGTCGGGGTTGCTGTTGGAGGTGTCGCAGCCGCTGACGCGCAATCTGGCGATCGACAGCGCCCGCCGGCAGCTCGCCACCGAACGCGTCGACCGCGACATCGCCGGCACCCAGCTGCGCGAAGCGGTGGTGCAGACGACGGCGGACGTCAAGGCGGCGTACTGGCACCTGGTCGACGCGCGTTCGACGGTCGAGGCGCGCCGGTCGGCGCTGGCGCTCGCCGACGAACTGGTCCGCGTCAACAAGGCCAGGGTGAACGCCGGCGACGCGCCGCCGCTCGACCTCGTCGCCGCCGCGGCGGAAGTGGCGGCCGACCGCGAGCAGGAGATCGTCGCGGAGACCGCGGTCAAGGACGCGGAAGACCAGCTTCGCGCGCTGATTTTCGATACCAGCGATCGCGACGTGTGGAAGATCCACCTCGTCCCCGGTGATGCGCCGGGCGCCGCCGGCGTGGCGCCCGACGTGGACGCCGCGGTGACGACGGCGCTGCGCGATCGGGGTGACCTCGCTCGCGCGCGCAAGGGGGTCGAGCGCGCCGGCATCGACGCGGCGTTCGCCGGCAACCAGCGCCTGCCGGACGTGCGCCTGAACGGCAGCTACCTCGCCAGCGGTGTCGGCGGCACGCAGCTGCTGCGCAGCGGCGGGTTCCCCGGCAGCGTCGTCGGCACGGGCGACGCCACCGGCTTCGGGTCGGTCCTCAACCAGCTGTTCACGGGACGCTACTCGACGTGGGCGGTGGGCGTGTCGGTGGACTATCCGCTCGGCCACGGCGTCGAGGACGCCAACTACGCGCGAGCGCAGCTCGAGCGCGAGCAGGCCCAGGACCAGGTGAAGAGCGCCGAGGCGCGCGTCATCCGCCAGGTCCGCCGCGCCTGGCGCACGGTGGAGATGAACGGCAAGCGGATCGAGACCACGCGAGCGGCGCGGACGCTCGCCGAGCAGCGGCTCGACGCGGAACAGAAGCGCTTCGAGGTCGGGATGTCGACCAGCTTTCTCGTCATCCAGGCGCAGCGCGACCTCACGCAGGCACGCACCAGCGAGCTCGCGGCCCTGCTCGCCTACAACCTGGCGCTCGTCGATCTCGAGGCCGTGCAACAGGCGGCGCCGTCTTCACAAAGGAGCGACAACCAATGACCATATGGTCCCTCGCCTTGTTCGTTCACGTGCTCTCGGCCATGGGGCTGTTCGGCGCGATCGTGCTGGAGGGCGCGGCGCTCGCGCGTCACCGGCTGTCGCCCGCGGCGAATCCGGGCGACGCGATTGAAGCGCGGCTGGCCGGCCGCCTCGGCGGCATCTCCATGCTCGCCATCGTCGCGTCCGGAGGTTACCTGATGGCCCACGTGTGGGGATGGCGCACCGCCTGGCTCGACGTCGCGCTGCTGACGATCGTGGCGACGGTCGCGATCGGCATCGTCACGGCACGCATGCCGGGCGAGGAGATTCGCCTGGCGTCGTTCGCGCTGCGGTCCGCGTTGTTCGCCGGGATCGTGTTCCTGATGACGGTCAAGCCGGGCCTGGCCCAGGCCCTCGTCGTGGTGACGACGGCCGCGGCAGTGGGGCTGGCCGCCGGCGTGCGCGTCTATCGGGTGGCCGTCGCTACGCAAGCGTAGCCACAAGCAGGACCGCCGTGACGGTGGAGACGCCGATCACGGTCCACCCAACCGCGCGTAAGCGCGTCGCCGCCGGCGGCCTGGCGGCGACGACGGCCGCGGTGCACAACCCCGGCGCGGTGGAGACGAGCAGTGAGGGTACGACTCGGTGAGCGGCCGTCAGCGCGGCGATCGCCACGATGGCCGTGACCGCGATCGCAAGCGTCGACCAGCGGGCTGCCGCGGCCGCCGCCGCATCCCCTCCTCCTCTGACGCGCAGGATCACCGCGCGCACCGCGAGCGTGATCGTGACGAACAGCAGCGCGAACGTCGTGCCGACGATGTACGCCGCAGCGGGTGCCGCCGCCGCGGCCAGCATCACGGGAACGGCAACGCCGGAGAACGCCAGGGCCGTCGCGGTCTCACCGTACCAGGACTTCTCGCGCCCGCGGATCATGGCGATCGCGAGCACGACGGCGGGAACCGCCGGCACGGCGAGCGACCAGCGTGCCGTCGGGGGGATGACGACGGCCGCCGCCACACCGGCGGCGAGGGCAAGCGCCAGGCAACACGCGAGCCCGCTCGCGGCCGGTCGTCCGCGCTCGCGTCGCGCCCGCGGGCCGCGATGCCCAAGCACGACCGCCGCCGGTTCGTGCGCCAGGAACGCAGCGATGACGGCGATCGCCAGCAGGGCGCCGGCCCACGACACTCCACCGGCGGCGAAAGCGGTGACCAGCGGAAACGTCAGTTGACCATACGCGCCGTGCTCTTTGGGCAGCACGAACAACCCCGACGGCCTCGCAGTCACCACCACTGGAATCGCTCCTGTCCGCCCATCGTAGAGCAGGTGACCCGCCGGTTCTTTGCGCCCGCGCAACGATCTATGGTCAGCTTCCCTGGATGTGCGGGATCGCGGGGTTCGTCAACCTGGACGGCGCGCCGGCCGACGCGCGCGTGCTCGTCGCCATGACGGCCATGCTCCACCATCGCGGTCCGGACGACCGCGGCACGCTGTGCCTGCCGCTCCGCGGCGGCGTCGCGGATGTCGCGCTCGGCTGCCAGCGGCTGAAGGTCGTCGATCTCTCCGACCGCGGGCGTCAGCCGATGGCCAATGCGGACGGCTCGATCGTCCTGCTCCTCAACGGCGAAGTCTACGACGCCTTCGATCACAGGACCGGCCTCGAACGCGACGGCTATCGGTTCCGCAGCGACACCGACACCGAGGTCGTACTGGCGCTTTACGAGCGAGACGGACTCGAGCGAACGCTCGACCAGATCGACGGCATGTTCGCCCTCGCGATTGCCGACACGCGCCGCGGCGCGGTGCACCTGGTGCGCGATCGCGTGGGCATCAAGCCGTTGTACTGGACCCGGCAGGGAGACTCGCTGCTCTTCGCCTCAGAGGCCAAGGCGTTCCTGGCGCACCCGGCGTTTCGCGCCGAGATCGACGCGGCGGCGATCGACGAGCTGCTCGCCTTCCGCTACGTGGCGGGCCCGGAGACGCCGCTCACAGGCGTGCGGCAGGTCGCGCCGGGCCACTACCTCACCGTCACCTGCGGCGGTATCGCCGAGACGCGCTACTGGAGCATCCCGGACTGCCCCGACAAGGCAGGTCTCTCGACGGAAGACGCGGTCGGCAGACTCGAGGAGTTGCTCGGCCGCAGCGTGCGCGCGCAGTTGCGCAGCGACGTGAACGTCGGCTGTCAGCTGTCCGGCGGCGTCGACTCGTCGCTGGTCACCGCGCTCGCGAGCTCGCATCACCCCGGCGGGATCGACGCGTTCTCGATCGTCTTCAGCGAGCCGCGCTTCTCCGAGGAGCCGTGGATCATCGCGGCCGCCGACTCGTCGCACGTGACCAGCCACCGCTTCCGGTTCGACGAGCCCGCCTTCGTCGATGCGCTCGACGCCGCCAGCTGGCACATGGACCAGCCGATCGGGCACCCGAACGCGCTGGCGCTGTGGTGCCTGGCCCGGTGGGCGCGCGAGCGTGCCACGGTGCTGCTGACCGGCGAAGGGCCCGACGAGCTGTTCGCCGGCTACGAGCGGTTCGCGCGCGCGCTGACGAGCGACGAGTTCATTCGTGCGTCGCAGTTTCATTCGCAGGCTCGGCTCTCGAAGCTGCGGCCCGACGCGGATCTCCGGCCAGCGCTCGAGAAACGGGCCGGTCTCTTCCTCGACGGCCACGCCGATCGTCTTTCGAACTGCGTGCAGTACGAGATGCGAACGCATCTTCCCGAGGTGCTGCTGCGCCAGGACAGGATGATGATGGCGCACGGCGTCGAGAGCCGCGTGCCGTTTCTCGATCGCCGCGTCATCGAATTCGCGCGCGCGCTGCCGCCCGGTCACGTGATGGGCAAGCCCCTGGTGAAGGCGCTCGCCACGCGCCGCTTCGGCGCGGCGTTCGCCTCCCGCGCGAAATCGACGTTCAACCTGCCGCTGGCCCAGTACTTCCGCGGCCGCCGGTTCGTTTCGCTGATGGAGGACCGTCTGCTGCCCGGAATGGCCGCGCGGGGTCTCGTGGACGTGGCCGTCGTCCGCCGCTGGTGGCGCCGCGCGCTGTCGGCGCCGGCCACGACGGAAGGGTTCTGGATCGTGGTCGCGCTGGAGTTGTGGGCGCAGCAGTTCGTCGACGGCGGCAGGTCGCACCTGCCGCCGTCGTAGCGGCGTCGGCTACTTGCCGCCGTTGTTCGCCGGCACCGTCACGGTCGCGGTGCTGACGGTCGAGTTCCCCGATCGATCGGTCACGCGATAGGTCACGGTGTAGACGCGGCCCGTGCTCCCGTGTCCCGTCCCGCGCTCGGCGCGAACCGAGAACGCGCGATCGTCCGTGCCGAACGCCGCGCCTTCCACGTCGGGGCCGCGGTCACCCTGACCGAGGAACCCTTCCGCCGGCTCGTTGCTGGTGATCGACACCAGCGTCACCGTGGGCTGCGGGTCGCAGTTGTCGGTCGCCGTCACCGTCGCCGTCACCGGCTCCATCTGGTGGTTCGGCGGCCAGATCGCCGACGGCGACAGCGTGACCGTCACGGTCGGCGCCGCCACGTCGACAATCTGGAGCGGCAGCGCCGTCGAGGCGGTATGCGTCACCCCGGCGAAATCGCGATAGACGAGGGCCGCGCCGGCGCCATTGAGGTCGCCCGGGCACGCACTGACGGGCACGGTGAAGCTCGTGCTCCGCGTGAAGGCCGAACCGACCGTCACGATGCCGACGTCCGAGGTCGCGACGGCGCCGTCCGGGTTCCTCGTCTGCAGCACCGACGCGAGCGCGGGACCGTGCCCCGAGTTCGATCCGGTGATCGTGTAACTGAGCACGTCACCCGGCCTGGCGGTGGCGGGGCCCGTTTCGCTGAGCGCGATCGAGGGCGCCGTGGCGGCGCTGAAGTTGGTGGTGAGCGCGCGGATGATCTCCGGCGTCGCTTCCTGGAAGACGTCGAAGTCTCCCGTCGCCGACACGGCGGCGACGTCGATCAGACTGAGATTGACGCGGCTCCAGTCGTCGAAGGCCGCGAGCACGCTCGGCTGGGGCGGCGTATTCCCGTAGGGCACCACGTCGTCGTCGCTGCCGGAGAGCTTCTGGTCGGTGCAGGAGCGGTTGGGCCCGTCGTGGATCGTGTTGCCAGTGATGAAGTCGTCGCCGACCGGCACGGTCTGCAGCACGCCATCGCTGCCCGCCGTCGCGCAGACGCCGTCGTCGTTGACGTCGGCGAACACGTTGTCCGGCTTGGCCGGGTTGCACAGCGACACGCCCTCGAGCGGACCATTCTGATTCCAGTCGCGCGGGCCAAAGCCGAGGCCGATGCCGACGCATTCGTCGAGGTTCGTCTCGTTCAGCGTGAGCGGCAGCTCGCCGTTCACCGTGCGCGAGTAGTCGCACAGCCCCGGCACGCCCGGCCCGGTCGGCACCGTGCACATCTGGAAGGCGTAGTTCATGACGCTCAGGTAGTTCGGCTTCGCGTTGACGTCGTCTCCGCCGCCATGGCGAAGGCCGAGCGAGTGCCCCAGCTCGTGCAGCAGCGTGCCCGCCTGCTGTACGTCGGTGCCGACGGAGAAGCCGTTGTCGTCGAAGCCCCAGCACGGGCCGGAGCTGCCGACGCCGCCGAGCGTAACCATGAAGTCACGGCCGTTGGCCGCTGACTGCCCGCTGGTGCAGTCCCGGGTGTCGGCGCGGGCGTTGGTCTGATGGCCGAAGATCGTGTAGCGGAAGATCGTCTCGCGCAGCGGATCGAAGTTGACCGTCTTGACATCGGCGAACGTGATCTTGCCCGTGTTCTGCTTGTCGAAGGCCTCGATCACCTCGTCCTGCGGCGCGACGATCGCGTTGCCGCCGCCGAGGTTGCCGTAGCTCCCATGGACCAGGCCGTTGCCGACGACGATGACGATGTTGCCGAAGAGCGTGCCGACGTCGAGGTGCAGCTGGATGCCCGTGCTGCCGTCGGGGTTTTCGTTCGTCGAGTTGGCGAAGGCGGCGACCGCCGCCTGGAGCGCCGCGGCCGTGGGCGCGTGCGTGTGGTTCGGCTCCTGGAGCCAGTCGATCTCGACGAAGGCGTCCTTGTGGAGGGGGTCGGCGCCCATCGCCGGCAGGTTGACGTCGATGGCGGCGTCGTTGTCGGTGTCGACGCCGTAGCGCTCCCAGACGTCGAGCAGGCCGTCGTCATCGGTATCGAGGCTGGCCTGCACGCAGACGTTGACGCGATTGCCGCCGAGCGGCAGGTCCGGGCGGCTGCAGGTCTGCGGCCAGTTCAGATCGCCGCTCCACTTGCCCGAGACCGGATCGATCGTCAGGTTCAGCGCTTCGCCGGCGCCGGACTTCGCATCCATCTGATCGTCGAACGCGAGGTCTTCGTCGAAAATCGCGATGGTCACGTGGACCGGCTGGCTCGGGTCGACGTTCTGCGTGAAGACCCACGGCGTGCGCTTGCAGTCGGAAATGTGGCCGAAGTTCTTGAAGATCTGCAGCGGCACCAGGATCCCCGCCGACGTTTCGTCGTCGCAGGCGCCCTTGTTCTCCTGCGTCTGGTTGTTGATCGTGACGCGCGCGTAGAAGTCGC
>Ga0070683_100006139_pt1 | contig 10074 bp, 8 predicted proteins | sample KBSC713LmetaG_FD_64662 | JGI IMG/M metagenome (GOLD analysis project Ga0070683, IMG submission 64662) | Corn rhizosphere microbial communities from Kellogg Biological Station, Michigan, USA - KBS C7.1-3L metaG | ecosystem: Host-associated > Plants > Roots > Rhizosphere ... | reverse complement strand
CAGCGACGAGCCGATCTGCGTCGCCAGCCGGATGCGCTGCGCCTCGCCGCCCGACAGCGTCGCCGAGGTGCGGTCGAGCGTCAGGTACTGCAGGCCGACGTTCACGAGGAAGTTCAGCCGCTCCGTAATCTCGCGCAGGATGCGCTCGGCGATGGCCTTCTCCCGCTGCGTCAGCTGCAGCTTGGCGAAGAACTGGTGCGCGTCGCGGATCGGCAGATTGGTGAGCTCGTTGACCGGCATGTCGCCGACCTTGACGAAGCGCGCCTCCTTGCGCAGTCGCGTGCCGCCGCACTCCTCGCAAGGCGAGCGGTTCATGTAGCGATGGAACTCTTCGTAGGCGGCCTCGAAGCCGTCCTCGCCGCCGCGGTTGCCCTCCTCGCGGCGACGGCGCTCGTACTCGTGCAGGCGCCGCTCGAGGTTGGCGAGCACGCCTTCGAACTCCTTCTTGAACTTGTGGCGCGTGCCGCCCTTCTCGAAGAAGAAGTCGACCTCTTCGTTGCCCGAGCCCTCCATGATGAGCTTCTTGTGCTCGGGCGGGAGCTTGGTCCACGGCGCGAACATGTCGATCTTGTAGTGGGCGGCGACCGCGTCGAGGATCTGCTGGAAGAAGGGCGCGTTGCGCTTCTCCCAGGGATCGATGGCGCCCTCGCGCAGCGACAGCTCCTCGTTCGGCACGATGAGGTCGGGATCGAAGAAGAGCTTGGCGCCGATGCCGTCGCAGTTGGGGCACGCGCCCTGCGGATTGTTGAACGAGAACATGCGCGGCGTGATCTCGGGATAGGAGACGCCGCAGGTGATGCAGGCGAACTTCTCCGAGAACAGCATGTCGTCCATGTCTTTGCCGTCGTCGTCGATGGCGACGGGCGAGATCTTGACGATGCCCTCGGCGAGCTTGAGGCCGAGCTCGATGGAGTCGGTCAGGCGCTGACGGATGTCCGGCTTGACCGCGAGACGATCGACGTAGACCTCGATGGTGTGCTTCTTGTTCTTGTCGAGCTTGATGGCGTCGCCGAGGTCGTGCAGCTCACCGTCGACGTTGACGCGCACGAAGCCCTGCTTCTTGAGCGACTCGAGCTCTTTTTTGTACTCGCCCTTGCGATCGCGAACGATCGGGGCGAGCACGCTGAAGCGCGTGCCCTCGGGCAGCTCGAGCACGCGGTCGACCATCTGCTGCACCGTCTGCGAGGCGATGCGCTGCCCGCAGTTGTAGCAATGCACGATGCCGATGCGCGCGTAGAGCAGGCGCAGGTAATCGTAGACCTCGGTGACCGTGCCGACCGTGGAGCGCGGGTTCTTCGAGGTCGATTTTTGCTCGATCGAGATCGCCGGCGACAGACCCTCGATCGAGTCGATGTCCGGCTTGCCCATCTGCTCGAGGAACTGCCGCGCGTAGGCGGAGAGCGACTCGACGTAGCGGCGCTGACCTTCCGCGTAGATCGTATCGAAGGCGAGCGAGGACTTTCCGGAGCCGGAAAGCCCAGTGATGACGATGAGCTTGTCGCGAGGAAGCTCGACGTCGATGTTCTTGAGGTTGTGCTCGCGGGCGCCTTTGACGACGATCTTGTCCATGCACGGGCCCCCGCGCGTAGTCCATGCGCAAAGGGGCGAAACATCATAACACAGGGCTTCTTTTGGCCGTTAGCGCGAAATGCGCACGCTCTTTTCAGCGCGACAGGCGACGGGCGGAGAGCTCGCGGGCTAGACGCAGCGCGGCAGCGAACGAGGTCGTGCGCGCGCGCTTTTTGCCGGCGATGTCGTAGGCCACGCCGTGATCGGGCGAGGTGCGTACGATGGGCAGGCCGAGGGTGACATTGACCGCCTCTTCGAAGTCCACGACCTTGACCGGGATGAGCCCCTGGTCGTGGTACATGGCGACCACGGCGTCGAAGCGCTCCTCTAGATGATCGCGGAAGACCGCGTCGGGCACGCGCGGGCCGAACAGCTCGGCGGCGATGCCCGCGGCGGCCAGGCGGCTGCGGGCGACCTCGATGGCGGGGACGATGACGCGGGTCTCGTCGTCGCCGAAGTGGCCCTGCTCGCCCGCGTGCGGGTTGAGCCCGGCGACGGCGATGCGCGGGCCGGCGACGCCGAAGTCGCGCACCAGCGCCTCGGTGGTCTGCACGATCGCGGTGGCGATCGACTCGGCGGACAGGACGCGCGGCACGTCGGCGAGCGCGTGATGGATCGACGCGAGCGAGACGCGCATGCGCGGGCCGGCGAACATCATGGTCACGGCGCCGGCGCCGAGCCGCGCCTGCAGGAACTCGGTGTGGCCGGGGAAGGCGAAGCCGGCGGCGAGGCACGAGGCCTTGTGAATGGGCGCGGTCACCAGCGCGTCGAGCTTGCCGGCGGCGGCGTCGGCGACGGCGTTCTCGAGGTACGCGACCTGCGCGCGGCCGGTGGCTTCGGTCGGTTGCCCGGGCACGACGCCGTCGAGCGAGGTGACGGGCACGAGCTCGGCGGCGACGCCCGCGCACAGGATGGCGTCGCCGTAGACGATGAGGTCGTCGCCGCCGTCGCAGACGGCGCGCACGAGCTCGGGGCCGATGCCGGCGGGATCGCCCAGCGTCACGCCGATGCGCATGACGCAAGCATACTTGAATACGCCGGTGATTCGCGCAGTCTTACGGTTATGCGCCTCATCGCCGCATCTCCATTGATGCTCGCTGCGATCCTCGCCTCGGGATCGGCCGCGGCGGCGCATCCGGGCGCGCGTCCGGGCGAGGCGTTCACCTTCAAGTTCTCGCTCGGTCCCGTCGACGGCGGACGCGCGCGCATGTCGATCGGCAACCCGGTGTCCAAGCGCGGGCGCCATCTCATCGCGGTGCACGGCCAGGCGGAGACGACCGCGTTCGTGAAGATGCTGGCGCGCATGGACGACGACTACAAGCTCGTCTTCGACGCCGGCAATCTGCTGCCGGTGAGCGTGGCCGAGACCGAGCGCGGCGTGCGCGAGCGGCGCATCAACGTGTCGCACGTCGAGCCGCGCATCGCCGACGTCGACTTCTGGTCGCCCGAGAAGCAGCACAAGGGGCGCCACATGCTGCCGCGCATCGCGCGCGATCCGTTGAGCGGCTACTTCGCGCTGCGTGCGCTGCCGCTCGCCGACGGGCAGAAGCTCGACCTCGACATCCTCGACGGCAACGCGCTGTGGCGCGTGGCGCTGACGGTGCATCGCGGCGACAAGGTGCACCTCGAGGGCGACGCGGCCGCGCATCCCGCCATCCGCATCGACGGCGTCGCGCGGCGCATCGAGGACAGCGGGCGGCCGCGCGCGGGTATGGGGCCGCGCAGCCTGACCATCTGGCTCTCCGACGACGCCGACCGCGTGCTTCTGCGCATGGAGGCGGAGACCGACCTCGGCAAGTGCGCGCTGCAGCTGACCTCGTACATGCCGCCGCCGGTGCGCGTGGCCGACGAGCGCACTCCGGAGTTGCCGGGCATCGAGACGCGCTAAGCTTCCGGCATGATCCGGCGCGCCTCGCTCCTCGTCCTATTATTGCTCGCCGCGTGCGGCGGCGGCCCCGGCCACGTGCAGTACGACAACGATCGCTGCCTCATCGACGGGCACGCGGCCACGCTCGCCGAGGTCGAGGCGCGGCAGGCGACGGTGGCGGCGCGCATCCAGGCGCGGCAGCCGTGGTTCGCGGTGGTCACCATCGTCATCGTGCTCGTCGCCGGCGCGTCGAACGCCGAGAAGGCGATCGTGCTCTTCCGCGCGCGCAAGCACGACGGCGAGCGGCGGCCGCTCGGCGAGCGCATCCGCGACGCGCTCGATCGCCAGCGACAAAGCCCGATGAAGTTCGGCGCCATCGTCGGCGTCACGCTGGGCCTGTTGGCGATGGCGGGCGGCATGTACATCTACCTCGACGTCGACAAGCGCGCCTCGGAGCGCGCGCTCGGCATGCTGCAGTTCTGCCACCTGGCGCTCAAGACCAACGAGGAGCAGGGCGTGCTCGCCGAGCAGCGCAAGAATCTCGACGCCATTCAGTCGACCGCGGGCGACATCCGCGCGCTCGTCGACAAGCTGCCGCCCGAAGAGAAGCAGAAGGCGCGCGAGATCGTGGCGCAGATGAGCTCGGCGCTGGACAAGCAGGGGCGCATCGTCGGCGACTACCTGTCGAAGTCGGACGAGCAGCAGAAGGCGCTCAAGGAGCACACCGCCGCCGTCGAGAAGGGGCTGTCGTCGCTGTCGACGGACCTCGGCGCGCTCAAGTCGCTGCCGGCGACGCTCAAGGACATCGGCGACGGCATGCGCAAGCTCGACGGTAAGGTCACGGGGCAGGACGCGGACGTCAAGGCGCTCGGCGACAAGCTCGCCGATCTCGACGGCAAGCTGCAAAAGCTCCTGGCGCGCCCGAGCTGCGAGCCGACCAGGACGTCATCACCTGCGAGCGCGACGTCGACGCCGCCCGCGAAGCCCGCCGCCATCGCGTCGAAGCCGCCCGCGGATCTCGGCACGGCGAAGCCCTAGACGCGCAGGAGCTTCTCCGGATTGACGACGTTGCGGATGGCGAGGATCTCCTCGCCGTCGGTCTCGATGTTGAGCACGAAGTTGGTGACGCCGTCGCGGCGACCGACGAGCGCGGGCCAGCCGTTGACCTCGACGAGCTCGAGCCGCTGATCCGGGCCGGGCGGGAACTTGCGGAAGAGGCCGATGAAGAACTGCGCGATCGCGTGCGCGCCGTGGACTGGACGCCGCGCCGCCGCCGGGACCTTGCCGCCGCTGTCGGCAAAGAGCGTGGCGTCGCGCGCCAGCGTGGCTTCGAGGGCGCGCAGATCGCCGCGCGCCAGCGCCTCGGCGAAGGCGAGCACCAGCCGCTGGTGATCGGCGCGTGACGGGGCGAAGCGCGCGCGCCCCTCTTGCAGGTGGCTCTTGGCGCGATGATAGATCTGGCGGCAGGCCGCCTCTTCCTTGTCGAGCATGCGCGCCACTTCGCCGTGGTTGTAGTCGAACACTTCGTGGAGCAGGTACGCCGCGCGCTCGACGGGCGTGAGCCGCTCGAGCATGACCAGAAACGCCATCGAGATCGACTCGGGGTCGACGCGCTCCTCGGTGCGCACCGGCTCGGGCAGCCACGGGCCGACGTAGCTCTCGCGGGTCATGCGCGCCGACTTCAGCCGATCGAGGCTGAGCCGCGTCACCACCGTCGACAGCCACGCCGGCGCCGACTCGATCGCGTCGCCGTCGGCCGCCTCCCAGCGCAGCCACGCGTCCTGCAGCACGTCTTCCGCCTCGGCCGCGGACCCGAGCATGCGATAGGCGATCGAGAACAGCCGCGCCCGCTGCTCCTGAAACGCTTCGGTGCGGTTCATGCCAGCCTCCCGATCGCGACGAAGAGACAGAGCGCGAGCAACACGACGTTCGTAACGACGTTCTTGGGCTCGTGCAACTGCGCGTGCGCGCGCGCCGCGCCGATCATGATCACGCCGAGACCTGCGGCGGCCAGCGGCGTGAGCACGGGCAGGATCGAGGTCGCGCGCGGCACGATCAGGCCAACGGCGCCGGCCAGCTCGCAGGCGGCGATGAAGCGGATGAACGGCAGGCTGTACGCGCGCACGCCGGTCTGCCCCGCGGCGAGCAGGCGCTCCTTTGGCTGCGAGATCTTCTGCGCGCCAGACCAGAAGAAGACTGCGGCCAAGAGACCCTGACAAATCCACAATGCGACGCTCATGACCCACCTCCCGTTTCCATGACCGGGAGACGATTGAGCCGGGGCGAAACGTGACAGCGTCAGCGCTGGCCGGTGCAGCTGCGCGTATCCAGCACCAGTGGCGGCAGTGGCATCTGCGACCAGTCGAAGGCGCTCGTCAGGTCGTCGGTGTCGGGGCCGTCCTGGGCGCCGTCGTCCTGCGAGAACAGCGGCGGCAGGCTGAACACCTTCTCGATGAACTTCGGGATCGAGGCGTGCTGCGACACGCGCGTGTACACCGAGCCCGGCTTGGTGTACGGCGACACGATGATGAGCGGCAGGCGGAAGCCGAGCCCGTAGGGCGTGTTGTCGTCGCAGCCGTATTGCTTCGGCGGCGCGACGTGATCGTACCAGCCGCCGAAGTCGTCCCACGTCATCAGGATCACCGTCTTCGACCACAGATCGGCGTTCTGCATGACGTGGTTGAGGTGGCCGACGGTCCAGTTCTCGCCCGAGCAGATGTTGAACGGCGGATGCTCGCTGTTGAGATCCTGGTCGACGAGGAACACGATCGACGCCAGGTTGCCGCTGTCGACGTCGGCGTCGAAGCTCGAGGCGTCGACGACGTTGTTCTTCCAGGCGTCGGTCATGCGGATGTGCTGCACGCCGTCGAACATCGACCACACCTCGCCGATGACCGGCGGCAGCGTCGAGCCGTAGAACTTCCACGTCGTCGCCGGCGGCAGGTTGTCGACGACCGTCGGAAAGTCGTAGCAGGGCGCGACCTGTTTGGTCGTGCAGCTGCCGTGATCGAGCACCTCCTGCGTCGAGCCTTGCGGATCGTCGCAGCCCCAGGTGATGAGCGGCGTGATCGAGTTCGACGACGGGTTGCCCGTGGCCCAGCCGGTCTGCGCGGCGAGCACGAACATGTGCCCGGGGAACGACGGCCCGAGCATCCCCGAGAAGAAGTGATCGGCGAGCGCGAAGTGGCGCGCGTACTGCCAGTAGTTCGGGATGTCGTCCTCGATGTACTGCGCGAACGCGAGCTGATCGGACGCGTTTCGCGTGTCGCCGAGGTCCCAGTGATCCATGGCGCCGTGGTTCCAGTCGGCGAGCGCGCACGAGTGCTCGTGGCACAGGTCGCGCGTCATCTGCAACGGCGGGCGCCCGACGGCGACCGGCCCCGTCGAGGTCTGCGCCATCTGCGTGCCTTCGGCGCCGGGGAAGGTGCCGAAGTAGTTGTCGAAGGTGTGGTTCTCCTTCACCACGACGATGACGTGCTCGATGGGGTACTTGCCGCCGGGCGGCGGATTGGTCGCGCCGCCCGCGCCGCCGCCGCCACCGACGCCCCCTGCGCCGCCGTCGCCGCCGCCGGTGCCGTCGCTGCCGCCATTGCCGCCGGTGCCGCCGCCGTCGGTGAGCCCGGCGGTGTGGGAAGAGCAACCGACCAGCGCGAGTCCCAAGACCAAGCTAAGGAGCTTCATTCCCTCTCCGTGCTATCGTGGCTCGTCGTGCGCGCAATCGGCTTTTTGGCAACGATTCTGCTACTGGCCGCCGGTTGCGCGGAGGACCCTACCACATCACCCGACCTTAGTGTCGGACCACCCGACCTGGGGGCCACGCAGCTCCAGCTCACCGTCGCTGGCGGCGCGCCGCGCCCGCTCGCCGCCTACTACAGCTTCTACATCACCACGCTGCCCGACGACCGGCCGGGGGCGACCTACCTCATCGTCACCGCCATCGACCCGTCGTTCGACTGCGCGCATCCGTCGGGCGACGTCGACGCGCTCAGCTTCGTCTTCCGCGAGCGCGGCGTCGGCGCCATCACGGACAGCCTGGCGTCGCGCCGCGGGCCCGACTTCGCGCTCACCATCGGCGGCAACGTCTCGGGGCGCCTCACGCGCGACGACGATCGCTACGTCGGCTACGAGACCGACGGCGGCGTCGTCGACGTCGGCGCGGGCGGCTCGGTCAACGGCACGCTGCACTTCGACGTCGGCAACATCGTCGTCGACGGCCCGTTCGGCGCCGCGCACTGCGGCGCGCTCGACGTGGTGGTGCCCGGCTGACGTCGGCGTGGGCGCGAGGGTCGTGCGCTAAAAGCTGTGCGTAACGCCTGTGCCGTGCGGCGGTCCAAGGGGGAGACACACTCTCCCGTGCTGCGACACCGCCTTCAGAGTTTGGAGCGTGGTCGCATCCACCGTCGGTGGCAGCGCCCACTCCTCCGGCGTCCGCGCTGAAGCGCGGACGCGGGGGCCGTGATCTTCGGTGCCGCCGACGTGGGCGGTAACCGCCAACGTTCAGCCCACCACGGATGGCGGCACCGCGGCCGCGCTTTAGCGCGGACGCCGGGAGAGGCACGCGCCGGCACGGGTGGAGAGGCGAGCACGCTCCCACCTCCGCGGACGGTGGCCGGTCGCGGGCGGGTGTGTCTCCCCCTTGGACCGCCGCACGGCACAGGCGTTACGCACAGTTTGTAGCGCGCCTACCGCAGCGCTACCGCAGCGCTACCGCAGCTCGACGAGCTTGTAGCCCACGTTTCTCACCGTTTCGATCATCGCGTCGGACGGCGAGCCGAGCTTGGCGCGCAAACGGCGCACATGGATGTCGACGGTGCGCGTGCCGCCGAAGTAGCGGTAGCCCCACACCTTGGACAACAGCTGCTCGCGCGTCCACACCTTGCCGCGGTTCTGCGCGAGAAACTTCAACAGCTCGAACTCCTGGTGCGTGAGGTCGAGCTTGCGATCGCGCACGAACGCTTCGTATCCGCTGGTGTCGATCTCGAGCTCGCCGCACTTTATGCGATCGGCCGCGGAGAACGCAGCGAAGCGCCAGTCGAGCTGGCGCAGCCGCGCGTACAGCTCCGCGGGAACGATCGGCACGAGGATGAAGTCGTCGCCCGCGCGAAAGTCGAGCGACGACAAGCGCTGCGTCGTCACCGCGACGAGCACCGGCGTGCCCTGCAAGGGCGGCAGGTCGCGCAGCGTCTTCAGCGTCGAATAGGCCATCTCGAGGCGCTCGCGCGCATCGAGCACGAGCACTTGCGGCGGGTCCTTGGCGAGATCGTCTTCGTCGAACCCGAGATCGAAGCCGAACGAGCGAACGTCGCAGCCGAGGTCGCGCAGCGCCGCCGCCGGTGATTCCGGCTCCGACGCAGCGCGTTCGGGCTCCAGCGTGATCAGCAGAACTCTCACGGGCGCACTATACTTTCACTCGGAGGCTTCTCGTGACGAAAGTTGCGCTGGCACCCTCCCCCTTGTTGTGGAAGAATGATCGTGATGGATGACTTCCACTGCTCCTTCTGCGGCAAGCGCCGTCGCGAGGTCCGGAAGCTGATCTCGGGTCCGCGCGTTTTCATCTGCGATGAATGCGTTGCGCTGTGCAACGACATCATCGCGAAGGAAGAAGCGCAGGAGCGTCCGAAGTACCCCCGGCCCAAAGAGATCGCCGAGGAGCTCGACAAGTACTGCATCGGGCAGACGCGAGCCAAGAAGGCGCTCTCCGTCGCCGTCTACAACCATTACAAGCGCGTCGGCCAGAAGCAGCAGGGCAAGGCCGGCGAGGTCGAAGTGCAGAAGGGCAACGTGCTCCTGCTCGGCCCCACGGGCTGCGGCAAGACGCTCCTCGCCCAGACGCTCGCCAAGAAGCTCGACGTGCCGTTCGCCATTGCCGACGCGACCACGCTCACCGAAGCGGGCTACGTCGGTGAAGACGTCGAGAGCGTGATCAAGGCGCTCTATCGCAACGCCGGCGGCGACATCGACAAGACCCAGCGCGGCATCGTCTGCATCGACGAGATCGACAAGATCGCGCGCAAGGGCGGCGGTCCGTCGGTCACGCGCGACGTCTCGGGCGAAGGCGTGCAGCAGGCGCTGCTCAAGATCCTCGAAGGCAAGCACGCGACCATCACTCCCGACGGCGCGCGCAATCGCCCGCAGCAGGAGCTCATCCAGGTCGACACCACGAACATCCTGTTCGTGTGCACCGGCGCCTTCAACGGCCTCGAGGACATCGTGCGCCGCCGCGTCGGTCAGCAGGGGCTCGGCTTCGGCGCCACGCTGTCCGCCAAGAACGACATCGACAAGGACGAGCTGCGCGCGCTGGCGCGCACCGAGGACCTCATCAAGTACGGCATGATCCCCGAGTTCATGGGGCGCTTGCCGATCCTCGTGTCGTGCGACGCGCTCGACGTCGACGCGCTGACCAAGGTCTTGTGGCAGCCGAAGAACGCGCTCGCCAAGCAGTACCAGCGGCTCTTCGAGCTCGAGGGCGTCAAGCTGTCGTTCACCGAGGACGCGCTGCGCGCCATCGCCGAAGAGGCGCATCGCCGCAAGTCGGGCGCGCGCGGCCTGCGCGCCATCGTCGAGGAAGTGATGCTCGACGTCATGTACGAGATCCCGTCGTTGACCGGCGTGCAGGAGTGCGTGGTCACGCGCGAGGT
>Ga0070683_100006136_pt1 | contig 10075 bp, 8 predicted proteins | sample KBSC713LmetaG_FD_64662 | JGI IMG/M metagenome (GOLD analysis project Ga0070683, IMG submission 64662) | Corn rhizosphere microbial communities from Kellogg Biological Station, Michigan, USA - KBS C7.1-3L metaG | ecosystem: Host-associated > Plants > Roots > Rhizosphere ... | reverse complement strand
TCCTTCGCCAGGATCGGATAGGGCGTGCCGGTAAAGGGATCGACCTCGAAATTGAACAGGCACGGCAGGTCGCCGAGATCGCCGATGTCGGCCGCGGTCAGGATCAGCGCAACGCCGGGAAGGCTGCGCGCGGGCGCGGCGTCGAGAGCGAATTTCGCATGTGCATGCGGCGAACGCAGCACCAGCGCGTGCATCGACGGCTGCGGCGCCAGATCATCGGTGTAGCGGCCCTTGCCGCGGATGAGGGCATCGTCCTCCTTGCGCAAAACGCTTTGACCGACGCCGAATTTAATGGGAGCAGCCATCTCGTCTCCGTTCCTCAAGTTATGATTTTTGTGCATATTGCAGTGGTTTGCGGGCAAGCGCAAACGGCCTTTAGCCCTTGACCAGAGCCTTCAGCCATCTCAGGCCGAACAGGCCGAGGATCGATCCGGCATAGATCAGGGCGCCGACGCCGATCAGTAGCAGCAAAGTGATCTCGTCGTGGAAACGGATGCCGCCGAACCGCGCCGCGGCAAATCGGGCGGCGAGCCACAGCGCGGCCGCGAGCACGAAGCCAGAGATCAGGAATTTCAGCAGCGACTGGCCGAGGGTGCGGCTCAGCTCGACATGGCCGGCGCGCACGGCAAAGCCGAGCACCAGCAACAGGTTGACCCAGGCGCCGACGGCGGTGGCAAGCGCCAAACCCACCTGCGCGAGCGGTCCCATCAGAAGCAGTTTCAGCCCCATATTGACTGCAAGGCCCGTCAGCGAAGCCTTGACCGGGGTTGCGGTATCCTTGCGCGCATAGAAGGTCGCCACCGCGCTTCGGATCAGCACGAAGGGAATGAGCCCGACCGCATAGGCGGCAAGCGTCGCGCCGGCCGCGGCCGCATCGGTCTTGGTGAAGGCGCCGCGCGCGAACATGGCGCGTGTGATGGCGTCGGGCACGGCAAGGAAGGCCGCGACGAACGGCACGGCGAACAACAGCGTGTAGTCGAAGCCGCGGCGCTGCTGCTCCATCGCGCCGGCGTGATCGCCCGCGGTGATCCGCCGCGACATTTCCGGCAGCAGCACGGTGCCGATGGCGATGCCGATCACGCCGATCGGCAATTGATTGAGCCGGTCGGCATAATAGAGCGCCGACAGCGCGCCCGCCGGCAGGAAGGTCGCGATGATGGTGTCGGCAAACATCGCGACCTGCGTGCCCATCGAGCCCAGGGTCGCCGGCCCCAGCGCACGGAAAAAGGCGCGGATGTCTTCATCCAGCCTGAGCGGCGCGAAGCGCGGCAGTCCGCCATTGCGGGCGAGATCGCCCGCCAGCAGGAAATATTGCAGGAAGCCCGAGATCAGGACGCCCCAGGCCGCCGCGTGGCCCACGGTCGGAAACGACGCCGCAACCGCCAAGGTTGCCATCATTGCCAGGTTAAGGAAGATCGAGGCGGCGGCGGCGCTGGCGAAACGATGCATCACATTGAGCATGCCGCCATAGAGCGTCACCAGCGTGATCAGCAGCAGATAGGGAAAGGTGATGCGCGTCAGCTCGACCGCGAGATCGCGCTGGCCGGGATCATGGGTAAAGCCGGGCGCAAGCACGGTCATCGCCTGCGGCATGAAGAACCATGCGGCGACGAGCAGGATCACCTGCGACAGGAACAGAAGCGTAAAGACGCGGTCGGAGAACAACCTTGCCGACACCTCGCCCTTCTCGCCATGGACATGCGCATAGGCCGGCACGAAGGCGGCGTTGAAGGCACCCTCGGCGAAAATGGCGCGGAAATGGTTGGGCAGGCGGAAGGCAACGAAGAACGCGTCCGCGACGGGGCCGGCGCCGAGGATTGCCGCGAGCATGATGTCGCGCACGAAGCCGGTCAGCCGCGAAAGCAGGGTATAGCCGCCGACGGTGAAAATACGCCCAAGCATGCGCCGTCTCTTACAGGAAAGGACGGCGCTTCAAAACGGCGAAATCAGGCTTTATAAATTTAGGCGTGATCTTGTCCGAAAACCGCAAGACCACTTTTCGGGGATCATGCCTGAACCGCGTCGCGCACAGCCGAGATGACGCGGTCCTGGGTCGCCTCATCGAGATAGGCGTGCATCGGCAGGCTGATGACGTCGGCCGACAGGCGTTCGCTGACCGGCAGGCCGCCCTCTGCGACGGGGAAGTTCCGGTACGCCGTCTGCTGGTGCATCGATTTCGGATAATAGATCGCCGTCGGAACGCCCTGCGCCTTCAATGCGGCGGCAAAGCCATCGCGATCGATGCCTTTGGGCAGGCGGATGGTGTATTGCGCCCAGACCGACGTGCAACCGCTAGCCAGGCGCGGCACGGTCACGACATTGCCAAGCGCCCGGTTGTAACGCTCCGCCACACGGTTGCGCGCGGCGATCTCGTCCTGGAAGATCTTCAGCTTCTCGATCAGGATCGCGGCCTGCATGGTATCGAGGCGCGCCGTGAGGCCGAGGCGGACATTGTCGTATTTATCGGCGCCCTGCCCGTGCACGCGGATGCTCCTGAGCGTCTCGGCAAGGCCCGCGTCATCGGTGAAGATCGCGCCGCCGTCGCCGAAACAGCCAAGCGGCTTGGCCGGGAAGAAGCTGGTCGCGGTCGCATGACCAAGGGTGCCGAGGCGGCGGCCCTTGTAGCTCGCGCCAAAGCCCTGGGCCGCGTCATCGAGCACGAACAGGCCCTCGGTCTCGGCGACAGCCGCGACCGCGTCATGGTCGGCGGCCTGGCCGAACAGATCGACCGGGATCACTACGCGAGGCTTGAGGCCGAGCTTACGCGCGGTCGCGATGCCGCGCTTGAGCGAGGCCGGATCGATGTTGAACGTCGTCTCATCGACATCGAGGAAGACCGGCGTCGCACCGGTCAGCGCAACCGCCTCCCCGGTCGCAGAGAAGGTGAAGGATGGGCAGAGCACGGCATCGCCGCCGCCCAATCCCTTGGCCATCAGCACCATCAGCAACGCGTCGGTGCCGCTCGCGCAGGTCACGACGTGCGTAGCGCCGGAGAACGCCGCAAGGTCGGCCTCGAACTCAGTGACTTCGGGGCCGTTGATGAACTGGCAGTGGCCGAGCACGCGGGCCATTGCCGCGTCGATCGCGTGGCCGAGCCGTGCCCGCTGGGCCGCCAGATCAATGAAGGGAATGGCTTGCGGACGCAGATGTTGATTCATGGAGCCATGCAGGGATGGTGAAACTGGCATTCGTTGGCGCGCTAGCCCGCGACGCGGCGCGGGCCCTTGCGGACCGAAGGAGCCACGGCGGGCTTGGCCGAGCTTTCCAGGCAACGCGTGGCGATTTCGAGGCTGGCAACGCCCTCGACACCGGTAACCGCCGGCGGGCCTTCGGAGCGCACTGCGTGGAGGAACGCGATCAGCTCGGCTCGCAGCGGCTCGTCATGGCCGACCGGCAGATGACGCATCGAATAGCTGCCGTCGGGCTTGAAGCCGAAACATTCGGTGACCTGGCGGGTGAGCAGATCGCCCGTCACATATTTGCCGCGGGTCGCGACCGTGACGCTGCGCGCCTTGAACGGGGTCAGCCAGTTGGTATTGATGTGAGCCAGCACGCCGGAGGCGGTGCGGAACTGCAGTAGCGCAATGTCCTCGCGCTCGGCTACCGCGCTCGAAAGCTGCGGTTGCACCTCGACGATGTCGGACTCGGTGAACCAGCGGATCAGGTCGATATCGTGCACGGCGAGATCGATGACGACGCCGACATTCGACATCCGCGGCGGGAACGGTCCGACGCGGGTGATGGCGATGGAGAGAATGTCCTCGCCCGTGATCGCCTGCTTGATCGCGGCGACCGCCGGATTGAAGCGCTCGACATGGCCCACCATGAGCGTGACGCCGGCGCGCTGCGCGGCCTCGACGATCTCGCGCCCCTCCTCGACCGAGGACGCGATCGGCTTCTCGACCAGCACATGGATCCTGCGCGCGATGCAGGCGAGCGCGATCTCGTGATGCAGATGCGTCGGCGCGGCAATCGTCACGGCATCGACGCCCTCGGTGAGCAGCGCCTCCAGCGTGTCGAAGGTGGGGCAATTGGCAAGCTCGGTAACGCGGGCGCGATGCGCCTCGAGGGGATCGACCACCCCGACAAGCGTGATGTCGGGCAACCCCGCCAGCACGCGCGCGTGATTGCTGCCCATCACGCCGGCGCCGATAACACCGACCCGAAGCACCCCTTTCGGCTCGGATTTGAAGCCCGAGCCGAACCCTTTGGAACTCATTTCATCGACCCCAATCAATCAAGCGCGAAACACCCCGCCGCTGTCTAGCACGGCGCCACACATGTGGCGAATGCGGAGACAGGAATCCGGACACGATTTGATGCAAAAAATTACATCAGCGAATCGCCAAAAGCGCTGAGATTTGAAGGTTCTGCCACCGCATCTCGGGGAGGAGAATTCGTTCGGCGGTCTGGCCCGATTCGTAACGCTAGGCAAACCAGAAAGCCGACTCGGCCGCAACCGTTTTCCTTCACGAATCCGTCAAGGAAGGAAGGCCGACCTCGGATCAGGTCATCGATCAGGTATAGCGGCCCCGCCTCGGGAAGTTGATGACGCGGGCCGACTCCCGCTCCTCCTCTTCCGGTACGCAATGTTGCCCGGCGGCGGACGCGCACAGCGTGTCGATCTCCTGGTCCGAGATCCGGTGCAGATTGATCCTGATCTCCATCGCCGTCATCGTCAAAAGCTGCGCCACGAAATTCATGTTCAGCTCTTTCGCCAGATTGATGTGCTCCTGCAGCGATCGCGCCATCAGATCCAGCTTGCGGTCGATTGTGTTCTTCATCTAGCCCCCCACACAAGATACGCTTGCACTCTGCTCCGCGATCCAGCTCCGCGTGGTGGTCACCTCCCCATAGAGACAGATCAGTTCAGCGACGGTCTGGTGGACCGCCGGAGCCGGTATTTGATTGAGGCGGAGGCTTGCGGAGGCATCGGCCAGATAGGTCACCTGGTGTCCGCGATGAAAGGCTTCCACCGCGGTCGCAAGGCAGCCCGCCTCACCGGAAAACCCCGCCAGCACGAAATGGCCGCCGCCTTCGCTCATGGCGTAGGCAAACTCGCGATTGGCATAGCAGGACGGCTTCGAGCGCTCGAACACCATTTCCGATGTCATGGGCTCGAATCCCGGTATCCAGTTGGAATAGGACAGCGCGGGATTGAAGTACGGCGCGCGGTCGATCATGCGCAGGAACGCCACCGGGAGTCCCATCCTCCGCGCGTGCGTCAACGCCAGGCGGCAATTCTGCAGTGCCTCTTCGGCGTCCGGTATCGAGAACAGCCGCGGAGAGGCGACATATTCCTGCTGGAGGTCCAGAAGCACCAGTGTCGGGATCAGCGAGACATTCGCATAGGATCGGAGATTGACGACGTTTTTCATCGCTTTCTCCCCGCTGCAATTTTCTTGCCTGCTGCAACCTGGCTTGAACCACGCTGCGCCGAGCGGTCCAGCACGCCGGGCCGGTCCCACCTCCCCTCAGGGCGCATCAAGACATAGGGGTCCACGCCGAGCGCAATCGCATTCGGATCTGGATCGGTGTCGGTGACGATCTCGATATAGGCGTAATCGGAGAAGAAGAACTCGGACGAGCCTTCGAGCTGCTTCCAGCCCATGTTGAGGTAGTAGCTGAGCAGGTCCTTCTGCGCGCGGCCGTAGATGCGGCGATAGCCCTTGGCGCGGCAGAACTCGACGCCGGCTTTCATCAGCCGCGTGCCGATGTGGCGGCTGCGGAATTCATGGCGCACCGCGAGCCGCTCGAGCTTGGCGAAGCCGGCGAAGTAGCGGATGCGCAGGCAGCCGACCGGCTCCTTGCCGACATAGGCGAGCAGATGGCTCGCCGAAAAATCGTTGCCGTCGAACTCCTCATCGTAGGGGCAGTCCTGCTCCGCGACGAACGTCGCGCTGCGGACCGACACGACCCGCATGAAGTCCTCGATTGAGCGCACCACCGTGATCGAGACGCTATCGTCATCGAGGCCGAGATAGTCGTCATAGATCGCGCGCGTCTCCCTGATCGACGGGCCGCGCGGATACATGTGGAAGTTCGGCAAGTGCTTTCCCCTGAATCCCGCGCCGCGCCGAAAGCCGAGATCTTCCAGCAGGCGAAAACCCTCCACCGTGACGGCTCGCGCCAACAGGGGAGCGTCGCGATAAAGCGGCGTCCAGGTCTTCTCGAGCACCAGTGGTATCCCGCCCACGATGTAGCCCGGCGCGTACGTGCCCCAGCAGTAGATCGCAGCTGGCTTTTCATGCTGGCGCGTCAGAAGGTGTAGCGGCGGGTCGGTTGCGGGAAACTCCCCGCTCATGAGCTGGTCAGCGCCCTCCTCGTTCAGCATCAGGAACGCCACAAAGCCCTCGGCCGCTATATCGCCAGCGGCATAACGGTCGCGCCTGGCAATACCCCAGATGGAATCGGGGTTGTGGCGGGCGACCCGGTGAATGACCTCGTTGGCCGCGCCGCCACCCATGGCCTGGCGGGCTCGTGGCAGCAGGTTTTCGATATCCTGAAAGCTGGCACTGAAGACCACCAGCCGCTGCGACAGGTTGGTCACCCCCTCGGTTTCCAGGCCGAATCTGGCCTTCTTTTGAGCGCCCACCAGGGCCTGCGCGGTCCGAGTGGTATGGCGGTCATGGACGGTCATGGCGTACTCCGGTTGCCAAAGCCTGCTCTGAGCGAATAGATTATTCAAATAGCAGGGGCACCGTATGCCGATAATTGTGAACCGGGGCGGTCCGGGAAACGAACACATCGACTTAAGTTCGTGTAACGGCGGGCCGGATTGGGAAGCAGTTCGAACGTTCCTTGAACTCGCCCGCTGCGGCAGCATCCGCTCTGCTGCCGACCGCATGGGACTTTCGCCCAATGCGTTGCGACGCAAGATCGATGATCTTGAACGCGCGCTCGGAACCGTGCTGGTCACTCGGCATGTCGACGGCATCCGTCCGACACCCGAGGGCGCCGAGATCCTGCTTGCCGCCAAGCGCATGGAAGAAGCCGCGTTCGGCCTCGTGAGGGCGCGCAACCGCGCCGTGCCCGCGATGAGCGGAGAGGTCAAGATCGGCATCACCGAAGCGTTCGGCACATTCTGGCTCGGACCGCGTCTGGTGGAATTCCAGCGCGCCTATCCCCAGCTTGCCGTTGATCTGATGTGCGCGATGCGATCAGCGGACGTTTTGCGGCTCGAGGTCGACGTCGCTATCCAGCTCGAGCGTCCCACCAGTCCCGACGTCAAGGTCGTTCGGCTCGGCCGTATTCATTCGATGCCCGCGGCCTCGCCGTCCTATCTCGCCATCTATGGCACGCCCAAGACAGTCGAGGATTTGTACAAGCATCGGCTTGCGATGCAGTTTGCCGATCAGACCAAGAGCCAGGAGCTGTTCACCGGGCTGTTTCCCGAGGTCGAGCTGCGCAAGCTCGTGAAATTCTCCACCAACAATTCCAGCGCGCTCTTGTGGGCCATCATCAAGGGCGCCGGCATCGGCTGGTCGCCCACCTATGTCCACGTGATGGGACCGAAAATGGTGGCGCTCGATATCGACGCGGTCTACCCGTTCGATATCTGGCTCACCTATCATCCGGATGCCGCGCGAGTGCCGCGGGTGCGGCGGATGATCGACTGGATCATGGAAAATTTCGATCCAAGGGTCTTCCCCTGGTTCCGCGACGAGTTCATCCATCCCCGCGATCTGCCAAGCCAGTATAACGGCCCGCCGCTGGTCAACCTGTTCGAGGGGCTGGCCTGGGATGGCAACATCGTGAAGATGTGAGCGCTGACGAGTACCTTCGCGCAGCAGATCTCACGTCGCGTAGCGCAGCGAGCGTTGCGGATCGATCATCCAGTATCCGAACAGCCCACCCACCACCATCAATGTGCCGCAGAGCGCAAAGCCGAGCTCGAATCCGCCCGGACCAGGCAAATCCTGGATCAGCGCGCCAGTCACGATTGGAGCTGCAATGCCGGCGAGCGAGGCCACCGAATTGTTGATGGCGAGCATCGCTCCCCGCTGCGACGCCGGCACGACTTCGGCGAGCACCGCCGGCCCCAGCGAGTAGACGATCGGCGTGCAGCCCAGCGCGACAGCAATCAAGCCGATGCGAAGCCATTCGATCGACGGGCTGGCGTAGAAAGCCGCAAGGAGCACACCCGCGACGATCAGGAGTGCGGACAGATAACGGCCGCGCGCCGTTCGTGACGAGATGCCCCTTTGCAGCAGGCGCTCCGAGCCCCAGGCAAGGCCGATGCCGACCGGGATCATCAGTGCGGCGATACAGGAATACAGCCTTCCTGCCACGATGCCGTCAAAGCCGAGCCCGCGCTGCAGGTAAGCCGGCAACCAGGTCAGCATCAGAGCGAGGCTCCAATAGCCGACAAAGTGGGTGATGGCGCAGCCGAGCACGCTGCGATCGAACAGCAGATGCGCGTAAGGCAACGCAACTGGGTCGGATGCTGATCCGGCCTCCTCGCCCCTTCCCGGCTTGCCTTCGCCGGCTACGGCGAGCCAGATCAACGACCAGATGCAGCCGATCACGGCCAATGCCACAAAATTCGCGCGCCACCCCCATGTTGCGGAGATCGAGGGGATGAGGATGCCCGCGGCAATCAATCCGACCGTAGAGCCCTGCGCGACGATCGAGATCGGCAGGTTGCGCTCGCGGTCGGGAAACCATTTGGCGAGCGCGTGAACTGCGATCGGCCAGGCCGGCCCCTGCGCCACGCCAAGCACGGCGCGGCAGATGATGATGGTCCAGATCGACGCGGTGTAGGCGATCGGCAATTGGCACACGGACCAGATCACCATCATGCCGAGGATCAGCGCTCCAGCCCCGAACCGGTTTGCCAAAAATCCGCCGAGCACGCCGCCGATCGCGAATAGCCAGAAGAAGCCGCTGCCGATATCGCCGAATTGCTTCGGAGTCAGGTGCAGTTCGTCCATGATGGGCACGGCGACAAGGCCGAGCGCGATCTTGTCGAGAAAATTGATCAGCATGAACATGGCGAGCAGCAGCGTGATGGCCCACGCTCGGCCGCCTCCGGATGGTCCGCTCATGCCTGTCCCCGAACGTGCAAGACCGCTCCTCAAATCCGCTCGGGCTGGCCGCCCTTCAAGGTTTTGTGTCCACGTTAGCGTGTAACACACCAAGGAGCGGTTGCGAAACTGCACCAAACTACCTCCGGAGGAATTCCCTGGTAGCAGGGAAAATTACAGGGAATTTTATAGAATTCCGCGAACTCCAAAGCGGCCTGGGATAGAAAAGCCGCGCACCGCAGGCGCTTTTGGGAATTCTCTAGCCCGCATTAACAGGGAAATAGATTTGATCGAGCAGGGAAGCTCGCTATTAAGAACAGGGAAAATCGGCCGCGTCGTTAAAACTGGTGTGTGCAGGTCGCCAAAAAAGCCGTGCAGGAGGTGGTTGCCAACTGCGGTGCTGCCTTCGGCCAGGTGACGGCCCCCTTGGCCACACAATGATTGGTGGACATGCTTGCCGGGCGCTCCCGTGAAGGTGCAGTGCTGGTTGTCCCGTGCTCATCCGTTGCGGTCCATAGGCGTTGGAGCCGTCGATCGAACGGAACCGGGGGGATGCGACGAAGATATATCGGACGGTGCAACAGTTGGCCCGCGCCCATGCGCCTTTCACTTCGGGTTTCTCCCGAACCAGCGTCTTCAAATTCCTTGAAAAAATCATATGTTTGTTTCGATCAATCATCTTCGCGAACAGCCAGGAGAATTATGGAGAAGATTATTCCGCGCCGTCGGGGAAGGCCGCCCGGATCAACCACGAAGCCTCGGGACCTTCCTGCCGGGATCTGGGTTCAAGTTCTGATTACCCGCATCAAGGGAAGAAGGCGTACGGGCAAGACGCCTTCGGTTCGCCAAGCTTGCCAGGAAATAGCCGATGACGGCGGGATCATTTCGGCCGTCGGCGGCAATCTAGACGCCCTGGTCGCAGCCAATGCCGAAAGGAAGAAGAGCTGGCAACGCTTCCAGGTTAATTCGGACCGCCCAGGCCTTAGCCCGAGCGCGGCAGGTTCAGTTTTTGTAAGCCACACCATCTCGAATGCTGGCACCTTGCACGC
>Ga0070683_100006135_pt1 | contig 10076 bp, 6 predicted proteins | sample KBSC713LmetaG_FD_64662 | JGI IMG/M metagenome (GOLD analysis project Ga0070683, IMG submission 64662) | Corn rhizosphere microbial communities from Kellogg Biological Station, Michigan, USA - KBS C7.1-3L metaG | ecosystem: Host-associated > Plants > Roots > Rhizosphere ... | reverse complement strand
AGGGCCGGCAGCATCGACTCCAGGGCCGGACGCGGCGGCATGCCGAAAGCACTGACAGCCACGATCGCCGCGACGAGAAAGCCCAGCCGCAGGTCGTCGGACACGACGACCGCACCCGCCGCGAACGCCACCGTCGTGAGCGCACAGCTGCCCGCCACCACCCGCGAGCGGTCCAGCCGGTCGATCAGGGTGCCGGCGACCGGTGCGGCGAAGAGCGCCGGCACGAGCCGGGCCACCGCGACGACGCCGACCGCCCCTGCCCCGGAGTGGTTGTACGCCGCCACCCCGGCGGCGACCATGAACATCCATTGGGCGGAGGAGAACAGGGACCAGCTGCCGAGGACACGCCACAGCGACTTGCTCATGCTCTCCCCGTCCCTCAGCCTGAGAGAGGAGACTAGCCACCACACCCGGACCAGGGACCGCGCGGAGACGACAGGTTGGCGCTGCATCCGGATCACCTGGGCCGAACTCCACAAGCCCGAAGCCACGGTCGCGCGGATCCTCGCCTTCCTGCGTGTCGCACCCACCCTCCCTGCTTTCACATAGGGAACGGGTTCCTGTCACTTCGTGGCCATTGCAACGCCTCCTAAGTGCAGGTTTCCCCGGACGTCCGGGGAAACCTGCAGCCCCCGCCCCTGAGACACCGGGGCGCGCGATGTGGCGTCGCTCAGACCCAGGCGGAGGCGAGCCGGCGGACGATCTCGGCGAGCCGGTCGGAGCTGGTCGCCAGGTTGAGCCGCACATGGCCGCCCAGTCCCGGGGCGTACTCGTGACCCGGTCCGAGCTTGACCCTGCCCCGCTCCAGCGCGACCGCCGCGGGGTCGTCGTGGACGTAGGCGCGAGCGTCGAGCCAGACCAGGTACGTCGCCTCCAGCGGACGCATCCGTGCCGCGGGCAGGTGCTCGGCGAGCAGCCCGCCCAGCTGCGTCCGGAGCTGGTCGAGCCGCTCGACCAGCGAGGCCAGCCACGGATCGCCGTCGGCGTACGCCGCCACTGCGGCCACGACACCGAGCGGCGACCACGAGTCGTTGCGTGCCATCGGCGCCGCGGCCAGCCTGGCCCGGTCGGAAGCCGACGGAACCACCAGCTGGGCGCAGCGCAGGCCGGCGGTGTTGAACGCCTTCGACGCCGCCACGACCGCGACGGCGTGGTCGTGGGTCCCGTCGAGGTCGAGGTAGGACGTGTGGCTCGCGCCGGGGAGAACCAGCGGCGCATGGATCTCGTCGCAGACCACGCGGGCGCCGTGTCGCACCACCACGTCGCGGATGCGCTCGAGCTCGGTCCGGCTGAAGACCCGGCCCCAGGGGTTGTGCGGCTGGGTCAGCAGCAGGGTCCGGGCCCCGCCGGCGAGCAGGGACTCGAGCTGGTCGAGGTCCACCTCGGCCCGCTCCGCGTCGGGATCGACGGCGACGTCGACCCGACGGCGACCGGTCACCTCGGCCACGTCCAGCTGGGGCGAGTAGCCCGGCACCAGGAACACCACCGGAGCGGGCTCCGAGAGGGTGTCGAGGACCACCCGCACCCCGCTGGTCACGTCCACGACCGGATGGACCCACTCGGGCTCGACACGGGAGCCGTAGTGCCGCGCGGCGAACCCGGCGTAGGCCTCGGCGAGCTCGGGCGTGTACCCGAAGACGGGGTAGCCGGTGACGCCGTCCCGCACGGCGCGGAGCAGCGCCTCGTGGACCACCGGATCGAGCGCGTAGTCCATCTCCGCCACCCAGGCGGGGATGACGTCCTTCGGGACCGTCCCCCACTTGAGGACGAGCGCGCGGCGCGCCTGCTCGTCGGTGAGGTCGACGATCGGTCGCCGCTCGGTCATGCCGCCTCCTGGAGGAGCTCGCGGGCGCGGCGTACGTCGTCGTGCATGGTCTCGACCAGCGCCCCGACACCGTCGAACCGCACCATCCCGCGGATCCGGTCCACGAATGCCACCTCCACCTCCACGTCGTAGAGCTCCAGGTCGTCACGGTCGAGCACGTAGGACTCGACGCGCCGCTCACGCTCGCCGTCGAACGTCGGATTGGTGCCGACGCTGATCGCCGCCGGGAGCCGCTCGCCGCTGTCGAGCCGCGTCAGCCACCCGGCGTACACCCCGTCGGCGGGAGCCGCTGTCATCACGCGGGTCGGCACGTTGGCCGTCGGGAACCCGAGCTCGCGCCCTCGCCGGTCGCCGCGCACGACCACGCCGCGCACCGTGAACGGCCGTCCCAGCGCCTGGGCGGCACCGGCCACGTCTCCGGCGGCCAGGCAGGTGCGGACGTAGGTCGAGGACCAGACCTGCGGGCCGCCGTCGAGGGGCACGCCGACCGCCCGGAACCCCAGCGCCTCCCCGCTGGCGGTCAGGGTGGCGACGTCGCCGGAGGCCCGGGCGCCGTAGCGGAAGTTGGCCCCGACGACCACGACGGCGGCGTGCAGCGCGTCGCAGAGGACGCGCCGGGCGAACTCCTCCGGGGTCCACGACGCCACGTCACGGTCGAAGGGAAGGGCCAGGACGTCGTCGACTCCGGCGTCGCGGAGCAGCCCGGCCCGGGTCACGATGTCGGTGATCGTCGTGGGCGCGTGCTCGGGGCGCAGGACAGCCATCGGGTGCGGGTCGAAGGTCACTGCCACCACCCTGAGGGCCTCGGTTTCCGCCGTCGCCCGCGCCTCGCCGATCACGCGCTGGTGGCCGAGGTGGACGCCGTCGAAGTTGCCGATCACCACCACCGTGCGGCCGAGGTCGGCCGGAACGTCGTCCAGGGACCGCCAGATCTGCACGTCCGGCAGCCTAGTCAGCCGCTCCTGTCGCTCCGCGCCGGGCCGCGTCGTACCTGCGCAGGGCCTCGACCCGCTCCACCCCGTGGTCGACCACCGGCTCGGGGTAGCCGTGGAGGTAGCCGACGTGGACCTTCCACGGCTCGTGCACCCCCTTCCCGGCGACGTGCGCCAGCTCGGGAACCCAGCGGCGCACGTAGTCACCGTCGGGGTCGAACCTCCGGCCCTGGGTGATCGGGTTGAAGACCCGGAAGTACGGCGCGGCATCGGTGCCGGTGCCCGCGATCCACTGCCAGCCGTGGTTGTTGCTCGCCACGTCGCCGTCCAGCAGCCGGTCGAGGAAGTGCCGCGCGCCCACGGGCCACCACACGTGCAGGTCCTTGCACAGGAAGCTCGCGGTGATCATCCGGACCCGGTTGTGCATCCAGCCCGTCTCCGCGAGCTGGCGCATGCCGGCGTCCACGATCGGGAGGCCGGTGCGTCCCTGCCGCCACGCGGCGACCACGTCGTCCGGCTCGTCGTACGGCATCGAGCGGAGCTCGGGGCGCAGGTCGTGCCACGCGGAGCCGGGCTCGGCATGGAGCACGTCGGCGAAGAACTCCCGCCACGCCAGCTCGTCGACGTACGCCGACACCGCGCGACCGCGTCGTCGGGCGAGGTCGGCGAGGATCGTGCGCGGGTGGATCGCACCGACCTTGAGGTAGGGGGAGAGCCGTGACGTGCCCGGCAGGTCGGGCCGGTCGCGTGCCTCCGCGTAGTCGGCAAGGCGCTCGTCGCGGAACGCGCGCCACCGCCGGAGCGCGACCTCCTCGCCGGCCGTCGGCAGGACGACCGGGCACTCGGACACCGCCCGGTCGAGGCGCGTCGCCGCGTCGGGGTCGCTGCGCTGCTCGCCCCATCTCACGCCGCGTGGCGTGGGCGCCGGCTCGGCCCAGCCGTGCTCGCGCCAGGCGCGGGCGAACGGTGAGAAGACGCGGTAGGGCTCCCCGTCCTTCTTGGTCACCCTGCCCGGCCCGACGGCGTACGGCGAGCCGGTCGCGACCCAGTCGATGCCCTGGTCGGCCAGGCCGCGGCGGACCGCGGCGTCGCGTCGGGCGCCGTACGGCGTGGTCTCGGCGCTGACGTGCACCGAGCGCGCGCCCACCTCCGCGGCGGTGGCGACGACCGTGGTGACGGGGTCGCCGACGCGGAGGGTGAGGTGTCCGTCGTAGGACTCGACGGCCGCGCGCACGCTGGCGGCCAGCCAGCCCCTGCGCACGGGGCCGGCGTTGTCCCACAGCACGGGGTCGATCACGAAGAGCACATGCACGTCACCGTCGGTCGCATGCGCGGCGGCGCCGAGGGCCGGCAGGTCGTGGCGCCGGAGATCCCGTCGCAGCCAGAGCACCGAGGTCACCGGCTCACCCTGCCACGGCGCCGGGGAGGAGGGCCTGGCCGGATCCCGGTCTCAGACGAAGACCGCCACGGCCCGGGCCGTGTCGCCGTGCGGCTCGTACAGCGCCAGGAACCGTCCGTCCGCCGCGAACAGCGCGGTGGTCGCGTCGAGAGCGAGGTCGAGCCGGCGGCCGACGCGGACGTTCTCGGCCTGCTCGTCGTCGAGGTCGACGACCGGGAAGGAGGCTCGGGCGGCGTCGGCGATCGGAGTGATCATGAGCTCCTCGGCGAGCGCCTCGAGCGTGCGCGCGTCGGCGAGCGTGAACGGCCCGACCGCCGTACGCCGCAGTGCGGTCAGGTGCCCACCGACCCCCACCGCAGCGCCCAGGTCGCGGGCGATCGCCCGGACGTAGGTGCCGCTGGAGCAGTGGACCTCGATCTCGACCTGTGGCAGGTCGGCCGACAACACGTCGATCGCGTGGATCGTGATGCGGCGGGCGGGGAGATCGACCGCCTCGCCGGCTCGCACCCGCGCGTAGGAGCGCTTGCCGCCGACCTTGATCGCGGAGACCGAGCTCGGCACCTGGTCGATCTCCCCGACGTACGACGCCAGGGCGTCGCGCACCCGGCCCTCCGTGACTGCGTCGGTCGAGCGGGTCTCGACGACCTCGCCCTCGGCGTCGTCGGTGGTGGTGGTGACTCCCAACCGGATGGTCGCGGCGTACCGCTTGTCGGTCAGCGTGAGATGGCCGAGCAGCCGGGTCGCCCGCTCGAGCCCCAGCACGAGGACGCCGGTCGCCATCGGGTCGAGGGTGCCGGCGTGCCCGACCTTGCGCGTGCCGGCCAGCCGGCGCACCCGCGAGACGACGTCGTGGGAGGTCATCCCGGCGGGCTTGTCGACGACGACCAGCCCGGCCGGGACCTCACGCATCCCGGTCGGTCGAGGGCATCACGTCGAAGCCCTCGGTGCGCTCGTCCTCCTCGTCGTCCTCGCGCGGCTTCTTGTAGGGGTCGGCCTCACCGGCGTACTCCTCGACGCGCCGCGCGGCCGCCTCCTCGTCGAGCGCCTTGGCCCGGGCCAGGACCTCGTCGAGATGACGGGCGCTCGCGGGCAGGGCGTCGTGGACGAAGCTCAGCGTCGGCGCGTGCCGCATGCCGAGCTGCTTGGCGACCTCCGAGCGGAGCAACCCCTTGGCCGACTCCAGCGCCGCCGCGGTGCTGACCAGGTCGGTCTCCTCGCCGAGCACCGTGTAGAACACCGTCGCCTGCTGGGAGTCGCCGGTGACCCGGACGTCGGTCACGGTGACGAACCCGATCCGCGGGTCCTTGATCCGCCGCTCGAGCATCTCCGCGACGATCACCTGGATCCGGTCGGCGATCTTGCGGACGCGGGGGCTGGTCATGACTGGTTCCTATCGACGACGAGGGTCTCGACAGGCCCGACCGCTGGTCGAGCCTGCCGAGACCACGGACGGGCTCAAGCCCGCGGGATCTCCTTCATCTCGAAGGCTTCGACGACGTCGCCCTCCTTGATGTCCTGGAAGTTCCGCAGTACCAGACCACACTCGAAGCCCTCGCGGACCTCGGCTGCGTCGTCCTTCTCCCGCTTCAGCGAGGCCAGGTCGAGGTTGTCCGCCACGACGGCGCCGTCGCGGATGACCCGCACCTTGGCGTTGCGGCGGATGACCCCGCTGGTGACCATGCAGCCCGCGATGTTGCCGATCTTCGACGAGCGGAAGATCGCCCGGATCTCCGCCTGGCCGAGGGTCGACTCCTCGAACTCGGGCTTGAGCATGCCCTTGAGGGCCGCCTCGATCTCCTCGATCGCGTTGTAGATGATCGAGTAGTAGCGGATCTCGACGCCTTCCTTGTCCGCCAGCTCGGTCGCCTTGCCCTGCGGCCTGACGTTGAACCCGATGATGATGGCGTCGGACGCCGCGGCCAGCATGACGTTGGTCTCGGTGATCGCACCGACCCCGCGGTCGATGACGCGCAGGGACACCTCGTCGCCCACGTCGATCTTGGCCAGCGAGTCCTCGAGGGCCTCGACCGAGCCGGACACGTCGCCCTTGAGGATCAGCGTGAGCTCCTGGCTCTCGCCCTTCTCCATGGAGGCCATGAAGTCCTCGAGGGTACGGCGCACCCGGCGCTGGGCCTGCATGGCCGCACGCTCGCGTGCCTCACGCTTCTCCGCGATCTGGCGGGCGATCCGGTCGTCCTCGACGACGAGGAAGTTCTGCCCGGCACCCGGCACCGCCGAGAGCCCGAGCACCATCGCCGGCTGCGCAGGGAGGGCCTCGTCCATCGACTCGCCGTACTCGTCGAGCAGGGCTCGGACGCGACCGTGCGCCGGACCGGCGACGATCGAGTCGCCCACGCGGAGCGTGCCGCGCTGGACCAGCACTGTCGCCACCGGACCACGGCCACGGTCGAGGTGGGCCTCGACGACCAGGCCCTGGGCGTCCTGCTCGGGGTTGGCGCGCAGGTCGAGCGACGCGTCAGCCGTCAGCACGATCGCCTCGAGCAGCTTGTCGAGGTTGAGCTCGGCCTTGGCCGAGACGTCGACGAACATCGTGTCGCCGCCGTACTCCTCGGGGATCAGTCCGTACTCGGTGAGCTGGCCGCGGACCTTGGTCGGGTCCGCCTCCGGCTTGTCGATCTTGTTGACCGCGACCACGATCGGCACCTCGGCCGCCTTGGCGTGGTTGAGCGCCTCCACGGTCTGGGGCATCACGCCGTCGTCGGCGGCGACCACGAGGACCGCGATGTCCGACGACTGCGACCCACGAGCACGCATGGCGGTGAACGCCTCGTGACCTGGGGTGTCGATGAAGGTGATGGCCCGCTCGGTGCCGTCGACGTCGGTGGTCACCTGGTAGGCACCGATGTGCTGGGTGATGCCACCGGCCTCCTTGTCGACCACGTTGGCCGAGCGGAGAGCGTCGAGCAGCTTGGTCTTGCCGTGGTCGACGTGGCCCATGACGGTCACGACCGGCGGGCGTACGACGAGATCGGACTCGTCGCCCTCGTCCTCGCCGAACTCCAGGTCGAACGACTCGAGGAGCTCGCGGTCCTCGTCCTCGGGCGAGACGACCTCGACCACGTAGTTGAGCTCCTCGCCGAGCAGCTCGAGGGTCGCGTCGTTCACCGACTCGGTGGCGGTCACCATCTCGCCGAGCGAGAACAGCATCTGCACCAGGGAGGCGGCGTCGACGTTGATCTTCTCGGCGAAGTCGGTCAGGGACGCGCCCCGGGCCAGTCGCACGGTCTCGCCGTTGCCCTTGCGGACACGCACGCCGCCGATCGTCGGGGCCTCCATGGCCTCGAACTCCTGGCGACGCGCCCGCTTGGACTTGCGGCCGCGTCGGGACGGGCCACCCGGGCGACCGAAGGCGCCCTGGGTCTGTCCGCGCTGACCCGGACGGCCACGGCCACCGGGGCCGCCGCCGCCGAACGCCGGACCACCACGTCCGGGTGCGCCACCGGGCCCACCACGACCGGGGGCACCGGCGCCGGCGCCACCACGACCGGGAGCACCGCTCCGGACAGGAGCACCGCCACGACCGGGAGCACCGCCACGACCGGGACCACCGGCCGGGCCACCCGGGCCACCGGGCCCACGGTTGGCGCCGAAGGTGCTGGAGTTGCGCGCGATCATCGCCGGGTTGGGACGCGGCATGCCCGGACGCCCACCGGCGGGCGGACGGGGCGGACGGTTGTCGTCGTCCTCGCTCTCACGGGGCGCAGGAGCGGGCCGACGACCCATGCCCTGGCTGGAGGCGAACGGGTTGTTGCCCGGACGCGGCGTACCCGGTCGCGCCGACGGACGCGGGGCCGGGGTCTGCGCCGCCGGGCCCTCGGGTGCCTCGGGCTCGGCGGCCGGAGCCTCGGCCTCGGCCGGCGCCTTCGGTCCCGGCTTGGGGCCGGGCCGGGCCGTGGCCGCGGCCCCTTCGGCCGCGGGCGCGGCCGGCTCGGCCACCGTCGCAGCCGGAGCGGCTGCCTGGTCGGCGGCCGGGGCCTCCGCCTGGACGGCGGAGGGCGCGGCGGTGTTCTCCGCCGACTTCTCGGGCGCCGCCGGGGCGGGCTCTGCGGTGGCCTTCGCGGCCAGCAGGGCGTCGCCGTAGGTCTTCTTGAACTTCATCTCGACCGGAAGCTCGATCGTCGAGGAAGCAGACTTGACGAACTCGCCCATCTCCTTCAGCTTGTCGAGAACGTCCTTGCTCTCGATGCCGTAGGTCTTGGCGAGCTCGTGTACTCGGGTCTTGGCCACTGTTCTCCTTCTGGCCCAAGACCCGCTTCCCTCTGTGAGGGGGTGGATCTCAGACCGCTGGTGGGTGTTGCAGTAGTGCTGGGCTCATCGGGAGTTACTCATCGAGTGCTCATGAGCTGCTGCTCCAGTCCTGGTCTGTCGGTGTTCGGTCCGTGCGTGTCAGCGTGAGGCGAGGTACGACGCGACCGGTGCGCTGTCGAGTGCGGTGGTGACCCGGAGGGCCCTGCCGAACGCCCGACGGCGTACCGCGAGGTCGTAGCACGCGGACGTGGGGTGCAGGTGCGCCCCTCGCCCCGGCCGGGTGGCTGCCGGATCGGGCACCACGGCCGGCCGGCCGTCGGTGTCCGAGCCGGCGGTCACCCGCACCAGCTCGCTCTTCGCGGCCCGCTCGCGGCACCCGATGCAGGTGCGGACCGGTCCGGGGACCGGTGCAGAGGCAGGGGAAACCGATGTGCGAGCCACTGAGGCCAACCCTACCCCGCGTCGGTGCCATTCCCCGAACCGGCCGTCGGCCGCGCTGATGCCCGGGGGCGGTGAGATGGGATCGGTTCGGGTGACCCGGACCGATCCCGGCCCACCGCCACGTGCCACGCAGGCCGAGCGGCGGTGAGAAGGGACCGGTCCGAGCGACCACAACCGATCCTGGCTCACCGCCCGGGTGGGGACGACGCGGATCAGCGCCTCGCACCAGGCTCAGTCGCTCCCGGCCGGCTCGTCGGAGCGGATGTCGATGCGCCAGCCGGTCAGCCGAGCGGCGAGACGGGCGTTCTGGCCCTCCTTGCCGATCGCCAGGGACAGCTGGAAGTCGGGCACGATGACCCGCGCCGACCTCGCCTCGGCGTCGACGACCTCCACCGCCGTGACGCGCGCCGGTGACAGCGCGTGGGCCACGAACTCGGCCGGGTCCTCGGACCAGTCGACGATGTCGATCTTCTCGCCGTGGAGCTCGGCCATCACGTTGCGCACGCGTTGTCCCATCGGGCCGATGCATGAGCCCTTGGCGTTGACATCCGGGGTGGTGGAGGTGACCGCGATCTTGGTGCGGTGGCCGGCTTCGCGAGCGATCGCCGCGATCTCGACGGTGCCGTCGGCGATCTCGGGCACCTCCAGCGCGAACAGCTTCTTGACCAGGTTGGGGTGGGAGCGCGACAGCGTGATCTGCGGACCGCGCATGCCCTTGCGGACCGAGACGACCAGGCACTTGATCCGCTCGCCGTGCCGGTACTTCTCCCCCGGCGCCCGCTCTCCCATCGGCAGGAGCGCCTCGAGCTTGCCGAGGTCGACCATCACGTCGTCGGGGTTGCGACCCTGCTGGATGACCCCGGAGACCAGGTCACCCTCCTTGCCCGAGAACTCACCGAAGCGGATGTCGTCCTCGGCGTCGCGCAGCCGCTGGAGCATGATCTGCTTCGCCGTCGTGGCGGCGATCCGGCCGAACCCCTCCGGGGTGTCGTCGTACTCCCCCACCTGGGCGCCCTCGTCGTCGAGCTCCGCGGCGAACACCGTGACGTGGCCGCTCTTGCGGTCGAGCTCGACCCGCGCCTGCTCCACCGCGCCGGGAGTCTTGTGGTACGCCGTGAGCAGGGCCTGCTCGATCGCCTCGACGAGGATGTCGAAGGAGATCTCCTTCTCGCGCTCGAGCGTGCGCAGGATCGTCAGGTCGATGTCCATG
>Ga0070683_100006133_pt1 | contig 10080 bp, 1 predicted proteins | sample KBSC713LmetaG_FD_64662 | JGI IMG/M metagenome (GOLD analysis project Ga0070683, IMG submission 64662) | Corn rhizosphere microbial communities from Kellogg Biological Station, Michigan, USA - KBS C7.1-3L metaG | ecosystem: Host-associated > Plants > Roots > Rhizosphere ... | reverse complement strand
ACCATCTGCAATTACAGCATTTACCGGGTTGCTCAAGACTACAGTAAATGTTTCGTCTGGTTCAATTACCTTGTCGCCGTTAATGGCAATGCTGATATACACCTTTTTGACAGTAGGTGCAAATGTTACCGTGCCTGACTGCGTAACGTAATCGCTGCCCGGAAGGGCGGAGCCGCTTTGGGTGTTATAATGAACTGTAATCGTCTGCGATGATGCTTTATTAAGTGTTACAGCAAAGTTCATGGCTTTCTGATTTTTATTGCCTTCCGTTGTTATTACGTCGGCAATACTAACACCACGGCAATCTTCATCAGTTGCCCCATCGCAATCATTATCTATTCCATCGCAAATATCAAGAGCACCCGGGTGCCTTGATGCATCCGCATCGTCGCAATCTTTTTTATTGCCAACATATCCTGCCGGCAATGAACATGATTTGATAAAATCAGCAGGATCACCATAGCCATCATGGTCTGCATCCCGGTAATAAGTGATCTTTTGAAATCCTTCATCAATTTTCCCATTGCAATTATTATCAACGCCGTCACAGATTTCAGGTGCACCCGGATGAACACTTGCATTGCTGTCGTTGCAGTCCCCGCTGTTTGCCACATATCCTGGTCGTACCGTACAACTTTGGATAGTGCTGTCAATATTGCCATAACCATCTCCATCTGCATCCCTGTAAAAAGTAAGTGGTGTTGTACATGACAGCTCGGTAAAGAAGGTGATGTATGGGTTTTGGCCGTTTGTTCCATCAAAATCAGCCACCTTAACAAAGTTAGAAGTGACCGGGTCAAAAGAATAAGCAACACCAAAATTGTTAGCGCCTCCAAAAAAAGTTGTACTATAGAGCTTACCATCAGATGCCTGCATCAGCTTGCTTGTAGGATACGCTCCATTGACATTATCAAAATCATATAATTTATTATAGGCATTGGTATTGGGGTCAAACGAAAAAATCACACCCACGCCATTGTTACCGCCAAGATAAGCCGTACTATACAGCATGCCGTCGGATGCCTGTATAAAGCCATTCGAAGGATTGCTTCCATTGATACCGCCAAAATCAAATAGCCTGAGATAACCATTTATAACCGGGTCAAACGAAAAAACAACGCCTGAGCCGTTAGTGCCGCCGGCAGTGGTCACTCCGTAAAGCTTGCCATTAGATGCCTGCATCAGATCCCCGATGGGATTATCCCCACCAGCGTCATCAAGATCTACAAGCTTCGTGTAGGTATTGTTGACCGGGTCAAATGAAAAAATAACGCCGGTATTGTTGCTACCTCCATGAGCCGTCATGCCGTAAAGTAAACCATCAGATGCCTGCATGAGGCTGCCATTTGGGCCTGCTCCGTTGGTAGAATCGAAATCCACAAGTTTTGTATAAACCGTGGCAACAGGATCATATGAAAATATAACGCCGAAATTCTTGTTTCCTCCGCTGAAGGTCATGCCATACAACTTACCGTCGGATGCCTGCACCAGGGCGCCGGTTGGAGAACCGCCATTGTCTCCGTTAAAATCTGCTAACTTACTAAACGCAGAATTGAACGGGTCAAATGAGAAAATAGCACCAAGCCCCAGGCCGCCTGCCCCGCTGGTCATACCGTACAGCCTGCTATCGTTTGCCGCTATCATACCACCATATGGAGCAGACCCGGTACTGTTCATAGCAAAATTCCCGAGTTTAGTGTAGGTGTTGTCAGACGGTGTGAAGGAAAAAATGACACCATTATTATTACTACCTCCAAAGTTGGTCATGCCATAGAGCCTGCCGTTAGCCGCCCGCATCAGGCTGCCAAAGGGAGAACGCCCATTGGATCCATCAAAATCTAAAAGTTTAGTATAAACAACACTTCCGGGATCAAATGAAAAAATAACACCAAATTCGCTGCTGCCGCCCTGGTTGGTCATGCCATAGAGCTTGTTATCTGTGTACTGTATGAGGTCACCATATGGATACCTGCCATTTGTACCATCAAAATCATATAGTTTATTGTAAAGATTTGTATTCGGATCGAAAGTGAAAATAACACCGTTGCTGCCACTACCACCAGAGCTGGTTAAACCATAGAATTCGCCATCTGTCGCCTGCATCAGGCTGCCTTGGGGATAACTGCCATTCGTGCCATCAAAATCATACAGCTTTGTATACCCATTTGATTGCGGGTCAAAGGAAAAGATAACACCAAAGGGGTTAAAGCCTCCCCGGCTTGTCATGCCATACAGCTTGCCATTGGTAGCCAGCAGTAAATTCCCGTTGGGAAAACTTCCATTGGCACCACCAAAATCAAATAGCCTGGCATAATCATTTGTAAGCGGGTCAAAAGAAAATATGACGCCTGCATTGTTAATTCCACCCGAGTCGGTCATGCCATACAACTTGCCGTCTGCCGCCTGCGTCAAATCTCCGTTAGGATAGCTTCCCATGCCACCATCAAAATCCACAAGCTTTGTATAAGTACCTGTGGCAGGATCAAAGGTGAATATAACGCCTTCGTTGTTGACACCGCCACTGGTGGTCATGCCATAGAACCTGTTGTCTGTGGCTCTTACGAGGCTACCGGATGGGTTGGCTCCGCTGGAACCATCGAAATGTTTTTTAGTAGCGTAACTATTGGTAGAGGTATCCAACGAAAAAATAACACCAAGCCCATTGCTGCCACCCTGGTTGGTCATACCGTATAGTTTACCATCGGGTGCCTGTATCATCCGCGAAAAGTAAGGGTACCTGCCCCCGGGATATTCAAAAGTAAAAACTGCCGAAAGCGTGTTTGTTCCCGTAACTAATTTAGTTATTGCGCCTTGTCCATTGGCGCCGCCGGCGAAAGTGGTGCCATATAATACCTGGGCATGGCTGGTGTACAAGAAGGCAATACAACTAAATACAAGTAGTAATTTTTTCATAGTTTGCTATTTAACAGTGTAAGAAAATGAAGATGTTTTTGGTTGGTGAAAAAAATGCAAGGCAGTTCTTCCTATGCCCGCGCATACAGGGGGCGTTTTTCATAATGTAAGTTTTAGCGACTCGAGAAGTTTGCGAAGTTGGGGAAATGCAATAATAAAGTCAATCCCTAATATTAGGGGTAGGCTGGGATCAGCGTTTTAAGTCAACCAACATTTCAATATCCTAACATCTTAATATCGTAATATCTCAATATCTCAATATCCCAACGTAAAAGGCCGCCTTTTTTTAAAAGACAGCCCTTTTTAATATTCCATTTTTTATTAATGCTGTACAATCAATTTTTCTGTTCTTCTGCTGCCTTGTTCATCAATAATCAATACCATGTAAACGCCGGATGCCAGGCGGGAGATATCTAAAGGTTCCAACATATATTTTGCTGATGTACATTGTACCTTTTTCTGCAGCAACAATTCCCCTTTCAAACTCATTACATTAATGGTTGCAATGCCTGTATATCCCTTCATTACAACGTTAACCCTGTTAATCGCCGGGTTGGGCGTTAATTGTACCGAGGTACTTGGGCCTGTTATTGCGGCCACTGGTGCGCTTTGACCTTTAACGGTACTTACATCATCATTTATAATAGTTCCTGTGGCACTGCTATCGGTAATGATTGCATTTACAGGGTCACTGAGCACCACATTGAATATTTCATCAGGCTCAACTGTTTTGTCTTTGTTCACAGTTATAATGATCGCTTGCTTTTTTACACCCGGCGCAAAGATCACTGTACCGCTCTTGGCAATATAATCGCTACCTGCTGTGGCAGTACCGTCCTGCGTGGTGTAATCTACCTGCACGGTTTGTTTAGGTTTTTTACTAAGGTTTACTATAAAATTTATAGTCCTTTGCCCTTTATTACCTTCAATCACAGATTTGTCAATGATAGCTATACCTATTGGATTAGCACCGCAGCCTTCATCCACCTTGCCGTTACAATTATCATCGATGCCATTGCCGCAAATCTCAGGTACACCCGGATGCACGGTTGCATGCGCATCATCGCAATCCGTATTATTAGTTACATAACCTCCAGGTTGTGCACAAGCCTGTATTGATACAGCGGGATTTCCATACCCATCATGATCTGCATCAGCATACCAGGTTTGCGATGGCGTTACCGTTACCTGTACATTATCACTTTGAGCCGTGCAACCCTCATTATTTGCTGTTACATAGTAAGTACCTTCGGCTGATACACTGATGCTTTGCGTGGTATCACCGGTGCTCCAGGCGTTTCCTGTATCAGTACTTGAAGTAAGTGTTGCATAAGAACCCTGGCAGATGTTTACAGGCCCTGCCGGGTTGATAACAGGCTTGTCAACTATATTGCTGGTGTCAATCAAAACAACTTCAGCCGTACCATAACAGGCGCCTCCGTAATTATTTACCCTGAATTCTATTGTGGAAGCAGGCCCAAGCACGCCCTGCCATACATTGTTTGTACCGGTACCCACATTATCTTCCTGCCATACCCTTGTGCCGTCTATCCACAACTCAGCATTATCATCATGTGCAGGTATGTTTACCTGGTAGCGACCGCAGGGGAATCCTCTGCGTTTGGCATTCCATGAAAAGATCCAGTCATTATAATACAGCAGCCCGCATCCCTGGAAACCGGGAGCATCACCCGGAACACCATCCGGGCTCCACTTGCTTTGGCTATTAAATGACAACGACGAGTCTGTATAATAGCCGCGGTAAGCGTCTACCGTTATACCATTAGATGGGTCATAAACATAGTGCTTCCACGGTTCAGTTAAACTACTATAGTAGTTTAGCGTACCGTTATCAAATGCATACACATTCCATACGTTATTTCCGAAATCATCGGGATTGCCGGGTGCTTCAGTTAAGATTATCGGGTCTGAAGGTTCTGTGCTGCAGCCAAGTGCATCTGTTCCGGTCACGGTATATGAGCCGGGATAGGATGTTATAAAATAGTCGCCATTGTTTGCCACGCTGTCTGAATTTACCGTATAGGTTAAATTATAATTCCAGTTATTGTTTATGTAGAAATATGCTTGTCCTTGTCCGCACAGGTCCAAAGAATAAGTATACAGTTCAGGTTTAGGAATGGGTTGCACCGTTATAGTGATTGGCGCAGACTGAATCTGGTTTTCACAGGCATCTATTTCATTTACTGTATAATCACCGCTCTGAGAAACGGTTATTGTTTGTGCTGTTTCGCCTGTTGACCAGAGATAGCCGGTTTGACTTTCACTTGCTGTAAGCGTGATGGAATAACCGGGGCAGAATGTGGTGATGTTACTTGCCGTAATTATTGGCTTTACCGGTGAAATGTCAAGTGCGCCCAGGGAAAGGCCTGTTCCATCGGTTCCTCTGAATTCAATTTCTGAATTTGCATCAAGATGCCCCTGCCAATGCGGGTCGCAACAGCCATCCCAAACTTTTACATCATTAATAAATAACTGAGCTGCGTCATCGTGGCCATCTACAGTGACATCGTAGTCACCACATGGGAACCCCTGGCGCTTAGCGCTCCATGAATGATTATCATTATTGACTGAACAGCCCTGGTAATTGTCCGCAGCAGATGGTGCGGCATTCACACCCCATTTATTTCTTGTATCAAAGGAAAGCGTACTATCAGTATAATAACCGCTGTAGTTCCTGCTCCATGGTTGAGAGCCTGTTAGCGTACCATTACCGGAATTCCATACATACACGTTCCAGATATTATCTCCGAAAACAGACGGATCACCCGGGGGAGCCTGTGCACTAACGGTTACAGTTGTGACAGGTGAAGAAAAGGCACACCCGGCTGCGTTGGTAAACTGAACAACATAATCTCCTGAAATGGTTGCGATATACGTTTGCGCCGTTGCTCCGTTTATGGCAACACCATTTTTATACCATTGATTGCCTGTTGTAAAATTCGATGTGAGTGTAACACTTCCGCCCTGGCAAAAACTGGTAGTACCATCCGGTGTGATCGAAGGCTGGACAAGTGTAACTAAGATCGACCCATGAGAACCACCACCGCCTTCTGTTACCCTGAATTCAATTTTTGAATTTGATCCAAGATCACCTTCCCAAACATTCGCATGTGAATCGCAACATCCGCTATCTTCCCAAACCTTTGCTCCGTCAATGAATAATTGACCAGCATCATCATGAGCGGGAATACCTATGCGATAGTGGCCGCAATTAAAACCTTTTCTCTTTGCACTCCATGAATGATTATCCACCTGCACCGGGCAACCCTGGTAGCCTTGTGCAGTGGATGGAGATTGAAATTGACTCCATTTAGTTGCTGTATTAAAACTTAATGACGTGTCAATATAATACCCGTAATAATTACTGTTCCATGAATTGTTACTTATGCCTGCTCCTCCGCTGTTCCATGCATATATATTCCAAATGTTATTGCCGAATTGAGATGGGTCGCCGGGAGCGCCAATAATTAATGATGTAGATGTGGATGAAGCAGTGCATCCGATGGATGTTACCTGCACCGTATAATTTCCTGAGACTGTTGCCGAATAAGTTTGAGACGTAGCACCGTTTATAGCAACTCCATCTTTATACCATTGATTCCCTAACGTGCTGCTTGAAGTAAGCGTTATGTTATTTGAGTCACAGCTGGAAGTGGTACCGGATGAAATGGTTGGTATCGGAGGATTTGCAAAGACATAGGTGAATGTTACTCCTCCATAAGAAAAACCACTGCCCTCCGTAGTTCTGAATTCGATTTTTGAGTTCGGTCCTAAATTACCTTCCCAAATATTAGTATGAGAATCACAACAACCAACATGCTCCCAAACTTTAGTACCATCAATAAACAATTGCGCTTCATCATCGTGACCCGGAATACTTATCCTGTAGTGCCCGCATGGAAATCCCTGGCGTTTGGCACTCCACGAATGATTATCCACTTTCACCGGGCAACCCTGGTAGCCTGGTGCAGCGGACGGAGAAAGAGATGAACTCCATTTATTTTGTGTATTAAAGCTGAGTGCAGAATCAATATAATATCCGCTGTAATTTGCATTCCATGATTGGCCATTATCTGTTACATCACCCGCATCCCATACATACGTATTCCAAACATTATTGCCAAAAACAGAAGGATCACCAGGAGGAATATTTGCGGTAACATTAAAACTGCATGTGGATATGTTAGCATGAATATCTTTTGCGGTGTAAGTAACCTTTGTGGTGCCGGGAGAAAACGTACTGCCGGGTTGATGGTCGCTTGTGAAAGAAAGCAAACCACAATTATCCGATGCTGTAGGTTCAGTCCAATTTACAACGGCACTACAGCTCGTTATATCACCGGGGCAATTTGTAATAACCGGTGCTTCATCATCTGTAACTGTTACTGTCATTGAACAGGTGCTTGTATTGCCGGAAAAATCATAGGCAGTCCATGTTACGTTGGTTGTACCAACAGGATATACACCACTTGCATCAGCGGTATTGTTGAAATCATTGACAAAAGTGGCAGGATCAGGAAGCATATAGGTTTTAAATAAAAGATCCCATCCGTAAGGAAAACCGTCAAGGCTTCCTAAATGCCCGCCGGGATAAGAATCATTGTCAGATAAATCTCCAGCGATCATACCTCCTGTAATCTGCCATGTATATAAATGTCCTTTTATAAGATGCAGTGGTTGTGTTAAAGCAAAAGAAGGAAACCCGGTTGAAAGCGTAATACTTTGGGTATAAAGCAATTGCCCGCCGGGACCATAAAAGTTATCATTATCGCCATCAAAAATCTTTAAAGTAGCGTTGGCATTGGAAAAACCTAGAATATCAACATCCAATCTTGTAAGGTAACCCGAAAAGTTTGGCGTAAAGGATTGATTAAATGATCCGTCACTACACCCAATACTTGTAGTATGGGCTGTATGTTGCTGGTCTAAGGTTTCCGAAGGTGTGCAGTTGTCAGTACCTGTGGGTGAAGGTACAGTGACCATAGCATTACACACGCCCTGTGCAGCCGTTACTGTTATATTTTGCGGACAGACAATGGTTGGGGGCTCATTATCGTTTACACACTGTGCAGATGAACTTATGCTTATTGTCCATGTAATAATACAAAAGGGGATGTAGTAAAAATTTTTCATAACGAAGTGTTGATAAATGATAAGAAGAAAATCAAGAGTGCAAAACTGCTATTATAAAAAAGCGAAGTCAATCCCTAATCTTAGGCATAAAGGCGGAGGTGAGCAATTAGCTGCGAGCCTCGAGCAGTTTTTCGCGTAGCTCATAGCTCGCAACTCGTAGCTCTGGATTTATTTACCTTCGTTCATCCGAAAACATTGCTCGCACCATGAAAAACCTTTTCAAAACGAGCTTAATTGCTGCAATGTTTATTGCCTGTTTTTGTTTTGTAACTATTGATCTCTTTGCGCAACTGTTTACCAATAAAAAACCCTATCCTTATAAAAAACTTTCTTTTGAAGCACTCACTATTGATGACGGATTATCGCAGGGAATGATAAACTGCATTACGCAGGACAGGTTTGGTTTTATGTGGTTTGCCACAAAGGACGGACTCAACCGCTACGATGGTTATCACTTTGTAGTTTATCGGCATGATGCAAATGATAAAAATTCTCTTGCGGACAATTTTACGACCTGTGTTTTTGAAGATAGTAAAGGCAGGTTATGGATAGGCACTGCATCACAAGGCGTAGACCTGTTTGACCGCGCTACGGAAACGTTTACTCATTTTAAATATAATGATAAAGACACTAACAGTATTTTCGGAAATCAAATAGAGGCAATAACAGAAACCAAACAACATGTAATATTTATAACCACCACACGTGGCCTCTGTTTTCTAAATGAAAAAAAGAATAAGAATGGTAAAACAGATTTTTCGTTTGTTACTGTTAATAAATCCTTTACAAAGGCATATCCCGGAGATAATGGAACGGTATGGATAACACCCGCGGATAACAAGCTTTATTGTCTTTCCCGCGATCAAAAAAATAGATTTCTAAGTAAAGAAATATCTTTTAAAAATTCGGCACAGGACACAGAACGGCCATACATGGTACAATCGATCATACAGGATACTGCGCTTGATGTTTTATATTTCATCAAGTATAACGCAATAATAAAATACGATGAAAAAACAGGCCATTATGAAGATATAAGCCGCAACAAATTTCAAATAGGTTACGTAACTAAAACTGCTGTATATAGTAATGGTATTATCTGGATACCTGATGATTCAAGGCTGCTGATCTTTGATTTGCAAAATAAAACAACCTCCTGCATAAAAGCAGACGATCCAAAATACGAGCTCATGCTCAACAGTACCAATTGCATTTATGAAGACAGAAGCGGAAATATATGGGTAGGCACTTCGGGTTATGGTCTTTTAAAATACAACGCTCTTGCGGATAAATTTCATCACACAGACAACATGAGCATAAGCTGGATGCATGAAGGTAACAATGGAAATATATTGATTATAAAAAGAGGCAATATGGTATGGGTGTTTGATAAGAAGACCCAAAGTTACATAAAAAATTTCTATGATGCTGCTTCTATGGCAAGCGGAAAATTTGATGGTGGCTCTATAGAGTCTGTATTACAGGATAAAGATGGCAGCTACTGGATTGGAAAACAAAACCTTTCGCGCTATGATGATGCAACGAAAAAATTAGAAAGTCCCCCTTTCAACAAAACTTTTGTTTTCCCCATTTACGACGGTAATGATGGCCTAATATGGATGGGCACTGACAATTCGTTTTGCAGCTATAATAAAAAAACAAAACAGTTTACACATTATCCGTATCCTGTTCATACCGATAACCAGCCGTATAGATTCATAGAAGCTATATACCGGCAGAACGATAGTGTTTTCTGGCTTGGTACATTAAACGGGCTGTTTCGTTTTAGTAAAAACAAAGGTGAATGGAAACAATTCAAAAATAATCCTTCTGATACTTCTTCACTTAGTTACGACCTGGTATTTTCTCTTTGCGTTGATCCATTTCGTCCTGATAAATATTTATGGATAGGGACAAGCGGCGGCGGCTTTAACCGTTTTGATTTTGCAACACAAAAATTTTTGCGTTACTCCACAAAAGATGGCTTACCCAATGATGTTGTTTATGGAATTT
>Ga0070683_100006130_pt1 | contig 10081 bp, 9 predicted proteins | sample KBSC713LmetaG_FD_64662 | JGI IMG/M metagenome (GOLD analysis project Ga0070683, IMG submission 64662) | Corn rhizosphere microbial communities from Kellogg Biological Station, Michigan, USA - KBS C7.1-3L metaG | ecosystem: Host-associated > Plants > Roots > Rhizosphere ... | reverse complement strand
GCCGGGTCGAGGCGCCGGTCAAGACGCTGCCCTTCCTCTTCGAACCTGACCTCGGCATCGAGGGCGCCCGACAGTTGGCGAGGAAGGTGGGCTGATGCCGGCGGTCGGCGACATCCTCGACGGCAAGGACATCTGCATCTGCGCCGGCTCCGGCGGCGTTGGCAAGACGACGACCTCGGCGGCGATCGCGACCGGAATGGCGGCGCGCGGGCTCAAGGTCTGCGTGCTGACGATCGACCCGGCCAAGCGCCTCGCCGACTCGCTCGGCCTGGAGGAGCTCGGCAACGAGGCCAAACAGGTCGACCCGTCCCTCTTCCAGCAACAGGGGATCGAGCTCGAGGGCGAGCTCTGGGCAATGATGCTCGACGCCAAGGCGACCTTCGACGAGCTGGTCGCCCGCCAGGCGCCGGACGAGGAGGCGCGCGACCGCGTTCTCAACAACCGCATCTACCAGCAGATCTCCAGCGCCCTCGCCGGCTCGCAGGAGTACATGGCGATGGAGAAGCTCTTCGAGCTGCACAGCGAAGGCCGCTTCGACCTGCTCGTCCTCGACACGCCGCCCAGCCGCAACGCGCTCGACTTCCTCGACGCGCCGAAACGGTTGACCCAATTCATCGAGGGTCGCTCGCTGCGCGTCTTCATGAAGCCGACCGGGCTCGCCGCCAAGGTCGCCGGCCGCGGCGCCTCGGTGGCGCTGTCGGTCCTCAAGCGCATCGTCGGCTTCGACCTGCTGGCCGACCTGGCCGAGTTCTTCAACGCCTTCAGCGGCATGGTCGACGGCTTCCAGGCGCGCGCCAAGCGGGTCAACAGCCTGCTCGGCGATCCCCACACCTGCTTCCTGGTCGTCTGCGGCCCGCAGGGTGAGCCGGTCGACGAGGCGGTCTACTTCCACCGCAAACTGGTCGAGGCGAAACTGCCCTTCGGCGGCGTGATCGTCAACAAGGTCCACTACCCGGCCGAGCAGCTGCGCGGAGGCAGCGAAGACTTGGAGGCCTCGCTCGCCGAGAAGCTGGGCGATGAGGATCTGGCGCAGCGGGTCGCCGACAACTTCGCCGACTACCAAGCGCTGGCCGAGCGCGACGCCCGCAACATCGAGCGACTGGCCAGAGAGCTGAGGGCCCAGGGAGTGATCCGCGTCCCCTATCTCGACGAGGACGTGCACGACCTCGCCGGCCTGGCCGAGATCAACCGCTACCTGTTCGCGACGAGCGAGGAGCGGATCGAGATCGCAGCGGGCCGCGCCTAACCGGCGCGGTAGTGGTCGTACTTGAGCTCGCGGACCTCCCAGTCCGCATCGTCAGGCACGGGAAAGAGGTGGCGGACGCGCGGGGTGTCGATGCGCTCGCGGTGCTGGACGTCGCCCTCGATCACGGGGAAGTCGAGGGTGCTGTGCTCGGGTGCGTCGACCTCCTCGAGCCAGGGCGTTGCGGTGATGCGAATCTCTCCCTCGTCGGGGATCGGCTCGAGGATGCGTGTCTCCTGGCTCATCTCGTACTCCTCCTCTGGCGGCTCGAAGTTTTGGGCGGCGGGCTGCTCGAAACGCGGTGTCTCTCGCGAGACCGTGATTTCCTCCGCCGCGGGGATCTTGTCGGGGACGACGATCTCCTCTGGCTCGGCAATTTCTTCCGCAACGGCGATCTCGGTATCGCCGGCACCAAGGCCGCCGGCGATCAGGCTCTCGTCGGCAGCTGTGTTGAGATCGGCGCTGAGCTCGCCGAGGGCGGTTTCGCGCAGGATGCGGCGCACGCCTTCCTCGATCCAGCCGGCGATCGCCAGGCCGGGGGACGAGGGGGCGCCGTTCATCAGCGCGCGCTCCAGCTCGAGGGCGCTCTCGATCCGCTCGCGGGCCTCGATCCGGTCGAAGGTCTCATCGGCGATCAGGGCAGAGGCGCGCATCGGCAGCGACGCGCCGACCGGGCCGTGGCCGTCGAGCACGGCGCGCAGCGCCAGCAGGTGGTCGCTGAGGCCCTCGAGCGCCGAGCCGCGACCGCAGCCGAGCTCGAAGCGATCGACCGCCCAGGCGAGGGCGCCGTCCGGGTCGGGGCGCGCCTCCAGCGTGGCGGCGAACTCGGCAAGCTGGATCGCCTCCTCCTCGCTCAGCTCGTAGGAGCCCGGGCGGGTGGCCGGGGCGCCGGTGGCGATGCGGGCCCAGCGGTCTTCGCCGGTGGGGGCGAAGGCGTAGGGCCCGAGGCCGACGCTGCCGGGCTTGAAGAGGTGCATGACGCTGATCAGCTCGCCGAGCTGACCCAGGGCAGCGGCGGCACTGTCGCTGCCCTCGCCCTGCTCGGCGACGGCGAGGAACTGGGGCTGCCAGGCGGCGCGGCCCATGCCCTCGCTACGCATCGCCTCGATCGGCGCCTCGATCGAGTCAGCGCGGACGATCTGGAGCCCGTGCGCGAGCTGCAGGCGCGGTAGCGGCATCCGCAGCCCGACCAGGGGCGCGATCAGCACGTCGGCCTCCTCGGCACCGCGGGTCTCGGCCTCGAGCACGGCAAGTGCGTTGCGCAGCCGCTCGTGATCGAGGGACAGTTCGGTGCAACCGTCCCAGAGCGAGGCGAGGAAGACGGTGAGCATCTGGGCGGCGCGCTCGCCGGGGTCGCCGGGAACCTGCTCGCCGCGGGCCTCCAGGTAAGCAGTGGCGATGCCGGCGGCCGCGACCGTGTCGCGGGCCGCGGAGAAGCCGGCCAGCCGGCGCAGCTCGCTCCCGCGTTCGCGCACATAGAGAGACGTCAGCGGCCGATAGCTGTAGAAGAGCGAGTCGTCGCCGCTCTCGGCGTCGACGTCATAGGGAATCTGTTCGCCGCCGGCGACCAGGGCGCTGAGCTTGATCGCCGCCTCGGAGGCAAGGCGGGTCAGCGACTCATTGAGCAGGCGATCGCGCACGGCCCTGGCTTCCCCCCCGTGCCTGGGGCTCCTGCGCCTGCACGGACGCTTGCAAGACGTAACTGCGAGACCGCACAGAACCGCGATATTCGCGGTTGGGTGCGGTCTCGCCTCAGACCGCGGCTGGCTCGGCGACCTCGCTGAAGAGCCAGCGGGTGCCGTAGCGGCGCATGTCCTCGACCAGGGGCACCAACGCCTCGCCCTTCTCGGTCAGCGCGTACTGGACCCGGGGCGGCACCTCGGGGAAGGTGTGCCGCTCGACGATCCCCTCCTCTTCCAGTGCCCGCAGGCGCAGCGAGAGCGTGCGCGGGCTGATCCCCTCCAGCGAGCGCTCCAACTCGCAAAAGCGACTAGACCCTTCGGCCAGGTCGCGGATGACAAGGAGGGTCCACTTGCCACAGACCACTTCGGCCGTGCGACATACGGGACATTGAGAGTTGGAAGCGGCACTCATGATCAAAACGAGGCGGTTTGTGGCGATTGCCTCGCTTCAGCAAGTGTAGCGCCATAGCTTCACTTACTGAAGTTTTGGCCGATCCGCGCTGCAAGGCCGTCTCCGCGGGTTGGCCCGTTAAAGCGAAGCCCCCTCGCAACCGATGGACCATGCATGACGCCAGCCGGGCGCAAGCCGCTGCATGGGGAAGAAGGATTCGCGCTGATCGAGGTGCTCGTCAGCGCGCTCGTGCTCGCGATCGTTGCCGCCGGCGTGATGGCCCTGCTGCAGGCCACGACACGCTCGGCCGCCAGCGAGCGCCGCCAGGCCACCGCGTACGCCATCGGCCAGGAAGATCAGGCCCGACTGCGCTCGATGCGCCTCTCGGCGCTGAATCGTCTGGAACAAACTCGGACGGTCTCGATCCGCAGCGATGAATACACGGTCAAATCACAGGGCGTCTTCGTCAACAACACCAGCGGCCAGCCCTCGACCTGCAGCGCCGGGGAAACCTCCGCCGACTACGTCCGGATCACGACCACCGTGACGTGGCGCGGCAGCATTCAGCCCGTCGTCATCCAAAGCATCGTCTCGCCGTCGACCGGCTCTCTCGACCCCAATCACGGCACACTCGTGATTACGACCAAGAATGCCGCGGCGGAACCGATCTCCGGTGTCGGCCTCTCGGGATCCGGTACAGGAATATTCAATGGCACCACCGATTCGACCGGCTGCGCCAACTTCACCGACCTACCTGCCGGCAACTACGAAGTGATCCCCACAGCGACGGGACTGGTCGACAAGCACGGCGAATCGGCGGCAAAACAGAAAACCAGCGTGATTGCCGGTGGCACCAACACCCTGCCGCTGGAATTGGACTATCCGGCGGCGCTGCCGGTGAAATTCAAATACCGCGTCGCCAGCAGCTCCGAATTCAAAGTGGCCAAGACCGACTCGGTCTTCGTCTTCAACGCCCTGATGAACCCGGCGAAACCGTATTGGACGCCGACCAAAGCGCGTCAGGAAGAAATCGTCGCAACGCCGATCTTCCCCTTCACCAGCCCCGACAGCGTCTATGCCGGCGCATGCGAAGCGAACAATCCGGGCAGCGGAGCAGGGCTCGGCAGCGTCACGCTGAGCCCCAACAAAACTTACTCGCCGACGCTCGAACTTCAGGTCCCAGCCCTCGAATTGACTGTCAAAAATGGCAGCTCTGTGGTCAGCGGTGCAAAAATCACGATCACGGACGAAAACTGCATCGTTTCGGGCAGCAACCTGAAACGGGAATACACGAGCGAAGCAAACGGGCATCAAAGCAATGCTACGAACGGTAGCCCGGAATACGGGCTCCCGTACGGCACCTACAAGATCTGCGCCTCAGCCTCCAACCGGAAAAAGACCGTGGAAGGGGTGGCGGTTCAGAGCTACAGCTCAGCCAAAACCCAGACCATCGACCTCTCCAGCGGCACCTCATCTGGAACTTGCTGATGATCGTGCCTGATCGGATAGCCGACGAGAGCGGTACGACGCTGGTCGAGCTGATGGTCGCACTGATGGCTGGCCTTGTCGTCATCTCCGCCCTGACAATGGTGGTGCTCACCACTATGCACGGCACCGCGAGGATCGCGGCGCGGGTTGAAGCCACCCAGCGAGCCCGGCTTGTGCTCGGCAAGGTGATGGATCAGCTTCATTCCGCCTGCGTCACGCCGGAAATCGCACCCGTGAAAGAAAGCAGCACAGGCACGCTGCTGCGCTTCGTCCATCAGACCGGAAGCGCCGTCTCGCCCACGCCTATCTACAGCGAAATCAGCCTCAGTGGCAACAAACTGATCCAGCAGGACTACGGCGTCACCGGTTCGGCGCCGAACTGGAGCCGCGGAACGGCGACCGGAGGACCAAAAACCCTGCTCACGGGGGTAAGCGCGATCCCGTCCAGCAGCTCGATCTTCAGCTACTACCAGTACTCCGGCGGGACCATCTCCGAAACCCCGCAGACGACACCCCTGAGCGAAACAGGAGCGCTGCTGACAGTCGAGGTGCAGGCCGCGATGGCGGTGGCCCCCGAACACACACCGGTCGCCGACAAGGGCGCCTCCGACAACGTGCAGAACAGCGCCACCCTGCGTCTCACGCCACCGTCCTTCAACGAAGGCTCCCCCGCCCGGCCATGCCAGTGAGACGCAACGAAAACGAAGCAGGCTTCACGATGATCATGACCGTGCTCGGCCTCTCCTTCGTGGCCGCGCTCGCTCTCGTCGCGGTCACCGCGGTCACCGGCGACAACCACCTGACCGCTCGCGATTTCGAACAGAAGCGGGCCTACGAGGCAGCCAAGTCAGGCATCGACAACTACGCCTATCACCTGCACGCGAACAACAGCTACTGGACCTCGTGCGCGAACGTATCGTCGCCGACGGCGGTCAACCTCAGCGGCTCGACCAAAAACAGGCTTCCGGTGCCGGGCAATACTGGCGCCGAATATGCGATCGAACTGCTGCCCTCGACCACGCAAACCAAATACTCGCAATGCGACACCGAACACGCGACAGAAAGCATGCTGCAATCGCTCGACCCGCTGAAGGGCACATTTCGGATTCGCTCGAACGGATACGCCGGAAGCGTCAAGAAATCGATCGTCGCAACCTTCAAGCCGGCGAGCTTTCTCGATTACGTCTACTTCACCCAGCGCGAGACCTCCGATCCCCGCACCTACGGCGAAGAAGCCGTGATCAAAGCGGCGGAAACGCAGTGCTTCAAGACGATCGCCGAAAAACGCTACGAAACGGAAATCCTCCCCGGCAAGGGCTTCTGCAACACGATCTCCTTCGTAAGCGGCGACTTCATCAACGGGCCAATGCACACGAATGACGCGTTCGTGATCTGTGGCAGCCCCACACTCGGGGGTTCCGCCGCCGACCCGATCGAGGTCAGTGGACCTCCGATCGGCTGGTTCTCGACCAATGCCATACCCAACTCCGGATCGAGCTGCAGCGGCTCCTCAAGCAACTTCAAAGGAACACTTACCGCCAACTCGGCCGTACTGACCCCCCCGCCGACCAACAGCGAACTGGCAGCGATCGCCGAACCGAAATTCAAATTCAAAGGACAGATCCGCATTTGCCTCAGCGCCGCCTCGATGACGGTGATGACACTGACCGCCACCAACACCTGCGAAAAACCAGAAAGCGTCCTCTACACGGGCTCGATCCCCGCCAACGGCGTTGTGTACGACCAGAGCGGCACCTGCTCGGGGGCCTACACGCCCTTCAACGTTCAGTACGCGATCACCGAACCGCCCTCGGAATGCGGCAACGTCTACTTGCAGGGCAACTACACGGGGCAGCTGACGGTCGCGGCGGCGAACGACATCGTCCTCACCGGCAACGTCTGCCTCGAATCCTGCTCCAATGAACCGCCGATGAAAGGCGAAGGCGTACTAGGCCTCGTAGCTAACAACTTCGTGCGGATCTACCACCCGCATACTCAGGTGAAAAACCAGTCCGGACAGTACGAATGCAGCGAAAACGCGACGGGCACGATGCAGAACGTCACCATCGATGCCGCGATCCTCGCCATCTCGCACTCCTTCATCGTCGACGACTACAACTGCGGTGCCAAGCTCGGCACGCTCAGGGTCAACGGGGCGATCGCCCAGAAGTACCGCGGCGCGGTGGGCACCACCGGCAGCGGCGGCAGCGGCTACCTGAAGAGCTACAACTACGACAGTCGCCTCAAGTACATCGAGCCGCCGAGCTTCATCGCGCCCGAAAAAACCGCCTGGGTGATCGGCCGCGAGACGCTCGAATGAGCACTGCAAGTTCGAATTCTAAGTAGCCAGAGGCAAAGGTTCTTTGGCCGTTTAGCCGATGCAACCACAGGGGCGTTGAGGCCCTCATCTGCCATGGACATCCCAAAGCTCCAGATCAAGCTCCCGACGCTCAATCGCAAGCGGACGAAGGATTCCGACATCGTCGGCCTCGAGATCGAGGCGGGCAGCATCGCCGCGGCAGAGGTTCGCCGCAACGGCGGCGTCTGCCTGACGGCCGCCGGCACCGTACCCCTGGCGCCTGCCGCATTTCACGACGGTGAAGTGGCCGACAGCGGCACGGTGGCCGCCGCTTTGCGCGAGCTCTTCGGCGCCCACAAGCTCGGCAAACGAGTGCGGCTCGGCATCGCCAACCAGCGGGTCGTCGTGCGGACGCTGCGCCTGCCAATGATCGAGAATCCAGACGAGCTTGCCGCCGCCGTCCGCTTCGCGGCCCAGGAGCAAATCGCGATGCCCCTCGACCAGGCAGTGATCGATCACCGGGTCGTCGGTGGCGTTGCCGGAGTCGAGGGAGCGTCCCCGCAGGTCGACGTGATCGTAGTCGCCGCCCGCCGCGACATGATTTCCTCCTCGCTCGCGCCCCTCAGGGAGGCCGGGCTGGAGCTGGTCGGAGTCGATCTCTCGGCCTTCGGCATGATCCGCGCGCTTGGCGAGATTGCAGGGGGATCCGCCGAGAACGCTGAGGAGGCGCCCCTCCCCTCGGCGGCGCTCTACTGCAACTTCGGCGACGTCACCAACCTCGCGGTCGCCAAGGGCCGCGCCTGCCTCTTTACCAGGGTCTCGCCGGTAGGCCTCGAGGACATCATCGGTAACTTCGCCACGGCCACCGGCTTGACCCTCGAGCACGCCCGCATGTGGCTCGACCACGTCGGCCTCGCGCTTCCTCCTGAGCAGATCGAGGGCGACCCGGATACGGTCGCAAGGGCTCGCCTTGCACTCGAGAACGGCGCCTCGGCGCTGATCGATGAGATGCGGCTCTCGCTCGACTTCTACGGCGCCCAGGAAGGTGCCCTGCCGGTTGAGCGAGTTGTGCTCTGTGGAGCGGGCAGCGCGATACCCGGTCTCGACGCCCACATGGAGCGCATCCTCGGGCTGCCCATCGAGATCGGCCTACCGCAAGCTCTCGGGGACCTCGATCCCGCCGAGGCCGCTCGCCTGACCCTGCCTTTTGGACTGGCACTGGACTCCTAGAAGATGCGTCCCGTCAACCTGATCCCCTCGGAGGACCGAGCCGGCAGTCGCCAGCCGATGCGTGGCGGCCCACTCGCCTACATCATCGTCGGCGCCCTGGCCGCGGCGGTGATCGGCGTCGCCGTCCTGGCCGTCACCAACAACCAGATTTCCGACAGCAAGACGGAAATTGCAAAGCTGGAAGGCGAAAAGACGGCCGTCGAAGCCCGGGCGCAGGCGCTCGATTCCTATACACAGTTCCACAACCTCCGCGAGCAGCGCCTCGCCACGATCACCAGCCTCGCCGACAGCCGCTTCGACTGGCAACGGGTGATGCGAGAACTGTCCGTGATCCTGCCCGGCGACGTCTGGCTTACCAACCTGACCGGCACGGCGACACCCAACGTCTCACTTGACGGCGCCGACGGGATTGCATTGCGCGGTTCGATTCCGGGTCCGGCACTGGAACTGAAGGGCTGCGCAGTCAGCCAGGGTACTGTCGCCGCGTTCGTCCAAGCGCTCAAGCAGATCGATGGAGTGACGCGGATAGGGGTTCAGTCCTCAACTCTTGGCGAAGACTCCGGCGGCAAAGGCGGTAGCGCCACCTCCGGCGGCTCGACCTGCCAGACGCACGCTTTCATCGCCGAATTCCAGATGGTTGCTGCCTTCGACGCGGCCCCGGTCGCCTCCGAAGAAACCGGAGCCGAAGTGCCGGCTCCGGAAGAAACAACCGCGACCAGCGAAACGGAAGGCAACTGAGATGAAGACCTCCAACCGCCTGATCGTCTCGGTCCTTGCCGTCGCCGCCCTGGCAATCGCCTTCTGGATGCTCGCGCTCGAACCGAAGCGCGATGAAGCCGGCAAACTCTCCGGCCAGGTCAACCAACTCGAAACGGCTCTGTCAGAAGCTCGCAGCAAAGCGGCCGATGCAACTGCGGCGCGCCGCAAGTTTCCGGCCGACTACCGGCAGCTCGTTGTGCTGGGCCAGGCAGCGCCCGCGGGCGATGAAACCGCGTCGCTGATGGTCGAGCTGAACGCCATTGGCGCCAAAGAGGGCATCAGGTTCAACCAGTTCGAACTCGAAAGCTCGAGTGAAACGGTCGAAGCCGCACCCACGCCGGCCCCAGCTCCAGTTGCGCCGCCCGCGGGCGAATCGGCGAGCGCGGTTCCGGCTTCCTCGACAGTTCCGCCCACCGAGGCGGCCGCTTCCCTCTTGCCGCTTGGCGCCTCAGTCGGACCCGCTGGTCTCGACGTGATGCCCTATCACCTCACCTTCACCGGCAACTTCTTTCAGATCACCGACTTCATTCGCGGCATCGACTCCCTCGTCGACACCGGGAGCTCGAACGTCGGTGTCGACGGCCGCCTGGTCACCATAAACGGCTTTGCCCTCAACCTGGAAGAAGAGGAAGAAGAAGGTAAAAAGGTCCCGAGTGACGAGCTCAACGCGACCTTCGCCGTCAACACCTACGTCACACCGCCGACGCAGGGCCTGACCGCGGGGGCGACGCCAACGGCGCCAGCGCCGATCACGACGCCTGCTGGAGCCGGTGCCGCCGCAACGCAAGCGTCCGCGTCGGCGGAACCGTCCGCGGCCGCTTCCTCGGAAACGGTGGCAGCACGATGAACATGATGAAAAAGGGGCCCGAGCTGAAAATCTCAGACCTGAAGGTTCCGGACTTCGCGCTCGACATCTACTACGACCTCAAGGAGCGCCATTTGCTCCCGCTGGTCGCGATCTTGCTCGTCGCGCTGGTCGCTCTTCCGAT
>Ga0070683_100006128_pt1 | contig 10084 bp, 8 predicted proteins | sample KBSC713LmetaG_FD_64662 | JGI IMG/M metagenome (GOLD analysis project Ga0070683, IMG submission 64662) | Corn rhizosphere microbial communities from Kellogg Biological Station, Michigan, USA - KBS C7.1-3L metaG | ecosystem: Host-associated > Plants > Roots > Rhizosphere ... | reverse complement strand
GTGGCGGAGGTGATCGGCAAGTGGGACGTGGCGGAGCTTTCGGAAAAGCTCGATCGCCTCAACATCTGCTTCTCGCCGATCAACCGTCCCGAAGATCTCTTCAACGACCCGCATGTATTGCGGCCGGGCGGGCTGGTGAATAATTTCAACGCCGATGGCGCTCCGTTCCGCGTGCCGGCGTTGCCGATCGAATGGAACGGCGCCAATATCGGCGAAGGGTTGAAAGTGGCGCCGCTCGGCGCCGATACCGCTGATATCCGTGCCGAGCTCGCGAGAGAAGAAACAAGGGTTGGGAGGAAGCGCGCATGACCGACGTTCAGAAAATCTATCCCGATGGCCGCGTCAGCCTGCGCGAGGTCGGCTTGCGCGATGGCCTGCAGCTCGTGAAGACCTTTCCCTCGACACAGGCCAAGCAACGCTGGATCCGCGATGAATATGCCGCGGGCGTGCGCTTCTTCGAGGTCGGCTCTTTCCTGCCGGCAAAAACCTTTCCGCAATTCGTCGATGTACGCGAAATCGTCGCAACGGTGGCTTCGCTGCCGGGCGCCCATGGCGTCGCGCTGGTGCTGAACGAGCGCGGCGCCAACGAGGCGCTGGCCTCGGGCGTGGCTGAAATCGCCTCCGTGGTTTCGGCTACCGAGGAGCACAGCCAGGCCAATGCCAACCGCTCGCGCGAATCGGCGATCGCCAATATCAAACGGATGTGCGAGCTGCGCGATGCCAGCGCCCACAAGCCGATCGTGCATGCCGCGATCTCGATGGCGCTCGGCTGCTCGATCGCAGGCCCGGTCGATCCGAACGAGGTAGTCCGGCTGGTGGAAAAGTGCTTTGAGGCCGGCGTCGATGCCGTCGGCATCGCCGATACCGTCGGTTATGCCGGGCCGAAGGCCGTCGGCGATTTGACCCGGGCGGCGGTGAAGATCGCGGGCAACAAGCCGATCTGCGTGCACCTGCACGATACCCGCGGCATGGGTATCGCGAATGCCTCCGCCGCGCTCGACGAGGGCGCGCGCATTCTCGACGGCTCGCTCGGCGGTCTCGGCGGCTGTCCCTTCGCGCCGGGCGCGACCGGCAATGTCGTGTTCGAGGACCTGGTGTTCCTGTGCGAGAGCAAGGGATTTGCCACCGGCATCGACATCGACAGGCTGATCGCGGTGCGCTCGATCCTGCGCGAGGCGATGCCGAACGAGCCGCTCTATGGCGGGCTCGCGCGCGCCGGCCTGCCTTGCGGAACCGCCGCCAAGGCTGCCTAGAGCCTCGTTGCTCGCAGTCTCAGCGCGTTGCCGACCACGCTGACCGACGACAGCGCCATCGCGGCCGCGGCGATGATCGGCGACAGCAAGATGCCGAAGGCGGGATAGAGGACTCCCGCTGCGATCGGAATCCCGGCCGCGTTGTAGATGAAGGCGAAGAACAGGTTCTGGCGGATGTTGCTCATCGTCGCCTGCGACAGTTTTCGCGCGCGCACGATGCCGGTGAGATCGCCCTTCAACAGCGTAGCGCCCGCGCTTTCCATCGCGACATCGGTGCCCGTGCCCATGGCAATGCCGACATCGGCCGCTGCCAGCGCCGGTGCGTCATTGACGCCGTCGCCCGCCATCGCGACGATCCGGCCCGCGTCACGCAGCCTGGTCACGACCGCGCTCTTCTGATCGGGCAGCACTTCGGCCTCGACCTCGGCAATCCCGAGCTTCTTCGCCACGGCACTGGCCGTGGTCCTGTTGTCACCCGTCAGCATGATCACCTTGATGCCCTCGGCCGCCAGCGCTCGCAGCGCTTCCGGCGTCGAGGCTTTCACGGGATCGGCGATGGCGAACAGTCCGGCGAGCTTGCCATCGACAGCCATGTTGATCACGGTCGCACCCTCGCCGCGCAGCCGCTCGGCCTCCGCGTCAAGCGATGCGGCATCGATGCCGACCGACGAGAGATATTTCGAATTACCCAGCACGACCGATCTACCGCTGACCTTGCCGGTCGCACCCTTGCCCGTCGGGGCGTCGAATCCCTCGACGGCGCCCAGCTCAACCCCGCGCTCCTTCGCGGCGCGCACGATGGCATCGGCCAGCGGATGCTCGCTGCCACGCTCGACGCTAGCGGCCAGCTGCAGGATGTCGTTCTCCCTGAATCCGGCGGCGGGAACGATGGCGACGACCTTCGGCTTGCCCTCGGTCAGCGTGCCCGTTTTGTCGACCACCAGCGTGTCGACCTTTTCCAGACGCTCCAGCGCCTCGGCGTTCTTGATCAAGACACCGGCTTGCGCGCCGCGGCCGACGCCAACCATGATCGACATCGGCGTCGCCAGCCCCAGCGCGCAAGGGCAGGCGATGATGAGCACGCTGACGGCTGCGACCAGCGCGAATGCCAGCCTCGGTTCGGGTCCGAAGATTGCCCAGGCGGCAAACGCGGCGATGGCCGCGACCATGACCGACGGCACGAACCAGCCTGCGACCTGATCGGCCAGCCGCTGAATCGGCGCGCGTGAGCGCTGCGCGTCGGCGACCATTTGCACGATCTGCGCCAGCAGCGTGTCACGTCCGACCTTGTCGGCGCGCATGACAAAGCTGCCGGATTGATTGAGCGTGCCCGCGATCACGCGGGCGCCGGGTTCCTTGGTGACGGGCAGCGATTCGCCGGTCACCAGCGATTCATCGAGCGCGGAACGGCCTTCCAGAATAATGCCGTCGACCGGTACTTTCTCGCCCGGCCGTACACGCAGCCGGTCGCCGGCCTGCAACGTTTCGATTTCCACCTCGTGGTCGGTGCCATCCTCCCCTATACGGCGCGCGGTCTTCGGTGCCAATTGCAGCAGCGCCTTGATCGCGCCGGAGGTGGCCGCTCGCGCGCGTAGCTCCAGCACCTGGCCGAGCAGGACGAGCACGGTGATGACGGCCGCGGATTCAAAATACACGGCCACTGCGCCGCCATGGCCGCGGAAGTTGGCCGGGAAGGCGTGCGGGAAGATCGTGCCGATCAGGCTGTAGACGTAGGCGACGCCGGTACCGACCGCGATCAGCGTGAACATGTTGAGATTGCGCGTGACCAGCGATTGCCAGCCGCGCACGAAGAACGGCCAACCTGCCCACAGCACCACCGGCGTTGCAAACACGAGCTGGATCCAGTTCGACAGGGTGGGATCGATCAAGCCATGGCGACCCACAAGATGGCCGCCCATCTCCAGCACGACCGGCGGCAGTGATAGCACCGCGCCGATCCAGAACCTGCGCGTCATGTCGGCAAGCTCAGGATTTGGCGCGTGGTCGAGGCTCACCAGATCGGGCTCGAGCGCCATGCCGCAGATCGGGCAGGTGCCGGGGCCGATCTGGCGGATCTCGGGATGCATCGGGCAAGTGTAGATCGTGCCTTCGGGCACGGGCGCTTTTGCCGCTTCGTCCTCCCGCTTCGACTTGTCGGGATACTTTTCGGGATCGGCGGCGAATTTGGCGCGGCAGCCGGCCGAGCAGAAGTGAAAGGTCTTGCCGCGATATTCGAAGCGATGCTTGGAGGTCTCCGGATTGACGGTCATGCCGCAGACGGGATCAAGCACTCCGGGTTTGGCGGGTGAATGGCGATGGTGGCCATGATGACGATCGTCGCCCGCGTGGCTGCGGCCGCCGCAACAAGCCCCCGTCTCGCCATGAGGCGCGTGCTCTGCCGTATCCATCGAAAACTCCAACCTTGAAACCTATACCCTGTGGGGGTATATAAGCCGCATGCGCAAGGACATCAAGGCATCCGTTCAGAAGCGCCTCGGCCGGATCGAAGGCCAGGTTCGTGGCCTGTCGAAGATGGTCGACGAGGACCGCTATTGCATCGATATCGTGACGCAGATTTCGGCGGTACGCGCCGCGCTCCGCCGCGTCGAGGAAGAGGTGCTGCGCGACCACGTCGCCCATTGCGTCGAGCACGCGATCGCGAGCGGCAACAAGGCCGATCAGCGGGAAAACATCACGGAACTGATGGAAGTGATCAGCCGCTCGGACCGGTAGGTGGTTGTCGTTCCGGGGCGCGTCGCAGACGCGAACCCGGAACCTCGAGATTCCGGGTTCGATGCTGTCGCATCGCCCCGGAATGACAATGCCTAAACCACCATCTTCTGATCGCGCTCGCCACGGTGTTCGGGCAGGTGCGCCGGCACGTATTCGACCCGCAGGAAATGCTCTTCGACGGTGAGGCGCTCGATCAAGGCCGTAGCTTCGACGTCGGCGGCCACTTCCTCGACTCTCACTTCTGCAATCTCAACTTGAAGCGCCGCTTCTTGGTCAGTCGTTTCAGGAACAAGCGGCGGCGAGTCGAGCGCGTCGGGAAACACACCGAGTTCGCCCGCTACCTCCTGGAGCGGCTTCTGCTTGTCGGCCCAATGCAGCGTGGTGTAGTCGAAGCCGCGCACGATGGTCGGTTTGACGATTTCGAAATAGGGCGAGATGTCGAAATCGCGCGGCATGTAGAGCGAAGAATCGCGGATGTGCAGGATTTCGCGGCGTGCGGCGCGGCTGCCGGCCCGGGTGATCCGCGGCAGGATCGGGTAGCGCACGGTATCGAAGGCCTGCGCGATCAGCGCCGAGCAGATCATCTTGGTGGGATCGCCGCTTCCGAGCGCGATCATGCGCCGCCGCCAGCGCTGCGGCACCGGGAGCGGGACCAGAAAGCGCATCAGGTCGAGGATGTTCTTGGTGTCGTAGCCGAAGCCGATGCGGTTGATGGCATAGCGGCACACGGTAATGCGGTCTTCGTAGGACAGCCCGACCGGCCGGCAGACGCGGGTGTGATAGCTGAAATATTTGGAGAGCGGCGCCGAGACCACGCCATCGCCGACATAGGCCTCGATCAGGACGTGCCGCTCACCGTCCTCTTCCTGCGCGCCGTCGATCGGGCCGACATAGAGCGCGGCGTGGGACCACGTCGACTGGGTCAGATATTTGATGATGCCGGAGATGCGGTTGTTACCTTCGACCAGCAGCACGTCGCCCGGCTCGATGATGCTGCGCAGATATTCCGGGTCGCTCGGCGTGAACGGCTCATAGCCCGGCACCTCCTTCTGAAGGTAACCGGCCATCAGCTTGCCGACCCAATCGAGCATTACGCCCATGATGCACTTCCCCCCGGCGGTCTTTGCGGCCGCTTTTTCCTTCTCTTATCATGGTCGATAGCCGTTGCAATTTGGTTCATGCATGGCTGACATCAATCATGATTGATTCACCATGGCGGTTGCCGCGTGTGCCCGAATGCGGCAAGTTCGCCTCACGTTCCGATTTCTTTCAAGCTCCGGAAACCATGACATGACAATCACGCGGCGCGGCTTTCTTTCGGCGTCCGCGGCGCTGGCGGCGACCCCGGGGCTTTACGACAAAGTCTTCGCAGCAACGCCGCCGCGCGAAGCCGATATTGTCGTGATCGGTGCGGGCGCGGCCGGCATTGCCGCAGCGCGGCGAATCCTCGCCGCCAACCGCAAGGTGATCGTGGTGGAGGCCGCGAGCCAGATCGGCGGCCGCTGTCTCACGGATAGCTCGATCTTCGAGGTCCCGTTCGACCGCGGCGCGCGCTGGATGCATAATCCCGATACCAACCCGATGATCAAGCTGGCGCGCTCGGCCGGGCTCGAGGTTGCAACCGCGCCGTCGGGGCAGAAGATCCGCATCGGTCGCCGCAACGCCCGCGCCGGTGAGGTCGAGGATTTTCTGGCAACCCTGGTGAAGGCCAATCGCGCCATCGACGACGCGTCGCGCCGAGCCGACACGGCTTGCGCCGCGGCGCTGCCGGCGGAACTCGGCGACTGGGCCGGCACGGTCGATTTCGTGCTCGGCGCCAGTTTTGCGGGCAAGGACCTGAAGGATCTTTCCACGGTGGACAAGGTCCGCGCCGGCGATCGCAGCGCCATCTTTGCCTGCCGCCAGGGGCTGGGCACCCTGATGGCCAGGCTCGGCGGGCAGCTTCCGGTGTCGCTGTCGACGCCGGCTAGTCGGATCTCCTGGAGCAATCGCGACGTCACGGTGGAGACGCCATCGGGCAAGATCAACGCGCGCGCCGCCATCATCACGGTGTCGAGCAACGTGCTGACGGCGGGCATGATCAAGTTCGCGCCGGATCTACCGAAGCGCGCGCTCGATGCCGCCTCGAAACTCAGCCTCGGCAGCTACGATCACATCGCGGTGCAATTGCCAGGCAATCCGCTGGGGCTTTCCCGCGACGATATCCTGATCGAGCAGAGCACATCGAATCGCACCGCGCTGCTGCTCGCCAACATGGGCGGCTCGTCGCTGTGCTCGATCGATGTCGGCGGCTCGTTCGGCCGCGATCTGTCGGCGCAGGGCGAGGCCGCGATGCTGGCGTTTGCCAGGGAATGGCTGACCAAGCTGTTCGGCAGCGATGTCGCCGCCTCCGTGAAGAAATCCAGCGCGACGCGCTGGAATGCGTCGCCTTATGTGCTGGGCGCGATATCGGCCGCCGCACCGGGTGGCCAAGGGTCGCGAAAAATCCTGAGCGAGCCGATCGGCTGCATGTTCCTTGCCGGCGAAGCGACCCACGAGACGCTATGGGGCACGGTGGACGGCGCCTGGGAAAGCGGCGAGCGCGCAGCCGAAGCCGCCTTGCGCCGGATCGGTGCGATCAGGGATGAGCCGGTGTCGTCCGTTCCCTCGCCCCGCGCGGCGAAACCGCGCCGCCGCCCCGTGCCCCCGCCCTATCATCGAAACTCGTTCTAACGCAGCACGCCATCAAGCGCGGGCAGGCCAAAGAGCACGGCGAGCGCGATCAGGACGTAACAGATGCCGCGGAACACCGTTTCGCTGGCGCGGCCGAACAGCGAGGCGCCGAAGCGCACGCCGACTGCATAGACCGGGCCCACCACCAGCGCGAACAGGATCGCGTCGCGATTGATCAGACCGCTCACGGCATAGCTCACGCCGGAGAAAAATCCGACGCTCCGAAATAGAGCAGGATATTGGCACGCGCGATCTCCGAGGCGATCGGCCGGCCAAGCCAGTAGCCGACGATCGGCGGTCCGCCAGTCTGCGCCAGCCCCGAGCAAAAGCCCGACAGCGTGCCGATCCCGATCGAGAGCGGGACATAATCCCGCCCGCGATAGCGCCAGCCCGACAAAAGCAGGGCTAGCAGCGCGATCACGAAGCCGGAGATGATCCAGCGCGTCGTCACCGGATCGAGCCGGCTGAGCAGCCAGGTCCCGATTGGCACGCCGATCAGCGCGCCGATCACGATGATGGCGGTGGCCTTGCGGTCGGCCTTCCGCCAGGCATTCGGCAGCAGCGGTACCGCGGCGACAAAGTCGATGATCAGAAGCAGCGCCGCGATCAGACGCGGCGTCGCCATGCTGCTTGCAAGCGGCATGAAGATCAGCGCCGAACCGAAACCGGAAAAGCCGCGCGCGGTTGCCGCAATGAAGGCAATGCCACAGATCGCGATCGCGGCATGGGTGCTGACGTCTGCCGGAATGAGATCCGACAGGCTCATGGCTTGATTTTGAGCATGATGTTTTCCGAAAACCGCTTCACGCTTTTCGGCATCATGCGCGCAACGTGCCGCCCGTCTTCTTCATCACCTCGGCAACAATCTTCGCCCCGACCGCATCAATCTCCTCGTCGGTCATGGTCTTCTCGCGCGGTTGCAAGGTAATGGCGATCGCGATCGATTTCTTGCCATCGTCGATGCCCTTGCCTTCATAGACGTCGAACACGGTGACCTCCGTGATCAGCTTCTTGTCGACGCCTTGGGCTGCACGGACGAGATCGCCGGCCCTTACCGCACGATCGACGATGAACGCGAAATCGCGCGAGACCGGCTGGAACGCGGACAGCTCCAGCGGCGGCCTGGCGCGGGTCGGCCGTTGCTTCGCCGCCGGAATACGGTCGAGGATCACCTCGAAGACCATCAGCGGGCCATCGGCTCCGAGCTGCTCCAGCGCGCGCGGATGAAGCTCGCCGAAATGGCCGAGGATAATTTGCGGGCCGATCTGGATCGTGCCCGAGCGGCCGGGATGCAGCCAGCTCGCGCCACCCGGGACGATCTGCAGGGCCTGCATCGGCGCACCCGCGGCTGCGAGTACGGCCAGCGCATCAGCCTTGGCGTCGAACGCGTCTGATGTGGCCGAGCCGGACCAATGCCGCCCGATCCCTTTCGACGACGCATAGCCGTGGCGGATGCCGGCGGCGGCCACGAGCTGGTCCTCGGGGCGATCGCCCTTGAAGATCTGGCCGACCTCGAATAGCGCGACGTCGGCAAAGCCCCGATCGCCATTGGCCTGCGCGGTCGCTATAAGTCCGGGCAGCAGGCTTGGCCGCATGTCGGAGAGATCGGACGCAATCGGATTGGAAAGCGCGAGCTCGCTCTGGCCGCCGCCGAACAATTCGGCCGCCGGCTTTGAGATGAACGACCAGGTCACGGCCTCGACCATGCCACGCGCGGCCAGCGCCCGCTTGGCGCGGCGGGTGCGGAGCTGGATCGGCGTCAGCACCGGCTTGCGCGGTTCCTCGCCGCGCTCGAACGGCGTCATCGGCACCTTGTCGACCCCGACAATGCGCACGACTTCCTCGACGATGTCGGCCTTGCCCTGCACGTCGGTGCGCCAGGACGGGACGGCGATCTTCATGACCGGGCCGGTGCCGGCCATCATGAAGCCGAGTCGGGTGAGGATGCCGCGCATTTCCGGCAGCGGCACCTCGATGCCGGCGAGCCGCTTCACTTCGCTCAAGGGAAAATCGATCACGCGATCGTCGCCGTAGACCTTGCCGACCACGACATTCTCCGACGGCGTGCCGCCGCAGAGCTCCATCACCAGGCGCGTCGCCATTTCGAGCCCCGGCACCATGAAGGCGGGATCGACGCCACGCTCGAAGCGATAGCGCGCGTCCGAATTGATGCCGAGCTTGCGGCCGGTTTGCGCGATGTTGATCTCGTTCCACAGCGCGGATTCGATCAACACATCAGTGGTGTTCTCGTCGCAGCCGGAAGCCTCGCCGCCCATGATGCCGGCCAGCGATTCGACGCCATGATCGTCGGCGATGACGCAAACGCCAGAGTCGAGCGTGTAGGTGCGACCATCGAGCGCAAGCAGCGACTCGCCGTCGCGGGCGCGGCGTACGGTCAGGTTGCCCTTCACCTTCTTCGCATCGAACACATGCAGCGGACGGGCGCGGTCATAGGTCATGAAGTTGGTGATATCGACAAGCGCGTTGATCGGTCTGAGGCCGATCGAGGTCAGGCGCTTCTGCAGCCATTCCGGCGACGGGCCGTTCTTCACGCCGCGCACCAGCCGCAGGGCAAAGCCTGGACACAGGCTTTCGTCTTCGACCGTGACCTTCACGGGGCACGGAAATTCGCCCTTCACCTGCTTGATGCCGGGATCCCTGAACTTGCCCATGTCGGCGGCGGACAAATCGCGCGCGATGCCGTGCACGCCGGTGCAATCCTGCCGGTTCGGCGTCAGGTTGATCTCGAACACGGGATCGCCGAGCGCGGCCCATTCGGCGTAGCCCTTCCCGATCGGCGCGTCCGCGGGAAGCTCCATGATGCCGTCATGGTCATCGGAGATCTGCAGCTCAGCCGCCGAGCACAGCATGCCGCGGCTCTCGACGCCGCGGATGGTGCCGACCCCGAGCGTGATGTTCTTGCCGGGAATGAAGGTGCCCGGCGGTGAGAACACGCTGATGAGGCCCGCGCGTGCATTCGGCGCGCCGCAGACGACCTGCACCGGCGCAGCCCCATTGCCGGTGTCGACCATGCACACCCGCAGCCGATCCGCATTCGGATGCTGCTCGGCCGAAATCACCCGCGCAATGATGAACGGCGCCAGCAGTTTGGCCTTGTCCTCGAGGCTCTCGACCTCGAGCCCGATCATGGTGAGCTTGTCGGCGAGCTTTTCGACCGGCTCGTCAGTGTCGAGATGCTCCTTCAGCCAGGAGAGAGTGAATTTCATTGGGATTGCTCTCCCGAGCGCAGGCTCTTCTTTTCCCTCCCCCGCTTGCGGGCAGGGCGATTGCATATAAGTTTGCGGCGCGAATTGCGGAGAGATGTGCAGCCACGTCCGGAAATTCGGTGTCGTCCCCGCGAAGGCGGGGACCCATAACCACAAGAA
>Ga0070683_100006126_pt1 | contig 10084 bp, 7 predicted proteins | sample KBSC713LmetaG_FD_64662 | JGI IMG/M metagenome (GOLD analysis project Ga0070683, IMG submission 64662) | Corn rhizosphere microbial communities from Kellogg Biological Station, Michigan, USA - KBS C7.1-3L metaG | ecosystem: Host-associated > Plants > Roots > Rhizosphere ... | reverse complement strand
GCAGATCGTGCTGGGATCCATCGCGGGCGTCATCATCCGCAACTCGCTGCTGGGCCTGGGCATAGCAACCATCGCTGGCGCGCTGCGCAACGGACGCATGGGCTTCAATCCAGATCGCGCCGGACAATATTCCACCATCTTCGCGCTGGCGGTCATCGGCCTGTGCCTGCCTACCCTGGCGAGCAATCTGGCCCGCGCCAACAGCGAAGGCGCCAGTAAGGCGCTGCCCACGCTGCTGGTCTTCCAGCACTATTCGCTGAGCTTCGCGGTCTCGCTGGTGCTGCTGGGAAGCTACCTGGCCTACACGCTCTTTGCCATCTTCCGCGTGCGCGACGGCGTCGATCTGGTCGAGCAGCGCATTCGGCGGCGACTGGAGCGCCAGGATCAGCGTGAGGCCAAACGCGCGGCCAAGCGCGTTCCAGTGGCTGTGGCGGCCAGCGCATCCGCAGCGGGCGCCGCAGGCGGCGACTACTTCGGTGTGAGTCCGCTTGACCCGACGCCGGGAACGCAGGCGCTCTTCCAGCAGGAGCGCGCTCAGGCGCAGTATGAGCTGGAGCAGCGTGTGGAGCGCGCGACGCCGCGCCGTACCGCCAAGGCAGAGTACGCCGAGATCAAGCGCCGCGAGCGCCGCAAGCAGACGGCAGGCGAGGGCGAGGGCGAGCGCAAAGCGGGCATCCTGGGGCTGCATCCCGTCGTGCGCGGGTTGATCGCGCTGGTGGTGCTGGGCGTGGCCGCGCTGGGCGTGGTCTACATGTCCGAAGCGTTCGCTGGCTCAGTCGAGTTGCTGGCGCACGAGAACGAGCAGTTCATCAACCCGTTCTTTGTCGGCCTGATCGTCATCCCGGTCGTCGGTGGCCTGGTGGAGATGTACGGCACGACGGGCATGGCGCGGCGCAACCTGATGGAAGTGGTGATGGGCGTGACAGCGGGCGCCTCGATCCAGATGATCCTGGTGATCGTGCCGGTGCTGGTGATCGTCGGCCACTTCTCGCATCACCCGCTAATGCTGATCTTCGCGCCGCTGGAGATCATCATCTTTGGCGCGGCGACCTTCCTCTTCATGATGCTGACGCGCGATGGCGAATCGACCATCCTGGAGGGGGTACAGCTCTGCTCGCTGTGGGCGCTGCTGGCGGCGACAGCGTACTTCCTGCCGCCGCCGTTCGTGGGTTGAGCGACGCCCCCGGCGCCATTCGCATCCTCCTGGGTGGCGGATGGCGCCGGGAATGCCAGCGGCTACTGCGCGTCGGTGGGTGGGGTACCGCTGGGCGGCGGAGCCTCGGCAGGCATAGGGGTCAGGCCCAGCGCTTTGAGGTCGTCTTCGCTGGCGTTGTTCTCGATGAGCGCGTCGAGCGCCTTGGCCAGCGCAGGGTCATTGCCCTTGCTCGCCGATGGCCCAATCTGGGTGATCCAGGCGAGCAGCTCCTGGCGACCACGGAATGAGCCTTGCACCTCTTCCAGCGCGAAGCTGCCCGGCAGCTTGTAGGCGCCCGATTCGGAGGCTTCGGCCTCTTCTTCGCGCCACTCGCCAGCCTCAGTCGCCAGCACAGCCAGCGCCTCTTCCATGGCCGCATGCCAGCCGCGCAAGAACGCCTCGCGCTCCTGTGGTGTCGCCATAAACCCAGACCTCCTTTGCGCCCGCATGGGGGCGTATCAGGCAGCAGATGTCGCGCCTGCCGGGGCGCGCTCGCCGATTCCACAGATGCCGCGCTGTCCCTGGCGTCCTAAGGGTAGCAGATGGCAGGCTATCTCGCCAAGTCGCCAGACGACAAGCGGGCGGGTTTACCCGCCCAGGCTCTCCCGTTCTGCCGAATCTCGCATAGAATACCTCACAGAAGCACTATGGTTCGGCGGGCAAACGAGACGAAACAGAGGCAAGCATGAGCGACGCGGGCGATGAGGCGGCGCCCCACGGCGAGATAAGCGCATCGGACGACACAAGCCAGGCGGTCACGCTGGATTGGCGCGGGCGCGATCTGGCGCTGCTCCCGCCCGCCGCGCTGGCCACGCTGGACGACGCCGCGCTGCTGCGGGCGCTGCTCGGCGCGCAGGCGGGACGGCTGGGCGCGCGGCTGCGGCGCGACCGGCGCGGCGGCTTCCTGCGCCTGCGACCCATCGACTTCGCCGAGGTGAAGGCAGCGCTGCTGGCGGCGGGCGCCTGCCCCGTGCGGGTCGCCTTCGACGAGCGGCCCGCGCTGCCCTTCGCGCCGCAGCCGACGCTGGAGCCGCGCCCCTACCAGGAGGAGGCGCTGATCGCCTGGCGCGCGGCGGGCAGCCGTGGGGTGGTCATCCTGCCGACGGGCGCGGGCAAGACCTTCCTGGGCGCGCTGGCCATCGCCGACGTGGGGCTATGGACGCTGGTGGTCGTGCCGACCATTGATCTGCTGGGTCAGTGGCGACGCGCGCTGGCGGAGGCGCTGGGCGCGCCGGAGGACGCCATCGGCGTCTTTGGCGGGGGCGATCACGAGATTGCGCCGATCACCATCATCACCTATGAGTCGGCGCAGTTGCGGCCCGATGTCCTGCGCCACTTCGGCCTGCTGATCTTCGACGAGTGCCACCATCTGCCCGCGCCGACCTATCGCCAGATCGCAGAGGGCAGCTACACGCCGCTGCGGCTGGGGCTGAGCGCGACGCCGGAGCGCGCCGATCTGGAGCATCTGGCGCTGGAGCGGCTGATCGGCCCGGAGGTCTACCGACGCCACCCGGAGGAGCTGGCCGCCGCGCGCTATCTGGCCGACTACACCGTCGAGCGGCTGGCGGTGGCGCTCTCCGACGCCGACCGCGCCCGCTACGACGCCGACCGCGCCACGTATCGCGGCTTCATCGCGCGGCGACGGCTGGTGATCGCCTCGCCAGAGGATTTCCAGCGCAAGGTGCTGTGGGCCAGCGCTCGCGATCCGGAGGCGCGCGCGGCGATGCTGGCGTGGCGCGACTCGCGCGCGCTGGCTCTCAACGCGCCCGCCAAGCTGACGCTGCTCGAAGAAATCTTCGCGCGGCATCGCGATGAGCGCGTGCTGGTCTTCAGCGAATACAATCAACTGGTGGGCGAGGTCAGCGAGCGGTTCGCCATCCCGCAGATCACGCATCGCACCGCCGCCGAGGAGCGCCGCCTGATCCTGGAGGGCTTTCGGTCGGGGCGCTTCACCAAGCTGGTGACCGGGCGTGTGCTGAATGAGGGGGTGGACATCCCCGATTGCGGCGTCGCGGTGATCGTCAGCGGCAACGCCACGCGCCGCGAGTACATCCAGCGGCTGGGGCGCGTGCTGCGACCCAAGGCCACGCGCGCCACGCTCTATGAACTGGTGACCGAAGGCACGACCGAGGAAGATGTGGCCCAGCGCCGCGCGGGGCGGTCGCGGCCATAAATGGCCGACGCACCGCGGGGATGGGCATAAATGCCAAATCTGAGCGCCGCAGGCAGGCGCAAGTGGCTTTCAAGTCGCTGTCCGCGTGCTCCGGCCTTTCAAGGCCGAGAGTTCGCATAGCAGGGATCACCGACGATGCGACTGGCTCTGGCCGATGTCCCGAAGAGCTTCACACGACGCGATGGGCGCGTCTATCTCGCGCCGCGCCTGCTGCGCCCGCGCGACCTGCGCGACGAGATGGCGGCCCTGGTCACGCTCTACGAAGCGTGGCTGGGGCAGTTGCGCGCCGACTTCCCGGAAGATCGCGCCGCCGAGCTGATCGGCGACTATCGCCTCGCGCGCAGCCTGAGCATCTGCCTGAGTGACTGGTATAGCTGGCAGGGTGAGCCGTGGCCCGCGCTGGCGAGCGAGGCCGAGGCGACGGCGCTCGCCCAGCGCGGCGTCACATCGCCCACGACGCTGCGGCTGGCGCTGTACGACTTCGCGCAGGCGACGACGGGCGGCTATCTGCCCGCCGCCGAGCGCGAGCGGCGACTGGATGAGTTCGCGGCCTCGCTGGGCATCGCCCGCGCCACGCTGGATGCGCTGCTGGCGCTGGATGATCCACGCCAGGCGCGAATGCGGCGCATCGCCGAGGCGTCGCCGGACGCCGCGACGCTGGCAGCGCGCTACAATCAGCGCTCAGTGGAGGCGCTGCTGGCCAGCGCCTCGCAGGTCGAGTGGCGGGTGACGCCCGAGGCGGCGCGCGGCTCTGGCGGCGGGCTGGGCGCGGTGGTCAAGCGCGTCTGCTTCCTGGCGCGCAGCATGGGCGTCAACTATGAGGTCGCCTTCGAGCAGGAGTCCGCCAATCGCAGCCAGCGCGGTCCCGATGCGCGCGCCGCACGCGCCGAGCTGGTGGCGGAGCGACCGGCGGCGTACATCCAGCCAGCCACGCGGTCACTCGACGCAGCCGCCCAGCCCGTCATCATCACGCTCTTTGGCCCGCAGGAGCTGATGGGCGCGCCAAATCAATATGGCGAGCGGCTGGCGCGGCTGTGTCGCGCGCTGCTGGGCTATCGACGCGCGTCAGGCGCGGCGCAGGGCGGGCTGAGCGGCTGGGCCACCATCTACCTGCGCGGCAATCCGTTCATCTTCACGCTGGATGACCGCCTGCTGCGCCTGCTGCGCGCCGAGACGCTGGAGGATGATGAGGCGGCGGCCGCGCTGGCCGCCACAGACGCCTCAGTCGCGTTCGACTCACAGCTCGAACGACGGCTATACGAGGATTTCACAGCGCTGGAGCGCGCGGGCGAGACGGCGGGCTGGCGGCTGGAGCGCGAGCCAGAGCCGCTGCTGTTTGGCGCGACGATTCTCGTGCCAGACTTCGCACTGACACGCGACCAGCGCCGCGTCTATCTGGAGGTGGCGGGCTATTGGCGGCCCGGCTATCGCGAGCGCAAGGCCCGCAAGCTGCTGGAGCTGAATGGCGCCATCCCGCTGGTGGTGGCGGCGCCAGAGGATGCGCGGGCGGCATTCGGCGCGCTGGAGCGGCGCTATCCCTTCCTCTGGTATCGCGATGAAACGCTGAGCGCGCCCGCGCTGGTCGCCACCCTGCTGCGCGCCTACGATGACTATCCCGCGCGGCTGGCGGCACTCGATCTGCCCAAGCTGCTGGGCGAGGTTCAGCGGCGCGAGCGCATTCCGCCCGTGGAGGCGCAGGCGGCTCTGCACAGCTTCACCCGCGATGAGGTGGCGCGCACGCTGAGCGCGCTGGCGGCGCAAGCGGCGACGGAAGGCGTGCCTGCGCCGGAGTGGGTCGAAGGGCTGGGCTTGTGCGCCCCGGGCTGGCTCGACACGCTGGCCAGAGCGGCGCGCGCACGGGTGGAGGCCGCCGACGGGCGACTGCCGCTGGCCGCGCTAGCCGAGGCGCCACCAGATGCGTCGGTGTGGTCACACGATTCAGCGGGCGCGCTGGTGGACCTCTCAGAGGCCACATTGGCGGCGCTGGCCAGCCGCGCGGGGCTGCTGATCTCGCGCGCCTCGCTCTTCGCCGCTGAGGCGCTGACCCCTGAGCGCGCCCAGGCCGACGCCGCACAGGAAGCCGCCGCCAGGGCCCTTCCAGAGGCCCCACGGATATCCCGTCGGGCGCAACCGCGCACCGGCATGAGGCGTACACGTTCTAGCGCCGCGTGGCACGCGCCAACCATGTTCCCACCTGAGTTGGCAGGCGCTGAGGCAGCTACGCCGCCGCGCGCGACGCCACAGGTTCTAGAGGATGAGCAGGACTGAGATACACCCACGCAGTTGCAGCAGGTTCGGGGAGGCATAGGTCATGGCCGACGATGGCGAGAGCACTGATACGAAGACAACCAATGGACAGCCAGACGCTCTGCCCGATCCAGTGGATCTGAACGCCCGACGTGAGCAGCGGCAGGCGTCCAATGGCGCGTCGTACCCGTCTGGCGATGCGACGGATTCCATGCAGCGCGCCTATGAGGATATCTCCGACGAGTTGGAGCTACAGGCGCGCGAGATGGTGCGGGTCTTCCGAGAGAACATGGGGGAACTGGGCGAGCGCGTGCGGCAGGCGGCGGAGCACGCCGCGACCCTCTGGAATGACGCCGCCGAGGCGCCTGCCGCGCCGATGCCATCTGACCCTCACCCGCACGAGCTGCGCGCCCGCGCTCTGGTGCGCCGCTGGGTCAAGCGCGACTTCCTGGTCGATCCCGATCTGCCCACCGCTATGACGCACATCGCGCTGAAGGACGCTGACATCTGGCGTGTGGAGCTGCGCGAGCGTGGCGAGACGCGTACGCTGGGCGACTCGACCGGTCCCTATACAGGAACCATGCCGCCCGCGCCGAGCGCCATCCTGCCGGTCTGGGACTACACGTTCCCGACCGCGCCAGAGATCGAGGCGGGCGAGCGCCGCGAGCCCATCGCTGGCTCGGCCATGCGCGCGATGTGCGAGCGCTGCCACGGGTCGGGGCATCGCGCCTGCGCGCACTGTGAGGGCAAGGGCATGACCGCCTGCCCGCAGTGTCGTGGCCGTGGAAGCAAGGTCTGCCCGCGCTGCCGTGGACGTGGTCGCATCGCCGATCCCGCCGCCGAGCGCCAGGCGCGCGCCGCCAAGAGCTACGTGCAAGTGCACGCCGAGCGATTCGCGCAGAACGCCGTGGAGCGGCTGGCTGACCTCTCGGAGCGTCTGCGCCAGGACTACGGCGCGCCGCTACCGCCATCCGCCGACTGGGCGCCGATGGCCCCGGCCTCTGGCAAGACCATCGCCTGCCCCGACTGCGTGAACGGCGCGCTGCCGTGCGCCTGCAACAACGGCAAGGTCGTCTGCGCGGTCTGCCACGGCACGACCTATGAGCCGTGCGCGGCCTGCGCTGGCTCAGGCTTCGTGATTCGCCAGCGGCAGGTGGTGCGGCGCTTCGATACGCGCATCCGCTCGCGTGTGCTCGCGCCAACAGACCCCGAGGCAGCGAGCTGGGTGACGGATCAGATGCTCCAGCGCAGCACGGGCGAGCAGGTCTGGGAAGGCGCTGAGACGGAATTGAGTGGCCCGACCCCCAGCGGCGTGCCAGAGCGTGTCTGGAACGAGGCGCTCAACCTCAAGCGCGCCTACAATCAGCGGCTCCCGGAGACGCCAGGCGCGGCAGACACAGCCCCCGCAGCAGACGCGGACGCCGGCGAGCGGCGCGTCATCTCGCGGCGACTACGGCTGGTGCGCACGCCCGTCGCACGCATCGAATACGGCTTCGCAGGGCGCACGTATGAGGCGGTCGCAGTGGGGCAGACGGGCCAGGAGCGCTTCTGGGCCGACACCTTCCCGCCGCGCTGGAATCGCGTCAGCCGCTTCTTCCAGGCGGTCGCGCGCGACATCGCGGGCGAGTCGGGGCGCAGCGCCAGCGGTGGGCCTCATCCGTATGTCGGCAGTGGCCGCGACCGCAGCCACATCCGCATCGTCGAGGAGCCAGTCGAGCCGCCGCCCGCGCCCGAGACGCCCGCCGACCAGGCCGACGCTCCGGAGCGCGCCACCCCCGACACGCAGGTCGAGGAGTTCTGAGAGGCGCGACAGTTTCCAGCTCCCCCTCGCCTGTGGGAGAGGGGACTGGGGGGTGAGGTCGCGTGATACACTGCCGCTGTGACCAATCAGCAAGCGCAAGCGACAACCAGCCAGCCCCCAGCGGGCGATGAACATCCACCCGTTGACGCCGCTCCCACAGCGCAGGCTGCGGAGCGGCGCGACCGCGCACACGCGGCGCTGCTGGCGTGGTATGCGCGCGAGGGACGCGCTGGCCTGCCGTGGCGCGCCACACGCGACCCCTACGCCATCCTCGTCTCGGAGGTGATGCTGCAACAGACACAGGTCGAGCGCGTCATCCCGAAGTACCTGGCCTTTCTCGCGCGCTTCCCCACGCTGGCGGCGCTAGCCGAGGCGCCCACCGCCGATGTCATCCGCGAGTGGGCCGGGCTGGGCTACAATATGCGCGCGGTGCGGCTGCAAGAGGTGGCGCGTCAGGCCCAGCGCGAGTATGGCGGCCAGCTTCCCAGCGCGCTCGACGATCTGATGCGACTGAAGGGCGTCGGACGCTACACGGCGGGCGCGGTGGCGGCCTTCGCCTTTGAGCAGCAGGTGGCCACCGTCGATACGAATATCCGCCGCACGCTCTGGCGCATCCTGTGCGGCATCGAGCCTGCTGTCTGGCCTGCCGGGGAGCGCGCCGCCCGCGAGACGCTGGCGCGGGCCGAGTGGGCGTTGCCGCCGGGCCGTGCATATGATTGGCAGCAGGCGCTGATGGATCTCGGCGCGACGATCTGTATCGCGCGACGTCCAGCCTGCGAGCGCTGCCCGCTGCAGGACTGCTGCGCGGCGTGGGCAGAGGTCGCAGCGGTGACGCTCTTCCCATCGGGCGAGGCGCTGGCCCACCTGCGCGATGAGCGGGCGGTCAGCGCGACGCCAGACGAAGCGTCGGACGAGAAGCAGGTGGCGGAGACAGGCGCGCCGTATGCCGCTACGCCACGCCGCCGCCAGCGGTCTGCGCAGCAGGCGCGGCCATTCACCAGCACCACGCGCTACTTTCGCGGGCGCATCATCGCGGCGCTGCGGGCGCTGGAGCCAGGCGCCGCGCTCAGCCTGGGCGAACTGGGGCCGCTGGTCAAGCCCGACTACGGCGATGACGATCGGCCCTGGCTGCGCGCGCTGGTGGATGGACTGGCGCGCGATGGCCTGGCGCGGCTGAGCGCCGAAGCCGAAGAGGCGCCGCGTGTCTCGCTGCCTTGACTTACTCAGACGCCACCGCAGCAAAGTTACCAGAGAGGGGGCGAGTCTATGAGCGATCAGCGCGACGCTGGCAAGTCGCAGGCAGGAGCGCGGCCCGCGCCGATGACGCTGGCTGAGGCTCAGCACGCGGTAGACGCCGCGATTCTGGCGCTGGGCGGCTACTGGCCACCACTGGCCAACCTCGCCCGCCTCTTCGAGGAGTGCGGTGAGCTGGCGCGCGTCGTCAACCAGATGCACGGGCCGAAGCTGGTGAAATCGGGCGAGTCGCAGCGTGAGTTGAGCGAGGAGTTTGGCGACATTCTCTTCGTCACGCTGGGGCTGGCCCAGAATCTGGGCGTCGACGCCGAGGAGGCGCTGCGCAGCGCGCTGGATCGCTCGGCCCGGCGGGTGCATCCAGCCAATCCATCCGCCGCCACGCCGCCAGCGCCTTCAACGCCAGCCGAAACGGATCTGTGACGCCGTGAAGCGGCAAGTCTCATGCGAAGACCATACGACAGAGAGCCTGGAGGGAACGAGCGCCCATGAGCGACGACACCACAATAGACGAGCGCATACTCAACGACAGCAGTGGCTATCAGGCGTGCTTTGGCTGTGGCGGACGTAATCCACACGGGCTGGCGCTCGTCTTCAGAGTCGAGGGTGATGAGATCGTCGCGGAGTACACCCCAGACGAGCGTTTTCAAGGCTTCCCCGGCGTGCTGCATGGCGGCGTGCTGGCCACCATGCTCGACGAGACGCTCAGCCGCGCGGCGGTCTACGCGGGCAAGTGGATGATGACGGCGCGGCTGGAGATTCGCTACCGGCGCGCGGCTCCCATCGGGCAGGCGCTGCGGGTGTCGGCGCAGCCCACGCAAGTGCGCTCGCGGATGGTCTCGGCGCGTGGGGCCGTGCGGCTGGCCAGTGATCCGCAGGTCGTCTTTGCCGAGGCTGAGGGCGTCTTCATGCCCATCACGGCGGAGTATGAGCGCGAGATGGTCAGCCAGCGGCCAGAGCTGGTCGATTTCTTCGAGCGACGATGAGCGGCGGTGAGCGCACTGTTTGATGCGGCGCGACGTTGCTACGAGCACAGTGAGTGAAGTAGAGCAAGAGAGGCATTGCAGCGTATGGCGACAGATTTCATCCCCCACAGCGCCCCGCCGGCCATCGAGCGCGTGGAGATCGGCCCAGACGCCATCCCCGCGCTGGTCGTGCAACCCCAGTCCACCCCCAGCGACCACAGCCTGCCAGCCGTACTCATTCAACATGGCTACGGCGCCGAGAAGGCTGATCTGTTGCCGCTCGCCAGCGAGCTCGTCGCGCACGGCTTCATCACGCTGCTGCCCGACGCCTGGGGGCATGGCGAGCGCTTCCCCGCCAGCGGCCCCAACTGGATGACGCAGATATCGGCGGACTACTTCATGGAGGTCGTGCGCCATACCGTCAACGATATGCGCCTGGCCTTCGACTACCT
>Ga0070683_100006125_pt1 | contig 10085 bp, 13 predicted proteins | sample KBSC713LmetaG_FD_64662 | JGI IMG/M metagenome (GOLD analysis project Ga0070683, IMG submission 64662) | Corn rhizosphere microbial communities from Kellogg Biological Station, Michigan, USA - KBS C7.1-3L metaG | ecosystem: Host-associated > Plants > Roots > Rhizosphere ... | reverse complement strand
AGGTCGAGCTCGACAAGATCGCAGCAGAGCTAAATGGCCGTCCTCGTCAGACCTTGGGCTGGGCGACCCCGGCTGAGAAGATGGAGGAGCTGTTGCGTTGAGCGCTTGAGGCCGCCGTGGCAAATCGATCAATCGTCGGTAGAGGGTTTGCATCAAGATCCTGAACCAAACGCCCCGCGCCGCTATGGTCCTTCTGCCGGGCCTGACCCGCGCGCAACCAACAGCGAAAGGGGCCGGATTTGAGCGGCGATGAGATCAACGAGATGGGGCCGATCGATTACCTGATCGTCGAGTGGCCGGGACGCCAACCGACGGGTGAGGCGTTGCCGCACCTGGTCGACCTGGTCGACAGGGGCTTGATCCGCATCTTCGACCTCGCCTTCATCGCCAAGGGCGAGGACGGCTCGGTCGCGGCGCTGGAGCTGGCCGACCTCGGCAACGAGATCGCCGCCTTCGCCGGCGCCTCCTCGGGCCTGCTCGGCGACGACGACATTGCCGAGGCCGGCAATGCGCTCGAGGCCGGCACCTCGGCCGCCCTGCTCGTCTACGAGAACCGCTGGGCCGCGCCCTTCGCCGCCGCCGCGCGGCGCTCGGGCGCCCAGCTGGTCGCCAGCGGCCGCATTCCCGTCCAAGACGTCCTCGCCGCGCTCGACGCGGCCGAGGCATCCGAGTAAAGGAGACCCCATGCCAGGACTACTTCGAGGAGTGGCGCGGACGGCGGTCATCGCCGGCACCGCCACCACCGTCAGCAACCGCGTCTCGCGCCGCCAGGGCCAGCGCTGGGCCCAGCAGGAAGAACAGCAGCAGGCACAGCAGGCCCCCGCTCCCGTGGCCGCCGCGCCGGCCCCCGCCGCAGGCGGCCAGTCGACGATCGACCAGCTCAAGCAGCTCGGCGAACTAAAGGAGCAAGGGATCCTCACCGAGGAGGAGTTCGCGGCCCAGAAGGCCAAGCTGCTCAACGCCTGAGCGGCGCTCCGCTCTATCCCAGAGGCTGCGACAGGACCGAGAGGATGTTGCCGGCCGGGTCCTTGAACCAGGCGATATCTGGCCCTTGGCCGCGAGCGATGCCCTTCTCGTCCTGGTCGAAGGCCTCGTAGCGCTCCATCTCGATGCCGCGGTCGCCCAGGCCGTCGACCGCCGCGTCGACATCGCCCACCTCGAAGTTGAGGATCGTGTAGGTGGCGGGCACGAAGTCCGGCTTCGCGTACATCAGCGTCTCGCGGCCATCGCCCGTCTTGATCTGGGTGACGCCGAACTCCTCGCTGAGGACCGTCACCTCGAGGCCCAGCGTCTCGCCGTAGAACCTCTTCGCCGCCTCGATGTCGTCGACGGCAAAGCCGTTGGTCGCCTTGGTGTTGCCGAACATGGTCAGTCTTTTCGCTTGCTTTGCCTGACCGCTACCCGGCCAGATCGGGGATATGTCGCTCAAGGTGCTCGGCGATCGTCTCACGCACCCACTGCTGGGTGGCCGAATCTGCCATGCGGTAGCGGCCGAGCAGCATCTTCTGCTCGGTCAGCGGCAGGCCGGCGATCTCCCAACGCACCGCGAGTCGCTCGAAGAGCAGCTCCGAGCGCCGGTGCCAGGCGTCCTCCTGGCTGGTCGCGGCGGTCGCCGGACCCTCGCCCAGCTTGGCAATCGTGCCGGCGCTGAGCGATTGGCGCAGGGTCAGGGTGTTGCCTTCCGCGTCGACGTAGTCGACCGTGGCCGGCTTCTCTCGCGGCCGCCGCTTCTTGCCCTTCGCCATCGCGCTCAGTCTGCCAGGCTGCCCGCGATGTCTCCGGACGAACAACTCGAACTGCTCAGACGCTTTGCACCGACACTGCACTTCGACGCGCTCGAGCGCTGGCGGCCGGACCTGGTCGACAACTACCTGCACCACTCGACAGTTCTCGATGGGCACGATCGGCGGGTCTCCGCCCACCCCACCCGCCGAGCCGGCGATGAGTAAGCGGGCCGACGAACCCAAAGCCCGCCTCAACCCGCTCGAGCACGGCGCCGGCGTCGACACCCAGAAGCGCAGCAACGATTTCCTCGGTCAAGGAGATCGGGGTCTTCGTCGCCGTCGACTCGCACGCCTGCTACTTCAAAGAAGGGGCGAACCCGATCATCCCCCTCTCCGACGTCTGCGAGCCGGCCGGAACCCCAAGCGGCAAACCCGACGTCGTGCTCCTGCCGCTCGAGGCCTCCAAGCGCGACTGGGCGCACTGGAAGGGGCGTTGGGGACTGGACCGGGGACCGGGGACCTGGCTCGCCCTGCAGCTTCACCTCAAACGCACACCGGGGATCTTCAAGCGGCTCAACAAAGTGGGCGCCGGCGAGAGCCCGCCGAGCCCTGGTCATCAGGGCCAGAGCTGGAGCTCCCCCGGCGCCTTCGCCAGCCGTGGCAGCACCCGCACGGCAACGACGACGCCGATCCAGCGCTTCGCCCACTTCCTCGGCGACGCGACCTGGCCGAACGAGCTGCCGCGAGTCACGGTCACGCCAGTGGACCGCGCCGGCGGCTCGTCGGTCCCCACCTACAAGCTGGAGGCGGAGGGCACCGGCCGCTTCCTCCGCCGCGTCACCATGGTCGCGATCGCCTTCTGGGAAGAACGCGCCGACGGCAACCGCCGTGCGCTGGCGCTTGAAACGGTGGACCCAGGCGAGCACAAGACCCTCGCAATTCCGCACCAGGGTGAGCTCGTCTGGCGAGCCGCCGGCTACAACCTCCTGCGCCAGCGCGGCGAACCGGTCCTGCCGAAACCGCACTGAGCCGCGTATATGGCGGTTCTGCGCGGTTTCATCACCAGCCGCCGCCGGGGCGTCGACGCGTGCGCTTGCGTTCGCCCGAGCGCCGCTTCTCTTCCAGTCGCTTCTCGCGCGAAGCGCGCGAGGGCCGGGTCGGGCGCCGCCGCACCGGCTCGTCGAGCCCGGCGGCGATCTTCTCGGCCAGGCGCCGCAGCGCCAGTTCTCGATTGCGCGCCTGGCCGCGCGCATCCTGCGCCACCGCGGTGATCAGCGAGCCGCCGCGGTCGAGCAGCATCGCGCGCTGGCGCTGGTCGAGCGACTGCGAGGCCTCGACGTCAAACACGGCTTCCACCCGCGAGGCGGTGACGTTGGCGTGCTGCCCGCCCGGTCCCGAGGAGCGGCTGGCCCGCAGCGCGATCTCGGCCAGAGGGATCGAGAGCCGCGAGTCGATTCTCAGCTCGTCGGCGATAGCGCGTCGACCTTCGTCGCCAGCTCGAAGTCGGCGGCGGTGAGGCCACCCTCCGAGTGGGTGGAGATCGTCACCGTCACCGTGTCCCAGGAGATCTCCAGGTCGGGGTGGTGGCCCATCTCCTCGGCCGGCCCAACCAGGCCGTCGACGAACCTGACCGAGCCGACGAAGTCGCCGCAGGAGAAATCCTTGGCGATCGCCTCGCCCTTGCGCTCCCAACCGCTCAGCTCGCCGAGCTTCGCGCCGATCTCCTCATCACTCAGCAGTGCCATCACCCACATGCTGACACGCCGGCGCGATCGATCTCAGCTCGAGCCCCTTGTGACCTTCATCGCCTTCATCGCCCGCCCGGCGGCGCGCGCGCCGAGCATCCGGTAGGACTCGAACTTCTTGTCGGTGTAGAGCTGGTCGATGGTCGAGTTGTGGGGGAAGCGCGGGTCTTCGCGCTGGTGGGCTCGAGCGTCCCAGGTCGCCCGATCGGTCATCGCGTTGCGGACGTAGATCAGCGTCCCCTCGACGACCTGCTCGCCGTGCGTGTAGCGAATCGTCCCTGTGACGACGTCCTTTTTCGCCAGGTGCGTCTTCGGGTCCGGTTCCAGATCGCCGGGATCGTCGCTCTTGAAATCAATCTCCACCCCGAGCTCGCTGCGTGCCAGCGCGATCGCGTCGCCGAGCGCGTCGAATTCCGCCCGGCCCTGACCGACGCCGCTGGCGTCGAAGCAGTAGATCTTGGTGCAGCCGCGGCGCAGCAGCTCGACCAGCCCGAGGTTCTCGTAGTGCCCGCCGTCGGTGACGTAGAGGTAACGGGCGTCGATCCGGTTGCGTCCGAGCAGCTCGCAGAGCAAGTACCAGGGTCGTGGCTTGCCATAGCGGTGTCGCTCGAGACCGTTGTCGCCCTCGAGGCCGGCGGCAACCCAGCGCGGGTTCGGCACCCAGACGCCGAGCCTTATGTTGGCCAGAGCCATCAGGAAGGTCAGCGGTCGCCTGGTCATCTTGCCCATCGAGGGCGAGACTGCCGCCCCCGACATCGCCACCGCCGCGGGCAAGGTAAGGTCGCGCTTGCGCCGCCTGTCGTCGAAGGCGTCCTCCATCTCCTTGGTGTCGACCGCGCCGACCAGAGGCCCGCCGACCGCGTGGGCACTGAAGGTGAAGCTGGTCACCTGGCGCCCGGGCGGCGTCGCTCCCGGATCGGAGACGTTGGCCGCGGCGCAGACGAGCAGCGTCGGCCACTTGCGGTGCTTCTGCTCGTCGAGCTGCGTGTCGGAGAGCGAGACGAGCTCGCCGAAGTCGCGCTCGATCGCCAACCCTTCGTATTCGGACTTCTTCTCCTCACGGCCGGCGTGGGGATCGGCAAGCGCCTCGACCCGTTCCCTCTCCTTTTCGGTCAGGTCCCCCTCCTTGACCCGCTTGAGCGCAAAGGCACTGCTGAGGCGGCGCTTGTAATAGGGGTGAAGCGACCAGGTGGAGAGGTCCGCCCAGCGATAGAGAACGCCGAAGGCGGCCAACACGCCGGCGCCAACCGCCGCGACTCCCAACTCGAAGCCGCCGTCGCTGCCGGCTTGGCTCATTCCCACCGCGATCGCGATCGCAACCAACAGCAGGAGCACCAGCGGCCCGAACAGCGCTCCGGCGGCGTAGGCCAGCGTCAGCCTCACCCCGGAGCCGAGCTTGCCGGCCGCCTCCTGCGCCTTGCCCAGGTTCTCGGCAGCTTCCTTGGACTTCAACAGGTGGGCGATCTGGGCGATCACCCCGACGAGCAGCGCCGCGAAGCCGGCGCCGATCGAACTCAGGCTGTCGAGCAGCGAGGGCTTGACCGAGTTGCCGGAGGCACCGAGATGGTCAAGCCAATCGACCAAGCTCGGCAGTCCCACCAGAAGCAGCGCCAGCGTGGCGGCGAGGATGAGCAGCCGCACCGACCAGAGCGAGAAGAAGCGCATGCGGCCATCGCTGCCGCGGGCGAGGAGGGTCACCAGGCCGCAGACAGCGCCGAGCAGGAGTACGCCGAGCGGGACGACCCAGGTCCAGAGCGGCGGGTTCGCCGCGCAGCCGGCAGCGGTGCACTGACCGCCGAGGTTGGGAAAGACCTTGGCGTAGAGGAACCCGGTGAGGATCAGCGCCGCACCGATCAGCGGCAGGGCGATGAAGGCGAGGTTGAAGAGGAGGCCGAGCAGGACCCGCCAGCCGAGGTAGATCTTGTCGGTGAGAGTCGGCGCCAAGTAGGAAGCGCGGTTGCGCAGGTACTGCTCCTCGGGCGAGTTGGGGGCGAAGGGTGGTTTTTCGTCGAGGAGATCGGCGTTGGAGTCACCGGGGCCCGCCTTGGCCACCATTGAGAAGGCAGCGGCGATGTAGGAGCCGCCGGAGACCGCGGCCAGATAGGCCGCCTCCTCCAGCTTGCCCCGCTGCTGCAACGTCTGCAGGGCACCGAGCGAGAAGGCAGCGGAGCGGATGCCGCCGCCCGAGCAGCAAATCCCCAGCTTGCCCTCTTCAGCCGGCTCGACGGGACCGACGTGAGACGGGACCGGCTCGGCGCGGCTGCCGTCGCGAAACCAGCGGCGCCGCCTGCGGCGCCGCTCCGCGTTGGCTCGCCGACCCGGGCCGGCGAGCCAACGGGGGCCGGCGGGGGCTTTCTCGAGCAGGCCGCGGTCTCGGGCGGGCGGACGCTCCTCCTCCTCTTTTCCCAGCAGGGGGACCGAGATCACTGGCAGCTCCCGCGGATCGGCACGGCGCGAACCTATCCGATCCGCTCAGATCGATTCAAGCAACGTGCCCCGGCCAGCCAATCCGCCTTATGCTGGGCTGGATGGCGCAAGGCCGCGACCGCCCCACCCTCTGGCACATCGGCGTCTCGCACTACAGCGAGAAGGCGCGCTGGGCGTTCGATCACAAGCGGGTCCCCCACAAGCGGCGGGCGGTCTCGATTCCCGGCCTGCACATCCCCGCCTCGATGCTGCTCACCGGCGGCGCCAGCCACACCTTCCCGGTGCTGGAGATCGACGGCCGCGCGATCGGCGACTCGACCGAGATCATCGCCGCGCTGGAGGAGCGCCACCCCGAGCGGCCGCTCTACCCGGCCGACCCCGAGCAGCGGCGCCGCGCGCTCGAGCTCGAGGACTTCTTCGACGAGGAGCTGGGACCGCACATCCGCCTGCTCGCCTTCCACGAGCTGAGCAAGGACCCCGAGCGCTTCGAAGCGGTGATCGCGCGCACGACGTCCGGCCCGGTGGCGCGCCTGGGCAGCGGCGCCGTCACCTACGCCCGCACCTACACCGGCTTGCGCTTCGGCGTCCGCGACGAGGGGGCCGCGGAGCTGGCGCGGACCAAGATCGTCGCCGCGCTCGACCGCCTCGAGGCCGAGCTCGGCCCGAACGAGTACCTGGTCGGCGATTCCTTCGGCGTCGCCGACCTCACCGCGGCGGCCCTCTTCTTCCCCCTGGTCCTCCCCCCCGAGGGCCCGGTCCCGGCCGACGAACCGGCGCCCGCGGGCATCGAGAGCTTCCGCGCCCCGCTGGTGGAGCGCCCCGGTTACCGCTGGGTGGCAGAGACCTTCCGCAAGTACCGGCGCCCCGCCGGCGTCGCGATCGCCGCCTAGCGTCACCGCACAAGCGCTGAGGTACGCGTTTCAGTCCTAAATTCTGGGTAGGACCCTGCCGATATGGCGCGCATGACCGGCAGCAGCGCCCGACACCTGCGGGCGATCATCCAGACCCAGACCGAGATCGCCGCCGGCGACCTCGAGCTCGACGCGGTGATGGAGCTGATCGCCCGACGCGCTCAGGACCTGACCGAGGGAAGCGGCGGCGTGATCGAGCTCACCGACGGCGAGCTGGTGACCTACCGGGCAACCAGCGGGGACGTGACGCCCGGCGACGCCCTCTCGACGATCTGCGTACCGCTGTTCCACCAGGAGGAGACGGTTGGCGTGCTCAAGGTCTACGCGCCGCGGGCCAACAACTTCGACGACGCCGACGTCGAGACGCTGGAGCTGCTCAGCGAGCTGGTCGCCGCCCACATGTCGCACGCGAGGCTCTTCGCCGCCGAGGTCCACGGCGGCCGCCACGACGCGCTCACCGGCCTGCCCAACCGGCGCGCGTACGAAGAACGGCTGCCGGTCGAGATCGCTCGCGCCTCACGCTACGCCTGGCCGCTTTCGCTCTGCCTGCTCGACCTCGACGGCTTCAAGCGGATCAACGACACGCTCGGTCACCCCGCCGGCGACCGCGCCCTGCAGCAGGTCGCGGCGCTGCTCGACGAGTCGCGCCTCACCGACGACTGCTTTCGCATCGGCGGCGACGAGTTCGCCCTGCTGATGCCGAAGACCTGTGCCGAGGACGCCGAACTGGCGGCCGCGCGCCTGAGTCAGGAAATCAACCGGATCGGCATGTCCGACGGCTCGCTCGGCGCCTCGTTCGGCGTCGCCGAAGGTGCCGAGGACCCGGCCGTCCTGCACGCGCTGGCCGACGAACGCCTGCTAGCCGCAAAGGACCGGTTGCACCGGCGCTCGCGCTGAGCTCGCTGCCGCACCCTTGGCCGCCAGCCGCATCCGCTCGGGCGAGATCACCCGGCAGATGCTGCCGAACCAGCGGCCGTGGCGGCCGAGCAGGAAGAGGCCATAGGCGTGACCGATGCGCCGCGGCAGGGCGCAAGCGGCGCTGCGACGAGAGCTGTGCACGCCGAGCATCTGCCCCGCTTCGAGCTTCTCTGCCCCTTTGTAGACGTGCCGCACTTCGTAGCGGTATAGCGCCTGACCCGGCCCGTGCGGCAGGACTGCGACCAATCGCGCGGTCACGGCGGCGTCAGCTTCGCGCAGCGATTCGGCCGGCGGCTGGGGAGCACATGAGCAAGCACTCGCGCCCTCGGCAGCCATAAGCATCGCCAAAGCGACGAGCACCAACGCGATCACCCACCTCCCCCGCACTCACCCAACTTACCTACGGCGTCAAGACGATCTTGAGCGCTTCGCGCTGGTCATAGAGCGCGTAGGCCTCGGCCGCTTCGTCGAGCTTCATGTGGTGGGTGACCAGCGGCGAGGGATCGAGCTTGCCCGCCTCGATCAGGGCCAGCACCCGGTCGACGTGGGCGATCACGTTGGCGAGGCCGAGCCGCAGGGTCAGGCCCTTGAGCCAGGCAAGGCCGAGCGGCACCTCGCCCTTGCCGGCGTAGGCGCCGATCCCCGAGACGGTGCCGGCGTCGCGGGCGAGGCTGACCGCCATCGCCAAAGGCCCGGGGTCGCCGACCGCGTCGACGACCACGTCCACCCCACGCTTCCCGGTCCCGGCGCGGACCACCTTCTTCGGCTCCTCCTCGCTCAGGTGGACCGGCGTGGCACCGAACTCGCCGGCCATCGCCAGCCGCTGCTCGACCGAGTCGATCGCGAAGACCCTGGTCGCCCCGCCTGCCAGGGCCGCCTGCACCGCGCAGAGCCCGACCGGGCCCAGGCCCAGCACGGCGACGGTGTCACCCGGGCGCATGCCGGCGTGGGCGACGGCGTGATAGCCGGTGCCCATCACGTCGCCGGCGAAGAGCGCCACCTCGTCGGACATCGCCTCCGGCACCCGACGCAGGGTCAGGTTGGCGCGCGGGACCAGCAGCTGCTCGGCCTGGGCCCCCTGCAGGTCACCGAGGTGGGCGCCGTGGCCGAAGGTCTGGCCGTTGTCGCAGCGGTGGTAGTCGCCGCGCAGGCAGGGCGTGCAGGTGGCGCAGGCGGTGTGGAAGCAGCCGAGCACGCGGTCGCCGACCGCGACCCGCGTCACGTCCTCGCCGCTCGCCAGCACGGTGCCGACGAACTCGTGCCCGATCGTGAAGCCCTGCTCGACCGGCACCCGGCCGTGGAAGATGTGCAGGTCCGAACCGCAGATCCCGCTCGCCTCGACCCTGATCAGCGCGTCGTCGGCCGCCCCCAGCTCGGGCGCGGGCTTCTCCTCGACCCGGACCTCGCCGGGAGCCTGAAAGGTGACAGCGCGCATCGGGTCGAACCGTATCGCCGCGACCGCCCGCGGCGGATATAGGGTTCAGCGCAATGGTCGCCGAGCTCGTATGCCTCGCGGAACATGTGCCGGGGCAGCGCTGCGGGGCAGCGCTTGAGCGTCGTGACGAGCTGACCTGCGTCTGCACGAAGTGCGGGACCGAGTACCGGGTCCGCGGTGAGGTGCCGCACCTGATTTGGGGCGACTTGCAGCCCTTCAACGATCACCGCGAAGACGGCGAGTTCGCGACCTACCACGAGCACCACTTCGGAGCGTTCGCCGCGGACGAGGGCGCGGACGCCTCGACCCCCGCGCCGACGATCTGGCACGAGGTGGGCACCGCGCACGCGCCGAGCGAGATCTTCTACTCGACCGTCCTCGAGGCGATCCGCCCGCACATTCCCGACGTTGGCCTGGCGGTCGACGTCGGCTGCAAACTCGGGCGGATGGCCGCCGAGATCAGCGCCGCCGGTGCCGATCGGACGATCGGCGTCGACCTCGGCGCCACCGCGCTGGAGGAGGCTCGGCGGATCCTCTTTCACCCAGAAGGAACCCCGACCCTGACCTTCGCCCTGCGAGCGCGGCGGACGCGCCCGGTCGTGGCGCAGCTGCCCTGGCGGCTCTCGCCCGAGAACCTCGGCTTCGTCTGCGCGGACGCGCGGCGCCTGCCGCTCCGCGACGGTGCCGCCGACCTCGTGCTGATGCTCAACGTGGTCGATGCGACTCCCAACCCGGCGGAGGTCGTGCGCGAGGCCTGGCGATGCGTGGCACCCGGTGGTCGCCTTGTCATCTCCGATCCGTTCGATTACCTGGACACCGGCAAGCGGTCCGGCCATATTTATGAGCTCGCGGGCTTCCTGGACGCCGAGGACGTCGTGCCCGACCACTACGAAACCGTGGTCCCGTTTCCGCTCCGGGTCGAGTG
>Ga0070683_100006124_pt1 | contig 10085 bp, 8 predicted proteins | sample KBSC713LmetaG_FD_64662 | JGI IMG/M metagenome (GOLD analysis project Ga0070683, IMG submission 64662) | Corn rhizosphere microbial communities from Kellogg Biological Station, Michigan, USA - KBS C7.1-3L metaG | ecosystem: Host-associated > Plants > Roots > Rhizosphere ... | reverse complement strand
CGCCCCAACTCCAGAGGTCATCACCATCCTTGTGATGTAAGGTGAGATTGCAGATCCAGACCTGCTCGCCGCTGGTTGAGGTGCCGGTTTCTCTGGTGGTTTCCACCCAGTTGATCTTGTCTGGTACCTGCATTTCTGCCAGAAACCCAGCCAGGTACCGTCCGATAGTCTTGTCGGTCGACTCGGTCCCAACATTGTTACAAGTGGACGAGACTTTCAGACTGATCTGATTGCTTGCCAGCACGGCCTCGATTAAGTCCTTCGGGGTGGGCGGCAGGTGGGCTACCTTGAATTCGGAGGCAGACGTCGGCGTACGCGCACAGGAGGAGACGAGCAAGAACCCGCAGAACACGGCCCAGCGAAGGCCAAGCGACCGCATCATAACGGCAATGTTCCGTAGAACATGGCATTGTCCGGAGCAGGGTAATGGTGCGAGAACTGTTCCGGAGTCTGTTTCACCACCTGGTGCTGGCTGTTGGAATAGTGCCAGATGAGGTCCGCACAATAAATGCCTATGTGTTTCCGCGGCACATTTTGGAAGACCTTTTGAGACAGGTTCACATTGGAAGGGTTAGTAATAAAAACCAGGCACATAGTGACCGATGCAGGCCGCGCCGCCCAGGTACCCACCTGCGGGCATTTGGGAAATACTTCCTGAACACGAATGTTGGCGCCAGGCCCGTTCGCTTGGCCCATGAGCCGACAGGTCACGCCGAACGTGTAACCCATGACGTGTGAGACGAAGTGAGCGCAGTGATTGTCGCTGTCACTGACGTACTTGTTGGGGCAAATGTCTTTGATGTGATTGCCCAGAAAACCCGACAACAGCTGAAGGTTCAAATTGACCATTTGAGGCTCCCTGCGGGATGTGCCGTGAAGCCTAGTATATTAGCTTCCTCCCGCGGAAGCTTGATCGGTCCAAGCGGGCATGCCATTCTTGGACTTGATCAAAAAACTGCAACGCCGGCTGGAGACCGCAGGAGCCAAAAGACGCTGGGACGCCAGGTTTAACTAAGCCGATGCATGCCACGAACGTAGCCTGTATGAGTCTGCGTATGCTTCGCAGGCGATGGGAGGCTGACATGACCGTATATATGGATGCTATCTACGTCCTCGAACTGGCGGCTCTGGAGGTAGTGGACGAAGCAGCCTTTGAGAAAGCGATCCGAGACGTGCGAATTTCCCGTACCGCATTTATGGCAGCACGCAGAAGAATCGACGAGCACGTCGCCGAACACGGTTGTATGTAACGGTTAGCTGCTTCACCCGCCGGATTGCCCTTGGTCGCCCAGGTCGAAATCTTCGGCGTTCGGTGCGTCTGCGGAAGGAAATTGCAGAGAAGTTGCTATTAACTGTAGCTCCGGATCAAACGGGCCAGGCTCTAATCTCAAAGGCCTACTCACTCCAATCGAAAAGAAACCGTACTTCCAGGACAGCCTAGATAGGTCTGCGGGGCGGGGAGCAACCTCAAGGTTATGCTCCGGCACGGCGTCGAAATCACCCGTGCGGTACCGATTGACAATCGATAAAGCTGCCTCTGCACCCGGATCTGAGCCTCGGAGAAACAAGGCCGTTCCGCCTTTGATGATGAGGCCTACCACTTCTTCCATTCTTCTGTCCTTCCTTCTTTGCTTGCGATCGACATGGCGATCTGGAGACCATTTCAGAGCCACAGCGTTTCGCGGTTTCCGCAAGCAGACTGACTCGCGATCGAAAACATGAGCTGGTCCCAGCGCGTAAGGCGCGAGGCGATTGCGCGCCGCAGCCGCCGATTCTATACTCTGGAGAGGCTGGAGGACCACATGAGAGGCATCCTTAGAGTGTTGTGGGCGGCGGTTGCGGCGCTGGCATGCGGGTTGCCTCTGCTCGCGCATCACGCTTTTACCGCGGAGTTCGACGGAAGCAAGACCGTAACCTTCCGGGGAGTGGTTTCCAAAGTCGACTGGGTCAATCCGCACATTTTCATATATGTGGATGTGAAGGATGACGCCGGAAAGACGACCACCTGGGAGCTGCAATCACTGCCGCCGCTGTTCTTTCGAGGAAGTGGACTCACCAAAGATCTGCTGCTGAGCAACAAACAAGAAGTGACCGTAACAGCGAACCCTGCCAAGGACGGCACGAAGGCCTACGGCTTCATGACCAAGTTGAGTTATCCGGACGGCCACGTGTTCAGCATGTCTCCGCAAGACGCCGATCCAAGCCTGCGGAGTAAGCAGAAGTAGGGAGAAAATTATGGCATCCCCAATCTTCGTTCGCCGGACTGCTGCAAGTAATTCAGTTGCTAGGTTTGGGCTGGCTGCGGCTATTCTAATCTCGGCCGTGAGCGCTCCGGCGCAAACCAATTACGCCGCGGAAGCCGCCAAGAATCCCGGCGCGGCTTCCCGGAAAACGCCGCGGATGACGGATGGACACCCCGACCTCAACGGTGTGTGGCACCACTTCTTCGGCATCGGCACGATCCAGAAGGTCGGAGACAGCTTCGTGATCGGCGGTGCGTTCAGTCCGCAGTCGGCCGCGCTGTACAACACTCCGCTGGGTGATCCCGAGCCCGAGTACAAACCCGAGTTCGCGGCAAAGGTAAAGTCGCTCGATGCCAATCAGGTTAAGGAAGATCCGTCGCTGCATTGCATGCCACCGGGAGTTCCCCGGTTGGGACCTCCGCACCAGATCGTGCATACTCCCAAGCAGGCGGTTTTCCTCTACGCCGATAACACCGGCAATCAATGGCGGGTGATTCCGCTCGACGGCCGTCCGCACGGTACCGATCCTGAAGTCGCCGCCACTTACAACGGCGATTCCGTGGGTCACTGGGAAGGCGACACCCTGGTGGTGGACGTGACCCGGCTCACCGATGAAACCTGGCTGGGAGACAATGGCTTGTTCCATAGCCGGAAGCTGCACGTTACGGAACGGCTCACACGCGCGGGAGACACGATTCAGTACAAGGTAACTGTGGAAGACCCCGAGGTTCTCCAGAAGCCATGGACTCTATCGCGAACGCTGACGCTACAGCCCGACGCCCTCGAAGAGGCTGCTCCCTGCGTCGATAAGGACGCCGGACACTACGTCTCTGCGGAGCATCACGATAACACCCGGTAAAGGCTGGGGCGCCGCTCACCGTCCTAGCGCCCGACCGGGAATCCGCTAGTTCTCCGTGGGCTTATGCACGCTTTCAATCACAAGTGACTCGAGCGGCCCGGTCGCCGATTCCAGCTTCAGGCCCAGTTGTTCCTGAAGTGCCGTGAAAATCGATGGCCCATTGGGATCCGGCCTTGGAAACGGGGCATCCGCCGGCAGATTTGCAGGCATCTGATCGGGAGTCCAATTCAGCTCGAAATCGTACAGCCCTTCCAGGCTGGTGCGGTCGACTACCTTCCGCCCCGCCGAGCCTGTCAGTAAGCCTGCGAATCCGGTCATGGTTTGCGCCGTCGCGCGCAGCTGGCCCAGGCCCACCATAATCATTCCGCGAGGCATCGGCCCGGCTGGATTGAAGGGCACGCCGGGAGGCGGGGGCGGGGGAGGGCCGCCGGCAGGACCACTAGCAGGACCGCCCGGGGCGGGCGCTCCGAAATTGAGCGGCGTCTGGTCGGCCGACTTTTTCGCCTTCAGTCCGCCCTTGGCTACCGTCAGCGCATAGATCGGACCATCCTTGGTTTCGTGCCGAACCTGCAAACCGAAACGCTCCTCAAGGAGAGCCTGGATCATCTTCTGTGCCTGCTCCGCAGTGGGAATGAAGCCCTGCTCGGGGCGCGCCTCAATATCGTAGCGATCGGTGTTTATCCAGCTTGGTCCGCCCGTAATGGCAAGACCTGGCCCTCCCGGCGCGAGCGGACCTTGCGAGCGGTCCGCATAGGCCAAAATAATCAACTGCCGCAACGGCAGATTCGTGACGCGGAAGCGGCCACCTCCAGCACCCGGTCCCATGCCGCTAATCCTCATCATGCCGTCTCCGGAGGTATTCAACTTAATGGTGGCGACCTCATACGCCAGTTTCTGATTTTGTCCGAATGCCGCGACAGTGAATGCGCACGCGAGCGCCCATCGATTCATATTCAATCGCCTTCCTGAAGCAAATTCTCTATCACTCTATATTGGCGTGTCAGCGACAGCAAGTGCCCCCCTTGACGGCCTGGCCGCCAACGTATAAAGTCAGACGGCATGTCGAATCACCGAGGAGGCAATTTCATGCGGACACTCTCGCTGTTTGCTTGTGCGTTCTGTCTTGCTCTTTCCACGTTCGCACAAAGCGACCGCGGTACGATCACCGGCACAGTTGCTGATGCCACTGGCGCGATGGTCGCCACTGCGCCCGTTGAAATCAGGAACGTCGAGACGGGAGCCATTTATCAGGCCGGAACATCGGGAACCGGGAACTACACATTGGCCCAGTTGCCGGCCGGCAAGTACGAGCTATCGGTGACGGTGCCCGGATTCAAGAAATGGGTTCGCACAAACATCCAGGTAAACGTCGCCGAAACCTATCGTGTGGATGTCGCGCTCGAAGTAGGTTCGAACACAGATTCCGTGACCGTTACGGAAACGGCGGCGCTGCTCAATACCGAGAGCGGAGAACTTAGCCACACGGTGACCACCGACACCATGAATAACCTGCCGGTCATGAGCATCGGTGCGAGCGCAGGCTCTTCGGGAATCCGCAATCCGTATGCTGTGGTCCAACTGCTTCCGGGAACCACGTACAGTCCGGATGTCGCGATCCGCGTCAACGGTCTTCCCGCGAACACGCAGGCGATGCGCATCGAAGGGCAGGACGCAACCAATGGCTGGTATTCGGCGCAATCTCAGACGCAGGGCAGCGTCGATGCGATGCAGGAGTTCGCCGTTCAGACCAGCAACTATGCCGCGGAGCTTGGACAGGCGGGCGGCGGACTCTTCAACGTCACGATGCGATCCGGCACCAATCAGTTCCACGGCGGCGCGTTCGACTATTTCGTGAATGAATTCCTCAACGCCGGTACGCCGTTCACCAGCGACGGCAAGGGCGGCCTGCTGCGCCCGCGCCAGCGCCGGAATGATTGGGGATTTTCGCTGGGTGGCCCGGTCATCCTCCCCAAGCTGTATGACGGCCACAACAAGGCCTTCTTCTTTTTCAATTTTGAACACTACGGCGAAACCACGGTCACCAACAACGTTTCGACGACGGTTCCCACGGCGGCATACCGCACCGGCGATTTCAGTAGGGCTCTCACGGGACGCAACCTTGGCGCCGACGGATTGGGCAGGCCCATTTTGGAGAATACGATCTACGATCCAAGCAGCGATTTCTTTTCGAACGGGCTGCGCTATCGGAATCCGTTTACTGGAAACATCATTCCCGGGACAAGGCTTGATTCCGTGGCCGTGAAGATACAGAACCTGATTCCTATGCCACTTGGTCCTGCGTCCAGCCAGTTGATCAACAACTATCTGCCCACCTACACGAATCCTAAATACACGCTGATTCCTTCGTTGAAGGGCGACTATCAGCTCAGCTCGAGAACCAAGATCTCGGCCTTCTGGTCGCTCAACCGGCAGGACAATCCTAACAACGGGCTGATGCCGCCTCCCATCCGAGGCAGCCAGCCGAGGCTCGTCAACTCGAATACCTACCGCGTGAATTTCGATCAAACCATTACGCCCACTTTGCTGCTTCACTTCGGGATGGGATACGTAATCACGCACATCAATGACCATAGCGATCGATTCGATTCGGCGAAGGAACTCGGCTTCACAGGAACTTATTCCACACTGTTCCCCGTCATCGGGGGCTTGAGCGGCGCTCAGGGCGGGATGGCCGCCGGCATGGGACCCGGCAACCAGATCCACTTGAATTACCGCAAGCCCACCGGAAACACCAGCCTGACCTGGGTCCGCAACAATCACACCTTGAAATTCGGCGGAGAATTCATGGTGAACGGATACCAGATGTTCCAGGAGACCTACACCAACGGCTGGCTGACCTACAGTCCTAACGAAACCGGCCTGCCCGCGCTGAGTGGCGTGAGCTTGCCTTCCACCGTTGGCTACAGCTACGCCAGCTTCCTGTTGGGCGCCGTTGACAACGGGTACAGCGCCGTACCGGTTGTGAACCACATGGGCGCGCATTCCGTCTCGGGATTTGCTCAGGATTCCTGGAAGGTAACGCGCAAACTGACGATTGACTACGGCCTGCGCTACGACTTTTCCACGTATCTGCAGGACGGCAATGGCTACTACCTCATTTTCTCGCCTTCTACTGCCAATCCCAACGCGGGCGGAAGACTGGGCGCGATCATCGGAGAGGGCTATGGAGGCGGACGCTGCAATTGCAACTACTCCAAAAACTATCCTTTTGCTTTCGGACCCCGCGCGGGCGTGGCGTATCAGATCACACCCAAGACCGTGCTGCGCGTAGGGGCCGGAGTGTCCTATTACAAGACCGACAACAACAATCTCGGTCTATCATCGGTTTCGCAGTATGCGTACACAACCGCTTCCTACGGAGACCCTGCATACATCACGGGCAACGGTATGCCGTACAAGCTCACGTTCCCGAATTTCAATCCAGGACAAGGATTATTCCCCGGTGTGCTGGGTTCTGCCCCGCAGCAGCAGGATCAGAATGCCGGCCGCCCGGCGAGGCAGCTTCAGTGGAGTATCGGAGTGCAGCGTGAAGTGATGCGCGACCTGGTTGTGGAGGCAACCTACGTCGGCAATCGTGGAGTTTGGTGGAATTCCGGCGGACTCATCTGTCCCAACTGCCTCACACCCGCGCAATTGGCGAAGAGCGGGCTGGATTTGAACAATGCCAGTGACCGGACGTTGCTCGCCTCGCCGATTAGCGCCGCTAACGCATCAGCGCGCGGTTTCGTCTCCCCGTATCCAGGATTCCCGCAAACGGCCACCGTGGCCCAGACCTTGCGTCCGTTCCCGCAGTACGGCAACCTCGCCAACTGGCACTGGGTTCCGATTGGCGATACCTGGTACGAATCGCTCCAGTTAAAGGCCACCAAACGCGCCAGCCACGGGTTGGAGTTCGGATCCGCCTTTACGTGGGCCAAGCAGCTCACCAGCGGTGTGGAGGACGACTTCGGGCGCGGAGGCGGAGTGGTTGTGAATGACGTGTTCAACAGGCGCAATCAAAAGGCGCTATCGTCCTACGATCAGCCCTTCCAGTTCGTGATATCCGGGTCCTACATGACGCCAAGATGGCGCACGAACAGCACCGGCCTTAAGGCAGTTTCCTGGCTCGCACGCGACTGGCAGATCGGCACGCTGCTGCGTTATGCCAGCGGCCTGCCTATCGCAGCGCCCAGTTCCACGAACAGTCTGGCAACCTATCTGTTCCAGGGCACGCTCTTCAACCGGGTGCCAGGGGTCCCGCTGTTTAAGCAGGATCTCAATTGCCATTGTTTCGATCCCAGCAGGAATTTTGTACTGAACCCGGCTGCCTGGTCCAATCCGGCTCCCGGCCAATGGGGTACGGCGGCTGCGTATTATAGCGACTACCGCTACCAACGGCGTCCGGTGGAAAACCTGAGCCTGGGACGTAACTTCCGCATCAAAGAACGGGCCAGTTTCCAGATACGCGGGGAGTTCACCAACGTGTTCAACCGCACCGAACCGGTGAATCCGACCGCGACCAATGCACTCGCCACGCAGAGCACGAATAATGCCGGGCAAACCACGGCCGGTTTCGGCTACATAAACACGGCGACGGTTTTCAGCGCCCCTCGTCAAGGTCAACTGGTGGCGCGATTCTCCTTCTGACGGAGATGGAAAACACGATGGCATTCAGAGGGGGTTGTCCAAGTTCGACCCCCTCTTGAGGCTCACAGGAGACCGGCATGCGTAAGATCGTTTTCATTCTGGCATTTGGCGCTCTTGGCGCGGCCGCTCAAGTCAAGAACTATGTTCCAGTCACCAAGGAGATGCTGCTGAACCCGCCGGCCGGCGATTGGTTGATGTTCAGCCGCACTTACGATGGGCAGCGGTTCAGTCCACTAAACCAGATTAATTCCCGGAATGTGGGGCAGCTTCGAACGGCGTGGACCCGCGGAATCGGCACGGGATCGCTCGAATCCATTCCCCTGGTCCACAACGGAGTGATGTACGTGCTCGGTCCTAGCGCGACCATCCTCGCGTTGGATGCGACTGACGGGGAGCTTCTGTGGCAGTACAAGCGCGAAGTACCAGCGAATGTCGCAAGCCAGTCGCGCGCCAAGACACTGTCGATCTACGACGACGTGATCGTCTACACCTCTCCGGACAGCTTTGTGGTCGGGCTGGATGCTCGCACGGGCGAGCGGCGGTGGGAGACGAAGGCGGATACCCGCGGCCATACCTCGGGGTCGATTGTGGTGGATGGACTGGCGATCTCGTCGGGTACGTGTAACGGCCTGCGGTCGAACTGTTACATTGCCGCGCATGACGCTAAAACCGGTAAAGAAGTATGGAAATTCTATACCGCGGCGGGAGCGGGCGATCCTGGCGACTCAAGTTGGGGCGGCGCTCCGGAGGACAAGCGGACGGCATCCACCTGGGGATTGCCAGGCACCTACGACCCCCAGCGCAAGCTGTTGTATTGGGGCGTAGCAAATCCGACGCCGAACACGCGCGTCGTCCGGCATCAAGGAAAAGTCGATGCCATCCCTCGCGAGTCCCCCGCTGACCTCTATAGCAATTCGACCCTCGCGATCCATCCCGATACCGGCAAGCTGGCCTGGTATTACCAGCATCTGCCGGGCGACGATTGGGATGAAGACTATACGCATGAGCGCATCCTGTTACGCACCAAAATCAATCCGGACCCGAAGTTCGTAAAGTGGGCGAATCCGGACATCCCTAAGGGGCAGGAGCGCGATGTCGCCGTGATGGTGGGCGAGGGCGGCGGCGTATTTTCGCTGGACCGTGGGACGGGTCAGTTTCTCTGGGCCACTCCTTTCCCTTTCGACGTGCCCAACTTCGTGCTGAAGAATATCGATCCCAAGACCGGCAAGACGTTCATCAACGATTCCCTCTTCTTTACGGAACCTGGAATGCATCACGTCATCTGTTTTTGGAACACCCGCGGCTATTATCCGACCGCCTACAGCCCCTCTACCAATTCTCTATACGTGCCATATGTGGACAACTGCCTCGACATGACTTCGGCCGGACCGCAAGGGGGCGAGCGGCGCTTCGGTGTTCCGCGTCCGGGAGGAAGCCTGGACGAGTTCGCAGGCATCGCGAAAATCAACATGGAGACTGGCGAGATCCTGCGCTTCAATGTGGGTCGCGCGGCTTCTACCGGCTCGGTTTTGGCTACGGCGGGGGACTTGGTTTTCAACGGAGACGTAAATCGCCGCTTCCGCGCCTTTGATGCGCGGACTGGAAAGCAGCTTTGGGAGTCAATCCTCGGCGGGCCGATTACAGTGTCCACCATAACGTATGCGGTGGCGGGAAAACAATTCGTGGCCGTCTTCACGGGAGATAATCTCGCGGCGCCGGGCTTGGCGCGAGAGGCTCAATTGAAGCCTCCGGCGGGACACAATGCGGTGTACGTTTTCGCGCTTCCCTGACCGCAAAGGCGACGTCAGCGGGCGGGCAGAAGTGCAGGACGGTCCGGCGGCAACTGCTGATCCGCCGTAATGAGCATGATTCCTGCCAGCACGTAGTCGCCTATACTGATGGCCACTTCCAGAGTGCCTTGCCGCCCGAACAACTTGACCGCGTGCGCATAGAGTTCAGAGTCGAGCTTGTGATTGCGCAGGATCTGGCGACCCATCTGAATCACCACCGTCTCGTCCTCGGGTAGTCCCACAAGCGGGCGGTTGAACTTGACGGCTTCGACCGCCTTCTGGCTGACGCCGAACTGCAGCGCCGCGGCCTCATGCCCGGACCACTCGTATTGCTGCTCGATTTCCCAAGCGCCGATAATGGCGCACAACTCGAACAGCCGGCGTCCGATGACGCTTTCGCCGCGCAGGTAGCGATTGAGACGATCGATCGGCTCGGCGGTGCCCGGGCTATATAGCGACACGCCTCCTGGTCCGCGCAGCGGTACCTGCCGGGGCGCCGTGCCCACCACGTAATCGTAAGCGGCACGATCGGCATCCGTCTTCATT
>Ga0070683_100006123_pt1 | contig 10086 bp, 8 predicted proteins | sample KBSC713LmetaG_FD_64662 | JGI IMG/M metagenome (GOLD analysis project Ga0070683, IMG submission 64662) | Corn rhizosphere microbial communities from Kellogg Biological Station, Michigan, USA - KBS C7.1-3L metaG | ecosystem: Host-associated > Plants > Roots > Rhizosphere ... | reverse complement strand
TTATTATTATTATTATCGCCCTGCTGGCTATTGTCCCCCCAGCGGTCTTCATTATTATTATTATTATTATCGCCCTGCTGGCTATTGTCCCCCCAGCGGTCTTCATTATTATTATTATTATTATCGCCCTGCTGGCTATTGTCCCCCCGGTGGTCTTCTTCTTCACGTTCTTCTTCGTCTTCTTCGTCTTCTTCTTCATCTTCTTCATCTGATTCTGGTGGGATCCATTTGGATGAAACCCACCAATCCGGCATATTGTCATCTGGCTTGCTTTTGGTATCAATATACTGAGCTGAACGGTGACGGACGCGGGATAGTCCAGTTCCAATGTTTATGCCGATTTCTTCGGCTCGGTATAAGATTTTTCTAATCTAATAATAAAAGAAAAGTATTATTATATATAAAAGTTATATTTTTAAAAATAATTCGCAACATTACATACTCGGGCTGACCTCCATTGTTTATTATATACTTTGATAACCGAATTAGTATTTAATATTTGCTCGGGCCTATCTTTATCATCTCTCTCCTTCCGCGCAAGAGCTTCGTCGTCTGATGAACGTTCATCTGAATGAAGTTCGGACGTGTTTATCGCACTTTCACAATCTTTCAAGAAATCATCGAATGAAATATCGCGTGGGTGACAATCAGTTAGCAATTTGTCCTTTGTATAGACCATATGCTGCAAACCTTTCTGACGCCGTCCTTGTTTCTATTAATATATAGTTAATAATTGTGTGCATTTTTATTTTAGATAAAAAATTTCATACCTGACTACGTCTTGATACAATATGTTGTTTTTTCATATGTTCCTCCAACCGTCCTTTTTGTTGGCTTAATTTCCAAGTCTCTCTTCTGCTCTTGTGTAGTTGTTTAATGATATTAACGACTTCCTTATCGTAAAACTTGATTGAAGGGTTCATCGCAGCCTTAATCGCCGGCAAAAGTTTTTTGTTTACAAACTTTTTCTGGCTCGAAAAAGTTTTCGATAAATTGAAATGCAGTTTCGAGTTCAAATTACTGTAAATTTGAATCACTTCATCCTATTTAAAAATAAGGAAACAAAATCAGTTGCTAAGGTTAAATAAATAAAAAGATAAATTTTTCATAAGGATATATAGTTACGTGAAGAGTTTTTTTGAAGCTTTTTGACATAGGGGATAGTTTATCTTGTTTTCTTTTTGGTACAGGAGATAAACTTCTTTCAACTCCTCTGTTCGCCGGTTGCTCTACAACATTAGTTTGTTCTTGAGAAGACTGAATACCTAACCTTTGTGTGACATCGGATAGCAGCATATCTCTTAACTCCTGGTATTCTTGAGATTGCTGTTTTTGCCTATAATTTTCTATTATAAGTTGATTATTAGTTAACGTTGACGAATAAATCTCTTATAATTATAATAATATAAATTATTACCATCCATTGGGACGTTTAGAGGTGGTGCAGATGTCAGATGAGAAACGTTCCCCATACGAAGATTGCTTCTTGTTGTCGATCTTCCTCTTTCTGAAGAAAGAGAGCGGTTACGATGTCGAGATCGTGTGGTTCGGCTTGGGGATCGAGATCGAGAGCGGTTACGATGCCAAGATTGTGTGGTTCGGCTTGGGGATCGAGATCGAGAGCGAGAGCGGTTATGATGCCGAGATCGTGTGGTTCGGCTTGAGGATCGAGAGTGAGAGCGGTTATGATGGCGTGATCGGGTTCGGCTTGGGAATCGAGAGCGAGAGCGGTTATGATGGCGTGATCGGGTTCGGCTTGGGGATCGAGATCGAGAGCGGTTTCGATGCGTAGTTCTATTCCTCCTGGTACTTGGGGATTGTGTTGTGCGAGAGGTGCGAGAGGTGCGAGAGGTGTGAGAGGTGCGAGAGGTTCGAGAGGGACGAGAGGGTGAGGTTAGATCAGATAGGTCCGATTTTTCACTTCGTTGTATCGGGCTTAAAATCAAATTATATCGATTTTTTTTCATTTTTTGTTTACAAAAAAAAATTTTTATATTAATAGTGAATATTGAAATATTGAACGAAAAGGTTCATTTATATAAAAAACTACTTACATCATAATTAAAGTGATATATTTATGTCTTAAAGTCGTTATCGCATAATTAAAATTTTAATAAACTTATTAAAATTATCACTTAAATATATCAACATTAAATATATCAACATGTGCATCGAACTAAACTTACTTTGGTTAAAAGTGTAAACTAAAAGCGATACACGCACAGCGCGAAAGAGATGGAAGAATCGTTATAACAGAAATAAATTCTGCTGCGTGCCATCGTAATGTGCCAGACATAACGACACGCACCAGGTTTGTAATTTGTATTATTAAAATGTGAAGAAATGTAAATTTTGGTAATTTGGTATGAACGGCATCAGTTTATATAAGTAATGATTAATGGATTTGTTTATTCACGTGCTGATCGTACTTCTATTTGTATCGTGTATACACTTGTACTTTCCTTATATAGTATATCCAAAATTTTTCATCCGAATAAATCCGAACTTCACCGCATTAATCATCACCCCATACTGTACAAATATTTATTTATATTATGCATAGGCGTGACGAAAACGATACTTTTGTGGCTTCTATATACAGTATAATTTCCCACGATTGTCGTGAAGCCATTCTCAAATTTTACTTAAATCGTGGCTATCTTTTTTAGAAAAGAAAGACTGATGTTTAATAATACACTTAGACTATACATTTAATTGTGTATGGGCGTAAAATAAATAAAGTATTGGTTTAAACGTGCTTATGTGCAAATTTATTAATTTGTTTTAAAAATAGTTGAACGTAAACAAAGTAAATAAAGTATTGAATAAAGTTTATTATTACATAATTACATAATTATTATACACGTTTACATTGTCTGAATTATTCGTCAAATGCTATTCTAACAAACAATCATAATCACGTCAATATAACTCGTAATTCGTAAAGTTCAGTATCTCAACTTGAATAATGTCATAAACTTCTGCAACATTCAATATGTGGCGCCTCAGATATCACAATTGACTGTTATTACCTTATGAAACTCTTCGAATTTTCTTACGAGGACAAGTGAAATGCGAAAGTTTGAACGGGATAGCGAACAATATGCTTTCTTTTGGATCATTCTATAAAATTAAGTGAGCGGTAAGAGTCAGTACAACTATGTAAATGCATTCGCAAATTCCAGTCTGGCCACCATCCGAAGCGACTCACTGACTGCGTCGTACTGACCACACAATTCAAATATTGTCGTGTGAGTAGTATCATTAAAACTTAAACCCTACTGAGGCGACACATGGTAAGATCATCTCCTGCGAGACCTTCGACGGTACTCAGGTAAAACCTGGTATACGTTAGCATGCCCGTCATGCCCACCCGTTCAGGTCATTGAGCGCCACTCACCATAAGATAGAATTCCAAAGATTTCTTTGTCATCAGCGTGAATGGAAAGTTCAGAGAAATATCGAAAAGTAATGAATCTATTAAAATAAACTAGAAGAATAGAATTGGGAGCTAATCTATACACGAAAGACTCTTGAACTATGTATGATCGCCCTAAGCGATACATTCCTTGGATGCACTTACAAATAATGGACTAGTGCGAAGCTTGGAATTTTGGATTTTATCAGACCAAAGACGAATAAACTGTAAACAGAGAAGAGACAAAATTTAGTGTGGGGTGAGCCAAAGTGTTTAGAGAAGCCATATCTCAAGGAAGGGTACACGTAGGATCGGCGGAAATACGCACACTCATGTTCCTTCAGATGCGAACATCCGAATTGGGGTACATGCAGTACTTTCCGACCGTGAGCACTAACCCGTGTTCCTAACCACCAAGTCATAACCCGAAACTCAGGGGGGATGCACGCCGACAATGCCCTTCGTTCACACTAAGTAATCTGCAGCTTACCTTAATTAAATTCCATGATTATGAGAATTATTTGCGACAAAGGTTGGACGAATCCAGGCAGAACAATCTCTAAGGAAAGAAAATTATAATTAATATTAGACAAACGACTACGACAGTACTACGACGATAAATAATACGACGAATATACCAACCTTGCGCAATTTTTAACTCAAGCCTTCAAGAATAGGGTCATGTTGCAGTGACGATAACAGTATCATTATAATAGAACGAAATGTTCTCACTGCCTTAAGCGCCGCTCACATTGATTATCACCAACAACTCGATACGAATATTGACTGAGTTGTAATCGTTATGTCACCTTTAGCTCGAAGTAATAAAGGACGATAAATGAAATTGCATATAAAAGAATAAATTTTTATTTTACGGTGACGATATCTAAAATAAAGGACGATGAATGAAAAATGTATAAAATAAGAATTTTAGAAATGAAATGAAATGAACATCCACGTTTTATTTAAAATCTTTAAAATCTTGTGTTTGATGAATCCCGATATTTCTTTTTAAATCTGTAGATCCGATTTGAAATTAGGTTGCTTTGCTTCCTTTTAAGTATATATCCTCAACCTGTGATATAATCGTATGATCGTAAAACTGTTAATATACCTAATTAAAGAAATCGACAATGTAACTAATTTTCTCGATTGCATTTGATGATCCGATATTTCATCTATCATCCAAACATCTTGGGTAATTATTCCGATAAAGGAAATCGGCAATGTGGCTGAATTGTAAATTTCTCAAAGACAGGGGCGTTTATACAATACAAATGTATTGTTTACATATTATATTAATTTATATAATAAATTGATACAAAAAAATAGTGTATTTGCATCTGGAACTTCATTGTTCTTGTGATATTGTGCTTAAATTGGATAAAATTAGATCATAACATTTGTAAATCGGAATTTTTGACATTTTTACAATTTCCATATAAGAAGTACTGATTTTAAAATGTCTCACGCTAGAAGTACAAGAACGAGAACTAAAGTACAATGCTTTTGCACAAAGTGCAATGGTGCGTTGGTTGATCCAAGAACGAAAAAAGGACATATGTCAAAAAGAATCAACTATCAAGAAGCCGAACCATCTGAGCTACCTGATGAAATGGACGATGTTGAAATGGACGATATTGTTGAAGCGGACGATAACGAAATGGGAATCAATTATCAAGAAGCCGGACCATCTGGGCTAATAGACGTGTACGATAACGAAACGGGCGATAATGCAATGGAGTACGACCCGTTACCCGAAAGAAATTATATTTTTTTAACAAAAAGGTTGCCTATAAACGAATCGGAAAAATCTCAATTTGTAAAAAAAGGAAAAATTTCTGATCGAGTTCTTGACAATTTATTATCTGATCACTCATCAGAGGATTCGGACAATGATGATCAAGATATCGATTTTGAAGATTCTGAAGATTCTGAAGATGATGAATACGAGGAGGTCAACTTTGCATCACCAGATTTTGATGATGAGCCCAAACTTCCTAGTATGAACATTAATCACGCTTATGCTTGGATTATTTTGTGGATATTACAATATCAACAACGATATAAACTATCCAATGTTGCGATTGACTCTTTATTTAAATTCTTAAGATTCTTTCTTTTGACAATAGATAAAAATAGATTTTCATCTTTTCCTTCCTCCTTATATATGGCAAAAAAAGACTTGGGAATAACTACAGAAATATTTCAATATTCCGCTTGTAATAAATGTCACAAACTGTATGACATTAAAGAAATACTAAACAGTACTGAAATACAAACCTGTAGCTTTAAAAACTATCCAAACCATCCCATGGAACGACTTCGACAAAAATGCAATAATCCCCTAATAAAGAAAATAGATAGTAATAATGAACAAATTTTCCGTCCGATAATGACATATCCATTAGTCAATATTAAGCAACAATTAACCTTATTTTTTGGTCGTAAGGATTTTGAGATGTCATGTCGAAAGTGGGCAGAAAGAAAAAATGAAACTGAAGCGTTATTCGACATCTACGATGGCATGGTCTGGAAAGAATTTAAGGACGATAATGACGAACTTTTTTTTACAAAGGAGCAAGCCGATACTCATCTCGGATTGATGATAAATATGGATTGGTTTCAACCTTACATAAATTCACAATATTCTGTTGGTGTAATTTATGTCGTTATCTGTAATTTGCCACGATCCGAACGCTTCAAGCCATACAATATCCTAACATTGGCGGTGATTCCTGGGCCGAACGAACCAAGGCTTCACGAAATAAATAATTACTTATATCCAGTCGTAAACCAGCTAAATCAGTTATGGAATGGATATAATATAAAAACTCATGAATACAACAATGGTCGTTTTGTTCGAGGTGCGATAATAGGTTGTTCCAGTGACGTACCTGCTACTAGAAAGCTCTGTGGCTTTATCTCTGCTCGTGTTGCGTGTTATCGATGTTACAAAACAGCAAATTTTGTAAACAATCAGCCGAATTTTGGAGGATTTACAGATTTTGATGAATGGTTCATCGAACGGGATATAAGTATAATCAGAGAAAAGGCAGGTGACTGGAAAAAATGTATTACCGAAGATTCACGGAAGGCTCACGTCTCACAACATCATGTTCGTTGGTCGGAAATATACAATTTGAATTATTTTAACCCTGTACGTCATTGTGTTGTCGATCCCATGCACTGTCTATTCCTCGGAGTAGCTAAATGGATAATTACGAAACTCTGGATAGGTGAGGGGATTTTAGATGATGCAAAATTAAAAATAATGCAAAAAAGAGCCGATGAGATTAAAATAACAAGCGACCTTGGACGACGCCCCGTCAGAATAGCTACTGGTGATGGGTTTTCTAATTTTACGGCGGATATGTGGAAAACATTTATCATGATTTTTGCAATACCCATCACATGGGACTTTTTGGACGAAGTTGATAAAAGAATCCTTGCATACTTTGTACGTGCCTGTAAAATCTTAACAAGTAGGGAACTACAAAAAAGCGAGCTAAATGAAGCGTTTACTAAACTAGTTAATATGAATAAACTAGTCGAAGGAAAGTATGGCCAAGTAAAAATAAGCCCAAATTTACATTTGTGTCTTCATATTTGTGAATGCGCATTAGACTATGGCCCTTTATCTTCATTCTGGTGTTTCAGTTTTGAACGAATGAATGGAATTATAGGTACGTAAATTAACTTATCCGGTTCGAAAATAGTATTGTTTAAATAATAATAAAAATCGACTAATTTATTAAAAATGTAGGTTCATATAAAAACAGCAAGCGCAACATTGAACCCGAATTACTAAGGATCATGATCGAAAATTCCTTCCTCCAATATTACCTATCCAATTGTGATGAAGAAATCTTGTGCAATTCTTTGGATATCATAAAGCCTAAAAAATCAACCGGCAGTTTATCTGCTCTCGATGACTTTGAAAGTGACGAATATCAAAATTTCATAAGACTTTCACGTATTGAAGATGAATCGGCGATTGGGACAGAACCTTTCCCCGGGGAATTAATGAATCCGTGTCAAGAAACGAATCTTCCGAACAATATTTTGGATCTTTTAGTAAAATATTATGATAATTTGTACGACGATTCTTTTATGTCTATCTCTTCCATAACGGCTTCCTCAATTAATCGCAATGTAGTAAACCCTAGAATAAAGCAATATGGCAGATTAAGAATCGGCGCAGACATATATGGCTCCGTTCAGGCAGCTCGTCATGAAAAATCATCATATATATTAGCTCGATTTGTTGAGGATGACGATACAGTTGATACGTATCCTGGACAAGTTCAATATTTCTTCGAACATACGATTTATTTAAATAATAAATCAATCACTCATTCACTAGCACTTGTCAAATGGTACAAACCGGTTCAAGATCTTGTTGGACTTGGTAAGTCAAAATTGACCCGAAGTCGCAAAATAAGATATTACTGTCAAGTAGATGACGACGATATAAAATCATGTAACATAGAGTTATGGTCTAACGAGTTTTATGATTTGGGTAGAGATAGTATAATACCAGTACACAGTGTATTAAGTAAATTTATTAAGTCTAAATTTTATGTTGGAGCGAAAAAGCCGAAAGAATATATGGCTGTTATTCCTTTAAATAAAAAAATTTCGTTTTAAGAAATCGAATGAAATTTATAAATGATTTTGTGAACTGTTAATAAAGCAAGCTGATCTAGTCAATAAAATTAAACCTCAACCGACCGAAGTCACCGAACTATTCGCTAAAGCGGGTGGCCGTTAGAAAATATTTATTTAGACCAATCAAAATCGAGAATTTGTAATAAATTTAAGGTTTAAAAAAATTTTGATAAATTATATGCTACCTGTGATTGTCACGATGGTGTAGTGGTTTGAATGAGGAATTTGTATCACAACAGGTTCTGAGTTCAATCCCCTATGCGCGCATCGGTGATCTATAGGGCGAGAAGTCCCCATGTCATAGCACGGAGATAGGGCGAAAGTTCCCCATACTAGACACTAAACTTTTTACTAAATCTTTTATATTACGTGTATAGCTTGTATCTTGTATAGCTAAAACAAATTTATTTATTTATTTCAAAAAGTATCTGGTTTAATACCAGGCGGAAAAAATATTACAAAATATGAAAAAAAAAATAGAAATGAAGTAAAAATTAAAAAAAATTAATGATGACTTCTGAAATAATCGTCCATGCTTTTATATGTTTGTTGTGATTGAGGAGGTGGTGGTTGTTGAGGAGGTAGTGGTTGTTGAGGAGGTGGTGGTTGTTGAGATGATGAAAAATATAATTTTACATTTAAATTATAAAGTTGTTCTTCATAATTGTCAATTTGTTTATCGTAAATTTTTAGCCATTCTACTACATTATTGTTTTCCCGCGAACATTTATTTATTTCATCGAGTAACTTCTCTCCAGCATCTTCCACATCTTTTTTGAAATCGTTCATTTGGATTTGAAGGTCGGCGATTTCTTCTTCTTTGCTGTTTATATTTCTTCTAAGGTTCTTTTTCCTATTTTTCTTTCGGATTTTTGCAGTTTTTCTAGATTTAATCGACGGCTTACCCATTATGAGTCGATAAAGATGTATGCGGGAGATAAATGTATGCGGATGAGTGCTTTTCGCGAGGTAGCCGAAATTGTCAATCAAAAAAACCAAAGGAGATTAATTGTGGGTGAGACAGAGTTAAAAAATATTCTTAATTGTGTAAAAGATGATACTCTGAACTCCAGGAAATAAAGAGATGAGCGCGATGATGAAATGATGTGCTTGAGATGGTTACGCTTAAATATGAAAAAGTTTGGGTAACGCAAAATGGTAAATTGGATCGTGCTATTGTCAAAAATAGATTAATTACTCGCCATGAACCAATTAAATAAAAAAAAATCGTCTCACTCCCAAGATTCACAAGAGTCAAGATGCCGGACCATCTTATACTGGACTATCTGATGATGTTAATAACGATTATTATAATGAAACGGACTACGAACTTACTGATCCATTACCCAAACTATCATCCGAAAGAAATTATTTATTTTTAACAAGAAGTTACCTATACACGAATCGGCAACATTATTTGTAAATACTGTTGCCGACTGAAATATCGGACATTGTAAAAAATAATCGGCGTGGATATGTAAATATCGGCAATGTTAATCGGCAAAGATGATTTGTAAATAACGTTGCCGATTGAAATATCGGACTTTATAATAAAATCGGCGTGTGTATGTAACATTCGGCATATCTATTTACGAATCGGCATATTTATATTACGAATCGGCATATTTATGTTAAAAATCGGCAAAATCCGATTTTTTTTCGTTTGACCTGTGCATGGTATACCTATTTTCGCAGCATTAGTTCTCACCAATTACACAAATGACTCCTCTCTGCAGATATAAAGTTATCCTCAATTCCACCTGTCACAATGAATAATTACCAACAATGATTTGTTCATTATTGGCTATGCAACATGGACCCTTCCTCCTCGGAACTAATATTTTACCGTTTCTTTCTTACTGCACCTGACCTCCAATCCACTGCTTGTGCCCATTGGATTCTCAATGCTTCTAATAAGAAAAAACGGAATATGCAAGGCTTCTCCCCTAAATCAGGTTTTATGACATTATCACCTTGTCCTGGTTGTACTCATCACG
>Ga0070683_100006119_pt1 | contig 10088 bp, 13 predicted proteins | sample KBSC713LmetaG_FD_64662 | JGI IMG/M metagenome (GOLD analysis project Ga0070683, IMG submission 64662) | Corn rhizosphere microbial communities from Kellogg Biological Station, Michigan, USA - KBS C7.1-3L metaG | ecosystem: Host-associated > Plants > Roots > Rhizosphere ... | reverse complement strand
GGCCTACGGCGCCTCCGGCGCAATCTCGGACGGCGACGCCGGCGGCTCCTTGACCACGATCCGCCGCTTGCGCACCCTCCACCAGTCCTTCACCAGGATCTGGAGACCGGCGGCCACCGGTATCGCGATCAGCGCGCCCAGCACACCCAGCTGCGAGCCGCCGATCAGCACCGCAACCAGGACGACCAGCGGGTGCAGCGCGACCGTGCGGCGGTAGATCACCGGCTGCAGCACGTTGTTCTCGATCTGCTGATAGACGATGAAGTAGATCGCCCAGACGATCAGGGCGGTGGGGAAGTCGGAGATCGCGGCGACTATGCCGATGCCCACGCCGCCGATCGTCGCGCCCACCAGTGGGATCAGATCGAGGAACGCCATCAGCACCGACAGCGGAACGGCGAACGGCACGCTCAGGATCTCGAGCACGATCCAGGTGCCTGTGCCGGCGATCACCGAGATGATCAGGTTGCCCACGACGTAACCGCTGGTGGCCTCGTACACGTCGCCGAGAACCTTCTGCGTCCGCTCGGCGCGTTCGGGGGGTAACTGCCGTAAGCCCCAGCCCACCATCCGTTTTCCGTCCAACAGGAAGAAGAACGCCAGCACCAGCACGGTGACCAGCTGGAAGATCGCCGAGAAGACGCCCACGGTGACAGAGGTGAGGGCGCTGGCGGCGTCGCCGAGCCGGTTGGGCAGCTTCCTCGCCTCCTTATCGAGCCTGTCGGTGATGTGGTACTTGTTGTCGTACTTGCGCACCGTCTGGTTCTTGCGCAGGTCCTGCACGTAGGTCGGCACCTTGTCCACGAAGTGGTTCACGCCGTTGACGATCGGCGGCACCACCAGCAGGCCCAAGCCCACGATCGCGCCGAGGATCGTTACGTAGACGAACAGGATCGCGATGCCGCGCGGCAGCCGGGCGCGCTGCTCGTAGAGGTCCACCGCCGGGCCGAGCGCCACCGCCAGGAAGATCGCGATGAAGAGCATCCCGAGGATCGAGCGCACCAGGTACAGCAGGTAGAGCACCGCGGCGGTGGCCGCGGTGACCAGCAGTACCTTGACGATCGCCCGCGTGCTCGGCACTTGACCGAGGCAGGCTAAAGAGCGGTTCGGATGACCCTGAACATCACCGGTAGGTCCAGAACAAGCTGATCAAGGACGCAGGGTCGAGGCCGCATGCGAATACGGCGAGACCCGAGGACGCCGAGCAGCGCAGATATGGACTTACCGGCGCCGGAAGAGGCCGAACGTGGCCGCGACGCCGCCGCCGATCAGGAAGCCCGCCACGCCTGCCGCGATGATCGCGGTCTGCTTGTTCTCGACGAGCTGGCGGCGCCAATTGGTGAGCTCGCGGAACTTGCCCTGAAGGTCGTTGATGGAGTACTCGAGCTCCGTGCGCGTGGCCTGGAGCGACGCTCGGATCTCCTCTGGTGAGCGGGCAGCCATCAGTGACGCGCCTCCTCCAGCACTGCGCGGGTCTTCTTGGCCTCTTCGATGGCGAGGTCAGGCTTGGGCGGCGTGCCCTTCTTGAAGAAGCGCACCGCCAAGAGGCCGGCGAACATGCCCGCCAGCAGCAGGATCCCCGTGGTCACGAGGTACCCGAGCCAGACGCCGTTCCAGTTGAAGAGGTCGACCCAGAACCACGACAGCGCGTGCAGGAAGTAGATGAGCATGAAGACGAGAAACACGCCCGCGACGGCGCCGAACGCCGCGCCCTTGGCGAGCCGCGTGAACTTCTCCTGCATCTCGGCCTTGGCCAGCTCGATCTCCTCGCGGACGAGCAGGGTGGCCTTCTCGGACACCTCGTTGACGATCTCGCCCAGCGATTTCTCGGCGCTGCCGGGTGGCGGTGTGCCGTTGCCGCTCGCCATCAGTTGTCTCCCCCTCCGAGCTTCTTCAGGATCCTCGCCAGGACCAAACCGCCGACGAATGCCGCTCCGATAAGCGGAAGCGGGTCGCCGCCGTCAACGGCCGCCTCGTGCGCGTCGAGCGGCGATTGCCCCGCGCTGGCGGGCTCGCTCGTGTGCTCCTCCGCTTCCACGGCAGCCATGTCCTGCGTCTCCTGAGTGCTCTCTTGGTCGGACATTGGTTAGTCGGGCGGATCCTCGTCGAAGATCTTCACCCAGATCATCGTGGCGATCCTGTTCGCCACGATGGTCGTGAGGGCACCAATACCCGCGAGCAGCCCGCTCCATGCGAGCCGTTTGACCATGTCGTTGCTCATGGCGCCGCAGTCTAGGGGAGCTACTCGGACAGTGCTGGGGCGCCGACGGAGTCCGACTCGAGTCCGCCGCAGATCGCCTCCACTATCAGGCCCTTGGAGCGCTCGTAGTCCTCGTCGGCCTTCGGCAGCACGTCGAAGATCCAGGCCGTGAGCAGCTGCTCGATCGCGCCGTAGAAACACATCGCCGCGAACTCGGCGGAGATGTCGGACTTGAAGGTGCCGTCCGCGCGCGCCTGCTCCACGATGCCCGCGATCAGGTCATACGCCTCCCGGATCTTCGGAAGGTGGTGGCGGCCGAATGTGTTGGCCGCGCGCGTGACCTCCACGATGATCACCTTCATCAGGTCCGGCTCGTGGCGGTAGGAGTCGATGATGAAGCCGGCGATCTGGCCGAGCTTGTCGCGCGCGCTCAACTCGTCGCGGCCGTCGATCTCCACGATCGCGTCGAGCATCAGCTGCCAGCGCTCGGTGAAGAGCGTGTTGAGGATCTCCTCCTTGGAGCTGAAGTAGTGGTAGACGAGCCCGTAGGCCACGCCCGCCTCGTCGGCCACGTCGGAGACGCGGCAGCTGTGGAAGCCCTGGCGCGCGAACACGGCGATCGCGGCGTCGAGGATCACGCGCCGCTTGTCCACGCCCGTGCCGTGGCGTCCGCTCGCCGCCATCAGGCCTTGACCTCCTGCGGCCACACGTAGGTGGCCGGCATGCGGTTGGCGAGGCTCGGCAGCTTGTCGCGGACCTCGTTCTGGCGGGCGAAGTCGAGGTCGGCGGCGATGAACGTCTCCTCGTCGGGCGCGCGGGCGAGCACCTCGCCCCACGGATCCACGATCATCGACCCGCCGAAGCTCTCCTTGTCGGGCGGGTGGTGGCCGATCTGGTCGGCGGCGATCACGAACGCCTGGTTCTCGATCGCGCGAGCGCGCAGCAGCAGCTCCCAGTGCGCCTGGCCGGTGATCTTCGTGAACGCGGCCGGCACGAGCAGGATGCGCGCGCCCCTGATCGCGTAGATCCGGTAGAGCTCAGGGAAGCGAAGGTCGTAGCAGACGGTCATCCCCATCGGCACGCCGTCGCTCGTCTCGGTGATGACGAGCTCGTCGCCCGGATCCTCGGAGTCGGACTCCCGGTACTCGAGCCCTCCAACGACCACGTCGAACATGTGGATCTTGCGGTAGAGCGCCTTGCGCTCGCCGTCGGGGCCGAAGTGGATCGAGGTGTTGCCGAGCTTGTCGCGGCCGTCGCGGCGTTCGGAGATCGAGCCGGCCACGAGGTCGATGCCGAGCTCGCGCGCGATCTCGCTTGCCCAAGTAAGGGCGGGACCCGGGTTGTCGAGCGCCTCGGCGGCGTTCATGTAGTCCTCGTGCGTGCCGAGGGCCGTCCACTTCTCGGGGAGCAGGACGAGCTGCGCGCCATCCGCTGCCGCGGCCCGCGTCAGGCGGTCCGCCGTGCCGAGATTGCGCTCCTTGTCCTCGTTCGAATTGAGCTGTATCGCAGCGGCCCGCACCGCCGTCCTCCCTCTCATTGACTGACCAGTCAATCCAAAGCTTACCCGGGTGGCAGGCGTACCCGAGCCGCCCGCCCGCGTACCGTACGTGCCGTGTCGGCGGGTTTGAACACCTTCGCGGGCGTGCGCCTGGACCGCGCGGGCCCGCGGCGCAGCGACGAGCGCTGGCTCGCCGAGCGGCTGGCGGACTCCTCCTCGCGCGCGTTGCTCGTGGCACAGGACGGCGTGTACGTGAACGGGGACTCGCGGCCCGCGCTGGTGCCGCTCCCGCGCGTGCACGAGCCGGTGTTGCTCGGGCTCGACGGCGAGGGCGCCGTGTTCGCGGTCGATGCCGAGCCGCTCGACCCGCCGACGGGCGCGCAACTCATGGGGCTGCGCGAGGTGGGCGCCCTGTTCTCCCCCGACGACGCCGGACTGCTCGCGTACGCCACCGCGATGGTCAACTGGCACCGCGCCCACCCTCACTGTTCGCGCTGTGGGGTTGTGACGCACGTGGAGGAGGCAGGCTTCCTGCGCCGCTGCCCGGCCTGCGGCGCGGAGCACCACCCGCGCACCGACCCGGTGGTGATCATGCTCGTCCACGACGGCGACCGGGCGATGCTCGGGCGCCAGGCCACCTGGCCGCCAGGCCGTTTCTCGGCGCTCGCCGGGTTCGTGGAGCCGGGCGAGAGCCTCGAGGAGGCGGTTGCGCGCGAGGTGCTCGAGGAGGCATCCGTGCAGGTGGAGGACGTGAGCTATCGCTCGTCGCAGCCGTGGCCGTTTCCAGCGTCGCTGATGCTCGGTTTTCATGCTCGGTACCTCGCCGGCGAGGCCAGGGTCGGCGACGGCGAGCTCGACGACGTGCACTGGTTCTCACGCGACGAGCTCGAGGCGGCGATGCGCGGCGAGACGGAGTTCCATCTGCCGCCACCGCTGGCGATCGCTCGGAGACTTATCGACGACTGGCTAGCTGCTCGATGAGGTCGGCGGCCTTTTCGGTGCCTGGGCGCTGCTGAAGCCGGCCGGACACCTCGCTCAGCCGCTGCTTCGCTGACTCGTCCGCGAGCAGCTTCTCGATCGCCTGCGTCAGCTCCTCGGGCTCGTGGGTGTAGGTGCCGAGCCGGATGCCGAAGCCGGTCTCGTGGATGCGCTGCGCGTTGTCGTACTGATCCCAGAAGAGCGGCAACACGACCATCGGCTTGCCGAACCACAGGCACTCGGTCACCGTGTTGTTGCCGCCGTGCGTGATCACGATGTCCACGCGCGGGAGCACGCTCGTCTGTGGCAGGAACTCCTCGCCCACCATGTTGTCCGCGAGCTCCAGCTGGTCGTGCTGCGGCCCCTTGGAGACGACCACGCGATAGGGCGCGTCCGCCAGCGACGCGATCAGGGTTCGCATTAGGTCGACGTCGGCCGAGCCGAGCGACCCGAGCGAGAGATAGACGAGCGGCCGTTCTCCCGGCGGCGGTTCCCACGGTGCGTCGGTGGTGCGCACGCTCGCCTCGAGGTTGTGCCAAATCGGGCCGAGCGCGCGCTCGCGCGCGTAGTCCACCTCCGCCGGATACAGATGGAGGTTGAGGTACGGCGACTCGTGCATGAAGTCGAGCTCCGGCAGCGGCGGCGCGCCGTGCGAGCGGCAGAACTCGTCGAAGTCGGCGTGCAGTTCCGCGTGCGCGCGGCGGTACTCGTCCCAGTACTCGGCCCAGCCGCTGCCGTCATTCGACGGGTAGCCGGAGAACACCGGCGGCACCGCCGGGTCCTTCATCTCGGCGGGATTGCAGGACATGATCCGCACCCACGGACGGCCGCTCGCCTGAAGCGCCGGGAAGCTGACGACGTTGTCCTCAACGATCACGTCCGGCTCGAGCTCGTCGAAGATCTCGAGCAGGCGGTCGTGCACGTACTTCGATCCGTCCACGAGCGCCTGGAAGGTGGGCGCGATGAAGGCGCCGAGCTGCTCGATCGTCGGGGTGCGGAACACCGGTGCCGTGTCGCGGATGAAGTCCTTCCAGAACTGGCCCGGCACCTCCGGCTCCTCGGGCGGCGGCGCGAGCCGCATCAGCCGCTCGTCGAAGCCCTTCTCCTCGAGGCTGCCCGCGAACGACTCCTCGACGATGAAGACGACGCGATGCCCGCGCTCGCGCAGCACGTTGCCGATGCCAACGCAGTTGTTGGTCGGGCCGAACGCGCCCTCCGGGAAGAAGGCCACGGTGCTCATCCAGGCGCAGACCCTAGTGTTCCCGAGCGGATGACGGACTCGCCCCGCTACCGCGCCCGCAGCCTCTGGCTGGACCAATTGGCCGAGCCGCTCACGCCGCGAGCGTCACTCCCGGGCGACCTCGACTGTGACGCCGTGATCGTCGGCGCGGGCTTCACCGGGCTGTGGAGCGCGTACTACCTGAAGAGAGCGCAGCCGGATCTGCGCGTGGTCGTGGTCGAGGCGGAGGTGGCGGGCTTTGGGCCGTCGGGACGCAATGGCGGCTGGGCGTCCGGCGGGATCGCCGGGAGCACGCGCGCCTTCGAGCGCCTGGGCGGCCGCGACGGGGTGGTGCGCGGTACCCGCGAGACGCTCCACACAGTCGACGAGATCGGCGAGGTGGCCGCGCGCGAGGGGATCGACTGCGGCTACGTGAAGGCCGGCATGCTCAATCTCGCCACCACCGCGCCGCAGGACGAGCGGCTGCGCGCGAGTGTGACCGGCGCCCGCGCGGCCGGCATGTCCGAGCACGACCTGCGGCTGCTCACGCCCGCCGAGGTGGCCGACCTGGCGGAGGCGCCGCGCGCGCTGTCCGCCTCGTTCAACTCACAGGCGGCGCGCATTGACCCGGCGCGGCTGGTGCGCGGGCTCGCGCACGTATGTGAGCGGCTGGGCGTGCAGATCTTCGAGCACACGCGGGCTGTGGCGGTGGGGCCGGGCGCCGCGCGCTGCGAGAAGGGAATCGTGCGGGCCGACATCGTCCTGCGCGCCACCGAGTCCTACACCACGCAACTCGCCGGAGGAGGCCGCGACTACCTGCCGCTCTACTCGCTGATGATCGCCACCGAGCCGCTGCCCGACGAGGCGTGGGAGCAACACCGCTGGACTGACGGTCTCCTGATCGGCGACCGCCACCATCTCTTCTTCTACGCGCAGCGAACGCGCGACGGGCGCATTGCGATCGGCGGGCGCGGCGCGCCGTACAGGCTGGGCCGTCCGATCGACGAGCGCAACGAGCGGGACCAGCCGGTACGCGACCGGCTCGAGACCGCGCTGCGATGGAATTTCCCCGTTGCGGCCGAGGCGTCGATCACGCACCACTGGGGCGGGCCGCTGGCCGTGCCGCGCGACTGGTCGATGAGCATCAACTTCGACCGCTCGACCGGCTTCGGCTACGCGGGCGGGTATGTCGGACATGGCGTGGTGCCGTCGAACATCTCGGGCCGCACGCTCGCCGACCTGGCGCTCGGACACGACACCGACCTCGTTTCGCTCCCCTGGGTCGGGCACCGGTCGCGGCGCTGGGAGCCTGAGCCGCTCCGGTATCTCGCGTCGTCGACGGTCGTGCGCACGCTCGCGAGTGCCGACCGCACCGAGGACCGCACGGGCCGCCCGGCGCGCCGCACCGCGCTCGTCAGGCCCTTCATGCCGCCGCAGTAACTCGCCTGGCCGAGCTCGCCGACCACCCGCTCAAGGTCCCGCGCTTCCAGGTACGTGGCTAGAGTCCGCCCGCGATGGCGGATGTCCCACAGCGCGAGCTCGGCGGCCTCAGGGTGTCCGCGGTCGGCCTGGGGTGCAACAACTTCGGCCGCCGCGTGGACATCGACGGCACCCGCGCCGTGGTGGACGCCGCGCTCGACGTCGGCGTCACCTTCTTCGACACCGCCGACACATACGGCAACGCGGGCGGCAGCGAGACGCTGCTCGGCGAGGTGCTCAAGGGACGTCGGGACCAGGTGGTGCTCGCCACCAAGTTCGGCATGGACATGGGCGACAAGGGCCCATCGGTACGACCGCGCGGTTCCCGGGCGTACATCCGCGAGGCGATCGAGGGGTCGCTGCGCCGCCTCCAGACCGACGTGATCGACCTCTATCAGTACCACCGCCCTGACGGGGAGACGCATATCGAAGAGACGCTGGCTGCGCTCGATGAGCTGGTGAAAGCCGGCAAGGTTCGCTACATCGGCTGCTCCAACTTCTCGGCGGTCGAGCTGAACGAGGCCGCGGCAGCCGCGCGCGAGATCGGGCTGACCAGCTTCGTGAGCCTGCAGAACGAGTACAGCCTGCTCAAGCGCGAGATCGAGGCGGACGTGATCCCCGAGTGCGAGCAGCTCGACGTTGGTGTGCTGCCGTACTTCCCCCTGGCGAGCGGGCTGCTCACCGGCAAGTACCGGCGTGGCGAGGGGGCGCCCGAGGGCACGCGGCTCGCGGAGCGCCCGCAGATTGCGGACGACGAGACCTGGGATCGCCTGGACGCGGCGGAGCGGTTTGCGCGCGAGCGCGGAATCGAGTTGCTCGACGTGGCGATCGCGGGCCTGGCGGCTCAGCCGATGGTCGCGTCGGTGATCGCCGGCGCAACGAAGCCTGAGCAGGTGCAGGCCAACGCGGCGGCGATGCGCTGGTCGCCGAGCGACGAGGATCTCCGGGAGCTCGATCGCATCTTCCCGACGCCGCGGGCCTGATGTTCCGCAAGCGCTGGCGCTGGGTCGGGGTTTTCTCCTCGGAGCTGATGCTGTGCGTTGGCGACGCCCACGTCGGCCCGATACCTCGCCGCTGGTGGGCCGTGGCACTGCCGGACGGAACATTGAAAGAGGGCAGGCGCGGGATCGAGCTCCGGCCGGGCCGAGCGACCGTCGAGGGCGTGCTCGATCTCGGGCTGGAGGAGAACGACGGCATGGAGGTGACCTCCACCACTCCCAGCGGCAACGAGATCTGGACGCGGAAGCAGGGCGGCGTCCCCGCGCGCGGAACGGTGCTCGGCCGGCAGCTCGAAGCGCGCGCCATCGTGGACGAGAGCGCCGGGCGCCATGACCGCCACACGGCCTGGCGCTGGTCCGCCGGCGTGGGCAGCGCCGACGACGGCTCGCCGGTGGCGTGGAACCTGGTGGACGGCATCCACGACGCGCCGGGCGCGAGCGAGCGGCGGGTGTGGCACGCGGATCAGGCGATCGAGGTGGATCCCGTGGAGTTCGCGCCCGACCTGTCGAGGGTCGGCGGGCTCGACTTCACACCCTGGGCCGAGCGCAGCGAGAACGTGAACCTGGTCCTCGTCCGCAGCCACTACCGCCAGCCCTTCGGCACATTCGGCGGCCACCTCCCCGACGGTACGCGTCTCCGCGAGGGCTTTGGCGTGATGGAAGAGCACGACGCCCTGTGGTGAGCGCTACGCGCGCGCCGACGCCACCAGGGACACGCCGGGATGTTCAGTCCGGCGCCGTTCTCGTAGACGGCGATCCGGCTGAGGGCTCGCTCCCGCAGCTCGGCGGCTGCGGACTCGGGGAGCGTCGCCAGGATCGTGGCGAGCGGTCCCGCGAGGCGCTGAAGCGCGGCCTGGGCGTCGAGCGAGCCGCGGACATCCTGTGGACGATCAACCATCCGGACGTGTGGCATCTGCTGGTGGGTCAGCGCGGCTGGTCGCCCAAGCAGTACGAGCAGTGGTCCGCCGACACCGCCTGCTCGCAGCTTCTCGAGGGCTACGAAAAATGAGAGCACGGCGCGCCCCTCAGCGCACCGTGCTCTCTTGCCCTCGGTTCCCCCGAACCTAAGCCCGGTTCTTGGGATCGACGTAGACGTCGTCGATCCAGTAGGTCCCCGCGACCGGCGTGAAGCGGAACTGCACCGGCGTCATATCGTCGGGAAGCAGCGGCAGCAGGTTGGCCAGGATGGGCAGCGGCAGCGACGGCTGCCACTTACCGCTCGGCAGGACAACCCCGATCGGCAGCTCGGCCACGAGGCCGAGCGACGTCTCGAAGCGCACGCTCACCGCCATCGTCGACAGGCCCAGCAGGCCACCGCTCGAGCGCGCGAAGAAGCGCAGCGTGGGACGGTCGAGGCCGACGCAGATCGTGGGCGAGACGGCCGACCCGCCGGGGCTGATCTTGAGCGAGTGTGAGCCCGGGCCGCCGACGTTGTAGGACTCGCTGCCGCTGTCCAGGGTTGCGCGGTTGAGCGACCAGCCGTCAGCGCCGTTCTCGAAGGAGCCCTCGGGCGCGAGCACGTAGTTGGAGTCGTCGTGCCACTGAGCGAAGGGCTGCTCGAGGGGCGGGTTGGTGCAGTCCGTGGCGGACTTGACGAGCACCCCTGCGCTCGCGGACGGCGCGGCGACGAGGAAGAGAGCAGCCGCGCTGGTTACAGCTCCGGCGATGAGACGAGTCCTGAGGTTGATTCCGTTCAAAGTTGGTGCCTCCCTAAGA
>Ga0070683_100006117_pt1 | contig 10089 bp, 7 predicted proteins | sample KBSC713LmetaG_FD_64662 | JGI IMG/M metagenome (GOLD analysis project Ga0070683, IMG submission 64662) | Corn rhizosphere microbial communities from Kellogg Biological Station, Michigan, USA - KBS C7.1-3L metaG | ecosystem: Host-associated > Plants > Roots > Rhizosphere ... | reverse complement strand
CGTCGTCGAGCTCGTGTCGTTCGACGTCGTGCTCGACCCGTTCGTCGACGAGTCGGTCGACGGCGTCGTCGTCGTCGAGCTCGTGTCGTTCGACGTCGTGCTCGACCCGTTCGTCGACGAGTCGGTCGACGGCGTCGTCGTCGTCGAGCTCGAGTCGGTCGTGCTCGTGGGCGCGGGCGTCGACGTCGTGCTCGACCCGTTCGTCGACGTGTCGGACGACGAAGGCGCCGGAGCCGGCGCCGAGGACTGCGGTGTTGCGGGTGCGGGTGCCGCAGGTGCAGCGGGCGGTGTTGCGGCCGGCGCCGTCGTAGCGTCGCCGGTGTCGGTCGACGGTGCGGGCGGCGCGGCGACCGGTGCCGCGGGAGCCGCCGGCAGCACGGTCGGTGTTCCGATCGAGTCGGAGATCGTCGGAACGTTCGCGTACGGATCGGTCGCGGCCGACGAAGAGCCCGACGTCGGCGCGACGATGCTGTGCTCGTCGGTGATGACCGGGACGGTGATGCGGCGCGCACCGTGCGCGGCCGAAGCGCCGCGAACCGGGTGCGGCGCAGTCACGGCCCGCGGTGTCTGCGCTGCGCGCGTCGGCGCCGCGGGAAGCGGTGCGAGCGCATGCAGCTTCGGCACGCTGATGACGGGCGTGCCGATCGTCGGCAGCGCGAGCGTCGGCAGCGCCGGCTTCGACGTGTACGCCTGCACGGACTGCCGGAACGCGGTGGCGACCGGAGTCACATAGAGGAGCACGAGCACGAGAAGACCCATGCCGGCCCACCAGTACCGCACGCCACGCAGGCGCATTGCGGTAAGGCCGTATGGATTTTCTGCGGCGACTACTGCGTAGCTGCCCGTGACGTCCCCTCTCCCCGCTCCAACTCCCCAGATGGAACTTTGCGCACAAAACCACACCTTCGACCGGCTTGTCAAGAGGCCGGGCGAAGAACTCTTCGGAGGGGTCGGGCCGCTAGGGCAGTTCGCGCGAGAGCCGCGTGAGCTCGGCCTGGACCGCCGAAGACGACGTCGCGACCGCGTGCGACCTCCGGTTGTACGCGCGGATGGCGGCGATCTGCGCACGCTGTACGGCGAGGGTGCCGGCCTCTCGACCGGCGAGGGTGAACGTGCGAATCCGGTCGGCGGCGTGGACGCGGTTCGCCGTCCGCAGCTCGGCGGACAGCCGCTCTCCTGCCACCGCGACGTCGTGCAGCGCGCGTACCTCCGCGTCGTATGCGGGCGCGACGACCGCCGGCGCATTCAGCGTTCGCAGATCCGTCAGGAGCTCCGTGACTGCGGCGACGTACGTGTCGATCGCGCGCGCCTGCGCCGCCGCGGCGGCGTCCTGTTGAGCGCGGTACTCGCGCGCGGCCGCTGCAGCCTGCTCCTTCGTACCGCGCACCTTCTTCAGCGTCGGCTTCGGGATCGACCGCATCGCGCTGTCGAAGCGCGCGCTCGTCGTGCGCAGACGATCCAGGAAGATCGAAAAGCGCGGCGTGAACGTCGCGAGTTGGCGGACCTCACGGGTCAGCGACGCCTGCTGCGCAACGAGACGCACGAGGAGCGCACGCAGCTTCTTCGCCTCCGGTGGCGCGGGTGTCGCAACGAGCCGTCGATCGAGACGCGCCAGCGTCGTTGCCGCCGCCCCGAGCTCGCTCGGCGCGAGCTTCCGCCGTCCCGAGTGGGCTGCGAGGTCGCGATACGCGAAGCTGACCCGCGTCAGCTGGATGTGCATCTGGTTCTGGATCAGGTTCACCGTGTCGATGTAGTCGGACACGGCCTTGCGCTGCCGGCTCTCACCGCTCGACTTGTGGCCGACGAAGCTGGCGGCGACGGCAGCCGCGACGACGACCACTGCCGCGATCCCGAGCGCGACCGTTCGCCGGTTCAGCTTCACCGGAGCAGCTCGACGACCGAGACACTGCCGTCGGCGTGGCGAAACGTGAGCTTCACGAGGCCCTTGCCAGGGGCGAACCACATCGTCCGCGTCCCGCTCCCGAACTTGAAGCCGGGCTGGGACAGCGTGCTCGCGACGACGAGCGCGTCGAATGTCCCGGCGGGCACCTTGACACTCCGCACGCCGACGATGCGCGACGATCCGCTGACGCCGTAGATGTCGAAGTCGCGGCTCTTCGGATCGGACGACCACGTCGTTCCCGGCACGGGATACGCCGGCAACAGCGGGTTGAATCCGAACGTCATCAGGTCGAAGGGCGTGAAGAAGTGACGACGCTTCGACTTCGGCAGCGAGCGCGGGCCGAGCGGCGGCAGCTTCGCCAGGGAGGCGGCCTTCGCCGCGCTCGCGACGCTCGTCACGCCGTCGAGGCGGGTCGTGAACTGGTACGCCCCCGAGACCTTCATCGGGCCGGAGACGCTCTGGATCTTGACGATCGCGGTGTCGTTCGCAGCCTGGTCGACGCTGAACGACTCGGTCTGGGGCTTCTTGAAGTAGCGCTTGTTCGTCCAGCGGTACGTGCCCTTGAGCCCGGCCTGCATCGGGAAGTACGCCGCATCGGACGGCGGCGCCTGCGCCGTCTGGTTCGTCGATTGCAGCGTCGCGGTCGTCACGGCCGCGCCGGTGCCGCCGGAGTGCAGGAACTCGACCTTCACGGGCCCGACGCCGTACACCCACCACGTCGTGCGCACCCCGCTGCCGTACGGGTCGCCGAGCGCGCCCGCCTGCGTGATCTGCGACCGCACCTTCGCGGCGGTCACCGGGTGGTCGAATGCCGGCACGGTGATCTGCTCCGTCCCGAGGTAGTCGTTCTGGCTCGTGACGTCGTTCCCGGCGCCGCCGGTCGCGCTCCACGACGTGCCCTGCAGCACCGGCTCGAACAGCACAGGTGTGCGCGCGCCCCAGATCACGTTGTAGTACGTGCTGGCGAGGCTGTTGCCGCACTGTCCGACGCTGCTGCAGAGGATGGGGAACGTCGGCGGCGGCGGCGTGCTCGTCCAGTCGGTGTTGACGATGCCGAAGTTCGTCTCCTGGAAGACCACGCTGCCGGAGCTCTGCAGCGCGTCCGGCGTGCCCGCGTCCTTCGTGTCCCAGCCGAGCGTGAAGGTCGCACCTGCCGTGCTCTTCACCGTGACGTTCTCGTTGGTCGGCGTCTGGTCGTAGACGCTGTCCGTCCACTGGTAGGTCCACGTGGCGTCCGCGGGATGAGGCAGCCAGCCGGACGCCGACGCAGGCGCGACGACGACGACAGCCGCCACGAGGGCGGCGAGAAGAAGCCCCGGCTTCACGGTCTCAGGGTAGACCGGATTTTCCGTTCTCTCAACCGAGCTTTTCGAGCAGCGCCAGCTTGTGCGCGGCGTCCGACGCGACGGCGACGTGGATCGCCGCGGATTCACGGATGTACGCGATCGCGTCCACCGCGGAGAGGCGGTCGAGGACGAACTGGAAGGCACGGGCCTGGCGGTCGTTCTTGTAGGCCCGGGCGATGTCGAACGCGTAGCCGGTCGTGTGCAGCGAGTAGGAGCGCGCCGCGTTGGCGTTCACCCGCATCAGCGTGCGCTGGTAGCGGTTGTCCCGCACCGCGCTCGTCAGGATCAGCGGTGCCCGGACGTGCGAGAGCTCGTGCACGCGCTTGCCGATGTAGAGCAGGACGTCGAGCGCCTGCGGGCGGAGCGCGCGGTACAGGCGGCGCGACCGTCCGAGCTTGCGCGCCTGCTCGCCGAGTGTGCCGCTGATCGCGATGTGCGTGTTCGGCGTCGCCAGAGGGATCATCCGGAGCGTCCGGTGCTTCTCCGCGGTGAGGATCGCGCTCGGCTTCGCGAAGCGATGCGTGCGGTACAGCGGATGGAGGAACTCCTCGCTCGAGTTCTTGCGGGCCTGCTGCCGCGCCTCGAAGCGCAACGCGGCCGGATGCCGACGCCACGTGTGCATCACGCGCTCGGCCGCGTACACGCGGAACGCGTAGTCGTCGTACCGCGAGGAGCGCACGTAGAGCGTCGCGTAGGGGACGTGCACGCCGCGCAGTCGCTGGATGCCGGTGTGGTACGCCTCGACGGCGAGATCCTCGCGGCCGAGCGTCTCCTGTGCGGTCGCGAGATACGCGGCGGCCGCGCGCAGCGCGCGCTCGGGCGCGTAGCGCTGGTCGTACCGCGCGCGCCAGCGGCGCAGCTGGTGCACCGTGCGCGGCCGCCACGCGTGCGCGATGCGGCGCGTGAGCGTGTTGCTGTGGCGCAGGTCGACGTGCAGGCCGAAGCGACGCGCCGCCGACGGATGCAGCTGCGTGAGCCCCACGGCGGTCCCGTACGCGACGTCGGCGCGGCCCGAGCTCTCGGCGAACACGATCGCCTCGAGCAGGTTCGGGCGCACACGAGCGCGCTTCGCGGCGCGGACGACGAGTGGGCGCCAGTGCGCGACGCGCGCGGCCGTGGCGAAGATCCCGCCCAGGCTGGAGAGGAAGTAGCCGCGGTCGAGGCCTGCTGCCGCGGACTTCGTCAGCGACGCCGACGCGGCGTCGAGCACGGCGGTCGGGACCGCGGCCGGCTTGCGCACGACGACCGGGCGCTTGAGGTGGAGCTTCTTCGCGACGTGCGCAGGCGCAGGCTTCGCCGCGGCCGACGCGACCCGCTTCGAGTGCGTCGCGCTCGGGCGCAGCTCGAGGACGCCGTAGGTGACGCAGAGGCCGGCGGCGAACAGCGCGGCGACCTGCAGGAGGCGCCGCGGAACCTGTGCTTTTGCGCGGCAGACGATGCAGCCGTCGTAGTCGTGGGCGAGCTCGGCCACGCGCCCGAAGGTAGAACGGAGCCCGCCGGAAAGGAGTCCCCCGTTCGGGGGATTTTAGTATTTGTAAAGCGTGCTCTTACGCGCCGGGCTTCGTATTGTCGATCTGGGCGCGCTGGAGCTTGCCGGAGTAGTCGACGTAGATCGACTTCCATTCGGTGAAGACGTCGAGCGCCGCCTGGCCCGCCTCGCGGTGTCCGTTGCCGGTGTCCTTCGTGCCCCCGAAGGGCAGGTGCACCTCTGCCCCGGTCGTGCCGGCGTTGATGTACGTGATCCCGGCCTGGAGGTCGCGCATCGCCCGGAACGCCGTGTTGACGTCGCGGGTGAAGATCGACGAGGAGAGGCCGTACTTGACGCCGTTCGCGACGCGGACCGCCTCGTCGGCGTCCCGGACGCGGATCAGCGACACGGTCGGCCCGAAGATCTCCTCCTGCGCGATGCGCATGCCGGCGTCGACGTCGGCGAACACCGTCGGCCGGTAGAAGAAGCCTTTGCCGAGGTCGCCGTCGGCGGCGATCTCGCCGCCCGTCAGGAGCTTCGCGCCCTCGTCCTTGCCGATCTGCGTGTAGGAGTGGATCTTCTCGATCGCCGCCTTGTTGATCACGGGGCCGAGGTCGGTGTCGTCCTCCCACCCGGGCCCGAGCCGCATCCCCTCGGCCCGCTCGACGAGCCGCTTGGCGAGCGCGTCGTAGACGTCCGCGTGCGCGACCACGCGCGAGGCCGCGGTGCAGCGCTGGCCGGAGGTGCCGAATGCCGACCAGACGATCCCCTCGACGGCCAGGTCGAGGTCGGCGTCGTCCATCACGATGATCGCGTTCTTCCCGCCGAGCTCGAGGTGGACGTGCTTGAGGTGGTCGGCCGCCGCCTTCGTGACCGCGACGCCGGTCTCGCGCGAGCCGGTGAAGGTGATGATCGGGACGTCCGGATGGCGCACGAGCGCCGCGCCGGCGGTCTCGCCGTAGCCGTGCACGACCTGCACGACGCCCTCCGGCACCCCGGCCTCGGCCAGCAGCTCGACGAAGCGCTGTCCGAGCAGCGGCGTGTCCTCGGCCGGCTTCAAGACGACGGTGTTGCCGCAGACCAGCGCCGGCGCGAGCTTCCACGAGGGGATCGCGATCGGGAAGTTCCACGGCGTGATCGCGCCGACGACACCGACCGGGACGCGCACGGACATGTTGAACTTGTTCCGGAGCTCGGACGGCGTCGTCTGGCCCCACAGGCGGCGACCCTCGCCGGCCATGTAGTAGCTCATGTCGATGGCCTCCTGGACGTCGCCGCCCGCCTCGGCCTTCACCTTGCCCATCTCGCGCGTCATCAGATCGGTGAGCGCGTCCTTCTCGCGCTCGAGCACCTGCGCGAAGCGGAAGAGGAGCTCGCCGCGCTTCGGCGCCGGGACGAGCCGCCACTCCTCGTACGCGGCCTTGGCGACCTCGACCGCGCGCGCGACCGCGGCCTCGTCGGCCTCCGGGACGCTGCCGAGCACCTCGCCGGTGGCGGGGCTCGTGCTCTCGAACGTCGCCGTCATGGAGACGAGCGTAGTTGCAGCTACTCGCCCGGTGCGTCGGTGTCGGGGAACGTTCCCGTCACCCGGGCCCGGCGGCGGTCGCGGATGGTCCGCTTCTCCTTGAACTCGCCCGGCTCCTGCCCCGCGCGACGGTCGGGCCCGTCGCGGCGGTCGACGATCACCGTCACGTTCGGGTTGTCCTTGTAGTAGTCGACCATCTTGTCGTAGAGCTCGTTGGCGAGCTCCCGCGGGATCACGCAGTAGATCATGGCTTCCCGGATTGTAGGGAGCGGCCCGGAAAGTGCTAGAGCCGCGCGATGTCCGGAACGAGGCGACCCTCGTCCTCGAGGTGCGCGTTCCACGACTTGAAGGCGTCGTCGAGCTCGTCGAGCTCGTGCCCGCGGCGCTCGAGGCGGACGGGCTGCGCCGACTCGGGGCAGACGCGGTACTGGTACCAGGAGAGGTCCCACGCGACGGTGACGGCGATCTCGCCGTTCGTGCCGGAGAGCGGGACGAAGCTCGCCTGCGCGTCGCCGAGGCTCTTCGCGATCCCGCCGACCGTCCGCCGGTACGAGCTGCCGTTGAAGAGCTCGGCCGCCTCCAGCACCGAGACTTCCTGGTCGGAGAGGCGGCGGAGGATCGGCTCCGCGGGGACGAGCGTCTCCGCCTGCGCGGTGCGCCGCAGCCCGAGGACCTCCGGCAGCGTGCGCCGCCGCCGGCGGCGGTCGCCGGCCACGGTCGGGGTCGAGGGAGCGCCCTCCTTCAGCCAGCCGTGCTCGACAGCGATGTCCTGGCAGAGCGGACAGACGTCGACGAGCTCGGCGCCCTCCTCGGGGGCGTAGCGGAACGCCCGCTCCCCCATCAGCAGCGTCCGCTCGCAGATCGCGCAGATGCGCGTCGTGCTGACCTTCGTCACACGCACGCGGGAAGCTTAGCCCCCGCTCACACCTTCGCTTCTTCGCGCTCCTTCTTCGTCTGTTCGATGATCTTCTGCGCCACGTGCGTGGGGACGTCCTCGTAGCGGAGGAACGTCATGTGGTAGTCGCCACGACCTCCGGTCACGGAGGTGAGCGACTGGGAGTACGTGAGCATCTCCGCCATCGGCACCTCGGCGCGGATCGTGGTCATCCCGCCGACCGGCTCCATCCCGTGCAGGCGGGCGCGCCGGGAGTTGAGGTCGCCGTTGACCGCGCCGACGGTGTCGTCCGGCACCGTGACCTCGACCTCCATGATCGGCTCGAGCAGCACCGGCTCGGCCTTCGCGTACGCCTCCTTGAACGCCATCGAGCCGGCGATCTTGAACGCCATCTCCGACGAGTCGACCGCGTGCTCCATCCCGTCGACGAGCGACACGCGGATGCCGTAAACAGGGGCCCCCGCGAGCTCGCCGTGCTCCATCGCCTCGCGCACTCCCTTGTCCACCGCCGGCCGATAGCCGTGCGAGATCACGCCGCCGACGATCTTGTCGACGAACTCGTAGTCCGGCCCGTCGCCGTTCGAGATCGGCTCGATCAGGATCTCGCAGTCGCCGAACTGGCCGCGCCCGCCTGTCTGCTTCTTGTAGCGGTGGCGCGCGCGTGCCTCCTTGCGAATCGTCTCCTTGTACGGGACGCGCGGGGGGTGCAGCTCCACGTCGACGTGGAAGCGGCTGCGCAGCCGGTCGACCGCGACCTCGACCTGCATCTGCGTCAGCCCGGACAGGAGCTGTTCGCCCGTCTGCTGGTCGCGGTGGAGGAACAGCGTCGGGTCCTCCTCGGAGAGCCGGCGGAGGCCGGTGGCCATCTTCTCCTCGTCGCCCTTCGCCTTCGGCGTGATCGCGAAGCTCATCACCGGCTCGGGGAAGTCGATGTGCGGCGGCTCGACCGGCACCTCGTGGTCGACGAGCACGTCGCCGGTGACGACGTCCTTCAGCTTCGCGACCGCGCCGAGATCGCCGACGCAGAGCGCCTCGACCGCCGTCGAGTCCTTGCCCTCGAGCAGGAGGATCTGCCCGAGCCGCTCCTTCGCGTGCGTGCGCGGGTCGACGAGGGTCGTGTCGCCCGTGATCGGGCCGGCCAGCACCCGGAAGCAGCTGATGCGGCCCGCGAACGGGTCGGCGATCGTCTTGAAGACGAACACGGCCTGCTTCGCGTCGCCGAACTCGATCGTCGTCCCCTTCTTCGCGGGCGACGGGACGCCCTCGACGAGCAGGTCGAGCACCGCGTGCGTGCCGAGGTTCTTCGACGCGACCGCGCAGCCGACCGGATAAAGCTCGTCGCGCGTGACCGCGTCCTTCAGCGCCGCAGCGACGTCCTCCGCCGGCAGCTCCTCGCCCTCGAGGTAGCGCGCCATCAGCTCCTCGTTCGTCTCGACGACCGCGTCGAGCAGCTTCTCGCGGTACTCCTGCACCTGCTCGGCCATCGAGTCGGGGATCGGCTGCGGCCCCCCCTCCTTCGCGCCCGACGGGTCCATGTACGCGCACATGTGCAGCAGGTCGACGACGCCGGTCAGCTCGTGCTCGCTGCCGATCGGCAGCTGGATCGCCACGCAGCGGTCCGAGAGCTGCGACCGCGCGGCCTCTAGCACCCGGAAGAAGTCGGCACGCTCACGGTCGAGCATGTTCACGACGATCACGCGAGACAGCTCGTACTCGTCGGCGCGCCTCCACACGCGGGACGTCGTCACCTCGACGCCCATCACGGCGCTCATCACGACGAGCGCGCCCTCGACGACGCGTAGCGCGGCGAACGTATCCGCCTGGAACCCGGGATCGCCGGGGCAGTCGACGAGGTTGATCTTGCGGTCCTGCCAATCCAGATGGAGCAGGGCGCCGGAAAGCGACATCTGCCGCTTGTGCTCGTCGTCGTCCCAGTCGGAGGCGGTCGTGCCTGCGTCGATCGTCCCGAGCCGGTTCGTCTTCCCCGCCTGGAAGAGCATTGCCTCGACGAGCGAGGTCTTCCCGACCCCGCGATGGCCGACGACGGCGATGTTGCGGATCTTCCCGGGCTCGCTTACAGGCATCTGTCCTCCTGGGCGGGGTGTCTGTCGCTCAGGAGAGACTGTAACGAGATCTCTACGTTTCGAGCGCGGCGCGGGCGGTGGCGCCGGAGAGGCGGGCCTTCAGGCGGAGGATCGCTTTCGTGTGGAGCTGCGAGACGCGCGACTCGGTCACGCCGAGCACCTCGCCGATCTCGCGGAGGGTCAGCTCCTCGTAGTAGTAGAGCGTCACGACGAGCTTTTCCCGCTCCGGCAGGCGCGCGATCGCGTCGGCGATCGCCTCCTTCATCTCCGTCTGGGAGAGCCGGGACTGCGGGTCGGGCGCGTCGGCGTCCTCGATCGTGTCGATGAGCGCGATCTGGTCGCCGTCGCTGCCGCCCGGGCTCCACAGCTCGTCGAGGGCGGCGATCGAGGAGCGGGCGATGTCGGTGAGGCTGTCCTCGAGCTCCTCGACCGTGATCCCGACCTTCGCCGCGATCTGCTCGTCGGTCGGCGCCGTCCCGAGCTTGCTCTCCAGCTCGGCGATCGCGCGCTCGATCTCGCGGGCGCGCGAGCGCACGGAGCGCGGCACCCAGTCCATCGCGCGCAGCTCGTCGATGATCGCGCCCTTGATCCGCGCGATCGCGTAGGTCTCGAACTTCACGTCGCGGTCGGGGTCGTAGCGCTCGATCGCCCCCATCAGGCCGAGCAGGCCGTAGGAGACGAGGTCACCCTCGTCCACGTGGGCGGGCAGGCCGCTGCCGAGCCGGCCGGCGACGTACTTGACGAGCGGCGCGTACGTGAGGATCAGGCGGTCACGAGCGGCCTGGTCCTTCGTTTTCGCGTACTCGCGCCAGAGGGCCTGCGTTTCGTCCTGCGCCACCGTCAGAGAATACGACCTAGGGTCGCTGTC
>Ga0070683_100006116_pt1 | contig 10089 bp, 10 predicted proteins | sample KBSC713LmetaG_FD_64662 | JGI IMG/M metagenome (GOLD analysis project Ga0070683, IMG submission 64662) | Corn rhizosphere microbial communities from Kellogg Biological Station, Michigan, USA - KBS C7.1-3L metaG | ecosystem: Host-associated > Plants > Roots > Rhizosphere ... | reverse complement strand
ACCCCTACCTTGTCGGGACGGCGGGATTCGAACCCACGACCCCTTGATGCGATGAAAGGAGCGGGGCCTCGCTCCTCGTGACAGTCACCCCGGTCGGGGGTTACCTGTGGATTGTCACGGTCCACGACGATGAAGGAGGCCCCTTGTGGATGAGTATGCCGGTCGGCAGTACGTGGGTGTAGACCTGCACCGGCGGCGCAGTGTGATCGTGCGGATGACGCCGGAAGGTGTTCGGCTCGGGTCTGCGGTACGGATCGATAATGATCCGTTCGCGTTGGCGCAGTTGGTCGCTTCGTGGGGTGAGAGCCCGGAGGTCGTTCTTGAGGCGACGTATGGGTGTACTGGGCGGCGGATGTGTTAGCGGAGGCTGGTGCGGTGGTGCATCTGGCGCATCCGTTGGGCATCAAAGGATTCGCGTACCGGCGAGTGAAGAATGATGAGCGTGACGCAGCGGATCTGGCGGACCTGTTGCGGATGGGCAGGTTACCGGAAGCGTGGATCGCGCCGCCGGCGGTACGGGGCCTACGGGAGGCGGTGCGGCACCGGTGCAAGCTGGTCGCGCTGCGCTCAGGCTTGAAGGCCCAGGTCCATGCGGTGCTGGCCAAGCAAGGGGTGCGGGTGGCCGCGTCGGACGTGTTCGGCGCCGCAGGGCAGCGGCTACTGGACGCGCCGTACGCCGCACGGGTGGACTCGCTACGACGGCTGATCGACGCGTTCACCTTCGAGATCGACGTGCTCGCCCAACGGACCGCCGCGGACCTACACGAGCACCTCGGCTACCAGGCGGTGCAGGCCATCCCTGGTGTTGGCCCAGTACTGGCCGCGGTGTTCGTCGCGGAGATCGGTGACGTGACCCGGTTCGCTCGGCCGCAGCAGTTGTGTTCCTGGGCGGGGATGACCCCGCGGCACCGGGAGTCCGATACCAAGGTGCACCGAGGGCGGATCACCAAGCAGGGCAGCCCTCTCGTGCGGTGGGCCGCGGTCGAGGCCGTACAACGCCTACACGACGGACGACTGGGGACCACCCGGGCCCGGCTGACCGAACGCCGCGGGGCGAACATCGCCAAAGTCGCCGCCGCCCGAGAACTCCTCACCCTGGTCTACTACGGGCTACGCGACGAGCAGATCCGGTGCCTAGCCCGACCAACCTGAGGAAACCCGGCGCAGTCAGGACGCGGGTCGCCTGGGGGTTGACCCCCACCCTCGGTGGGGTGGCGCCTACGACCTGATTGACCCCGCCTGACTGCGGCCGTACCACTCCATGCCGCCCACCGCCGGCGGCGAAGGGATGACCAGCAACCGGGAAACCGGTTCCGCCACAACCGTCCACATCGGACACTGGAGAACACGGCCCACCACAACACCCTTCCCAGCGTGCCCATCATGCGCCGCCCGGAGCCGGCGTCAAGGCCACACCCGCTACCCGGGTCGACCTACGGTCGAGCCTTCGACCCCGACCCCCTCGCCGGCGTTCGTCTACACCGAGCCGGGAACCCCGCACAAACCAGCCACAAACCCCCGACCGAAGGGGGTTGACCGACCCCGCTCCTTTCAGGGATGACCCCCAGCTGCGTCAAGAGACCTGGCGGACCTGGGCGATCGTGCGTCTGCGCTGGTCACGCTGTTGGCGGCCGTTGGTCTGGGTCGGGCGCTGGAGGTATCGGCAAACAAGGTCGTCTCCCAGATTTCTCCCCGGAGTAGCGAGCTGCGCGGCGGTTAGCAGTGCGGCCGGTGAACTAATCCGCTGTCTACTGCCGAGACTCGATGCCACTCGCGCCCTGACCGTACGGGGCCTGGCGAATCGCGCGGCGGGCTCGCTGTACCGCACCAATCGCTTGACCGGCCAACAAGATCAACAGCACTCCCCCAAGCCACCAGAAGATTCCGGCCAGCGCCCACCCACTGCCCGGTCGGGTTTGTCGTGGCGCCCAGCAGGTTGCACCCGCCGCGTGGCGACCTCCATCACGAACAGCACGTAGATGCGGGTCAGGCCGATCGTGTCCACCTGCAGAAAGTCGCAAGCCAGGATGCCTTTGGCCTGTGTGGTGAGGAACTCAGTCCACGTCGGTCCGGCCCGCCGCGGCGCCGGACCCGCACCGGCCTTCGTCAGGATGGTCCAGATCGTGTTCGGCGCGAGCCGGTAGCCCAGGCCGACCAACTCGCCCTGGATACGTCTGCACCCCCAAGTCGGGTTATCGCGAGCCAGCCGCAGCACCAACTCGCGCAGCTCGGCCGTGACCGGTGGCCGGCCCGGCGGTCGCCCCGGATACGTCCATCGCCGCGTGACCAGGCTACGGTGCCACCGCAACAGCGTGGCCGGGACAACGAAGAACACCGCCCACCGCACCCGCGGCAACAACCGCGACAGACCCGCCAGCACCGCCCGGTCGGCCGGTTCCAGATCCAACCGACGCACCTGGCGGCGCAGCACCACGACCTGATGCCGCAGCACGAGCACCTCCATCGCGTTGGCGCGCTCGCCCCGCGCCATCAGGATGACCAACTGCGACACTTGGCGCAGGATCAGATAGCCGAACGACAGGATCATGACCAACAGCATTCCGCCAGTCGCCGATCTCATGGCGGACAAAGTCGCACGTCAGCACCCCTGACCGGGTTTCCGAACGGTACAGGCGTCGCCGAGCACCAGCACGAGCGCCTCGGCGCCGCACAGGATCAACACCAGCCACGGCGGCGTGTCGGCGAACGGGACCGCTGGTAGCAGCATGGACAGAGCGGTGAGAAGGCCGACCCCGACCACGGTTCGCCGCGAGTAAGGGGCCGCGACCTGAAACAACACCACAATCATCGCCAGGCACCCGCCGACCGACCAGGGCCAGACTACCGCATGCGGGTACAACACGAGTACCGCGGCGAGTTGGCCAAATACCATGATCCGCTAGGCCACCAGTGGGTGGCGCACGGCGAGCAGCAGTGGGAGGGATTGAGCGACCCCGAGCAGGGTGCCCAAGATGGACGACACCATCGGCCCCGCGATCAGCTCGGCGATCGCGCTGGCCGTCAGGCCCGAGGCCAACGCCGCCCAGATGATGCTGACCACCAGCCGCAGCCGGGTCGGGTGGGCCGGCCATGGCCATCCGGACACTTGGGTGACCGGCGTGCGCGCCGCGGCGTCGAGCACCGCGTTGAACGCCTGGACTGCCAGGCGCATGCCGGGGACCTCGCCATTGCTCACGGAACGACGGTACCGGCGTGGCTTGCCGGCTTGGGATGCGCGTCTGCATCCGCGGCGCAGGCGGCAAACATCCGCGTCGTCTGACGGTGACCGGTGGCGAGGCCAGGGCGGGGAATTCTGCCACCGCGACGCTGTCCTGCGGGAGCAGTATCCGCACCGGCTCGTAAAGCCGAGGTCCCTACAGCCGTACCAGTCTGCACCGAGCCGACAGCCAGAGCGGGACCACATGGCATCTCCGGCACCCTGTCGCCAGTCTCCTGGACATGGAAGGCTTGCCGCGTGGGTCAGCAGACAGTGCCTCGGTGTCCGTGCTGCGGCTACCGAACGGGGTGTAGCACTCGTGCGGTGTGTTACTGGACTGATCGGAGCCAAGGAGGCGGACCCTCCGACGCGGCCACCGACGGCATCAATGTCGAGCTCAACCTCGCCGATGCCCGTCTCAACTTCCGCATCTACGGCGCCAGCCAGCGCCGTTATCAAGACATGGTGCGGCCGCCCCGCCGCGACGAATGGCCGTAGTTCCATCGCCGCGCGGTCTGAGTACTCCAGGTACGGCGTGGCCGGCAGTTCAAGACGCTGCCATGGCGGCAGGTGCCGGTCTGGACGCTCCCGCGTGGACGGTGCTGGCCCGCCGTCACTTGGGCTGACGGCAGACCAGCACCGAGAGTGTGGTTAGTACGTGTTGCCCGCGGTCGTCAGCCGCGTCTCGCCCGGCGGTAGGGCAGGGCAGCCCGCGCTGCCGGCCCAGGTCGCGCCGGCCGGGTCGAGTACCCAGGTGGGCAGGTTGGCTGAGCTGCCGATCAGCCAGGTACCGAGATCGTTGTTGGTGAACCTGTTGTGGTAGGACGAGCAGTCGCCAGCGCCAACCTCCTCGCGGTAGTGCGCGCCTTAACTGGTGGAGCGGACGAAGTCGTTGGCCCCGAACATGTTCGAGTCGAACGTGGTGAAGTCGCTCGCATCCCGTACCTTCACCGGATCGCTGCTGACGCCGGTGATCGAGTTGCGGGAGAACGTGTTGTACGAACTCTTGTGCGTCATGTCGAGCGCATGAATGTAGCTGTTCTCCGAGTTGCGCAGGTTCACGAATGAGTTGTTGGCGATGCGGTTGTTCGACGACTCGGTCAGAACGATGCCGCCGTACCCGCAGCGGAGCCAGTCCGTGTCGGTGCAGCTGCCGTCCGTGTAGGTGTTGCCGATGTCGGTGATCAGCATCCCGAAGATGGTGTTGCCGTTCAGGCCCCGAGCCGACGGCAGCCCCAGACCCGAGGAAGCGTGGTAGGCACCGCCACAAGGGCCGGCCGATCCGTCCAACGAGATCGCCGAACTGGCGTACATCTCGACCGTCAGGTAGCAGAAGCCGAGGCCCGAGGTACCACCGGCGTTCAGCGGCTGGCCCGTGTTGCCCGCGCAGGCCATGAACCACGGACTGCCGATGTACCGGTTCGACCCGCTGGCCCGCGCGTTCACGAACACCGAACGGGCGGTGATTCCGGACAGCCCCTCGCCGTACTGGTAGTCGTCCGGCATGAACGAAATCGTGTGACCCGGCCGGTACGTCGTCCAGGTGATACCCGCGGCAACGTAGGTACCCGCGTGGATGCGCACCTCGACATCCTCGTCGAGCGGGCCCGCCACCAGCTGCTGTACCCGGGCCAGGGTCTTCACCGCGGTCGTCGTAGTCGCGCCGTTGTTGGTATCGGACCCGTTGGCGTTCACGTAGATGGTCTGGACACTGGCCGCAGAGGCCGGCGAGGCCACAAACGTAACGGCGGCGACGGCCACGGCGCCGATGCTCAAGATCCTTTTCATGCCTCTCGCCGCAGAGATGGATGTGGATGGCGCACCCAGCACCCTATCCTGCGAGACGCGGCCATCCGGCCGGCCCTGTTCATACGAGTGGCGTTCTATCGCCAGGCGTAGTACGCTCGGCGTTCTAACGTAGGACGGGGTAACGTATGGTCGACGAACTGGGCCGCTGGGCCGAGCCGGGACTGCTGGTGCTGGCCAGCCTGGCCGACGGTGACAAGCACGGGTATGCCATCACCAACGACATCGCCAAACAGGTCGGCGTGACGCTCGGCCCGGGGACGCTGTACGCGGCGCTGAACCGGTTGGAGGAGCGAGGCCTGATCGAGGGCTTGCCCACCGAGGGGCGCCGCCGCCCGTACCGGCTGACCGCGGCCGGCGCGGCCGAGCTGACGGCGCAGGCGGCCCGGATGCAGCAGCTCGCCACGCTGAGCCTGGGCCGGCTACGGATGGTACCCGCATGATCCGCGATCCCTGGCTGGTCCGCTCCCTCCTGGCCTGCTACCCGACCGGCTGGCGCCGCCAGTACGGCGACGAATACGCCCAGCTGCTGTGCGACATGCGCGTTCATCGGCGTCCCCGGCTGATCGTCAACTCGATGCGGGGCGCGGTACAGGCTCAGCTGATCCAAGGAGGCCGGCTCATCTCCACCCGTCCCCCGATAACGACCGCGGTATGGGCCACCGGCCTGTTCACCGTGGCCGGTATCGGTTTCCAGAAGCTCGCCGAGGACCTCACCGGCGTGGCCGGAACCGTCTACACACTGGTGATCGCAGCGGCGGCGATCGCGTTGCTCGCACTGGTCGCCGTGGCAGCCCCGACCGCGGTGGCGCTGCTGCGCGGCAGGGACACCGGCGCCTGGAAATTCGTCGCCGTCCCGCTCGTCGGTGCCGCCGCCTGGTACGGCGTCCTACGCTTGGTGATGGCGATCTCACACGGCCACGGCACGCACCCGGCGGCCAGCACCACCGGGGTCGCGCTCGTCGCGGTGTGCGGCATCGCTGTCGTCGCGGCCACCGCCTGGACCGCCGCCACCGTGCTGCGGCGGACACCGGCCGATCAGCCGACCCGACTGCGGCCGGTGGCCCTGGTCGTGGTGGCCGCGGGCATGGCCGTGACCACCGTCCTCGCGCTGATCTGGGGCCTGCGGGTGCAAACCAGCGACCCCACCGTGTTCCACGGCGACCACGGGATCCTGGCCACCCCATTCGTACCCAGTTGGCTCGCTGCGGTGGTCCTGATGGCCGCCGCCACCGTCCTTGCCACGATGGCCGGCCGGCGCCAGCTGGCCGCCGCCCACTAGCGGAGCCGCGTACCAGGCCGTAAACCCGCCCGCCGGCGGTCCCTCGACTCATACCTCCTGACCTTTCGGCGATCCGCCGAGAAAGGGCGATCCCGCATGTCCGCACCCGCCACTCCAACGGCGACGATCCGCGTCAACGACCTGTCCAAACGGTACGGCCGGCAGCAAGCCGTCGACCGGCTCACCTTCGCCGTCAACGCGGGACAGGTCTGCGCGCTGCTCGGACCGAACGGGGCCGGCAAGACCTCGACCATGCGGATGCTGGTCGGATTGTCCACACCCGACACCGGCACCGCCCTCATCGCCGGCGACCCGGTCAGCCTCGGCGCCCCGGTGCTGCGGCGCGTGGGTGTACTCATCGACGGGCCAGCGTTCGTACCACACCTCAGCGGAACCAAGAACCTGAAGCTTCTGTGGGCGGCAGCCCGGCAGACCTGGCCACCACCCGGCCTGAACGACGCACTCGACCTGGCCGGACTGGGCACCGCGATCGACCGCAAGGTCAAGAGCTACTCGATGGGCATGAAACAACGCCTCATGCTCGCCCAGGCTCTCATGCGTGTACCCGAGGTCCTGATCCTGGACGAGCCCGCCAACGGTCTCGATCCGGCCGAAGTCCGCGCCCTACGGGAGCACCTGGCAGCCCTGTCCAAGGCCGGCACCACGGTCCTGGTCTCCAGCCACCAGCTGGCCGAGGTACAGCAACTCGCCACCCACATCGTCGTCATGAACCGGGGACGACTCATCAGCGCCGGACCGCTCGCCGACGTCCTCGGCGGCAGTACCGGCACCTACCGCATCCAACCCGACGATCTCGACCGGGCCCTGGCAATCCTGCGCGACGCGCCAGGCGTGACCGCGGCCGCGGCACACAACGGGGAAGTCATCGTCACGGCACCGACCGTGCCCGCCAGCGACCTCGTCAACGTGCTCGTCACCGCCCACGTCGGCGTCATCGCCGCCAACCCGGCCCACCAGTCCCTCGAAGACGCCTACCTCGCCATGACCGGAGGACACGACCTTGCTGCGCGTTGAACTGGCCACCCAGCTGATGCGGATACGCACCCTGATCGCCCTGGCCTTCCTCGCCGCCGTCCCGGCCATGGCCGGCCTGTCCTTCGCCTCCTCCGCCGGACACCAAAACGGCACCCAGGGCGGCCTGTTCGGCGCATCCCCCTACTCGGCGCTCAACCACACCATGGCCAGCCTGGAATTCATGATGCCGCTGCTGCTGCCGGTCATCGTCGCGATGCTGGCCGCTGCCATCGCCTCCGCCGACCGCGACTGGGGCGTCCTGCGCTACCTCTACGTCGCCCCCATCACCCGGACCCGCCTGCTGACCGCGAAGTTCGCCGCCGTCGCCATCGCCACCACCCTCGCCCTCGCCGTCGTACTGGTCGCCGGATTCCTCACCGGCCTGGCCATCTTCGGCTGGCACCCGTTCCACCTCATCGGCCATCCCAACCTGACCACCGGTGACGCCATCAACCGCGTACTGGCCGCCAGCGGCTACACCCTGCTGTGCATGCTCAGCATCGCCGCCATCACCTTCACCCTCGGGCTGCTGCTGCCCCGCGGCGCCGAAGCCCTCGGCGCGGCCATCGCGTTCGTCGTCGCCGCCAGCATCCTCAACGGACAGTCCGCCCTGCACGCGGTCGCCGTGGTCCTACCCGTCCACTACTGGCAGAACTGGGCCGGGCTGTTCGAACCGCAAGGGGCCAAGGGCCTCGGAACCGGAAGCGTTGTACAGATCGCCACCGTGATCCTGTGCACCGCCGTCAGCCTGGTCGTGCTGCGCCGCCGCGACCCCGCGGCATGACCAGCGCCGGCCGGGCGGCCACCGCCGCGTCGTCAAAGAAAATTGCCACAATTGAGCGGTAAATTGAAAACCATTCACATAGATCGCTGGCGACGGTAAACCTCCCTGCGAGGCGTTCCGCCGCTCGGCCGGCGGCCCGCCGCCCGGTCGCCGAAGGAGCCTTCCGTGTCCGTATTCGCCCGCCGGCTGGCGCCGGCAGTCGCCGTGCTCACCGCCGCCGTACTCGCCGGGCCGGTGGCTGGCTGGTCCGAACCGGGTACCGCCGGCGGCACCACGCTGACCGCGGCGATCGACGCGGCGACCGGCCGGTTCGGGGTACCCGCCCCGGTGCTGACCGCCGTGTGCTACCTGGAGGGCCGGCTAGGCGACCATGGCGGCGCGCCCAGCGTGGACGGCGGGTACGGCTGCATGCACCTGGTCCGCAAAGCGCACGCGGACACCCTGGACCGGGCGGCCCGGCTGCTCGGTGTCCCGGCCGACCGCGTACGCACCGAGATGGCCAGCAACATGGCCGGCGGGGCGGCGGTACTCGCCGACGACGCGGCCAGCCTCGGTCTGCACCCGCGGGCGCTGGCCGACTGGTACGCGCCGCTCGCGCTGTACAGCACCGCGCGTACCAGGGCCGTGGCCACCGGCTACGCGGACGCCGTGTACCGGCTGCCGCGCACCGGATTCACCGGGCGCGCGCAGACCGGGGAGGCGGTCCGGGTCTCCCCGCTGGCGGTCAGCCCGGACACCGCCGGCGCCGCCCGGCTGCCGGCCGCCCTGGCCGCGCTGCCCGCCGGCTGCACCGCCGACACCAATGTGGACTATCCCGCGGCGGTGGACTGCGTGGTGCCAGCCAGCTACGCCGGGCTCACCTTCGACACCGCGAACCGGCCGAGCGACCTGCCGGTCGACTTCGTCACCGTGCACGACATCGAGGGCACCGCGGCCGACGCGATCAGCATCTTCTGGGACAGCACCAGCCAGGTCAGCGTGCACTACGTGGTGGATACCGACGGCACCGTGTACCAGACGCTGCGCGAGAAGGACGTCGCCTACCAGGCCGGCAACTACTGGTACAACCAGCGGGCGGTGGGCATCGAGCACACCGGGTTCGACGCGACCGGCTACCAGTGGTACAACGCGACCGAGTACCTCGCCTCCGCCCAGCTCGCCGCGTACCTGCTGACCAAGTACGGCATCCCGCTCGACCACGACCACGTGATGAGCCACGGCACCACGCCAGCGCCAACCCTGGGCACCTCGCCGAACCACGTCGACCCCGGCCCGTACTGGCTGTGGGACTACTACCTGGGTCTGATCAACCAGCAGGGGGTACCGCTGCCCACCGGCAACGGGCCGGCCGGCGTCATCGCGCTGCGTCCGGCCAGCGACCTGCAGCCGCTGGGCAGTGGGGGCACCGAAACACCGGCCAATTTCAACTTCTTCTACCTCTACACCGGACCGTCCACAGCAGACCCCCGCATACCGCGCAAGGGCGCGGCGAGCGACATCACCGACGAGACCGACAACGTCGAGCCGGCGCTCAGCTACGCAACGCAGCAGCACGTCACCGACCCGGTCGGCAGCGGCGACGAGCTATACCAGATCTGGTACGGGGAAAGCACATTGAGCACCGGCTACTCGGCCACCGGTACCCTCGCCTGGCTCGCGGTGCCGCCCGGCGCGGCGGTTGCCGGCCAGGGCACGGTGGTCAGCCTGAGCCCGGCCAGGGCAAGACGGTCAGCGTGTACGGCCGCCCGACCGCGTCCCGGTCGTACGTCATCGGCAGCACCCCGGTCGGCTCCCAGTACGTCTCGCCGTTCACCGTGGTGGACTCCGGCGTGCTCTGGTACTGCCTCAACTTCAACCACCGCCAGGCGTGGGTACCGGCCAGCGAGGTCAGCTCGGTGCAGACCGGCTGATCATCTCGAATCGCAGGTTGAACACGACGATAACCTCACGGAACCGGATATGTAG
>Ga0070683_100006114_pt1 | contig 10091 bp, 9 predicted proteins | sample KBSC713LmetaG_FD_64662 | JGI IMG/M metagenome (GOLD analysis project Ga0070683, IMG submission 64662) | Corn rhizosphere microbial communities from Kellogg Biological Station, Michigan, USA - KBS C7.1-3L metaG | ecosystem: Host-associated > Plants > Roots > Rhizosphere ... | reverse complement strand
GCCGGTCTGGGTCTTCCATTGGCGATGTCGGGCGGGAAGGGGACGATGAAAGCCCCCTGGCTGGAACATTCGCTCATTGAAATCATGGAAGATCTCGGGCAGGGTTTTCGCGATGGCCTCGCGAATCAGGCTGTAGTCGCTCACCCAGCGGTCCCAGTCCACGCGGGGGTTGGGAGGAAGCAAGGCCTTCGCGATGCCGGCGACGATCGCGGGCTCCGACCGCAGCGTAGGAGCGGCAGGCTCTACGAAGCCGCGTGACCCATGCATGCACCCGGTGCTGTCTTCGGTCGCCACGGCCTGCTCGACACCCCCTTGCCGGTCGATCTCCAGCCGGCCGAGGCAGGGCAACAGATAACTGACTTCGCCATGGATGAGGTGACTGCGGTTGAGCTTCGTCGCGATGTTGACGGTCAGTCGCAAACGCCGCCAGGCGGGCTCTATGCGGCGCGTGTCCGGTACGGCACGAACGAAATTGCCCCCCAGACTCACAAAAGCCCTGACGGTCCCGGACAGTACACCTTCGCACGTGCCCACCGTGGTGAGGCCTTTCTCCCGCGGTGGCTCGAAACCGTACAGCTCCTTCAGCTTATCGAGCGGCGCCAGTTCCGGTTTCTCGGTGATGCCCACCGTCCGTTGCCCCTGGACGTTGGAATGTCCCCGCACCGGGCAGATGCCGGCTCCGGGCTTGCCTATGTTGCCTCGCAGAAGCAGCAGGTTGGTCAGCATCTGGACCGTCTCGACCCCATTGCGGTGTTGGGTGAGCCCCATTCCATAGACCGCGATGACCGCGTTGGCTCGCATGTAGGTATCGGCGGCGGCTTGCAGGTCGGCGCGGCGCAATCCCGAGCAGTGCTCTATGTCCGACCAGGGGCATTCCCGCACTTGCGCGGCGAACTCTTCGAAGCCATGTGTGTGCTCGAGGATGAACTGCGTATCGAGCACTCTCACGGCCCCCGAGCGCTGCGCCTCGTCATCGCGCTCCAACAGCAGCTTGCATATGCCCATGAGCGCCGCCACATCTCCGCCGATGCGCACTTGATGATATTGAGTGCTGATCTGCGTCTTGGATCCCGTCAGCATCTGGGCAGGCGATTGGGGGTTGGCAAAACTGACGAGGCCCGTCTCGCGAATGGGGTTGAAGGTCACGATGGGAATGTCCCGTTTCCGGGCGTCCTGCAGTTGGTGCAACATGCGTGGGCTGTTGCTGCCGACATTCTGCCCAAAGAAGAAAATACAATCCGTCGTGTCGAAATCGTCGAGCGTGACCGTGCCGACGCCTACTCCGATGGTTTTTGGCAGCGCGACGGAAGTGCTCTCGTGGCACATGTTCGAGCTGTCGGGCAGATTGTTGGTCCCATACATGCGCGCCAGGAGCTGATACAAGTAGGAGGTCTCGAGCGATGCGCGCCCCGAGGTGTAAAATACGACCTCCTTGGGTGCAAGTGCGCGCAATTCCCGCGCGATACCCTCGTAGGCTTCTTCCCAGGTGGTCTCGAGATAGCGATCCGAAGCGGCGTCATAGCGCAGTGGCGCGGTCAGCCGCCCGTGCTCTTCGAGGTCGTGATCGCTCCACTGCTCGAGCTGCGTCAGGGTGTGCTGTTCGAAGAACTCCGGGGTAGTTCGCTTCGGCGTGATCTCCCAGGCGGTGGCCTTGGCGCCGTTCTCGCAGAACTCGGCAGGGTGGGGGTGAGCGGGTTTCGCCCATGCGCAACTGACGCAGGTGAAGCCGTCCGGCTTGTTCTGATGACTCAGAACCCGGGTGCCGGCCAGGGCCACGTGCTCACGGACCAGCACAGATGTGACCGATTTGAGCGAGCCCCAGCCGCCGGAGGGCTCGCCGAGTGCGTTGATCTCATCCTCGCTCATCACCTGGGCGGCAGCAACATGCATGCCCCCTGAAGCCATCGTTCAGGCTAACGGGAACGCCGCAGCACGCCTTTGCCGGGAGCCTTTCTTGCGAGCGCCTGCAACGCGTACTTCAAACTCGTCGCAGCAAACGTGACTGCCATTCGTCGTCGCGATCTACTGACTGGAGCCGCGCTGCTCGTGGCGGGCGGCGAGGGGGCGAAGGGCGAGGTGATCTCGGGTCACCTGCCTTGGCACCCCGCCGAAACCACGGCCCCGCAGCCCGTGAAGCCGGGGCCGTGGTTGTTTTTTTCACCGGCGGAAGTGGCCGCCATGGGCGCGATCGCGGATCGGATCATCCCGCCCGATCCCCAGACACCCGGCGGCCGGGATGCCGGCTGCGTGGTGTTCGTGGACCGTCAGCTCTCCGGGGCCTATGGCCGGCGCGAAGGGTTGTATGTCTCCGGGCCCTTCGAGAACGGAACGAAGGAACAAGGCCCGCAGTCGCCGCAAAATCCCAGGGATCTCTACCGTTCCGGGCTGAGCGCGCTCGATCGCTACTGCCTCGCAGGCTCGAGGCCCGTCGCGGCGCGTAAGGCATTCGCGGAGCTGACCGCGGAAGAACAGGACGACGTATTACACGCCCTGGAGAGCGGTACGGCCCAGCTCGAGGGGCTCGACGGCAAGACCTTCTTCGAGCAGCTCCTGAAAGACATTCAGCAGGGCTTTTTTGCCGACCCGATCTATGGCGGTAACCACGAGATGTGCGCGTGGAAAATGATCGGCTTTCCCGGCGCCCGGTACGACTACACCGAGTGGGTCGGGAAACATAACCAACGGTATCCCTATCCTCCCGTGAGTATCGCGGGGCGTCCCGCCTGGAATATACGCCCGGACTGAGCCGACCGAGGCCTCAAACACGCATGATGCGCAAGCTGCCCCCAAAGGATGTCGTCATTGTAGGCCTGGGTTGGACCGGTTCCATCGTAGCGTATGAGCTCGCCGAGGCCGGTCTCGATGTGACGGCGATCGAGCGCGGCCCGTGGCGCGACACCGCCACGGACTATGCGCCCAACTTTGCACAGGATGAGTTGCGTTACCGCATCCGGCACGAGCTGTTTCTCCGTCCCGATCAGACCACGTTCACCTTTCGTAACAAGATGTCCGGGACGGCGCTGCCCATCAGGACCTGGGGCGCGTTCATGCCGCCCAATGGGGTGGGAGGCGGCGGAGTGCATTGGAACGGTGAGACGTGGCGTTTTCTGCCCTCTGACTTCGTACTGAAGACTCATCTGACCCAGAGGTATGGCGCGCACTTTCTGCCGGACGACATGACCATACAGGATTGGGGCGTGACCTTCGAGGAGCTCGAGCCGCACTACGACCGGTTTGAATATCTCTGCGGCACTTCGGGCACCGCCGGTAACCTCCAAGGCAAGATCCAACCCGGCGGCAACCCTTTCGAAGGACCGCGCTCCCGTGCGTATCCCAACCCCGCCCAGCAGCAGCCCTTCAGCCATACATTGTTTGCCAAGGCGGCGGCCGACCTGGGCTACCATCCATTCCCGCAGCCCTCCGGCAACATGTCACGCGCCTATCGCAATCCTCTGGGCGTGAGACTGGGTCCGTGCACGTATTGCGGATTCTGCGAGTGGTTCGGCTGCGCCAACTACTCGAAAGCCAGCCCGCAGACGACGATTCTGCCGGTCCTGGTGCGCAAGCCGAACTTTCAGGCCCGCGATAACTGCGAGGTCACCCGCATCAACACGGACTCGACGGGCAAGCGGGCCACGGGGGTCACGTTCGTGGACACCGCGGGGATCGAATGGGAGCAGCCGGCCGACCTCGTCATTCTCGCGGCCTACACGATCTTCAATGTCCAACTGTTGCTGTTGTCGGGCATCGGCGCTCCCTATGACCCTGTCGCCAATCGCGGGGTCATCGGCCGGAACTTCACGCACCAGACCATCTCCGATGTCACGAGCTTCTTCGATCGCACCCGGTTCGCTTTCAACCCCTTCATCGCTTCCGGCTCGATCGGCATGTGCATCGATGAGTTCAACGGCGACAACTTCGATCATGGGCCGCACGGTTTTGTCGGAGGCGGCTACATGGGGCAGGTGCAAACCAACGGCCGGCCCATCGAGACGACCCCGGTGCCTCCAGGCACTCCGCGCTGGGGCGCGCAATGGAAGCAGGCGGTGCGTGACAATTACCAGAGCGCTTTGAAGCCAGGAACGGGTGTTCACGGCAGCATGTACAGCTATCGCGACGTCTATCTCGACCTCGATCCGACCTACCGCGATCGCTTCAATCGTCCCCTGGTGCGTATCACCATGGACTTCCACGAGAATGAGCTCAAACAGAACGTGTTTCTGACGGACAAGTTTGCCGACATCTTTCGCGCCATGGGCGCGCAGCAGGTGGTGAAGGAATATCGCAAAGGTCCTTACGACATCACGAAATACCAGACCACGCACCTGTGCGGCGGCGCGATCATGGGCAACGATCCGGGCACGAGCGCCTTGAACCGGTACCTGCAGAGTTGGGATGTTCCCAACCTGTTCGTCATGGGGGCGAGCGCCTTTCCGCAGAACGCGGGATATAACCCGACCGGTACGGTGGCCGCCCTTGCCTATTGGTCTCTCGATGCGATCCGCAATCGCTATCTGAAGAGTCCCGGCCCGCTACAACATGCGTGACATGGGCAGCAGCGCCGTGCGGGCTGCGGCGGTGCTCGCCGCCCTGGTTGCTGTGTCCTCCTGCAAGCTGAGTGTCGCAGAGCAGCCTCCGACCGCTCAGGACTTCGATGAGATCGAGCGCGGCCGCTATCTGACCGCCGTCGCCGACTGCACCGCCTGCCACACGGATCCGGCGGACACCCGGCCTTTCGCGGGCGGGCGGCCTGTCCAGACACCGTTCGGCACGGTCCTCGCCGCCAACATCACTCCGGACGAGCAGACCGGCATCGGAAGTTGGACCCCCGAACAATTCGATGCGGCGGTAAGAGGAGGCCGGCGGCCTGACGGCAAGCGCCTGTATCCCGCAATGCCGTTTTTGTACTATGCAAAGATGAGCCGTTCGGACGTAGCAGCCATTCGCGCCTACCTCCTCACGCTCGCCCCTGTCCACAAGCACGTCGATACCAACCAGCTGCCTTTCCCCTTCAATATCCGTTGGGGAATGCGCTTGTGGGACGCTCTGTACTTCAAGCCAGGGTCATTCGAGGCGGACCCGTCGAAGCCGGAGGCCTGGAACCGGGGGGCCTACCTGGTGCAAGGGCCGGGACACTGCGCCGCGTGTCACACGCCGAAGACCTGGTTGGGCGCAGATCGTAAAGACCGGTCTCTGCAGGGCTATTCGCTGCAAGGTTGGTTTGCGCCCGACATCACGAACGACCCCGGCCGCGGCCTGGGAAACTGGTCCTCCGCCGACCTGGTGGCGTACCTGAAGACCGGTCATAACCGGTTCTCGGGCGCCTCCGGTCCCATGGCGGAGGAGGTGGTGCATTCCAGCTCCAGGATGACCGATTCCGATCTCTCCGCCATCGCCACGTACCTGGAATCGAAGCCTGGCGGCACGGCCGTTTCCGACAAGCCTCTCTCCACGGCGAGTGCGGTGATGACCGCCGGCGCGGCCATCTATGAGGACCTGTGCTCGGCCTGCCATCGCCGCGATGGCAGCGGCGTACCCTACCTGATTCCCGATCTGTCACATTCCGCTTCGGTGGAATCGCGAGAGGCGACCTCGATGCTGCACGTTGTGCTCGAAGGAGCACAAACTGCCGCCACAGCGGATGAGCCGACCGGCCCTGCCATGCCGGCTTTCGGCTGGCAGCTCGATGATGCACAGGTTGCGGCCGTTACGACCTACCTTCGCAATAGTTGGGGTCACGCCGCGCCCGCCACCACTGCCGGCGAGGTGCATAAAGCCAGGGAAAATCTCGAGGCAGCGCAGCCATAGCCCGAGGCGCGCATGGACCAGGGCCCCCAGGACCGCCGTCCAGCTGCGTAGGATCAGGCCGACGTTGCAAGGCGCTCCCGCCCGACAGTGTTGCTGCAACCCTCGAGCTATTCTGATGTCGATCAAACTGCATCCTCCGGAGGGAGTTATGGCCAGGGCAAAGAAGACCGCACGTAAATCCACTCGCCGCGCCGCGTCGCGTCCGCGGAAGGCAGCAACCAACGATGCCATTGCGTTGCTGAAGGCGGATCATCGCGAGGTCGAAAGTTGGTTCGAGCAGTTCGAGTCCGCCCGCGCGGAGTCGCGCCAGGAAGAGCTGGCCCGCAAGATCTGCCAGGCATTGAAGGTTCACACCGAGATCGAGCACGAAATCTTCTACCCGGCTTTCCTGGAGGCGACGGGCGAAGAGGACATTCACCACGAGGCGGAAGTGGAGCACCAGGGAGCGGAGAAGCTGATCAAGGAGATCGAGGCCTCGGGGCCGGGCGATGATTACTTTCGCGCCAAGGTGACGGTTCTTTCCGAGATGATCAAACATCACGTGAACGAAGAGGAAAAACGGGACGGTATGTTTGCCAAGGCCCGGCAATCCGACATGGATCTGGCGGCGCTCGGGGAACAGCTCGCCGCACGCAAGTCGGAGTTGATGAGCGAGGCCGGATCCCGGCCGCAGTCGCGGCGCTCGCGGCAGGACGCGGGCATGCAACTCGGCCGCTGATCACCGCATCCGCGCAGGGGCGAACCGCCGGGTTTACTTCGGACCCGGCGGTTTAGCGCCGCCGCCCGCTCCGCCCCGCCGGGTGTTCTCCCGATCCGCTTCGGTGGATCCCGTCTGCGTACTCTGGCCGGGGTGACTCTGCTGCCGGCTGCCGCTGTCCTTCGGCTTCGCCGGGGTGTCTGCTGTGGGCTCCTGGCTCTTGTCTGTCACGATGCCTCCATCTTCTCATTCGCCGCCACGGACGTGTCTTGCGCAACCACCACAGCGGCAGCGCCACCGCCAACCAGATAAACGTGGCAATACCGAGCGTGGCGGCTGCATTGCCCTGAGGCAGGCTGTTGTAGGCTGTCACTGCAAAGCCAACCAGACCTGCGCCACCTAGTACCGCACCCGCCGCATCGAGCGCCGCGGCGCGGCGACCTCTAACGGTACCGTGCAGGCCTTTGCGGGCTTTCTCGAGCCGCTCGCGTTTCGCGATCAAAGTCGCGCTGGCCGGAAAAATGGCGGGAAACGCCAGGAACAGTCCGCCCACTTCAGGGCCGAAGCCCTTCGCGATCAAACCGGTGAGGAGGGTCACCAGGCCGCCCAGAAGAAACCTGACCGCATATTGCTTCCATTGCCCCGCCCCGACCGCGCCGGCGACCTGCAAAGTGACCTTCATGAGTTGCCCCGAAGGAAGATTGCCCAGCCGACGAGCGCCACGGCCACCCAGAGCACCAATCCTCCGAGCGTGATTGCCTTGACCGATACCGACCCCTTCATCATGAGGCGGCTGCACAGCGAGGTGTAAAGCATCAGAGACACAGCGCCCGCGATCATCGAGCGCGCCTCCGTAGCGGCGTATGAAGCACCGTCGCTGTGAATAGTGAGGGCTAACGTCGCTAACGCGACGGAGGGCGCCGCACCGAAAATTCCTGCGAAGCTCTTCGGCCGTACCACGTCGCCCAGGAGCGCGAATGCTGACACCACGCTGCCGCCGATGAGGAACCGAAACACCCACTCCACCTGAGTTACTCGCCGACCGCTTCACGCAGCAGCTCGAGCGCACGCAGCACGACCGCCCGTCTGACCTCATGTGGGTCGTCGCGGCTGAAGTGTTGCGCGAGCACGCGGGGATCCTGACCCCGGCGCGCCAGGCCAAAGTACACCTGGCCGGGCGGATTACCATCCTCGTCCGGTTCCGGACCTAACACACCGGTGACGGCGACCGCGAGATCCGCCGGGGAGTGTGCGATCGCGCCACGGACCAGCTCGTGAGCTACCTGGGCATTTACACTGCCCATTCGGTCGAGCAACTCCCGGTCGACGCCCAGGACGACGGCTTTGCAGTCCTTCGTGTAGACCACGAAACCCCCATGCAGGCAATCGCTAGCTCCTCGGGCGTGCGACAGGGCCGCCGAAATCAGGCCTCCCGTGCAGGACTCCGCCGTGATGACCGTCAGCCGATGGGCACGCAGGAGCTCCACCAGCGCTTCGGCCTGCTGGATGAGCTCCGAATCTATACAGAAAGTAGAGGGATTCATCCTCCCCCTAACGCTTCGGCCGCGTTTTTGTTCAAGAGGAGGGAGCCGGCCCGGCCGGGAGCGGGAGCCTGGGTATGTGATAGGCGTCCAGAATCTTTCCGATCGCCGGCGCCTCGGCCTGCAAAATCTCATCCACGCGCGCTCTCAAGCGAGGCTCAGCCCGACTCACGCCCATGGCAATGGAGTACGTCATGGGCAACACACCTTCATCCAGGACGGGCGTCACGGGCTGCACTCGCAAGGCGGTGGACGAGCGACTCGCAAAGTATCCGGCCAAGGGGCCCCAGACGAGGCCAACATCGATTTCGCGATGCGCCACCGCTTCGACGATCCGTGCTGGAGGATTGGGGTGCGCATAGTTTCCGTAGACCGAATACCCCCGGACGTTCTGCACGACCCCGCGCCGCGCGAGCGCATGTGCGGGCGGAGTATTCATCGCGTCATTGCCGATCATCTGTACGCCGACCGAGACGGTTTTCAATCGAGGGTCATCCAGCGTCAGGCCGTCGAGCTTACTGTCGGCCCGCGAGACGAACACATACGTGGAGCGATAATAGGGTTTTGTGGTCAGCACTCGCTCGAGCCCGGCCGCGACCCCGGGCCAGAGCTCACACTTCGCCTCCGTCAAGGTGTTCCGAACGAATCCGCGTCGCTGCGCCCACCAGACGTACCGCAACCGTACACCCATGTTGCGTGCCACGAGCTCGGCCAACCTGTTCTCGAATCCACGGCCATCGCGGCTCGAGAACGGCAGGTTATTCGGATCGGCGCAAACTACCAGCTCGTGCCGCGGAGCCGCCACCACCGGGACCGTACCCGCGAACACACCGGCCAGCGCGAAAGAAAACACCCCGCAGCATCGGGCCCAGCGGGCCATTACGCCGCGCTCCCTGGCCTCATTGATTCGGTCCCGCCAATGTGGCGCCGTAGTCGTTCGTCGTATCGGGAGGCGCCGCCCATCCCGTATCCTGCCCCGCCGAGCGAGGCACCGGCGCGGGATTCTGCGACGGTGTCGGACCCGTGTTGGCCTGCAGCGTCTGTGGCAGCGACAACGAACGCACGTAAGCGGAAATCTGCCAAAGCTGTTTGTCCGGAATCTTGCCACCCCATGAGGGCATTCCATTCGGCCGGCCCTCCACCAGGGTCTGATGAATCTGCTCCAGGCGCCCGCCGTAGATCCACACACCGTCCATCAGCGAGGGCCCCATCCCGCCGCCGCCGTTCGAGTGACATCCCGAGCAGTTGTACTGTTGAAACAGACGCTTCCCGGTGCCGACTGCATCCGCATTGTCGTAATACTCCGCCGCCCGGGGGTCGGTCGTCACCAAGGTGTGGCTGACGCCGGGCTCGAGGGCGGAGTCGATCACCCCCTGAACGGCGCCCGGCGGGGAGGGGGCGGCGACTGCCTCGCCCGGATGCGGGCTGCGCGCGCATCCCGCGATCGTCCCGAAAACCGCTATTCCAAGCGCCCAACTAGTGTGGAAGCGAGAATACATAAAGCGTACCTCCCGCCGTGGTGTACTTCGGAAGATCCGACATGACATTGACGAACCCCAGGGCCGCGCTGCCGTCGCGCGGATCCACCGGTCCGGACACGACGGCCCCGGACCAACCGCCCACACCGGACAGCACCGCAATATACTGATGCCCGTCCGGACCCTTGTAGCTGACCGGCTGACTGATGATTCCACTGTCCACCTTGTGTTTCCACAGCACCTCGCCCGTGTGCGCATCGACGGCCTTGAACCAGCCGTCCATCGTTCCGTAGAACACCAGGTCACCGCCCGTGACCACGGTGCCGGACCACACCGGAAAGTTCTCCTTGTCGCTCCATACCGGCTTGCGCCGGACCGGATCCCACGCGGTCAGAGCGCCACGATAACCTCCGGGACCGGCCTTCATGTGAACGTCTGCCCCAACGTACGGCGTCCCGGCGATATAGCTCACTTGCATGTTCATCCAATCCATGCAGATGTTTTCGTGCGGGATGTAGATGAGGCCCGTGCGCGGACTGAAACTGCTCGGCTGCCAGTCCTTTGCGC
>Ga0070683_100006112_pt1 | contig 10094 bp, 6 predicted proteins | sample KBSC713LmetaG_FD_64662 | JGI IMG/M metagenome (GOLD analysis project Ga0070683, IMG submission 64662) | Corn rhizosphere microbial communities from Kellogg Biological Station, Michigan, USA - KBS C7.1-3L metaG | ecosystem: Host-associated > Plants > Roots > Rhizosphere ... | reverse complement strand
CGACCGACGGCACGATCGTCGCGGCGCGGTTGCGGCGCCCCTCCGGCGCGCGCAGCCCCATGACGCGCATGCCGAAGCCGGAGGGAATGACCGGATGTCGGATCGGGGCAGCGGGATCGTCCCCGACGAACTGTCGCAGCCACGCGATCCCTTCGCCGCGCACGATGTGATCGGCGTCGACCCGTGACGCGATGTCGGGAATCGCCGTGACGTGCCCGCCGACGATGATCGTCGACCGCGGCGAGTGCAGCCGCACCAGCCGGCACATCTCGGCGACCTTGCCGACGTTGACGACGATCGAGGAGATGCCGACGGCGTCGTAGCGGCCGCGCCGCAGCTCCCGGATGAAGCGGCGCCGCGTGGGAAAGTCCAGCACGGTGCACGGGACCGAGACGTTCTCGCGCAGGAACATCAGCGCCCACGTGCGGTGGAACAGCCGCAGCGAGAACGGTCCCTGCTCGCGCGTGACCTGGTTGTGGTACAGCTCGGCCGGATTGATCGACCGCGACCCGAACTCGTCGTCGACGGCGAACGGCTTGAAGACGGACGTCAGCAGCAGGCGCATGCGTCGATGCTACGCCCGCGCGGGCGCGTCCGGACGGCCCGACAGAACTCTTACATGCTGCCGGATTTCCGGCAGTGACCGCCGGCGGACTGCCGGAATTCTGGCGATCCCGTGCAAACCTGAGGGGCACGGCGCTTGCCCTGTGGTCGATCGTCCGAAATGCCCATGCTCCGCTCATCGCCGCCGCCCGCGAGCTCACCACGCCGGTGGATTGCGGCGTTCGTGCTGGTGGCGCTCGTCTTTGCCGTCGCCGGCGCGTGGCAGTACTACGCCGAGACGGATGCGATTGTGCAGAGCGAGCACGAGGCTCTCGAAGCCGTCACCGCACTCAAGAACCAGCAGATTCAGTTGTGGCGCCACGAGCGGCTGGCGGATGTCGGCCTGCTCGCGCGCGATCCGGCGACGGTTGCCGTCGCATCGGCGCCGTTCGCGTCGTCGGGCGGCAGCAGCCGTTCCGCCGACATCGAGCGGCGCCTGCGCGCGCGACTTCCCGAGTACTGCCGCGCGATGCTGGTGACGCCGCTTGGCGACGTGCGCGTCTCGGTCGGCGACTGCGCCGATGACATGCCGTCGGCCGCGAGGAACGCGATTGCCGCCGCCCTGTCCCGCCGCGGCCCGGTCCTCTCGGACCTGTTCTCCGATGCGACGGGAAACGTACGCATCGACGCCGTGGCGGCGGTCGACGACGACTCCGGCATGGCCACCGGTGCGGTCGTGCTCCGCTCGATGGCCGGCCGGTACCTGTTTCCGGCCATGGCCTGGTCGCCGAGCCGCGATCCGACCGCCGAAACGCTCATGGTCCAGCGCGACGGCGACACCCTCCTGTATCTCAACGAGGGACGCCATCACCTGCAACGAACATGGCCGCTTCGCGAGTCGCTCGCGCGCACCGACATGCCCGTCGTTCGCGCGGCGCTCGGTGAGGAAGGGCAGGCCATTGGCAGGGACGCGCGCGGCGAGGAAGTGCTCGCGGAGATGCGCCGCGTGCCCGGCTCGCCCTGGATCCTGGTGACCAAGACCGAAATGCGGCGAATCCGCGGCGCTGCCCGGTCGCGCGCCGCTTTCGTCGCGCTGACCGCGGCGGGCATGATTCTGCTTGCCGCGGCCGCGACCGCCTACCTGTATCGCCGGCGCCAAAGCCGGCTGTACTTCGAGCTCTACCTGTCGGAACGCCGGCGCGCGACGGATCTCTCCGAGCGGCAGCGCGCGGTCGACGCGCAGGCCAGGCTTGCCGCGATCGTCGAGGCAACCACGCATCTCGTCGGCATGGCTGAGGCCTCGGGGCGGCTGCTCTACGCCAACGCCGCCGGCCGGGAGCTGCTGGCGGTCCCGCCCGGAACGGACATCACGTCGTTGTCGATCGCCGACGTGCTGTCGGGGCCGGACCACGTCGTGTGGCGCGAGGGCATCCCGACCGCGATTCGCGACGGCAGGTGGTGCGGAGAAGCGGAGCTGCGCGCATTCGACGGCCGCCGCGTCACCGTGCTGCAGACGATCCTGGCCCACAAGGCGGCCGACGGGACCGTGGCGTTCCTGTCGACGCTCGCGCACGACGTCACGACCGAGCGCGCCACCGAGCAGCTCCTCCGCCTGCAGGGAGCCGCGCTCGCCGCCGCCGCCAACGGCATCGTCATCACCGATCGGGCCGGTTCGATCGTGTGGACGAACCCCGGCTTCACGGCGATTACCGGTTACACCGCGGCGGAGGCGGCCGGGCGCAGCCCTGGCGAGCTGCTGCGCTCCGGCGCGCACGATCGGGAGTTCTATCAGCAGATGTGGAGCACCGTGCTGGCCGGGCAGGTGTGGCGCGGAGAGATGATCAACCGCCGCAAGGACGGGACCCACTATCCGGAGCGCCAGACGATCTCGCCGCTCCGGACCCCGGCCGGCGCCATCTCGCATTTCATCGGCATCAAGGAGGACCTCACCGTCGAGCACCGGCTCGAGCACCAGTTCCGCCAGTCGCAGAAGATGGAGGTCGTTGGCCGGCTGGCCGGCGGCATCGCCCACGACTTCAACAACCTGCTGACCGTGATCAACATGTCGGCGGACATGCTCGTCGACGAGCTCGGACCCGCATCGTCCCTGCGCGACGACGCGCTGCAGATCGTGGAGGCCGGCAAACGCGCCGCGGCGCTGACGCGCCAGCTGCTGGCGTTCAGCCGCAAGCAGGTGCTGAAGCCGGAGGTGCTGGACCTCGGGAGCCTGGCCTCGGGCATGCAGCAGATGCTGCAGCGGCTGATTGGCGTCGAGATCGCACTCGACGTCGTCGCGGCGCCCGCCGCGGGCCAGGTGCGCGCCGACGCCGGTCAACTCGAGCAGGTGATCATGAATCTCGTGGTCAACGCGCGCGACGCCATGCCCGACGGAGGACGGCTGACGATTGCGGTCGACGAGGCCAGCATTGCCGCCGATCAATCGACCGACGAGTTGCCGGCCGGCGTCTACAGTACGCTCTCCGTGTCCGATACCGGTGTGGGCATGGACTCCGAGACCCGCGCGCTCATCTTCGAGCCGTTCTTCTCGACCAAGGCGCCAGGACAGGGCACCGGCCTGGGGCTCTCCACCGTCTACGGCATCGTGAAGCAGAGCGGCGGCGCCATCACGGTCGCCAGCGAACCGGGACGTGGGGCTACGTTCCGCGTCTTCCTGCCGCGGCTGGCGTCAGGCCTTGCCGGTGCGCAGGCGCCGCAGGAACGTCATCATCGGGCACCAGTTCGTCACCCCTGACTGCGCCAGATTCAGCCCGACGAAGAGCGTGAACCACAGGAAGTAGGGATGCACGTACATCGCGAGCAGCACGCTGGCGGTGACGAAGACACCCGCCACGAGTCGCAGCTTCTGTTCGATGGTCATGACTGTTGCCCCCGGTGTGTGAGGTAGTAGGTGATCGGGACCGTCATGCGCGACAGCAGCAGCGAGGCCACTTCACCCGCCATCAGCGACAACGCCAGCCCCTGGAAGATCGGATCGAAGAGAATCACCGCCGACCCGGCGATGACCGCCGCGGCGGTCAGCGCCATGGGGCGGAAGCGGACGGCGCCGGCGTCGACGACCGCCTCGTCGAGCGGCATGCCGTCGCGCACCCGCATCTCGACGAAATCGACCAGGATGATCGAGTTGCGCACGACGATCCCCGCGCCGGCGATGAAGCCGATCATCGACGTCGCGGTGAAGAACCCGCCGGTCAGCGCGTGCGCCGGCAGGATGCCGACCAGCGAGAACGGGATGGCCAGCATGATCGTCAGCGGCGTCGACAGCGACTGGAACCAGCCGACCACGAGGATGTAGATCAGGATCAGGACCACCGCGAACGCCAGGCCGAGATCGCGGAACACCTCGTAGGTGATGTGCCACTCGCCGTCCCACTTCATCGCGTACTTCGACGAGTCGGCCGGCTGGCGTGTGTTGTAGATCGCCAGCCCGTACCCCTCGGGAAAGCGGATCGCCGACAGCGAGCGGTTCATCTGCAGGATGGCGTAGACGGGGCTCTCGATCCGTCCGGCCACGTCGCCGGTCACGTAGGTCACCGGCTGCAGGTTCTTGTGATAGACGCTCGTCTCCTCGACGGACGTCGCCGTGTGTGTCAGCTCGGCGATGGCCGCAGGGGAGACGCGGCCGACGCGCAGCGCCTGCAGGGCGTCGAGCGACCCGCGCGCATCGCGCGGGAGGCGAACGACGACGGGCACAGGCTCCCGCGAGTCCGGATCGTGGAGGAGCCCCGCGTGACCGCCGGCGCCGGCGAGACTGACGATCCACGCGATGTCGGCGGCCTCCACGCCCGCGGCGGCGGCCTTGTCCCCGTCGAGCTCGAGCCGCTGCTTCTGTCGCGGCGACTCGACGTACCAGTCGACGTCGACGACGCCGCTCGTCGTCTCGAGGCATTCCCGGACGGCCCGCGCCAGGTCGAGCCGGCGGGCAGGATCCGGTCCGTAGACTTCGGCCACGAGCGTCTGCAGCACCGGCGGACCCGGGGGCACCTCCACGACCTGGACGTGCGCGCCGAGGCGCGCGGCCGCCGGCGCCAGCCGATCGCGGAGCCGCTTGGCGATGGTGTGGCTCTGGTCGGCGCGGTGCTCCTTGTCCTGCAGATCGATCTGCAGATCGGCCAGATTCGGCTGGCGCCGCAGGAAGTAGTGGCGCACGAGGCCGTTGAACGTGTAGGGCGACGCCGTGCCGGTATAGCTCTGTACGCTGGCGACGGCGTTGTCGCCGAGCGCTTCCTCGGCCAGCGCCGCGGCAACGGATGCGGTCGTCTCGAGCGGCGCGTCGTCGGGCATCCGCACCATCACCTGGATTTCGTTCTTGTTGTCGAACGGCAGCATCTTGACCGTGACCAGCCCCAGCGGCACGAGCAGGACGGCGGCGACGAGGAGCACGGCGACGGCGGCGAGGAACCCGAAGCGCGACGGCGCGTGCACGATCAGCCGCTTCATGACGCGGCGGTAGATCGCGGTCAGCCGATCCTCGCGCCCGTCGGCGTGCGGCGCGTGGCCGGCCAGCAGTCGGACGGCCGCCCACGGGGTGACGACGAAGGCGATGGCGAGCGAAAAGAGCATCGCCGCCGAGGCACCCACGGGGATCGGCCGCATGTAGGGGCCCATCAGCCCGCCGACGAAGGCCATCGGCAGAATCGCCGCGATGACGGCGAAGGTGGCCAGAATCGTCGGGTTGCCGACCTCGTCGACCGCGGCGATTGCCAGCACGTCGAGCGGCTGGCTCCCGCCGGAGAGCCGCGCCTGCCGCGCGATGTTCTCGACGACGACGATCGCGTCGTCGACGAGGATGCCGATGGAGAAGATCAGCGCGAAGAGGGTGATGCGGTTGAGCGTGTAGCCGTAGAGGTAGAACACGAACAGCGTGAGCGCGAGCGTGACGGGGATGGCCACCAGCACCACCAGCGATTCGCGCCGGCCGAGCGCGAACCAGACGAGCGCCGAGACCGAGACGACGGCGATCAGCATATGCCACAGCAGCTCGTTCGACTTCTGCGACGCCGTCTCGCCGTAGTCGCGCGTGACGGAGATCTGGAGATCGCGCGGCAGGCTGTAGCCGCGAAGAGACTCGATCCTGGCGGTCACCGCGCGGGTTAGATCGACGGCGTTGGTTCCCTTGCGCTTGGCGATTGACAGCGTGACCGCCGGGTAGGCCTCGCCGCGGCGTGGGTGCTGCGTGACGTAGGCGTCCGGCTCGCCGCCGCCGTCCGACACGGTCGCGACGTCGCCGACGCGCACGGGCGTGCCGCCACGCATCGCCGCGACCACGTTGCGGATCGCGGCGACCGACGAGGGCCACTGGCCGGCCTCGACGGTGGTCGAGCGGTTCGCCGCGACGATCTCGTAGCCGCCGCCGCGCGCATTCCCGCCCGCCAGCGCCTGCTGCAACGTCGACGGATCGATACCGCGCGCCGAGAGGGCCGACGGATCGAGCTCCACCGTGATCTGGCGCGGGCGGCCGCCGATGAGGGTCACTTCGGAGATTCGCGGCAGTTCCTTCAGGGCTTCGGCCACGGTGCCGGCAAGCTGGCGCAGGCGCACGTCGTCATAGCCCGATCCCCACAGCGTCAGCGCCATCACCGGCACGTCGTCGATCGAGCGCGACCTGACGAGCGGGGTGACGCCGGGGGGGAGCACGGCCGCGTTGGCGGCCAGCTTCTGGTTGAGGCGCACGAGGGCGCGCTCTTCGTCCTCGCCGACGACGAAACGCACCACGAGCATGGCGTGCCCCGGGCTCGAGGTCGAATACACATACTCGACACCCGGGATCTCCCAGACCATCTGCTCGAGCGGGCGCGCCAGGCGCTGCTCGATCTCGGTCGGCGTCGCGCCGTCGAGCTCGGCGAAGACGTCGATCATCGGCACGATGATCTGCGGCTCTTCTTCGCGCGGCAGCGCCAGCACCGCATACGCCCCGAGCAGCAGCGAGGCGACGATGACGAGCGGCGTGAGCTTGGAATGGACGAAGGTCGCGGCGACGCGGCCGGCCAGGCCCTGCGGTGCGCTCATGGCTGCCTCGCGACGCGAGTGCCGTCGGAGAGCGCCGGCGGCGGCGCGAGGATGACGAGATCGCCATCGGCCAGACCGGCCAGCACCTGCTGGCGATCGCCGTCGATCTCGCCCGGCACGACCGCACGCAGCCGCGCGACGCCGTCGCCGCTGACGGTGAATACGAACGCGAGCTGCCCGCGGCGAATGACGCTCCTGGCCGGGACCGTCAGCGCCGCCCTGACGCCGGAGGTAAAGCGGGCGCGGCCGAACAGGCCCGACCGCAGATCGCTCGACCGGGGGAGATGCAGTTTGACGACGAAGCCGTGCGACGCCGGATCCACGCGTCCGATCTCGTCCACCCTCGCCGGCATCCATGCGGCGCCCTGATCGAGCCTCGCCTCCACGGTCTGGCCGACCGCAATCAGCCGCGCCCGGAACTCGTCCACCTGCACGTGCAGCCGCAGCTCGCCGGGGTCTTCGACCACGAGCAGCGGCATGCCGGGTGAGGCCAGGGTGCCGGGATCGACCAGACGCTCGGCGACGACGCCGTCGAAGGGCGCGGCGAGCGTCGCGTACGAAAGCGCGGTCTCCGCCGCGCTCAGCGACGCGTCGGCCACGTCGCGCGCCGACCTGGCGGCGGCGGCGCGCGCCCGCGACGCGGCGGCGCGGGCTTCGGCTCCGGCGATCGAGGCGGACGATTGGTCCCATTCCTGCGCCGTGGCTGAGCGCTTCTCGTACACCGCACGCACGCGCTCGTGCGTGGTCCTGGCGAGCGTGAGCGCCGCTTCGGCGGCGCGAACGTCGGCGTCCGCGGCCTGCACGGTCTCCGCGGCGGCCGCCAGCGCCGCGCGAGCCCGGCCGGTATTGGCGTCCAGCTCGCGGCACTCGAGCGTGATCAGCGTCTGGCCGCGCCGCACGCGGCTGCCGGCGGCGACGGTGACGGTTTCGATCGGCGCGCTGACGCGGCTGGCGAGGGTGGCGGTCAGGCGAGAGCGGGCGACGCCGCCCGACTCGAAGTGTTCCGGGATGTCGGCCATCGTGGCGCGGGCCACGCTGACCTGGAGCGGAGCACCGCCGGAGGGTTTCGGCGGCGGCGCGGCGGGGCCGGCGTAGGCGGCGCCGAGCGCGCACGCGAGGAGAGCGGTGGACGGCAGATGACGCATCACAGAAACCCTCACGATCGGGGAAGATGTCCGGCGGCGCGCGACAGCGCGGCGGCGGCGACCAGCGCGTCGACCCGTGCGGCCACGTCGTTCGACTCGGCGTCGAGCAAATCGCTCGACGCGCGCAGGACGTCGTTCACGCCCGCCATGCCGGCGTCGAAGCGATCCCGTACGATCCGCTGGCTCTCGCGCGCCTGCGCGACGGCGCTCCGCGTCGCGACCTGTTGCAAGCGCGCCGTTTCCAGCCGGCGATAGGCCGTGACCACGTCGACGCGGGCGGCGGCGCGGGCGTCTTCGGCGTCGGCGCGGGCGCGCGCCAGCTGCTCGGCCGCGAGGCGGACGCGCGCCAGCTCCGCGCCGCCAGTGGAGAACGTCCATTGCAGCGCACCGCCCGCGATCCAGCCCGACGCGCGATGCGCGAACTCGGTCCCGGCGAGGTCAAGGGCCGCCTGCACGCCCACTTGAGGAACGAGCAGGCGACCGGCCGCGCGTCCGGCGTGCTCGGCCGCCTGCCGCATGGCGTCGGCGCGCCGGATGTCAGGGCGGGCCGCGTCGACGCCGTCGAGCAGCTCGCCGAGCGCCGGCAGCGGCTCCTCCGTGGCAGGCGCGGCATCCACGGCGCTCCAGTCGCGGTCGATCGACTCGCCCATCAGCCGGTTCAGTTCGGCGATCGCGACGCCGGCGTCGCCGGCCGCCTGAATCCGCTGCCGCTCGAGCGCGGCCACGTGGACGTCGAGCGCGAGGACGTCGCCGTCCGTCGCCAGGCCGGCGTCGCGGCGCTCGGCGGCGCGGGCCCGGTCTTGACGCGCGGAGGCGACGCCCGCGTCGGCGGCCTTGCGCGCGGCCTGCGCGCGCAGCACGCGCCCGAACGTCTCGGTCGCCGCCACGACGAGATCGGCCGCACGCGCGTCGATCGACAGCGCGGCGGCGTCCGCCTCGCTGCGCGCCGCGTCGGTCACCGCACGCAGGCGGCCGCCGTCGAACACGATCTGATCGACGGCGACGGTCGAGCGGAACGCGGCCGTCGCCGGTGGATGGTTCAGGGTGTCGATGGCGAAGTTGGCGGCGGCAAAGCGACGCGCGGAGAGCAGCGATCCGAACACGAAGACCGGCTCGTTCGATCGCTGCCAGGCTTCGGAGAACGACACGCGCGGGAACCAGGCGGATCGCGCCACGTCGGCGGCGGCGCGCGCCGCTCCGGCGTCGGCCCGTATTCCGGTCAACGTGGCATTCCGGGCCAGCACACGCTGGACGACACGATCGAGCGGCAGGGCCTCCTGCGCGGGCGTGGCGGCCGGCAGTCCCAGCCACATGACGAGTGCGGCCGCGGCAATACGGGGCATACGACAGAGATGCGCGTGCGGCCGAATCGGTGACACGTCGGACCGGTTGTCACCATTCGCGCCGCGTCTGCATCACTCCGGCAGAGGACTCATACCCATGCAGGATTTCCCTCATCACTACTCGGTGACGGTGGCGGCTGTGCCGGACGGCGACGTCCAGCTCGGCGCCGACGATCTGCCCGTGCTGCCGACGGCTACCCCGCGTGAATTCGACGGGCCCGGCCATCGCTGGTCGCCGGAAGCGCTGCTCGTCGGAGCCGTGGCCGACTGCTTCGCGCTGACGTTCCGCGGCATCGCCAAGCGTTCGAACCTGTCGTGGACCTCGCTGGAGTGCGACGCGACCGGCACGCTCGAGAGCCAGGACGGCGGCGTCCGTTTCACGCACGTGCACCTGCACGCGAGCCTGCGCGTACCGCCGGGGGTCGACGCGGATCTCGCGACGAGGCTGCTGCGAAAGGCGGAGGATCGCTGCCTGGTGTCGCGGTCGCTGACGGCGTCGGTGCATCTCGAGCCGCGGGTGACCGTGCTTCGTCCGTGCTGCGCGCAGGTAGAATCAGCGCAGCATGACGCGAAGTCCGGCAGTCCAGCCTGACCGCGCCCGCGAGGAGTACGCGGCGCTGGTGCGGAACGCGGCGGGCGGCGACGCCGCCGCGATGGAACGTCTGTTGATCCGCGCCCAGGAAGTGGCCTACCGGTTCAGCCTGTTGGTCTGCGGCCACGTCGAAGACGCGGAAGACGTGATGCAGGACGCCCTGCTCGGCACCTACCGTCACGTCCGCGAGATCACCGATCCCTCGGCGTTCCGGACGTGGCTGTACAGCACCGTGCGCAATGCCTGCCTGATGAAGCGGCGGCGGCGCGCGGGCGAGCCGGCCAGCTTCGTACCCGTCGAGCAGGGCGGGGAGCGCGAGGGACGGACGCCTGGCGTCGACGTGCCGTCGCCGGCGCCGCGGCCAGACGAGCGCATGGTCGACGCGTGGATCGACCGCCGCCTGCGCCGCGCCCTCGCGTCGCTGCCGCCCGCCTACCGGATGAT
>Ga0070683_100006111_pt1 | contig 10094 bp, 8 predicted proteins | sample KBSC713LmetaG_FD_64662 | JGI IMG/M metagenome (GOLD analysis project Ga0070683, IMG submission 64662) | Corn rhizosphere microbial communities from Kellogg Biological Station, Michigan, USA - KBS C7.1-3L metaG | ecosystem: Host-associated > Plants > Roots > Rhizosphere ... | reverse complement strand
CCCATCGCGTGTAGAGGGAATCGAATCCTCCATGCTGAGTGGCTGGTAATGCTCGTAGATCGCGCGCGAGACTGCCTCAGATTCACCTTGCGCCTTGGCGTACAGCCCGCCGACGACGCCTTGCAGATCGGTGAACTCCTTCACCATTTCCGTAGTCAGGTCACACTTGCAGAGCAGGGCCGCGCGCTTGGCATTCGCATCGCCACCGAGCTCCTTGACCAACGCCACCACCCTATCCGTCTTCTCTCTATATGACCCGAGCTTGGCTTGGAAGGTCACTTTCGCCAGGTCGTCCACTCGATCCGCGAGTTTCTTGGCTTGATCGACGTCCCAGAAAAACCGCGCGTCGTTGAACCGAGCCTTGAGCACGCGTTCGTTTCCGTGCTTGACCAGACCCTCCGGATCGCCCGCAGTGTTCATCACCGCGACGAAGTTCGGAGCGAGTCCGATGGCGTCCTCCACCGAGAAGTACTTCTGATGATGCCGCATCACCGTGGTCAGCACCTCGGCCGGCAGCGCCAGATAAGCCGGGTCGAAGTCGCCCTTGATCGCCGTGGGGAATTCAGTGATGTATGTCAGCGTCTCGACCAGGTCGCCGTCGAGCTTCGCCCCTAGCGCCGCGCCTTCCTTCTCGATCTTGTGACGCCGTTCGTGGGCAGCCAGGATCACGAAGCTCTTGCGCAGTTCACTTTCGTAGTTGGCGATGGTCACCGGGATCGAGCTTGCACCCAGAATTCGATGTCCGCGCGTGATATTTCCCGAGCGCACGCCGCCAATCTCGATCGGGATCACCTTATCGTCCAGCAACGCTACGATCCAGCGAATGGGACGGATGAAGCGCGGGCCATTCTTGCCCCCGGTCCAGAACATGGTCTTGGGCCACTGGATTCCGAGGATCTCCGCCGATAGAGACTCCGCCAGAATGTCCTGGACGGCCCGGCCGGGGACTTTCTTGACCAGTTCGTAGTAGTTCCCTGCCTTGCGCAGCGCCGATGCATCCGCACCCTGCTTTTTCGCGAAGCCTTCCGCCGCCTTGTCGCCCGCGGTTATCGGTGGACCCTTGACAATCTGCTCGGAATCAGGCGTTCGCTCCGGCAAGCCTTGCGCCCGGACGACCAGCCTTCGCGGCGTCGCATCCACTTGAGGCGTCGCGCCGAGCAGATCCATCTTGGCTAACTGCGTCAGAGCCCCGGGAATCATCCAGTGCGGAATCTCTTCGGTGCCGATCTCCAACAGAAAATCGAGGCTCACGCGGCGGCCCCTTCGCTCGGTTGGTCACTTTGTTGATCGGCCCATATTTTGGCCGTCCCCACCGCCAGATCGCGCACGCGCTTGATGACCCCCACGCGCTCGGTCACTGAGATCGCTCCGCGCGCATCGAGCAAGTTAAACAGGTGCGAGCACTTCAACACATGTTCATACGCCGGCAGCACCGGATAACGATGCTTGTCAGGATACTTCTCGTATCCGGCCATGAGTTCCTTACACTCAGCTTCGTGTTCGGCAAGAAGGCGCCAGAGGCGCTCGACATTGGCCATCTCGAAGTTGTAGACCGACCCCTGCAACTCATCCGCGAAACGAACTTCCGAATACTTGACGCCTGGAGCCCATTCCATTTCATACACGCTATCGACGCCCTGCAAGAATGCCGAAATGCGCTCCAGCCCGTAGGTGATTTCCGCAGGAACAAGGTCCAGATCCAGGCCGCCGCACTGCTGGAAATAGGTGAACTGCGTGATCTCCAGCCCGTCGAGCATAACCTGCCACCCGATCCCCCACGCCCCCAGTGTGGGCGCTTCCCAGTTGTCTTCCTCGAACTTCAGGTCGTGTTTGGAAAGATCGACGCCAATGGCCGTGAGGCTCCCCACATACTGTTCCAGGACATCATTCGGCGACGGTTTCAGAATCACCTGCAGCTGCTGGTGCTTGTACAGCCGGTTGGGATTTTCGCCATAGCGCCCATCGGCGGGACGGCGGCTGGGCTGCACATAGGCCACACGGTACGGTTTCGGCCCCAGCACCCGCAGGAATGTTTCGGGACACATGGTCCCCGCGCCGACCTCGACATCGTACGGCTCCTGAATGATCGCGCCGCGATCCGCCCAGTAGCGTTTCAGCTTGAAAACGGTGTCCTGAAAAGTGTCCATGACTTAAAGGGCTTCGAGTAGCGGTACCGTTAAGAACTTCCGCTCGACGTGCTGCTCCATGGCCCGGATCAGAGTGCGGCGAAGTCCCTGCAAGGTAGATTTAGTCCACTCGCGCGGCGTAAGATCGGCCAGCTTCTTGACGAACATTTCCTCCACGATCTCCACGGTTTCTGGTTTGCTGACGCGCAACTCGGGCAGCACGCCTGTCAGGCGCACCGACCACAGCGTGAAATAATCTACCGCCGGCCACATATTGCCGCCGGACCGCAGAACTTCCAGCGTGCTATTTAGCAGCCGGAAGAATTTCTCATTGGGCTCGTGCGGCGGCATCAGTTGATCGGTCACCTCAGTAAAATAATCCAGCGCCAAAGAACATCCGTAATCGGACTGCAACGCGAACTGCGACTCGATCAGCTCACAGCCCGAAAGATTCGCCAGTTCGGAATTTTCGCGCAGGTAGTAGGCCATCCGGACGTGGGAAAGCCGTTCCAGACCCGATCCAAAAGCGCTTTTCGGACGCTTGGCTCGCCGCGCGATACCCCGCAGCTTCCCCTGGTCGCGGGTAAAAAAACTCACGATGAGATCGGCTTCCCGGTAGGGGTAAGTGCGCAGGACGAACGTATCGCTCACCTGCGCGGGCATAGTCTGGGCGCAATACCTTAGGGTATCACGCCGCGCCGTTTATTTTGACGGCTGAGCAGGAGATGTAACGGGCGCCGTGTCCTCCTGGATCCCGCCCACCCAGTAGCTGTTGCCCTGCACAAAGACCGTCGCGTTGATCTTCTCTCCGGCGCGGAGTTTGTCGAATTCTGCTGGATCCTTTACGGGAAACTCCATGGTCATGGCTTCCATCCAGTCGCCGATCTTCTGATGCTTGATCGCCGCGATCTTTCCTTGAGTGTCCAGGCGCAAGACCTCGCCGTGCAAAGCGTATTGTTTGACTGGCTCGTCCTTGGCTTCTTCTTTAACCGCTGTAAGAGTTGCTTGCCGGCACCCGGCCAGAAAAAGAAGGAATGTAATCGCGACGCGGGAACGCATATCCTGAGCTTACAAAAAATGCGGGGACCTTTCGATCCCCGCCAACGTTCAGGACCAAGCAGTATCTAAAAATTAAACTTCGCGGCCAACTGGATGACTCGAGAGTTGCTGGGGAAAACCTGATCCCATTTCCCGAACAGAGGATTCCCGGGAGTGAGATAGTTGGTTTGGCCCGCATGCCCGACGGCGAGCACGTTGTCCAGCGCACCGGGAGTGTATTGCGGGTGATTCAAGGCGTTGTAGAAATCCGCGCGAATCTGGACGTGGTAGCGTTCGCCGCCCGTGAAAGACTTCGCCACGCTCATATCGATATTGTCGATGGGATTCGTGGGCAGAATATTCCGTCCGGAGGTCGCCAATGCGCCCTGAGCGGCCTTGATGAACTGGGCATTGGGATTCACTGCCAGATATGCCACGGTCAGCCCGGCGCTGTTTTTTAGCGGGGTGACATCGCTGCCGGTTCCCGAAATGCCGTTCGGATTGACGATCACGCGATCACCAGCACTGTCCAGGTTCAGGTTCGAATCGACGGCACTCTGCGGAGTTACCCACTCAGGGGATTCCACCACGTACACGCCGGATAGCTGGTAGTTGCCCACCAGATTACGAAGAAACCAATTGTTGCTCTTCTCGAACCAGGGCGTATCATACAACGAAGTTAGAGTGAGCCGGTGACGATGATCGAGAGCGGACGACGCCCACTCCGGCCCCAGATGTTGGAAATCCTGGGGACGGCGCGGTGTCAAAGTCGTGAAGTTCAGCTCCATCGTGCTGTCGTCCAGCAGGTGACTCCACGTGTATCCGCCTTTAAAGGTGAGATGCCCGGAAAGGCGCTTGGTCACGTCGATAGCCAAGCCGTTGTACTCCGAGTTCCCGCGCGGAACGTACGACGTGATCCCCGAGGAACTGGTGAATCCATATTGCGCGAGCGAATTGGCCTGAGCGTTTCGCTGGGTCGTAAGCTGAGTGAGCGTAAGGGGCAGACTGTTCAGCTGGTCCGCGGTAGGCGCCTGAAAATAGGTCGGCAGATAGTTCGTATCGGTCACCACGGCTGTGCGCCCCAACTGGGTTTGCATCAGGAGATGAACACCCTTGGTGCCCAGGTAACGGACGTCCAACATCCAGTCTTTGGCAAAAGAGTGCTGTATGCCGAAATTCCAGTTCACGGCATAGCCCAGTTTTTGATTGTCGAGCCAGCCTGTGGTGTTCGCGCGAGCCTGCGTGGGAGTCAAAGTCGAAGTGGACGCCGTCGGCAGGATTCCTCCGTTCGTCAGAAATCCCGGAGTGTTGGCTCCCGTCACTGTGAGGATCGAGATTACCTCGGGAGGACGAACATTGAGGCCAATGTTATCGAAAATCTGGTCGTAGGCGATCCCAAATCCGCCTCGGATCGCGGTCTTCGCGGACTTCCCCGGAGAATATGCGAATCCAATACGCGGAGCGAAGTTCTTCGTCTGCGGCTGGGGCGCAAAAAACGTGAGCACTCCCGGAACGTCAGCCTGGCTATTCATCGTGTACTCTTGCATGGACCTGGGCACGGCCGTGAATTCGTAACGCACTCCCAGGCTCAAAGAAAGGTTTCGCGTGACCTTCCAATCGTCATTGGCGAACCCATAAATTGCGTAGTTGTTTCCGGAATACGGAATGCTGCCGCCGACGGCGCGCGTCGCCAGGCTATCGGGAGTCAGATCCAGCAGATACTGCTGCAGGTTGCTGTATTGATAGTTGCCGCGAACATTTGAAATGAAGTTGATGAGGGACGTGCTGTCCCGGCCTTCGATACCGAACTTCATGCTGTGGCGACCCATAATCCAGGTCACGTTGTCCACGATCTGGTAGGTGTTTTGCACCACTTGCTGCGGAGCATTCGGATCCGGGCCAATTTGTGCACCCAAGTTGCTTCCTGTGCCCACCACCAGGTTGGGGAACGAGTCCAAACCGGGAAACTGCGTGTCGGGAACGGAGTTGTTGTCGTTGAAACGGCTGTAGGCGAGCCGCACTTCATTGGCCAAGTCTGCGCGGAACGCGTGAAACTCAGACAGCGAAAACAGCTTGGCTGCGGTCGGACGCAGGTGGTAGAACGCCGACTGGGCGGCCACTGTATCGATCTTCGAGGTATTGTTCGCGATATACCGAACACGCAACTGGTCGCTATCTGAGAAGTTGTAGTCGCCCGAAACGAGTCCCCGATAGAGATTCTGATAGCTGGGCGCTAGCGTTGGCACGATTCCCAGGGGAATGGAGGTCCCGTTTACGGTGGTGGCGAAGTTGCTTGTCTGCTGCGGCGCGGCGCCGACGTATTGCTTCATTACGTTCAGGTTTGTTTGGGAGACGTTCGTCATCCCCGCCAAGGTCGCGTATCCGGCCGTGGTGGGAGCGTAAACCGTCGAACTACCCGGGCTGCTGAAGCCGGTTGGATTGTAATCGAAGTTGCCGTAATAGAAAATCTTGTCCTTGCGGATAGGGCCGCCGACCGCGCCGCCCAGCACGTTGTTGTCGTAACGGGGCTGCGAGAAAGTTCCTTGCCGTTTAAAGGCCTGGTCCAGAGCATCCAGGTTGCGATTTTGCATGTACTCGTAGAGCGTTGCATGCAGATCGTTCCCTCCGCGCCGGATCACGGCGTTGAATTGGCCGCCAGAGGAGTGTCCGAACTCGGCGGAAAACTGATTCTGCAGCACACTAAATTCAGCCACTGAATCGTTCGGTAGCGCGACGACGGGTCCAGTAATGTCCTTACGGTTGTTGTCGATTCCATCGACCGTGAAGTTGTTGTTCCGCGGCCGCTGGCCGCCCACTGAAGGGCCGGTTCCAGCGCCGATGCCGCCTGCGCTCGCAACGCCGGCGCCCAACAAAGACAGATTCAGATATCCGCCAGCGGGGTCCGCCGCGATCCCCAGGTCCGATGCCATTCGGCTGGCGAAGATGTTGGCGATCTGCGCAGTCGTAGTGTCAATCAATGCTGTCGCGCTTACAACGTCTACGGTGTCCGCGGCCGCGCCCACCGAAAGCGTGACGTTTGCCGTGGCGGTCTTGTTCAATTCAACACTCAGGTCCTTGAGTTGCGCTTTCGCGAAGCCAGTCGATGACACGGTAACGCCGTAGATCCCGACTGGAAGGTTGTTAAAGCGATAAGCGCCGCTCTGGTCCGACTTAGTCTCCGCCATCACCCCGGTGGCGCTGTTCTGGGCAATCACGCCAGCGTCGGCAACCACTCTTCCGCTGGTATCATAGACCGTTCCAATCAGATTGCCATCCGTAGCTTGGCCGAAGGCGTTGATCATCGAAAACGAAGTGGTCAACACTATCGTGAGCAACAATGACGTGTTGCGAAACGAAGACATGAGGATCCCTTTCCTATGCCGGATTTCCCGGCCTTATATGACTCAATCGGTTGGAAGTAGAAAAGAATTAGGTGTGGTTAGGTGAAAGGTCTCAGTCGGTACTAGGGCCTTCTAAGGTCCGTCCGGGCGTGCTGCGCGGCGATGATCCCCGGAAGCTATCGCAATCCCTAGCAAGGCAAAGAAGAAAGCCGCCAGAGCCGGTCTTTGCTGCATCGGATAGTCGATCAAGCAGTGTACGAATACAGCTAGTAATCCTACCCCCCAGAGTGACCGAACGGCCGGACGGACGGCTCCCGCCACCACTCCCACCATTAATACAAAGAAGGGAATGCCACCCTCGGCCGCCCATTGGGCCCAGTCATTGTGAGCCTGGTTAGCGAACAAGCCGTCGTCGAAACGCGCGAATCCTGGGTAGACCTCGGACCACGTTCCCAGTCCAAATCCGGTCAACGGACGATCCCGGATCATCGCCAAACTGGATAGTAGGAAATCCTTCCGGACTGCGTACGGATTCGGCTCCTGGAGCCGCTTCCAGATCACCTCCCAGCCGGCCACGGCACCCAGGACGGCTAGCGTACATATACTTGCCAAAAGCACGCGTCCGACAACTCGACGGGAGATGATTCCCTGCGCTAAGGCGATGAGCGGGATCGCAATCACTTCCGCCAGGCATAAGATAGTCCCAGCCCGCGATCCGCCCGCCACCGCTGAAGCCAGCAGTAGCGCGCCGATGATGCTGTAGAGCATGCGCCGCCGCGGGTCCAGGATCGCTCTAACCAGTGCCAGCGGCAGTACGGCTTCGATAAAAGCCGCGTACTGGTTGTAGTACACAAACGGTCCCAGCGTTCGGCGGTCCGATCCCGCATGAAAGAGCCAGAAGACCACCCCCTCCGGCGACGAAAGGACGGTCAGCATCGACACCGCCGCGAGCGCCGTGCCGAACCACAGCAACCAGCGTAAGAACCACTCCCGGCTTCGCTCTTGTCCACCTAACTCGAGGCCCAGGGCGAAGACAGCGAGGATGGTCGTCCAGTTAAGGACTTCGTTCAAGGTCTTATATCGGTCCGCGCTCCATCCCGCGAATGCCTGAATTAATCCCCATACGACCGCCAATGCCAGGAACACGGCCGTCGGATGAATCGTCAGACTCTTTCGCTGGACGATGCGCAGCGCGGCCAGGGCGAAAACCGCGAGTTGAAACGCGCTCAGCGCCCAACGAGCCGGAACCCACATGGAGAGAATGCCCAGGAACAGAATCGCGGCGAGCAGCACTAGGGACCACTTTACGCGATCCACGCGCCATACTCTTTCGGCCTGAAGCCTCTCCCGGCGATTCAAACGGCGAGGCTAAATCAAACTCGCGTCCGGATGTTTTCCTGAAACTTCCGGTAAAACCTATCGGAACGGTAAAGCTTACGCCCGTTTTGTGGGGTTTTCTAGGTAATACACCGTAGACCCCGCCCGCGCCAAACCTATGCCAGATAAGGTCAGTAAGCTATACCCACAAGACCTGCCAACGGTTGGCAGCAAGGTTGCTCCTTACGTTCTCCGACAGGACACGCAGTGAAAAGTGAGCCTGACCGAGGAGGCTATACGTTATGTCTTCGCAATTTGATGAGTCGCCGGACCACAGCGCACGCTGGGCCAAGGGAGCTGTGATCGGATTGAGCGCAGGTTTGGTGCTGGCGTTGGCAGGGGATGGATATCTTCTGAAGCGTACCAGCGACACCAACCAGCAGATGGCGCAGATGCAGAGCGATACGCAAGGGCAAATCACCAAGCTCGGGGATGCCACCACGGAACTCCTGCAGCAACGCCTGAAGGCGCTGGACGACGAGATGACCGCGGCCATGAAAGGCGCTAGCACCACCACTACCGCCGCACTCCGGCGCACGCAGGCTGACGCGCTGAAGCAATCGCAAGAGCTCAGCAAGCAGATCCAGGAGCAGCAGCAGCAAGTGGCCACCCAGATCGGCGATTTGAAGGAGGCCACCACTTCAGTCGACTCCAAGGTTAGCGCCGTGTCCTCCGATGTGGGCAATGTGAAGACGGACGTTACAGCGGTGAAGGCGGATATCGCTTCCACCCAATCGAACCTCGAAAAGGCCACCGCTGATCTCAAGAGAATGAACGGCGACATGGGCGTGATGAGTGGCCTGATTGCGACCAACGGCAAGGATCTGGCGGCATTGCGTGAGCTCGGAGAACGGAATTACTTCGAGTTCGATCTGAGCAAGAAACAAGCCGAGAAGCGAATCGGCAACGTGACGCTCAAGCTGAAGAACGCCGATCTGAAGCGGAATCGCTACACGATGGAAGTTCTTGCCGACGACAAGCGCGTCGAAAAGAAAGACAAGACCATCAATGAGCCGGTGCAGATATATGTATCGGGTTACCGCCAGCCGTATGAAATCGTCGTCAACCAGGTGAAGAAGGACTCCGTGGTTGGATACCTTTCCACACCTAAAGTGACACTAGCCCGGCAGTAAGAGAAATACACTCCGGGTTTGTCGCGGGGCGGCCAGAAACGGCCGCCCCGTATTGTTTTTTAGTCCCCCACCTCCCCGTATCTTTTTTCGCCTCTTCTGGTAACTATGATTGAAGCGGCCTTCGCCAGCCGCTCCGATCGATATGACCGAAGCCGAATTCCGCAGCGCGTTCGAGCAGAACAAAGATGTGGTGTACCGCTTCGCCTGGCGCATGTGCGGATCCGCGGCCGTGGCGGAAGACATCGCGCAAGAGGTGTTTCTCACTCTTCTGCGTCAGCCCGGACGGTTCGATTCTGCGCGCGGAGCGCTGCGCTCTTTCTTGCTGGCGGTGGCCCGGAACCTGGTGTTGAAGCGCTGGAGGGACGATTCCCGCTTGGACGAATTAGAAGACCAGTTCGCGACGCCACCAATCGACCTGGAAGGCCGGGAAACCGCCGATGCCGTGAGCGCCGCAGTGGCATCCCTGCCTCCCTTGCAGCGTGAAGTTTTGATCCTGGCCCAGTACGAAGAGTTGTCGCTCGAGGAAATCGCGCGGACTGTGGACGCGGAAGTCGGCACCGTAAAGTCGCGCTTGCACCGGGCGCGCGAGAACCTCCGGCAAGTTCTTGCGCCGCTGAAGTCGAGAAATGTAGGGAGATCCATCAGCCATGGAACCTTTGGACGATCGTGAATTAGACAAACTCTTGCAGCAATGGCAAGCGCCCCTCGCACCGCCCAGTCTGCGCGCGAAGGTCTTGCCCCATCGGTCGCATTGGTGGCAATGGCTCGCCACGGGAACGATCCGGGTCCCCGTGCCGGTGGGAATCGCCGCGGTGTTAGCACTGGCGGCATTCTTGTACTTTTTCCGGACGACAGAACGTCCAACGGCGGCGCAGCCGGCCAAGTCCGTTTCACTCGCTGATTTTCAACCCGTGAAGCAACTTGAACCAAGGGTCGTGGGGAGGGCAAATGAGGGCAACTAGGTTCTTGATCGCAGGCGCATGTCTGTTACCGGCATTCGCCCAGACCGGAGTGATCTCGCAGGGCAACGTGATTCGCAAGGACTTCGCCTTCTACTGGCAGAGCCGATTGGAGCCGCC
>Ga0070683_100006110_pt1 | contig 10095 bp, 9 predicted proteins | sample KBSC713LmetaG_FD_64662 | JGI IMG/M metagenome (GOLD analysis project Ga0070683, IMG submission 64662) | Corn rhizosphere microbial communities from Kellogg Biological Station, Michigan, USA - KBS C7.1-3L metaG | ecosystem: Host-associated > Plants > Roots > Rhizosphere ... | reverse complement strand
GGCGACCGTGACCTGCTCGCGGAGTGGGCCGGGCGACGGACCGACGCGGACCTGGCCGACTACGCGAACACCCGCAACGCGCACAGCATCGACGGCCTGCCCGCGCTCGGGGGGAGGGTGCCGGTCACAGGTTAGGCTCGGAGCCATGCAGACCCGCGCCCCACTCCGGCCCGGCACGCTGTCGCCGTGGCGGGAGGTGCCGGCCGCCATCCCTCGGCCGGAGTACGTCGGCAAGGCGGGGCCGAGGAAGTACCGCGGCTCCGACGTCCAGACGCCCGAGACCATCGAGAAGATGCGTGTCGCCGGGCGGCTGGCGGCGCAGGCCACCCAGCTCGCCGGGCAGCACTGCCAGCCGGGCGTCACCACCGACGAGATCGACGCGATCGTGCACGAGTTCCTGTGCGACCACGGCGCCTACCCGTCGACGCTGGGCTACCGCGGGTTTCCGAAGTCCTGCTGCACCTCGCTGAACGAGGTCATCTGCCACGGCATCCCGGACACCACGGTGCTCGAGGACGGCGACATCATCAACGTCGACGTCACCGCGTTCATCAACGGCGTGCACGGCGACACCGACGCCACGTTCTGCGTCGGCAACGTCAGCGAGGAGAACCGGCTGCTCGTCGAGCGCACGCACGAGGCGATGATGCGCGGCATCAAGGCGGTGGCGCCGGGCCGGCGGCTCAACGCGGTAGGCCGGGTGATCGAGGCGTACGCGAAGCGCTTCGGCTACGGCGTGGTGCGCGACTTCACCGGCCACGGGATCAACGAGACCTTCCACTCCGGCCTCTACGTGCCGCACTACGACAAGCCCGACCTGGAGACGATCATGGAGCCGGGCATGACGTTCACGATCGAGCCGATGATCACCCTGGGCACCCACAAGTACGAGATGTGGCGCGACGGTTGGACCGTCGTCACGAAGGACCGCAGGTGGACGGCCCAGTTCGAGCACACGATCGTGGTCACCGATGACGGCTACGAGATCCTGACGCTGCCCTAAAGCGGTGGACGACAAACCACTCGCACTCACACCCGACCACCACGCGGACGTCGCCGGTGGCTGGTTGCGGGCCGCCGTCTTCGGGGCGATGGACGGGCTGGTCAGCAACATCGCGCTGATCGCCGGCGTCGGCGGTGGCGGGGTGGCGGCGCGCACCGTCCTGCTCACCGGCGCGGCCGGCCTGATCTCCGGCGCGATCTCGATGGCGCTGGGCGAGTACACCAGCGTCCGCACCCAGAACGAGCAGGTCGGTGCCGAGGTCGCCCGGGAGAAGCAGGAACTGGAGCGCCACCCGGAGGCCGAAGCGGCCGAACTCGTCCAGCGCTGGGTGGCGCGCGGCCTGCCGCCTCGGCTGGCCGAGGACGTGGTCGCGGCGATCAGCCGCGACCCCGGCGAGACGCTGCGGGTGCACGTCCAGGAGGAGCTGGGCGTCAGCCTCGAGGAGCAGCCCAGCCCGTGGGTCGCCGCCGGGTCGTCGTTCGCCTGCTTCGCGGTCGGCGCGCTGGTGCCGCTGCTGCCGTACCTGCTGGGCTCGTCGGTGCTGTGGCCGGCCCTGGTGTCCGGCGGCGTCGGACTGTTCGCGGCCGGCGCGCTGGTGGCGCGCTTCACCGGCCGGGCCTGGTGGACGAGCGGCCTGCGGCAGCTGATCCTCGGTGGGCTCGCGGCGGCGGTCACCTACGGGATCGGTTCACTCATCGGCAGCGCTGTCTAAGGCCGAGCGCGCCCCATGATCGCGTCGATCTTGCAGTAGTGGTGGGTGTCAAAGAATCGCAAAGCAGGGCGAATTCTGGCACCACGAGTGCAAGATCAACGCGATCATGGGCGTCAAGACGTTCGTTCGACGGGCAGCCGCGCGCGGGTCACGAGGCCGGCGCCGAGCATCGCCACCGCTGGCACCGCGAAGAGCGACAGGACGACGTTCGTCCACGGCAGCACGAACGGCATCGGCGGCTGGAGTTGCGGCCACACGTCGGCCAGCCCGGCGTTGATGCCCGTCACCAGCGCGGCGGCGGCCGCGAGCCCGGCCGCCACCCCGAGCGCCGAGCCGAGGCCCGCGATGATGCCGGTCCGGCTCAGCGACAGCACCCGGCGCACGCCCGGTGAGGCGCCCACCGCTCCGAGCGTCGCGAGATCGGCCCTGCCCTCGGCGGCGGCGAGCCCGGTCGCGATCGCGGCCGCGCCGACGGTGACCAGCCCCGCCACGACGGCCAGGATGATCAGGATCGGGTCCGACCGCGGCTGCGGCGGGCGCTGCACGCCGATGATCCAGCTGCCCTCGACGGTGGCGGCGGCCGCCATGAACGCGTCCTCCTCGGCCTGCGTCGGAACCCGGTCGGTGACCCCGACGAAGCCGGCCGGCCTTACGTTCGCGCCGAGCCGGCCGACGGCCGCCGCCGACATGATCAGGCTGGGCGAGTCCGCGTCCGGGATCGCCATCGCCGGCACCGACACAGCGGGTCCACGGGTCTCCCCGATGAGGGTGAGCGTCGCAGAGCCGTCGACGACCGCGAACCCGTCGGCGACAAGCGCGCCGCCGGAGCGCAGGACCGCTTCGGCGCGGGCCAGGGCGGCGGCGTCCAGTCGCACCAGCCGGCCGAGGTCCGCCGGGTCGATGACCGCGAGGTCGAACGCCGACCCTTGCGACTCCCGCCAGACCAGGTCGCACCGCGGGTCGCGGTTGGCCTTGCGCTGCGTCGCGGTCGACCGCCGGGTCGCCGAGAAGTCGTACGGGCACTCGTTCGCCGGCGGGCGCCCGACCATGACCTGGCAGGCCGGGCCGCCGTCGGCACCGCAGTCCGGGCGCCCGACCGGAATCACGCCGGTGACCGGCATGGTGGCCCGCATCGCGTCGGCCAGGGCCGTGTACGCGGCAGGCGGTGGCTCGGGCGGCGCGGCCAGGTCCATGCCCCTCGGCTCGGTCGCCACCTGGGCCGTCACGGCGCCCTCGCGCACCATGAGCGGGTGCTGCGGCACTGTCTGGCGGGCCTCGCTGCCGGCGAACACCGCAGCGGCCAGCGTGCTGACCGCCACCGCGGCCAGCACGGCGCTGATCGCCGGCGCGGCCGCGGCCCGGTTGCGACCGACGTCGCGCAGCGCGATCCGCAGCGAAACCGGCAGCCGGCCGCCCAGCCGGGCGACGAGGCCGACAAGCGCCGGCGTGCACAGCACCAGGCCGAGTTCGCCGATCACCATGCCCGCCAGCGCGACCTCCTCCGACGCCCGCCGTGCTCCGACGACGGTCACGGCGCCCCCGGCCGCCAGCACGATCAGCCCGAGCACCGCCCACCGCTTGCGCATCCGGGTGACGGCATACCGGCCGGACAGCGCCGCCACCACCGGCTGCCGGGCCGCCGTCCAGGCCGGCACCAGGGCGGCGAGCACGCCGGAGAGCACGGCCAGCGCAACGAGCCCGGCGAGCGCCTCGGGGTAGAACCGCTGCGCGCCCGGCCGGGCGAACGCGACGTGCTCGGCGAGCAGGTCGCGGGCGGCCACCGCCGCCAGGACGCCCAGCACCAGGCCGCCGGCCGCCGCGACCGCGCCGAGCACGACCCCATCGGCGAGGACGATGCGACGCAGGTGCGCGGGGGTGCCGCCGGCCGCCGCGACAAGGGCGAGGTCGCGCCGCCGCCGGCGCGCACCCACCGCGAACGCCGGGCCGGCCAGCAGCACCACCTCGATGATCAGGACGCCGCCGAACACGGTCCCGAGGGCGAACGCCCTGCTGTCGTCGAATCCCGCGAGCATCGTCGCCGGGTCGAACGGCGGCGGGTCGAGCAGCACGGCGCGGGAGAGCACCACCGCGCCGGCCGCGTTGAGCGCCCGCACGCCGGGCCAGTCGACGGGGCTCGGCACGTCGACGAGCCATCGGGTGCTCCCAATGCCGGCGTAGTTGCGGGGCAGGGCGCCCGGCAGCGCGACGATCACCTCCCGGCGCAGGTCCTGCGGATCCTCGACCAGCCCGACGATTCGCCAGGTGCGGGCACCGTCCGCGCTCGTGAGTGGCCCGCCGACGCCGACTCGGCGCGCCGCCCGGGCGGTGACCGCGACCTCGTCCGGCGCCCGCGGCGCGCGGCCGGCGACCTGCCGGAGGATGCCGCTGGCCAGCGGATTGGCGTAGTCCAGCTCCAGCGTCCCGATCTGACCGCGCCCCGACGCCGTGCGGAAGTCCGCGGCGTCGGCGCGCATCGGGAGCGCCGCGGTGGCGGCCGGCAGCAGCCGGCGCACGTCGTCGGCGGTGGCGTCCCGCGGCCGGCCCTCGCCGCTGCCCAGCAGGTCGGTCGGCAGCTGCCGGACCGGCCCGTCCCACAGTTCGCCGACGGCGAGGTCGGCCCGGCCCAGGACCCGGTCGGCCTTCTCGGCGGGGGTCAGCGCGAACGTGTCGTGATAGACGGCGACGAACGCGAACGCCAGCACCGGCAGCCCGATCAATGCGACGACGAGTGCGCTGCGCCCCTTCGCCCGGCGCGCCTCCCGCCGGGCGATGCGCACGGCCGCCAGCCAGCCGCGCATCACGACGCCCCGGTCAGCAGCTGGTCGGCCTCGCCGATCGGGCCGGTGGTGTCGACCACGACGCCGTCACGCAGGAACACGACCCGATCGGCCCAGCCGGCGTGGCGCGCCTCGTGGGTCACCAGGATCGCGGCCGCGCCCGCGTCGACCCGGGCCCGCAGGACCCGCAGCACGGCCTCGCCGGTCTGTGTGTCCAGGGCGCCGGTCGGCTCGTCGGCCAGCACGAGCCGGCGCTCGCCGACAAGCGCTCGGGCGATCGCGACGCGCTGCTGCTGCCCGCCGGACAGCTGCTCCGGGAAGCGCCGGGCCAGCTCCGCCAGGTCGAGGTCGGCCAGGGCGGCGAGCGCCTGCCGGCGCGCGGACCGGATCGGCGTGCCGTCCAGCTCCAGCGGCAGCGCGACGTTCTCCACCGCGGTGAGGCTGGGCAGCAGGTTCAGCTCCTGGAAGACGTAGCCGACGCGGCGGCGCCGCACGGTGGCCAGCCGGCGCTTCGAGAGGGTGCCGAGCACCCAGCCCTCGACCACCACCTCGCCGCGGGTCGGCCGGTCCAGGCCGCCGCACAGGTTCAGCAGTGTCGACTTGCCGGAACCCGACGGACCCATCACCGCGACCAGTTCGCCCGCGCCGACCGACAGGGAGACGCCCCGCAGGGCGTGCACCGCCGTCTCGCCGCCGCCGTGGACCCGGTGCACGTCGCGCAGTTCGACGATCATCGCGGGCTCACCTCCGTCGGGTCGGTAGCGGGCGCCGGAGCCGGCGCCGGCCCGCGGACCTGGCGCGCGACGGTGGCCTCGCAGTGGTCCAGCCAGCGCACCTCGGCCTCGGCCTGGAAGATCATGGCGTCCAGGACGAGGAGCCAGGACAGGTCGTCGGGGGCGGCCGTGCGCGCCTTGAGCCGGGTGTACTCCTGCAGGCTGCGCATCGTGGCGGTGCGCTGCGCCTGGATCACCCGCGGCACGTCGACGCCGGCGGTGCGGAGCGCGAGCGCCAGCTTGATCGCGAGCTCGTCGCGCGGACGCTCGCCGCGCTGCACCGGGGTGGTGAACCAGCTGAGCAGGTCGGCGCGGCCGGCGTCGGTGATCGAGTAGGGGCGCTGCCCGGTGTCGCTCGCGGGGAGGGGCTCGGCGAGCCCGTCGCGCTCGAGCCGGGACAGCGTCGTGTAGACCTGCCCGATGTTGAGCGGCCAGGTGCCGCCGGTTGTCTCCTCGAAGGCGACGCGAAGCTGGTAGCCGTACATCGGCCCGCGCTGGAGGAGGGCGAGCAGGCCGTACCGGATCGACATGGATACCGAGTATGCATACGCGGTATGCCCGTGTCGAGTGTCATTTGCGCGATCTTGGACGTCTGCTAGCGCTGGAGCGTGCTGACGGACGTCCAAGATCGCCGACTAGTTGGGCTCCAACCGGCCGGGGAAGGCGACAGTCGTCGGGGTGACGCCGGCGGCCTTGCGGAACCGGGTGGCCCGGATCGCCGCGTCGATCAGCCCGTCGACGGCCAGCCGCCGATCGTCGCCCGTGGTGTCGATCAAAGCCGCCCGCCAGATCGCGGCGGTCCGCTCCTCGATCATGATGGCCAGCTTCAGCGCCGACGCCTGGTCGGTCACCGGCGCGGGCAGCGCGTACGCCGCCTCGGCGACCGGCGCCTTCACGCCCCGCTGGAGCAGCCGCATGACCACGGCGTCGCGCCGGGCGCGGTGCGCCGCCTCGGCGGCCTGGGCCAGCGTCACCGTCGACGCGTCCAGCCGGGCGCCGACCGGCCCGTACCCGAAGATCGCCGCGTGCTCGGCCACCACGGCGGCCATCAACCTGTCATCCGCCCTTGTCATGAAAGTGCCTCGGCGTGGCTGGCCCGCGCGGCGGCGATCGCCCCGATCAGCGGCGCGTAGTAGGAGGCCACCGCCAGGCACGCCGTCGTCGCCCGCTCGGCGGCGGCGCGCTCGGCCGACTGCAGCGCCTTGAGCGGCCCCGACGATCCGGCGCTCGCCGACGGCGACGCGGCCGCCGCGCCGCCCGAGGGCGCCACCGTCGCGTCGAGGGAGCGGCCGATCGCGGCGGCGTGCTCGCGGTGGGCGTCGCGGATCGGGGCCAGCCGCGCCGACTCGTTGGAGTTCTTCGCGATCGCGTCGTCGTAACGTGCGGCGAGGTCCAGCGACTCGCGGGCGACGGCCCGCAGCGCGTCGGCGTCGGGCGGCTTGATCGACTCGGGTTCGTCGGGGCCGAGGACCGAGCAACCGGACGCCAGGCCGGCGGCCGCCAGAACGACGGATCCGGCCGCCAGCACCGAGCGGCGGGAGCGCTGAAGCACCGTCACAGTCAACACCACCTGCGCAACCAGCCCGTAGTCGGAGCGCCGCGCGGACGCCGGCCGTTACCGCGCGTTAGGCTTCGGGGCGAGCCGCTCGCGGATATCGTGCGAGCGGCGTATCGGCGTGACAAGAGAAGGGCACCGGCGATGGCGCAGGGACACGGACGCGGCGACGGCCGGCGTGCCGGTGCGCCCCGCGGCAACCCGTCCCGGGGCGCGGCGCCGGTCCACCAGCGCCGCTCCAGCCCTGCGCGCGGCGCCGCGCAAGGCCCAGCGCACGGCGCCGCGCAAGGCGCGGTCCACGGCTCTGCGCAAGGCGCGGTCCACGGCTCTGCGCACGGCCCCAACCGCGCCCGGCTGCGCGAGGTGATCGAGCCGGTGGTCGCGTCGGCCGGGTACGACTTCGAGGGGCTGTCGGTGTCCCGCGCCGGCCGCCGGTACCTCGTCCGGCTGACCGTCGACCACGACGGCGGGGTGAACCTGGACGCGGTCGCCGACGTCTCGCGGCTGGTGTCAAGGGCCCTCGACGACGTCGAGGCCGGCGGCGAGGAGCTGTTCGCCGGCGAGTACGAGCTGCAGGTCAGCTCGCCGGGGGTGGACCGCCCGCTCACGCTGCCCCGGCACTGGCGGCGCAACGTCGGCCGGTTGGTGCAGGTGCGCGCCGGCGAGAAGCAGCTCACCGGTCGCATCGTGGCCGCCGACGCCGAGGGCGTCGTCCTCGCGGTCGGCGACCCCGGCAAGACGACGGAGCACCAACTCGGTTACGACGCGCTGGGCGCCGGCAAGGTGCAGCTGGAGTTCGCCCGGGCGGCGGCGCTCTCCGATGACGACCTGGAGGAGTTCCCGGTCGACGACGATGACTTCGAGGAGGACGAGGCGTGAATATCGACCTCGCGGCCCTCCGGGCGCTGGAGCGCGAGCGGGAGATCCCGTTCGAGACCATCCTCTCGGCCATCGAGACCGCGCTGCTCACGGCGTACCGGCACACGGAGGGCGCCCACCCGCACGCGCGGGTGGAGATCGACCGCAAGACCGGCTTCGCCGCCGTCTTCGCTCAGGAGACCGACGACGAGGGCACCGTCGTGCGCGAGTTCGACGACACCCCGCACGACTTCGGTCGCATCGCCGCGATGACGGCCAAGCAGGTGATCCTCCAGCGGCTGCGGGAGGCCACCGACGAGGCGCACTTCGGCGAGTACGCGGGCCGCGACGGCGACCTGGTCACCGGGGTGGTGCAGGCCCACGAGGCGCGCGCCGAGAAGGGCATCGTCACGATCGACCTGGGCAAGGTCGAAGCGACGCTGCCGCCGGCCGAGCAGGTGCCGGGGGAGTCGTACGACCACGGGCAGCGCATCCGCTGCATCGTCGTGCACGTCGTGAAGGGCTTCCGCGGGCCGCAGATCACGCTGTCCCGGTCGCACCCGAGCCTGGTCAAGAAGCTCTTCGCGCTGGAGGTCCCGGAGATCGCCGACGGCACCGTCGAGATCGCGGCGATCGCGCGGGAGGCCGGCCACCGCACGAAGATCGCCGTCCGGTCGACGGTGTCCGGCGTCAACGCCAAGGGCGCGTGCATCGGACCGATGGGCCAGCGGGTCCGGGCCGTGATGAGCGAGCTGCACGGTGAGAAGATCGACATTATCGACTGGTCGGACGACCCGGCGGCGTTCGTCGGCAACGCGCTGTCTCCCGCGAAGGCACTGCGGGTCGACGTTGTCGACGCGGCGACCCGCACCGCCCGGGTGATTGTTCCCGACTTCCAGCTTTCTTTGGCAATTGGGCGCGAAGGGCAGAACGCCCGCTTGGCGGCGAGATTGACCGGTTGGCGCATCGACATCAGGCCCGATACCGACGCTTCCGGCGGATCTCCGGCGCCACCGGGCGCCGCACGCGCGGAGAGCGCAGGGTAGACTTTCTGTGGCACGTCGCGCACGACCGGCCGCCCCACCGGTGCCCTCGGGTGTTCCCGTCCGCACCTGTATCGGCTGCCGGGAGCGCGCGGCAGCATCCGAGTTGTTGCGATTCGTCGCGGTCGAGCATTCGCCTGGTCAGTTCAGCGCGGTGCCCGATCCGGCTCGCAACCGGCCCGGCCGGGGCGCTCATCTCCATCCCGGTCCGGGTTGCTTCGCACTAGCGCAGCGACGGCGCGCCTTCGGGCGTTCGCTGCGCGTCACCGGTGTCGTCGACACAGGTGAGCTGGCCGAGGCGGTTCTCGTCGAACCGTCGAGTCCGGCACCGTCGGCGGTGGGCTTGCCGGCCCACCCGCACAAGCAAGGTAGGACGACCGACATGAGCACACGATGAAGTCCCAGAAATGATCAGGCTTCAAGTGCACGAGTGAGGTCGGTACGCGGGTCCCGCTGCCGGCCTCGAGATGAGGAGTGCAGTGGCAGGGAAGGCCCGCGTTCACGAGCTCGCCAAGGAGCTCGGGGTCGAAAGCAAGACCGTTCTCGCCAAGCTTCAGGAGCTCGGCGAATACGTCAAATCAGCATCGAGCACGGTAGAGGCGCCGGTGGCGCGCCGTCTGCGTGCCTCCTTCGTGGCTGGGTCGGCGGCGCCGTCCGCACCGGCACCCGCGCCCGCCGCGAACAAGCCGTCGCCCGCTCCGGCCGACGGAAAGTCCGCGGCAGCCCCCGGAACGCCGGCGCGCCCGGCGGCCCGGCCGACGCCGCCGCCGCCCAAGCGCCAGTCCGGCGGAGGTGAGCGCCGCGGCCCCGTGCCCGGGCCGCCGCGCCCGGTGACGCCGGCCGCTCCGGTCGTCAAGCCGGCAAGCGCACACGACATCGAGGTGGCGGCCGCCGAGGCGCGCGCCGCTGCCCTCAAGGCCGAGCAGGAGGCCGCGGTCCGCGCGGCGCAGGCCGCCCGGCAGCGCGACACCACCCGGCGCCCGTCGGGTGGCGAGCCGCCGACCCCCGGCACCCGGTCGGGGCCGGCCCCGCGTCCCGGCCCGGCCGGTGGCGCACCCGCCTCCGGCGCCCCGCGTCCCGGCGGTGGCGCGACCCCGCGTCCGCCGGCGCGTGCCGGCAACAACCCGTTCGGGATCAACCCGGCGGCCGGCGGCCGCCCGACCCCGAACTCCATTCCGCGCCCGAACCCGGCGTCCATGCCGCCGCGGCCGAGCCCGGCGTCGATGGGCGGCCCCCGGCCGAGCCCGTCGCAGATGCCGAGCCAGCGGCCCGGTCGGCCGGGCGGCGGTCCCGGTGGCGGTGGCGCCGGTCGTCCCGGTGGCGCCGGCGGTGGCTTCCGCGGCGGTCCCGGTGGTGGCGGTGGCGGTGGCGGTT
>Ga0070683_100006109_pt1 | contig 10095 bp, 8 predicted proteins | sample KBSC713LmetaG_FD_64662 | JGI IMG/M metagenome (GOLD analysis project Ga0070683, IMG submission 64662) | Corn rhizosphere microbial communities from Kellogg Biological Station, Michigan, USA - KBS C7.1-3L metaG | ecosystem: Host-associated > Plants > Roots > Rhizosphere ... | reverse complement strand
GGACGGATGCCGCTGATGATGCAGTCGGCACCCATCAGGCGGGCGGCGCTGATCGTCTTCAGGAGATGCTGCGCCACCAGCGTATCGACCGTCGGCACACCGGTGATGTCGAGGATGGCGATCTCCGCGCCCTCGCGGACGATGCTCTCGAGCAGGTTCTGCATCACCACCTGGGTGCGCGCCGAATCGAGCGTGCCGATCAGCGGCAGCGCGAGCACGCCGTCCCACAGCTTGACGACCGGGGTCGACAGCTCCTCGATCTCCTCGCGCTGGCGGGCAATCAGCTCCTCGCGCGTGCGCTGGAAGGCCTCGATGGTGAACAGGCCGAGCTTGTCGATCAGCTGGGTCACCGCCCAGGTCTGCTCGGCGATCGTCTCGGCGTTCTTGATCTTGCTGCGGATCTGCTCGAACAATGGCTCCTTGATCGAGAAGACGAAGGTCGCGGTCTCCGATGGCGAGAACCCCTGCAATGCGCGGCTGCGCGAGAAGCCTTCGAGGATGGCGCGAACGTCATTGAACGAATGGCTCTCGACGTCGGTGGCGCCGTCGGACACCGCCTTTGTCAGTGCCCGCAGCAGATCGCGAGCCTGCGACTCGACCTCCTGAGTCGAGATACGCCCGTCGCCAGTCTTCTGCAGGGCCGTCAGCCAGCCCTTGATGATGGTATTCTCGCCGTCGGCCAAAAGCTTCGCCAGATCCGACGCCACGGTGGCAGTCGCCATGCTCTCTCCCCCTTATTGGGCGCCCAGTCGATCGGCCGGGGCTGGCGGCCGTCGCGACCCTAGCACGTTACCGAATGTCAGTTCGGTACGATCACCGCTTTCAGGTCGAACGCCTCGGCCGCGCCTTCCAGCCGGCGGGCAGTCACATCGCCCAGACTACGCTTCAGGGCATCCGGAACGATCAGCCGCAGCTCACGGTCCGTGCGACGAAGCTGGACCTGCGGCAGCAGGCCGGGTGCGCCGCCGGACAGGTTGTATGCCAGCCGGAGACACGCGCCGAGGCGGCGGGCGAAGCTGCGGCCCTTGCCGTCGCTCAGCCGCAGCGCGGTATCGAGCGCGCCAGACTTGGAATCGCTCTTGTAGCGATAGGCCAGCGTCATCGCGAGGATCGCCCGCTCGCGATGGCTCATGCCGGGCGCGGGAAGATGGAGCACGCGGATATAGGCCTGCTCGGCGCGATAGTCGGGATGGTCGTTCCAGGAAATGTCGCTCAGGTGGCAGGCGGCGATGCGCAGGATGCGCTCGTTCTCGGTCTCGCCGCCGAAGATCGGCGTCAGCCAATCGAAGATCTCCGACGGTGCGAGATCGAACCGTCGCCAGTCGGCGCCCTGCTCCTCGGCGAAGGCGATCAGCGGATGGCGGGCCCGCTCGGCATCGCTCAGCCGCGAATAATAGAAGCCCTCGCGCAGGCCGAACGCCGAGAACACCACGTTGCGCGGCCGGAGCGCCGCCAGCAGCCGGTCGAGCGCCAGGCAGGCGAGCGGCAGCGTGTCGGTGCGCCGGCGCGACACGCCCGGCATCTTCTCCAGCGACTTGGCGCTCTGCACCGCGATCAGCCGCGCCACCGCGCGCGCCTCCTCGGCGGGAATGTCGTAGTGATGGATGATGTGCAGCGGATAGCCCGCCTGCTCCATGTGCAGTCGCGCGAACGAGCGCCAGGCGCCGCCCACGGCATAGAAGGTCTTGCCCGACTCCTCGCGCAGCCAGCGCACTCCTTCGATCGCGTCGACCACGAGCCGCTTGGGATCGGTCTTGCCCGAGGACATCAGGCGCAATGGCCCGATCGGCAGCGTGGTCGAATTGCCGATGCGCCCCTGCCCCAACGCGACCAGCTCGAGGCTGCCGCCGCCCAGGTCGCCCATCACGCCGGACGCGTCGGGCATGCCGCACATCACGCCGTAGCCCGAGAAGCGCGCCTCGTCCTGGCCGCTCACGATATGGGCCTTGATGCCGGGACGGCTCGCGAGCTCGTGCATGAAAGCCGGCCCGTCGGAGGCGTCGCGCACCGCGGCGGTCGCCAGCAGGTCGAGCGACGTCACCTTCATGTTGTGGGCGAGCGTGGCGAAACGGTCGATGTTGGCCAGCGCCATCTCGACGCCCTGCGGGTTCAGCCGGCCGGTCGCGTCGAGGCCGCGGGCCAGCCCGCACAGGACCTTTTCGTTGAACACCGGCAGCGGCGCGCGGCTGGCGCGCTCATAGACCACCAGGCGAATCGAGTTGGAGCCGACGTCGATGATGCCGACTCGGCCGGGGCCGAGACGGCTGTGCGCGGGGCTGCCCTCCCCGCCGGTCTCTATGGTCCGTTCGCCGTCCATGCGCGCCCCGTCTAGCCGAAACCCGCCGGGATTGCAGCGACGATTTTGCCGGCGTCGCGCCCTACGAGCTGAGAACGAGTCGCGGCACCGCGCCGCTCAGCCGAAGCGCACTGCCACGGCCGGAAAGCGACGGATTTGTCATGAAATAATGATGGGCAATGAAGGGTTCCTTGCCCGGATGCGGCCGCGTGTAGGCGCCGCCGGACGACATGTCCCAACTCTGGCCGTCGTCCTTGAGATTGGCCACCACGATCTGGTCCAGCACCTGTTCGTGCACGGTGGGGTTCTCGACCGGGCACAAGAGCTCGACCCGGCGGTCGAGGTTGCGCGGCATCCAGTCGGCCGAGGAGATGAACACCTTGGCGTTGGCCGAGGGCAGCGCCTTGCCGTTGCCGAAGCAGACGATGCGCGCGTGCTCGAGGAAGCGGCCGATGATGCTCTTGACGCGGATATTGTCGCTGAGGCCGGGCACGCCGGGCCGCAGGCAGCAGATGCCGCGGATCACCAGGTCGATATGCACGCCGGCCGCCGAGGCGGCGTACAGCCGGTCGATCATCTGCGGATCGACCAGCGAGTTGAGCTTGGCCCAGATCGCCGCCGGCTTGCCGGCGCGGGCATTGGCGATCTCGGCGTCGATCAGCGTGTAGAGGTCCGGCCGCAGCGTCACCGGAGCGAAGGAGATCTTCTCCATCTTCTCGGGCCGCGCGTAGCCGGTCATGTAGTTGAACAGGCGCGCCGCGTCGCGGCCCATCGCCGGATCGCAGGTGAAGAACGACAGGTCGGTATAGATGCGCGCGGTGATCGGATGGTAGTTGCCGGTGCCGAAATGCACGTAGGTGCGGATCGAGCCGGCCTCGCGGCGCACCACCATCGACACCTTGGCGTGGGTCTTGAGGTCGATGAAGCCGTAGACCACCTGCACGCCGGCGCGCTCGAGGTCGCGCGCCCAGCGGATGTTCGCTTCCTCGTCGAAGCGCGCCTTGAGCTCGACCAGCGCCGTCACCGTCTTGCCGGCCTCGGCCGCCGCGATCAGCTCCTTGACGATCGGCGAGTCGGCGGACGTGCGATAGAGCGTCTGCTTGATCGCGACCACCGCGGGATCACGCGCGGCCTGGCGCAGGAACTGCACCACCACGTCGAAGCTCTCGTAGGGATGATGGACGACGATGTCCTTGGCGCGGATCGCGGCGAAGCAGTCGCCGCCGAAGTCGCGGATGCGCTCGGGGAAGCGCGCATTGTACGGCGCGAACTTGAGGTCCGGCCGATCGTCGACGATCACTGCCTTGACGTCGCCGATGTTGAGCATGTGGTCGAGCTCGAACACGTGCACGACCTGGCCGGCGATCTCGAGCTGGTCGAACAGGAAGTCGCGCAGCTCGCTCGGCATGTGCGTATCGACCGAGATCGAGATCAGGTCGCCGCGGCGGCGGCGCTTGAGCGCGCTCTCGTACAGCAGCACGAGATCCTCGGACTCCTCGTTGATCTCGACGTCGCTGTCGCGGATCAGGCGGAAGAAGCCGCGCTCGGTCACCTCGTAGCCCGGGAACAGGCGCGGCAGGAAGATCGCGATCAGCTCTTCCAGCGGCAGGAAGCGGATGCCGCCACCGGGCAGGCGCACGAAGCGGTCGACCTGCGGTGGCAAGGGCAGCAGCGCCATCAGCGGCCGCTTGTCGTCCTTGCGCTGCAGCTTGAAGATCGCCGAGAAGCCGCCGTTGGGGATGAACGGGAACGGATGCGCCGGATCGACCGCCAGCGGCGTCAGGATCGGGAACATCTGGTCGATGAAATAGGTCTCGAGCCAGGCGCGCTCGCTGACCGTGAGCTCAGCCCCCGACAGCACGGCGATGCCGGCCTCGCGCAGCTCGCCCTGCAGGGTGCCCCAGACGCGCTGCTGCTCGTCCATTAGGATCGAGGCACGCTCGCGGATGGCGGCCAACTGCTCGCCCGGCGTCAAGCCGTCGTCGCTGAGCAGGGTCGCCCGGTTGGGCAGCATGTCGACCAGGCCCGCGACCCGGACCATGTAGAACTCATCGAGATTGGCGGCCGAGATCGACAGGAAGCGGACCCGCTCCAGGAGCGGATGGCGGGCGTTGCTCGCCTCCTCCAGTACACGGGTATTGAAGGCGAGCCAGGAAAGTTCGCGGTTGATGAAGCGTCGGGGGCTGTCGGCCGTTATGGCGCCAGCCAACTCGGAAGCAAGGGCGTCCATGGTGCTTTTCAGTTATTCACAGGAACGGTACCGGCTTAGCATGACGGTGTCATGGCAATTCACTAAACGACTGTTTCCAAAGGATTTTCTGAGGTCAGGGCTGTGAAGACAATTCTCCTCCTGCGCCATGCGAAATCGGCTTGGGGCCAGCCTGGGCTGGACGACCATGAGCGGCCGCTGAACAAGCGCGGCGAGCGGGCGGCGGAGGCGATGGCGGAGCATATCGTCCATAACGCTCCGCGCCCCGACCTGATCCTGTGCTCGACGGCCGCGCGGACGCGCCAGACGCTGGCGCCGCTGGTCCACCGGCTGGCCAACCCCGCCCCGCCGATCGCGCTGGAAAAGGGCCTCTACCTCGCCACGGAGGGCGAATTGCTGGTGCGGCTGCGGGCGGTCCCCGAAGAGGTCCGGACCGTCCTGTTGATCGGCCACAACGAAGGCATCGGCGAGCTGGCCAATGCCCTGGCCGGCGACGGCGAGCCAGCCACCCTCGCCCGCCTGCACGAGAAGTATCCGACCGGCGCGCTCGCGACCCTGCGGCTGGGCGAGGTCCCATGGCAGGACCTCGCGCCGGGGCATGCTGACCTCGTGGCCTTCGTGCGCCCGCGCGACATCAGCGGGTAGCCGCCCGGGGCAGCCCCGGTCGTCTCAGATTTCGCCCACCCCCCGTCGTGAGACAGCGTGAGACGGTTGGACAGCTGAGACGACCAAAGTGCAATTTGTTCGCTTAATACGTACCTGGGTACTGTCCGCCATCCATCAGGATGTTCTGGCCGGTCATGTAGCCGGCGTGCACGCTGCACAGGAACGCGCACATCATGCCGAACTCCTCGGCGGTGCCGAAGCGGCCGGCCGGGTGAGCCTTGGCCGCCGCTGCGTATTCCTCCTCGAAGCTCTTGCCGGCCTTGGCCGCGCGCGCTTTCGTCGTGCCGCGCAGGCGGTCGGTGTCGAACGGGCCCGGCAGCAGGCCGTTGATGGTGACGCCGTGACGGATCGTGGTGCGCGCCACGCCGGCGACGAAGCCGGTCAGGCCCGAGCGCGCGCCGTTGCTGAGGCCGAGGATGTCGATCGGCGCCTTCACCGAGCTGGAGGTGATGTTCACGATGCGCCCGAAGCCGCGCTTCATCATGCCGTCGACCGTCGCCTTGATGAACTCGATCGGCGTCAGCATGTTGGCGTCGACCGCCTTGATCCAGTCGTCGCGGTTCCAGTCGCGGAAGTTGCCCGGCGGCGGGCCGCCCGCGTTGTTGACGACGATGTCGGGCTCCGGGCACGCCGCCAGTACCTGCTTGCGGCCCTCTTCGGTCGTCACGTCGACGGCGACCGCGGTCACCTTCACGCCGTGCTTCTTGCGGATCTCCTCGGCTGTCGCCTCGAGCTCACTCTTGGTGCGCGCGTTGATCACGAGGTCGACGCCCTCGCCCGCCAGCGCCATGGCGCAGCCTCTGCCCAAGCCCTTGCTCGCCGCGCAGACGATCGCCTTGCGACCCTTGATGCCCATGTCCATGTCGTTTCTCCCTACTGACTGATGCGTGTCCAAACCTGTGTTTCGCCGAACATCGGCGAGCCGACATAGCCGCGCAGGCGCAGCTTCCCGTCGGGCTGCAGGCTGATGTTGGCGCTGTAGATCTTGCCGTTCTCGCCGTTGTAGATCTTGCCGTCCTCGAACGTGTTGGCATCGGAGCCGGTCTTGAAGCCCCAGATCAGCGGCATGCCGAGCATCTTGCGGCTGCGCAGCGCCGGATCGGGGTTGCGATAGTCGGTCACCGTCTCGGGCGCGACGACGTTGCCGTTCGGTCCCTTGGGATTGATCAGGCCGACGACGGTGCCGCAGATCGCGCCGGTCTTCGGATCGGCGCAGGGGGCGATCTTGACCTGCGCCACACCCGACTGGGTGAGCCACGTGCCCATCACGCCCGATTGCTGCGCCATCACGCCCGACGATTGGGCCGACGTCGCGAGCAGCATCATCGAAGCCAGCACGACCAATCGTCTCACGATGCTCCTCCCGAAAGCTCCGCCAGCACGTCGGCCGCCAACCGCCGGTCGATCTCGCGGCTCTCGCTGAGCGCGCGTTGATCGAGCGCGGCGACGACCCGGCGAGCCGTCTCGGCCGAACGCTCCATGCGCGCGACGAGATACTGCACGACGCCGGGGCCGGCATGCAATTGCCGGTCGCTCAGCTGTTTCAGGATGATCGAGCCCAAAAGCTCATCATCGGGCGGCGCGACGGCAACGGCGGGCGCCGCGCGCAATCGCGAGGCGAGATCGGGCAGCGCGATGCGCCAATGCGCCGGCGGCAGCTCGGCCACCAGCAACAAGTATCCGCGGCGCTCGCGCATCAGATTGTAGAGATGGAACAGCGCGCGTTCGGGCGCGCGGTCGGCGTGGTCGATCAGAATCCTGGCGTGCGCCTCGCTGAGCGCGGTGAGATCGGGAACACTCTTGCCCTCGAGGTCGGGCGCATCGAGCACGGCGGCGTTCGCCCGCGTGGCCCAGATGCGCGCGAGATGGGTCTTGCCACTGCCCGGCGGGCCGCTCAGGGCCAACGCCGCCGCCGGCCAATCGGGCCAGCGATCGATCCAGGCCAGCGCCTCACGATTGCCCTCCGAGACGACGAAATCCTCGCGCGCGAATGTCGGCGGCGGCAGGGCAAGGTCGAAGGTCAGCTGCTTGACCATCGTGCTCAGCCGAGCAGCCCGCCGCGATAGAACGTGCTGTCGCGGTACCGCTTCATCAGGTGACGTACGACGACGCCGATCACCGCGGCGACCGGCACCGCGATCAGGACGCCCGTGAAGCCGAAAAGCGAGCCGCCGGCGAGCAACGCGAACATGATCCAGACCGGATGCAGGCCGACCCGGTCCCCGACCAGCTTGGGCGACAGCAGGTTTCCCTCCAACAAGTTTCCGAGCACGAAGACCGCCGCGACCTTGGCCACGCCCATCCAGTCCGGCGGGAATTGCGCCAGTGCCATGCCGATCGACAGCACGGCGCCGACCAGCGTGCCGACGAAGGGGATGAAGGAGATCAGGCCTGCGATCAGGCCGATCACGATGCCGAACTGCAATCCAACGATCGTGAGACCGACGGCATAGATGGTGCCGAGGATCAGGCATACCAGCGCCTGGCCGCGCAGGTAGCCGGCAACGGCCGCGTTGGCTTCGTGCGCCAGGGTGCGGATGGTTACGGCATGGTCGAGTGGCAGCGCGCGGTCGATCGAGGCCACGACCTTCGGCCAGTCGCGCAGCAGGTAGAAGGTCACGACCGGCGTGAGGAACAGCAGTCCGAGCAGGTTGATGATCGCAACCCCGCCCTGGGCAACCCGGCCGGCGAAACTGCCGACGAACGACAGCATCTGTCCGGCACGCTGCGTCACCACCTCCTGCAGGTCTTGCAGGCTGAGTGGCGGCAGTCCCATGCGCTCGCGAATCGGCTCGATCATCGGCTGCAGGCCTTGTGCCGCCTTCACGACGAAGGTCGGCGCGCTGGTGATCAGCTCCTCGAGCTGGCTGAGCAACGGCGGCAGGATTGCCGTCAGGACGCCGGCCGCGATCAGCACGGCGATGATGGTGACCACCGTCGTCGCCCAGGTGCGCGACAGGCCCGCGCGCTGCAGCCGCACCACCAGCGGATCGAAGAAGTACGCCACCACCCCGCCGACCACGAACGGCAGCAGGATGTCATTCAGCAGCCACAGCAGCAGGAGGAAGCCGGCGGCGACGCCGGCCCAGAACAGCCAGCGATTGCTCAGCGCGCCACCAGCCGCCACTTGTCGGCATCCTTCTCGAGCTGCAGGCCGACCTGGGACAACGTCTTCTGCAGGTCCTCGGGCGAGCCGTAGTAATCGAGATGCAGGTCGGCGTGATCGGCCTCGAGCTGGCGCACCGCCACGCTCTTGATCGCCGGGATGCCGCCCAGCCGCTGGCGCACCTTGACCCAGTCGCTGAGCGCCTGGATCGGCACGACGACGTCGAGCCCGGCCTGCTGGTCGCGACGCACCGTGGCCAGCCCGCGCCAGTCCTGGTCGAGCTTGGCGTGGATCTGCTTGGCCGCGCCGGCGAGCTGGCTCGAATCCTGCACGGTGAGGGCCATCAGCGGCGAGCGCGCGCCGGTCTGCATGTCGTAGCGCACGCCGCTCAGCTGGATCGGCCCGTCCTTCTCGCCCTCGGCGATCGCCACGATCACCACTGGCGCGCGATAACGCTCGTCGAGACGGGACAGCGCGGTGACGTCGCCGACATAGGCCTGCTCGACTGTGATGGCATCCTGGTCGAGCTGGTCGCCGCGCACCATTGCCAACGGCACCGAGGTGCCGAGCGTGTCGAGCCCGGACCAGGCGTCGCGCCAGGCGTTGCGATCGTCGAGCGGCTCCAGCCCGGTCTTGTCCTTCCACAGCGGGATCACCAGAGCGGCTCGCGCCACCGTTTCGGCGATCGAGATGCCGGCCTCGCCGAGCCACTGCTTCACCGGCTCGGCGCTGAACACCACGCCGATGGTAGCGCTGTAGCGGGTGCCCGCGGTGCGCTCGCGCGCGAACTCCACGCCGCGCACCATGCTGTCGAGCCGCTGGTCGCTGACCGGCGGGACCTTGGCGCGATCCTCAGGCGAGACCATGCGCTCGACCAGGAGCTTCACCGCCTTCTGCCGCGCCTCGCGGATCGCGGTCTGGCGCGCCTGCACGGCATCGGCGCCGGTGACGTCCTCCTCGATGCCGCCGATGGTGAAGGTATTGCCGTTGGAGATCTGGGCCCAGGACGAGCTTGGGGCAAAGGCCGTCAGCACGACCAGGATCGTGGAAAAAATGCGGGCTGACGGCATTGCAGGAGTCCGGTACTGGTTCAGGCGTTCTATTCCTACCACGAATGAGCCCGGCTTGAAGCACAACAACCCGCCGCTGACCTACAAGGAAGCCGGCGTCGACATCGACGCGGGCGACGCGCTGGTCGATCACATCAAGCCCCTGGCCAAGAGCACGGACCGTGCGGGAGTGATGGGCGGCCTGGGCGGATTCGGCGGGCTGTTCGACCTCAAGGCGGCAGGCTTCAAGGACCCGATCCTGGTGTCGGGCACCGACGGCGTCGGCACCAAGCTCAAGGTCGCGATCGAGACCGGCATTCCCGACACGGTCGGCATCGACCTCGTGGCGATGTGCGTCAACGACATCGTCGTGCAGGGCGCCGAGCCCTTGTTCTTCCTCGACTACTACGCGACCGGAAGGCTCGAGGTCGAAACCGGACGCCGGATCGTCGCCGGCATCGCCGACGGCTGCCGGCGCGCCGGCTGCGCGCTGATCGGGGGCGAGACGGCGGAAATGCCCGGCATGTATGCCGAGGGCGACTACGATCTCGCGGGCTTCGCCGTCGGTGCCGCCGAGCGCGACCAGCTGCTGCCGCGACCGGACATCGCGGTCGGCGACGTGGTGCTGGGCCTTGCCTCGAGCGGCCTGCATTCCAACGGCTACTCGCTGGTGCGCAAGGTGATGGAGCGCGGCGGCCACGACATTGCCACCGTGATGGAGCCGACGCGCATCTACGTGAAGCCGATCCTGCAGGCGATCCGCTCGACG
>Ga0070683_100006105_pt1 | contig 10101 bp, 8 predicted proteins | sample KBSC713LmetaG_FD_64662 | JGI IMG/M metagenome (GOLD analysis project Ga0070683, IMG submission 64662) | Corn rhizosphere microbial communities from Kellogg Biological Station, Michigan, USA - KBS C7.1-3L metaG | ecosystem: Host-associated > Plants > Roots > Rhizosphere ... | reverse complement strand
ATTCCACGCGCAAGGACGTGCGGGAGATGATTGAGCCGTTTGGCTGCTTCATCCTCGTGCACCTTTCCACGCCGGTAGAAGTTTGCGAGCAGCGTGACCGGAAAGGCTTGTACGCAAAAGCGCGGGCCGGGATTTTAAAGGAATTTACTGGAATATCCGATCCCTATGAAGAGCCGACTGACGCCGAAGTCACGGTGGACACAGCAGAGCTGTCGCCGGAGGAGGCAGCTCAAGAGATTATTTTGCATTTGGAACGGGAAGGCTTCGTCGGAATCAACGGCAACGGGTCTGATTCATTCTCTACATAATTGGAGACGCCTTGATTTGCGCCGCCTTCGCTGCGGGTGTCATCTTGCCTAACGAACAACTTTCCGATCTTACGATTCGCGCCGGCGAGCTGAACGATGCGGCGACGCTCGCCCAGCTAATGTGCGAACTCGGGTATGAAACAACGACATCGGCGATGCAGATGCGCCTGCAGCGGATCGCTACCGACGAGCGGCTTCGCACATTTGTGGCGGTGTGTGATGGCAAAGTGTGCGGGATGATCAGCACACTGACTTATCCGAGCATCGAGCATGACGATTTCTCCGGGCGAATTGTCGCTCTGGTGATAAACAGCACGATGCGACGTCGCGGAATTGGTCGCGCGTTGATAGTAACCGCAGAGAAAGATTTCGCCCAAAGAGAAATCAGTCGCGTGGCTTTGAACACCCGGCTCGATCGAGAAGATGCCCACAAGTTTTACGAATCGCTTGGTTACGAGCGAAACGGATGGCGGTTTGTGAAACAACTTTCGGTGCACGATTAATCGGACCCGACATGGCGAGGTTGTGCGTTCTTGCCGTCGCAGCAGTTGCGGTCATTGCAATTCCAAAGTCGCAGGCTGTCGACACTTCAAGTAACACAGCGGAAACCGAAGCAGTGACGGTCACGGGAGAAGCGACGGAGGAGTCACTTACTTCGGTCTCACCGGAGGAATCTGCAAAGCAGAAGACGCAAATTCCGGGGGCTTTCGCAGTCAAGACGGTCGATGATATGGAACTCGGTCGCGCGTCAAACTTCGAGGATTTGCTGCAACGAACACCGGGTGTTTTCCTTCAATCGGAAAACGGCTCCGAAGTTTCAAAGATTTCAATTCGAGGGTCCGGGATCACATCTGAAGATGAGCCGCTTGGCGTGATGTTTTTAATGGACGGCCTGAACTTAAACCAGGCGGATGGCGAAACCGTTCTTGAAGATTTTGAAGTCGCGTCGCTCAATTACGCTGAAGTCTTTCGAGGCGCCGATGCTTTTAAATACGGCGCGCTGACACTTGGCGGCGCGATCAATCTCGTGCCGCTTACCGGGTACAATGCGGCGCCATTTCAAGTCCGGCTTGAAGGAGGAAGTTACGGCTTCTTTCGTGGCGACATGAGCGGCGGCGCGGTCCAGGGAAAGTTCGACGAATTTGGTGCAATCGCTTTCCGGGAGCGCGAGGGCTTTCGTGAGCATAGTCGCGAGGACACCGAGATCCTTTTCGCCGATCTCGGTTACAAGATTAACGATGAGGTCGAAAATCGATTTTATCTTACCCTGGACCGGACTGATCGGAATCTCCCTGGCGGTTTGACGAAGTCAGAAATGGAAGGCGATCCCTCACAGGCTAATCCGCTCGCGGTAGCACAGGATTGGAACAAGGAGTTGTCGAACATTCGCCTGGCGGACAAACTAAGCATTCGAACTGATGAGATTCAGTTTGATGTCGGTGCCTACTGGTTCCATCACGACATCGAGAACCGCGGATTTTTTTCGCCGGATTTCCGGGAAGGGATTGAGCAGTTTTATTCGGACAATTTTGGCGCCAATCTAAACTTCGTTAGTCATCACGAACTCTTTGCCAAACGAAATATTCTTACAATCGGCGTGAGTCCGCAGTACGAAGACGAGCCGACTCAAAATTACGAGAATATTTTTGGACACACAGGAGCAACGACTGCGAGAGGCATAGGCAGTTCGATAAATATTCCAGTCTATCTTGAGGACCAGTTGTTTCTCACACCGCGACTATCGATCCTCGCCGGAGCGCAGGCGATTTTCGCGGAGCGTGATTTCCAGGATGAGTTCTTCACCGACGAAACAGGCAACCAATCAAATCGACAGAATTTTTGGGGATTCAATCCCAAGCTGGGCGCAATTTACGAAATCAATCGCACGACACAGGCATTTGTGAATGTCAGTCGCAGTTGGCAACCGCCTTCACTCGATAACCTCGTCGATTTTGATGAAGGTCCGAATTCCAGTGTTGTGTACACGCCGCTATCGCCGCAACACGCCTGGACCATTGAAATCGGAACTCGCGGAGGGTATTCGCGGTTTGAGTGGGCGTTGTCGCTTTATCGCTCGTGGTTTCGTAACGAATTGCTCGAGATCAATGACGCCTTCGGGAATGATATCGGCACTAGCAACGTGCCGCGCACAAATCATCAGGGAATTGAGGCAAGCCTGGAAGTTGAATTACTTCGGAATATCCTGGTACCAAAGCGGTCGAATCACGCAGGCGATCGTTTGTCATTCGATCAGAGCTACACGCTTAACGATTTTCATTTCGATCAGAACACTGTTTACGGCGACAATCGCCTCCCGGGAATCCCGGTTCACGTTTATGAAGCGCAATTGCTGTACCAGAACCCTTTTGGTTTTTATGCGAGCCCGACCATACAATGTAACCTCTCACATTATCCAGTTGATGAAGCGAACACGCTCTTTGCCGATAGTTATGTGCTGCTTGGTTTCCGTGCGGGATTTCGACAGAGCAACGGATTCTCAGTCTTTATCGATTGCAGGAACCTAACGAATCAGCACTATGCGTCCGCGATCGATGTCATCGCGGACGCGCGGACAGAACAATGCGCTATATCGTTCATCGTTGAAAGTTGAAGTCCGGACGAAAACCCCAACGCATTTCAAGCAAAAACGCATTTGGGAACCAACGCTCTGATTTCGGACGAATTACTCAAGGAGGGAATTATGATGCTTGAAAACAGCAAAGCATTCAGCGGGTTCGCGGCGCCGGATATCGCAAAGGAGAAAAAGTTCTACAGCCAGACACTGGGCTTAAAGACGTCCGAGCAGAATGGCTTGCTCACATTACATCTGCCAGGTGGCAATAACGTTCTTATTTATCCGAAGCCCAATCACGTGCCGGCGACGTTTACCGTCCTGAATTTTCCGGTGGACGATGTCGATCGTGCAGTCGACGAGCTGACAAAGCGCGGGGTGCAGTTCGAGCTTTACAATCAAGGTGACTTGAAGACGGATGAGAAGGGGATCATGCGCGGGAATGGCCCGACGATTGCCTGGTTCAAGGATCCAGCGGGCAATATTCTTTCAGTTCTGAAGCCTGATTAATTCTTTATTCCGTGTTTGTAGCGGTGCTTTTAGCAATCCTGTTGATCAATTGGTTAGGCGCTCCCTGCAGCGTCGCGGGCTCTTAGTTCAGAGTTTTCGTCGTCTTCAGGGAGCCGAGCCACCTCGAGCTTTTCCCAATCTTCCCAGGTGTCGATGTCGATCTCGCCTTCCGGAAATGACAACGACGCAACGCACTCGCGATTTCGTAAAGCAATCGATTTCGCGCCTGCCTTATCGTCGAGTGAAAGTAACTCCTGAAAAACGGAGCGGGTGAAGAGGGCAGGAACACCGAGCGTATCAGCATAGGTTGATGCGACGATAGTTTTGCCGCTGGTCTCGCGTAAGGCGATCAATTGTTGAATCACGCGCGCATCGACCGCGGGCTGATCGCAGACCAGCAACACGGTTGCCTCAACAGCTGGCGAGCTGTTGGTCAAAGCCTCAATCCCACAGCGAATCGAACTGCCGATCCCGCGGGACCACTGCTGATTTTGCACCATAAGAACGCCGGCGCGATCTAACGCGGAATGAAGCTCTTCATCTTCGCTCCTCGTTACGACAATAACCGGTGCACAGCCAGCTTCGCGGGCGGCGTCGATGATTCGGCGAACAAGGCTTTTGCCTCGAAATGGAATCAGTTGCTTGACTTGACCGAAGCGCGACGATCCACCTGCCGCTAAAATTACTGCTCCGATTCTTTTGGAGGACGGCGACATGTCACCGCTTTGAAAGCGCCGGCCCGTCTACGCCTTTCAAGGTTGCGTGGATCGGTATTTTTTTCTCGCGCAAAGACAACCCTGAGCCGGCAGCGAAAACGCGTTGAATCTCTGCAACGATCTCAAGTGCGATTTCCTCGGGCGTCTCCGCACCGAGATTCAATCCGGCAGGCGCAAAAAAACCCGCGTTGACCGTGACGCCGACCTCGAGCAGTTCGGTCATGATTTGGTCTCGTCGCTTGCGGGGCCCGATCAATCCAACGTAACGCAGCTCCAAAGGCAATAGTTTTTGGAGCGTGACGAAATCGCGTCCGTAATTGTGCGACTTCACGATCGCGGCCGTCCATGCGTCCGGTGCAATTGAAAACAAATTTGCATCGATGATTTCGATTGTCTCCCAGCCCAGGAACTGGCCTAACGAACGAAATGGCGCGTTGTCCGGACCGTCTCCAAAGATTAACAGACGAAGTGGCGGAAAAATTTCCTCAACAAACGGGTTGTTGGGGAAGCCGTTGGCTTCCCCAAGAAAGCTGTCAGCTTCCCCTACAAAGCTTCCTTCCAATGTTGTGATGGCGAAACATGTCCGCCGCGCATTGAGGCACGCCGCAACCTCACAAAGAAACGATTGCGACACGCGTTCAATGAAAATGTCGATCTTGCCGGCACAACCGAAACGGCGTCGCGTATCAAAGGACACAACAACCGATTGGCCGGTCCGCAATACTTCGCCCGCGCACTCAACGACTTCGCTTTCCAGGCAGCCAGCGCTTAACGAACCGACGGTTGTGCCGTCTTCGCAGATCAGCATTCGCGCCCCGGGCCGCCGATAGCTTGATCCTTGCGCGCGAACCATTGTCGCGAGCGCAAAGTTTGCGTCGGGCCGTTTTCTCCATTGCCGCAATATGTCGTAGATGTCTTTCATTCGTTACGGATCCCCTGCTCGCAGAAAGCTGTCCGGCGCGCTCGGTCATCGCGCCTTACCGAGAACTGCATTTGGAATATCATATTAATTTGTCAATGGTGATCGGCAGATCGCGCACGCGTTTTCCTGTCGCGTGATAGACCGCGTTCGCGACGGCCGCAGCCGCGCCAGTGATGCCGATTTCGCCCATGCCTCGTGCCCCCATCGGATTGAAGGCATAATCCGGTTCACCAACGAAAGAGACTTCGATCGGATGAATGTCAGCGTGCACAGGCACGTGGTAATCGGCAAGGTTGCGCGTGGCTGGCAATCCGGTGGCCGGATCGTAAACAGTTTCTTCCTCCAGTGCCATCCCTATGCCCATGACGATCCCGCCGAGAATTTGGCTGCGGCCTGTTTTCAAATTAATCACGCGCCCGCAATCCATCACGCTGACCCACCGGGTAACTCGCACGAGCGGCAACTCAGGATCAATCTTCACTTCGCAAAACTGCGCGCCGAAACTTTGGAATCCCAGCTTGTCACTTTCCTTAAAATCGAATTTCCCATCCGCCTCCAGCGAGCTCATTCCTTTGCTCTTTAACACTTCGGCGAAAGATTCCGGTTTATCCGGGTTCGCGCCGAGATCGGCGAATTTCTTTTTCAAGTTCGCCGCGGCATCGGCAATGGCGGAACCGACGGTTGCAGTAGTGTTCGATCCGCCCGCAGGCGGCCCAAATGGCAAAGCAGAATCGCCGAGTTCAAACTTTACCTTCTCGACCGGAATACCAATGGCATCAGCGCTGATTTGCGCGAGCGACGTCCATTGTCCTGTGCCCAAATCATGCGCAGCGCATCTCGCGACGGCAGTGCCATCCGCTTTGAATTGGATATTCACTTCGGCGCGTCTGGCATGCGCAGGGTAGGTTGCCGTCGCCAAACCCCAGCCCACGAGCAAGCGCCCATCCTTCATGGAGCGGGGCTCGTGAGTTCGTCGGGACCAGCCAAATTCACGCGCGCCCTGCTCGTAGCATTCACGCAAATGTTTCGTTGACCACGGAATCCCTTTGATGGGGTGATTTGGCGAATCGTTGACGAGCCGTAACTGGAGCGGGTCCATCTTGAGCGCGTATGCCAGTTCATCCATCGCGCACTCGACCGCATACGTACCCGGACATTCTCCGGGCGCCCGCATAAACGAGGGCTGCGAAACATTCACGGTGTGGACGACGTGATCGAACTCGATCGCGGGGGCATCATAGAGAACGTTGGTCGATCCAAGGCCGCACGTTTCCACCCAGTCGCCGACAGGCGATGTGACCATTTCACTGTGATGACGAATCGCTTGTAAATTTCCGTCGCGCGTCGCGGCTAGCGCGATCGTCTGAAACGTCGGCGTCCGATGACCGGTGCCGCTGAACATTTGCTGGCGCGTTAATTCAACTCTTACCGGCCGATTGACAACCTTTGCCGCCATCGCCGCCAAAATGGTGTGCGTCCAAACCGGTCCTTTGGATCCGAACGCTCCGCCAACAAATGGACAGATCACATGCACATTATCTCTCGGCAACCCGAACGCTTGCGCCACGATGCCTTGTGCCCCCTTCACGTATTGTGTCGCGTCATAAATCGTTAGCCGATCTGGTGCGTCCCAACTCGCGATCGTTGCATGGGTTTCCATGGGATTATGAGTTTCGGTCGGCGTCGAATAGGTGTTCTCGATCTTGACGAGATCGTCGCGAGCCAATGCCGCTCCCACGTCGCCTTTTATTTTCTGAAGCTCTCGATCGAGGTGTTTCTGCGGTTTCTCCTCCCGCGTCGCGTCTTCTTTGCGCAGCACAGGCTTCTCCGGTGCGTATGAAATTTTTAACAGCGACGCTGCGTGCCGCGCATTTTCCGAAGTATCGGCTACAACCGCGGCAACGTATTGTCCACCGTAAGAAATCTTGTCGTCGGCCAGTGGCTCGCGTTCTTCAATACGAATTCCGACGCGCTTCTGATCGTTTGGCGGCTCGGCCAGTTTCGGCGCGTTCAAATGCGTAATGACTGCGAGTACTCCTGGTGATTTTTCGGCAGCGCTTGAATCGATCGCCGTGATTGTTCCTTTCGCGATCGGACTCATTACCAAAAACGCGTACGCAAGGTTCGGTAAATTGAATTCAGCCGGATACTTTGCGGCGCCCGTGACTTTCAATGGCCCGTCGACGCGACTGAGCGCCGTGCTCATTGATTTCGCCTGAATCGATGCGCTCATATCAATTTGTCTGGAGTGATCGGCAGGTCGCGAACGCGTTTTCCGGTCGCATTAAAGATCGCGTTTGCCACCGCCGCCGGCGCGCCGACGATTCCGATCTCGCCGATGCCACGTGCGCCGAGCTCGGGCATGTGTGGATCGGGTTCGTTGATGAAATCGACATCGAGTTCCGGCGTGTCTGCATGCACCGCGATGTGGTATTCGGCGAGATTCGCGTTAACGAAGCGGCCAGTTTTCTGGTCGGGAACCGTGCCTTCCATCAAGGCTGTGCTAAAACCAAACAGCAGACCACCCGTGATCTGGCTTCGCGCGAGGCGCGGATTAATCATCCGGCCCGTGTCATACACGCCGACGGCGCGCTTCACCCGGACCTGTCCAAAAGCATCGACATGCACCTCAACGAAAATCGCGCCGTAGGACAGGAACGTAAATTTCTCTCGTTCTTCCTTGTTCGGTTCTGAATTGAACTCGGCTTGAATTTGCTCCTGGGCGGCGCGCTTGAACAAATCACTCAAGTGCTCCGAATCGTTAGGCCAACTGCCTGTAACATCCGCGACTTTCTTCTGCAACTCGCGACATGCGCCGATTACCGCGGGACCGACACTCGCGGTCATCCATGATCCACCGTTATTCGGCGCGTACGGAAATTCTGAGTCACCGAGCTCGAAATGGATTTTCTCAATTGGAATCCGCAGTGTGTCCGCTGCGAATTGCGACATCGCGGTGTAAGTGCCTGTGCCGATCTCATGCGTCGCACTACGGATAACAATTGTTCCGTCTTTATTCAGGGTCGCTGTCGCGCCCGTCTTTTGCTGACCAGCCGGATAAACTGCGGTCGCCATTCCGAAGCCAATCTGCGATCCATCCGTAGCTCGCATTGAACCCGGCTTCTTGTTTCGATTTGACCAGCCAAACTTCTCCGCAGCGCGCTGATAGCACTGGCGCAGCTTTTTGCTCGACCACGGTCTGTTTTTGTATTCGTCGATTTCTGCGTAGTTGCGCAGACGAAGCTCAACCGGATCGATGCCGATCTGATACGCCAGTTCATCCAGCGCGCTCTCCAATGCATACACGCCAGGTGTTTCACCTGGAGCGCGCATGGGACAAGGCGTCGGCAAATTCAGCCTAACCAGCCAGTGCGATACCTCGACATTCGGACATGAATACAGCATCCGAGACATGTTGCCGCAGGGCTCAGTGTAATCGTGAGTCGGTGAAGTATGCGTTGTCGTCGCGTGACGCAACGCCACGAGCTTTCCGTTTTCCTCGGCGCCAAGAGAAATCTTCTGCTCCGTCCGGGCGCGTTGGCCGGCGGAATCGAACATCTGTGGCCGAGTGAAAGTCAGCTTCACCGGTCGCTGCACCAGTTTTGCCGCCGCAGCGGCGAGCAAAGTATGACTCCATTGGAATGCCTTCGACCCGAAGGCGCCGCCAACGAAAGGACAGACGATTCGCACATTTTCCTTTGGCAAATCGAACGCGTTGGCAACGACTCGTTGCAATTGTTTGATCCCGCGCGTGCACTCGTGAATGAGCAACCGATCCGCCGCCTCCCATTCTGAAGTAGTTGAATATGTCTCGATCGGGTTGTGGTTCTCGATCGGCGTCGAATATATGAACTCGATTTTGTGCGCTGCAGTCGCCAACGCTGAGTCGACATTACCGCGTTTGTGCTGCAACTCTTCGCGGCCGGCGAACTTCTCTGGCACGGTGGCGTTCTTTTGCGCGCGTTCTTCGTAGAGTGCCACTACCGGCGGTTCGCTTTGGTAGGTCACTTTGACCAGTGATGCTGCGTACGTGGCTTGTTCAAAGGACTCGGCGACTACCACGCCGAGATGTTGTCCGTCATGGTAGATCGCGTCGTCCTGCAGCGGCACACGGTTCTCGCCGGGGGCGCCCGGTTTGCGCAGGTCATCCGGATACGCCTTGAAATGTGGCGCATTTTCGCGTGTTAGAATTCCGAGGACGCCCGGCGCTGACTTCGCAGCGGACAGGTCAATCTTTACAACGTGGCCATTGGCAATCGTGCTTTGAATCAGCGCGCCGTAAGTCAGTTTCGGGCGCTGGAACTCGGCCGCATATATTGCTGCTCCGATCACTTTCACCCTGCCATCGACACGGGCGAGTGGCTGGCCAATCGTGTTCACGAGTTTTCTGGGGAGCGCACGCTTTCAGCGTGTTGGTGATCGTATTTTGCGATCAGGAACTTGCCGCTCCGTTCGCGTTTTTTGGAAAGACTGTTTCGGCAGAATGCCGAAACCAGCACGCTACAAGCGTGCGCTCCCCAATCCGAAGAACACGGCTTCATGCTCGCATCTCCGCGACCGTGTTTAGAGTGCGAACCATCGCACGCTTGGCCAGCTCGATTTTGAACGAGTTGTGCTTGTAAGCTTTCGCGGCTGCCAGCTCGGCTTCTGCTGCGGCGCGAAAGGTCTTCTCCTCTGCGACTTGGCCAAGGAGCTTTTTCTCGGCGGCAGCTGCGCGCCAGGGTTTATGCGCGACGCCGCCGAGAGCGATGCGCGCGGCATTGATTTTCTTACCCTGATCGAGATCAAGCACTGCGGCTACACTCACTAATGCAAATGCGTAGCTGGCGCGGTCGCGCACTTTCAAATAATGAGAACGCGTCGCAAACGGAATGGATGGAAGGTCGACAGCAATGATCAACTCGTTGGCGGCAAGGTTTGTGTCGCGATCTGGCGTGTCTCCGGGGAGCCGATGAAAATCTGCGAACGGAATTTCACGTTCGCCATTTGGGCCGCGCACGCGCACGATCGCGTCGAGCGCAGCGAGTGCGACGCACATATCGCTCGGGTGCGTGGCGATGCACTGCTCACTCT
>Ga0070683_100006102_pt1 | contig 10104 bp, 9 predicted proteins | sample KBSC713LmetaG_FD_64662 | JGI IMG/M metagenome (GOLD analysis project Ga0070683, IMG submission 64662) | Corn rhizosphere microbial communities from Kellogg Biological Station, Michigan, USA - KBS C7.1-3L metaG | ecosystem: Host-associated > Plants > Roots > Rhizosphere ... | reverse complement strand
GATTTCTACATTTTGACGTCGAAGGAAAAAGTGAGCGTTCCCCCTCACATGGCCGCCGAGATGCTGCCATTCGACCCCGCTGTGGGCGAATTCCGGATCCACTACGCGGGTTTCTTCGATCCTGGGTTCGGCTGGAACCCCGAAAAAACTGTCGGGAATCACGCAGTACTGGAAGTCCGGTCCCACGAAGTCAGGTCGCTACTCGAAGATGGGCAAGTGGTCGGGCGATTGAAGTACGAACCGCTGCTGGAGCAACCGGACAAGCTGTACGGAAGCAGCAAGACCGGCTCTTCTTACCGCACTCAATCCCTTACGCTGAGCAAGCACTTCAAGACGTAGCCATGATCCTTAGCCGCGAGCGGATACTCACTACGCATGTCGGCAGCCTGCCGCGCAATGAGACCTTGTCGGATCTTCTGGTCCGGCGCGAAGAGGGCGGGGCCATCGACAAAGACCAGCTTGCCCGCGAGATGGATCTCGCCGTGCATCGGGTGGTCGATAAGCAGGCCTCGGCTGGGATTGACATCGCCAATGACGGCGAGCAGCAGCGCGTGGGCTTCCAGACTTATGTGCCGCAGCGCATGTCGGGTTTCGGGGGCGAATCCAAACGCCGGCGAGGCCGCGATTTTGAGGAATTCCCGGAGCTGGTGGCGCTGCTGATGCAGCGTTTCCCGAAGCGCAGCCGGATGCAGAATGCTCCCGAGGCGCAGGCGGAACTGCACTATCTAGACACGGCTGCTGTAGAGCTGGAGATTTCGCGGCTACAGCGGGCCGCGGGCGCCGAGAACTTTACCGAGTGCTTCATGACCGCGCCATCGCCCGGCATCATCTCCAGCACCATGCTGAATGCGTTCTACAACTCGCAGGAAGCCTACCTGCAGGCCATCGCCCGTGAGATGCACAACGAGTATCTGGCGATCCACAAGGCAGGACTGCTACTGCAGATCGATTCGCCCGATTTGGCGATGGATCGGTCCATGTTCTATCGGGATTTATCGGATGGCGATTTCGTAAAGGCCGCCGAGATGCACGTGGCGGCCATCAACAAGGGGATCGCAGGCATTCCACGCGATCGCGTGCGGCTGCATTGCTGCTGGGGCAACTGGGATGGCCCGCATATCCACGACGTGCCGCTGGAGCTGATCCTGCCGGTGCTGTATCAGGCCAACGTTGGCGCGCTGAGCATCGAATTCGCGAATCCGCGGCACCAGCATGAGTACGAAGCCCTGCGACGGCATCCTCTTCCGCATCACATGGCGCTGATTCCGGGAACGATCGACACGACGACGAATATCGTGGAGCATCCGCAGGTGGTCGCGCGAAGGATTCAGGAGGCGGTGGCTGTGGTGGGCGATCGGGAGCGGGTGATCGCCAGCGCGGACTGTGGATTCGGAACGTTCACAGGACGCGAGTGGGTGATCGAGCCGGCGGTCTGGCTGAAGTTGAAGTCGTTGCGGGAGGGCGCGGATATTGCGTCGCGGGTTTTGTGGGGGCGGGGCTGAAGCCCCGCGCTGGCTAAAGCCCGCCCTCCAGTTACTTCGGGATTTGCGGGACGGCAAGGTGGAAGATCTTCAGTGAAGCTCCATCGGCGGCTTGCAACGTCGCTGTTTCCTTCGGCCCCAGGTAGACGCCCATCCCCTTGGATACCTCGTGATCCTTGTTTTCGAGGTGGATGCTACCCTTGCCTTCCATCAGGTACAGGAGCTGATGCTTATCGCTCACATCGGTCTTGTATTTCTCGCCGGACTTGAGCCAGCGCAGCGTTCCCAGCACGTTCTTAGCGCCGGCGAGCTTCTCATTGAGAATCTCGGTGGCCTCGCCTTCCGGCATCCTCACGCGCGGAAGCTTCTTGGTATCGATGAATAATGTCTTGGGCATGGGATTAGGTTTGTAGCATCTAAGTTTGAATCCACACTCGGCCGTCTACGCGATTCCACTTGAGATCTTCGGGAGTGCCGTCGAGGATCGTCGTCACGAAGCGATTGGGAGCCTGGAATTCGAAGTAGAACAGCGGCGATTCGGTGGCACGCAAGCGATGCGTCGCTTCGGCGGGGATGAACACGAGGTCGCCCGGGTTCACATCGCGAATGCCCTCGGGAGTTTCGACGCTGCCCTTCCCTTCCATAATGAAGTAGAAATGCTCACAATTTTCGTGCAGATGCAGCGGCGATGCGGCGCCTTGCTTGTAGCGCATGATGCCGGCCAGCATGTCGTCAATGTTGGTCAGTTCCTTGTTGACGAAGAACGTGCGCTCGCGGCCGGGCACGGCGGACACGAGCTTGGGCAGTTCGTCCTCGTGGAAAATGTAGGCCATAGTTCCTCCCGATATCTTAATTCTTGGGCCGATAGGCGAGCCGCGCAACCTCGGCGTAGGGCACTGAGGCAACGGTGGCACGGATTTCGGCTTGCTGATGACGTTCGACCGTGGGCTTCGACGATCCGCGCCCTTGCTCGCCCCAGACTAGGGTAACTTCGACACCCGGATCGCTGTGCTCAACGTCGACCATCGCGAGCGAGATCATGGCGCGTTCGTTGTAGGTGTAACCGGTGTAGGTCGAGAGCCCGATCGTCTTGCCGCCCTTCAATACTTTGTCGTACGGCAGCGTCGAATAGTTCGCCAAGGGCAGATCGATGTACTTCTCGATGTCGCCTGCGTGGAACAAGGAGCCCATGACGCGCTTGATGTCTTCGCCGTTCCAGACCAGCGTTACCTTTTTGCGCTTCTGGTTGTCGGCCATTTTCTCCAAGGCCGCGCGACCCACGAAATCGTGATCGAACTTGACGAACGGTCCGTAACCGAGGTCGTAAGGAGTGAGGTAGTAATCGGTGATGTCGTTCGAGTAGAAGCTGCCGCCGAGCGACGCCATGGCCTCGTAGCTCTTCGCGCCGAGCCACTGACGGTATGCTTTCGTTTCATCGCCCGTGTATATAGCGGGGAGCGGCGACGGAATCCAACCAGATTCGAGACAGCTCGTCGGATAGGTGCGGGCGCCGACTCGCCGGATGCCGAACTCCTCGCCCGCTTCGACGATCGCATCGCGAACTGCCTCGCCTTGCTCCCAGGGACCAAACAGTTCCCATCCCGGCTGGCCGACCATTCCATGACGCAAGGCGCGAACATCGTGACCAGCGATCTTGAGGGTTTCCATGTTGAAGAAGCGAATGTCCGGCGCAGGCTTGCCGGTGACCTTCTCCATCACCTTGAGAGCCTTGGGGCCCTGCACCTGGTAACGAAAAACTTTGCGGCGGCCTTGATTGACGGCCGACCGTTCGTCCTTCTCCGCTTTGGCCTTGTATCCGCCGGTTTCGACGTGGTACTGAACCCAATTCGCAGCAGGAGGACGGCCGACGAGGTTAAATTTGTTCTCGCCGAGATAAAAGAGAATCGCATCGCCGATCACATAGCCGTTGTGATTGCAGGCGACGAACTGCTTGGCCTGATCGACCCGGAAATTCTTGAAGGTGTTCACGCCGAGGTCAGAGAAGACTTTAAGCGCATCGGGACCTTCGACGTAGAGATCGGTCATGTGGTGCGACTGATCGAACAACGCGCACGTTTCGCGCCAGGAACGCTGCTCATCGCGCCAGTTGGTGAACTCGTGCTGCACGACGGGGAAGGCATACGGTCCGATTTGCGAGTTACGCAGCATATCGACCGGATTCCCGGCGGTTTGTATTTTGTCTTCCAGGCTTGGGGAACTCATGGTTATCCTAACTTCGTCATCCTAACTTCTCGAGAGGTTTCTCGAGCGCGACGGCCAGATCGTTCAGGAACGCGGCGGCCTGCGCGCCATCCACTACGCGATGATCGCTCGACAGCGTAACGGTCATCATCGGCCGCACGGCAGGCTGTCCGTTCACCGCGACTGCACGATCCGCGATTCGTCCGACAGCTAGAACCGCGGCCTGCGGCGGCGTGATAATGGCGCTGAAGGCGTCGATTCCGAACATCCCGAGATTGCTGATGGTGAACGTCCCGCTGGTGATATCGGTGGGCCGCAGACGTCCGGATTTGGCTCGCTCGGCGAGATCTTTTCGCTGCGTGGCGATTTCGGCGAGGGGAGCGGTGGCAGTGTTGGGGATCACCGCACCGACCACACCCTCGGGAACGGCGATCGCCAGAGAGATGTTGACCGAAGGGTTGAGGCGAATCGAGCTGCCTGTCCAGCTCGCGTTCATCTTAGGATGAGCAAGTAGCGTGCGGGCGACTAGGGCGATCAGAAGATCCGTGTGCGTGAACTTGTCTTTACCGAGCTGCTCGCGAGCGGCGTTCAGTGCGCTGGCATCTATGTCTCGCGCCAGGAAGAAATGCGGCACGGTGGTCCAGCTTTGCGTGGTCCGCTCGGCCATCAAACGCGCGATGGCGCTGAGGGATTCGGGAGCCGCCGCAGCGGGTGCGGGCTTGGCAGCGGCGGCCTGAACATCCTCGCCACTGATGGTTCCGCCTGGACCGGTACCGACAATACGGCTTATGTCGACGCCGAGCTCCTGGGCCATCCGGCGGGCCTTCGGTGAAATTCTCGGACCGCCCTCGGCCGGTTTTTCCGGCGCCGGCGAAGGAGCGGCAGTTCGAGGTGCAGACGCAGCAGTCATGGGACGAGCTTGCTCGGCCATCCCTCGTGACACGGTATCGGACTCTGTAGGCGGCTGTTCGCCCGGCGCGACCAGCCATGCGATGATCTGACCCACAGGCACCACGTCGCCCTCGCGCGAGCGAACGCCCGCCAGGATGCCGTCGGCTTGCGCCTCCAGCTCGAAGGAAACTTTGTCCGTCTCAATTTCGAGAAGCGGTTCGCCCTTGACGACCTTGTCGCCTTCCTTCTTGATCCAGACCAGAACTTTTCCGGTTTCCTGAGCCAGCTCAAGGGCCGGCATCACCACGCTGATGGCCATTTACCTGGAGGCTCCCGCTTCTGTGCGCGCGCTGGCCTCGACCATCTCGACGATGCGGCTGCTGGGCGGGGGATCGTGCTCACGCGTTGTCGCGAGCGGTCCGTCGGCCGAAATGTATCGCGTACCCGCGACCAGAAGTTTCTCGGCGGGGAAGCGCGTGATGACTTCATGGCCCGTCTCCGTGACGACGATTTCTTCCTCGATACGAGCGGCGCTCCAGCCGTCTTTCGAGGGCCAGAATGTTTCGAGCGCGAAGACCATGCCGGGCTTCAGCTCATAAGAATGCTCCAGCGAAACCAGGCGGCTGATCACCGGCTTCTCCCAGATCGCTAAACCGATGCCGTGGCCGAACTGCAGCGCAAAGGCCGCTTCTTCGTTGGGGAATCCGAACTCCTGCGCCTTGGGCCACACCGAGGCGATCTCGGCGGTGTTGCGGCCGGGCCGGATCAGCGATATTGCGGCGTCGAGATAATCGCGGCAGCGCGAATACGCGTCGACCAGCGCGGGCGACCCGTAACCGATCGCGAAGGATCGGTAATAGCAGGTGCGATAACCCATGTAGGAGTGCAGGATGTCGAAGTAGACGGGATCGCCGGGACGCAGAATGCGATCGGAAAACACGTGCGGGTGCGGGTTACAGCGCTCGCCGGAGATGGCGTTCACGCCTTCGACGTACTCGGAACCCAGATCGTATAGAACTTTGCTCGCGAGACCGACGGCTTGATTCTCACTGAAGCCCGGGCGCATGGCACGGTACAGTTCCTCGTAGGCCGCATCGACCATCATCGCCGAGGTGTTCAGCAGCGAGATCTCGTCCTGAGTCTTGATGACGCGGGCATCCGACATGAGCTGCTGGCCGTCGACGACGGTGATGCCTTCCTTCTGCAGCGCGAACAGAATTGGCGGTTCGACGACATCGATTCCTAGCGGCTGATTATGCAGGCCGCGCATTTCAAGCTCGATCTTGATCTTGCGAGCCACGTCCTCGGCGCGTCCCATTTCCGGCGACATCGCGCCGCGCAGCAAGGAGATTCCGGCTCTGGATCGCTCGCCCAACCAGGGGCAATTGAGCTGATGATGCTTGGCGGCCGAACCGAAATCCCACAGAATCGGCTCGTCATTCTGCGGCAAAAGCGTAAAGCGGCTGATCTTATCCTGCGCCCATGTGCCGATGTGCGTCGCGGTGATGTAGCGCACATTGTTCATGTCGAAGCACAGGAGCGCGCCCATTTCCGACTTAGCCAACAGCGCTTTCGCGCGGGCGAGCCGCTCCTTGCGGAGGCGATCGAAATCGATCCGCTGCTCCCAATCGACTGCCATGGTGCCGTAAGTTTTCAAGGCCATATTATTTTCCGCGGGTTATTTTCCACAAAGCGCTAGTGCCGCATCGCAAACCGTGCGCTCGGTGGGCACCGTCGCGTCTTCAAGGGGCGGCGAGAATGGAATCGGCACATGCATCGCGCCCATTCGTTTCACCGGCGCTTCAAGGTCGAAGAAGGCGTTCTCCTGGATGACCGATGCGAGCTCCGCGGTCACTCCATAGCGGCCATAGCCTTCGTCGACCACGATCACGCGCGAAGTCTTCTTTGCCGAATCGATCAGCGTTTTCTCATCCAGCGGCCACAGCGTCCGGGGATCCACCACTTCGGCACTTACACCATGCTCTTCGAGCAGCTTCGCCGCGCCCAACGCCACCTGCACCATGCTGCTGGTCGCGATGATCGTAACGTCTTCGCCGACGCGTTTCACGTCCGCCACACCCAGAGGGATCGTGTAGTCTTCCTCAGGCACAGGGCCCTTGAGCTTGTACATCATCTTGTCTTCATAGAAGACCACCGGGTTGTCATCGCGAATCGCGGATTTCAGAAGTCCCTTGGCGTCGTAAGGTGTCGACGGCATCACCACTTTCAGTCCCGGAATGTGGCAGAACCACGCGTGGAGCGATTGCGAGTGCTGCGCGGCCGACCTGCGTGTTGCGCCCAGAGTGGTCCGCAGCACCATGGAGCATTTCCATTTGCCGCCCGACATGTAGTGGATTTTCGCGGCTTGGTTCGCCATCTGATCCATGATGATGCCGGCGAAATCGCCGAACATGATGTCGACCACCGGGCGCATTCCCGTCATCCCGGCGCCGACGCCTATGCCCGTGAATCCGGCTTCCGAGATCGGCGTATCGATTACGCGGTCGGTTCCGAACTCCTGAACCAAGCCGCCGAGCACCTTAAACGCGGTACCCGCCTCGGCGACATCCTCGCCCATGATGAAGACCCGCGGGTCGCGCCGCATTTCTTCCGCGAGCGCTTCGCGGACGGCCTCGCCCAAAGTTAGTTCACGCACAGCCACAGCAGTCTCAGGCATAGACGTCTTGCTCCACCTTGTCGACAGTCGGATACGGCGCGGCCATGGCAAACTGGACGGCTTTGTCGATCTCGGCCTTCACTTCGGTCTGGATCTGATCCAGCGCGGCTTGATCGGCGATCTTCTGTGTGAGAATTGCATCGGTCGCGACCTTGATTGGATCGCGCTCCGACTTCCACGTCTGCTCTTCCTGTTTCGAACGATAGTATTCGCGGCTGATATCGCCCACATGATGTCCCATAAAGCGATACGTATTCGCCATCAGAAACGCGGGGCCTTCGCCGTTGCGCGCGCGATCGACTAAGCGCTTGGTGACGGTGTACACCGCCCGAACATCCTGGCCGTCGACGCTTTCGGACGGCACGCCGAATGCCGGACCTCGGCCGAGAATATCGCCTGCCGCGGCCTCGGAAACATGCGTGTACTCGTTGTACATGTTGTTCTCGCAAACGTAGATCACGGGCAGCTTCCACAGCGCCGCCATGTTCATCACTTCGTAGACGACGCCCTGGCCCAGCGCGCCCTCGCCGAAGAAGCAGACGGTGACGCGGCCGTTCCCCAGGTGCTTCGACGAAAACGCCGCGCCGGTCGCGATGCCCGCGCTGCCGGCGACGATCGCATTCGCTCCCAGATTGCCGGTGTCGGGATCGGCAATGTGCATCGAACCGCCCTTGCCCTTGCAGTATCCGGCTTCCTTGCCGAGCAGCTCGGCAAACATGCGGTCGATAGCGGCGCCTTTCGCCAGACAGTGCCCGTGGCCGCGATGCGTGCTGGTGATGTAATCGTCCGCGCGAAGCGCTTCGCATACGCCTACGGCGATCGCCTCTTCGCCGATGTACAGATGCGCGAGACCCGGCATTAGCGCGCGGGTGTATAGATCGTTGACCTGCTCCTCGAACAGGCGGATCATCACCATCCGCCGGTACATGCGGAGCAGCAGCTTGGAATCGATGTCGCTCATTTCGTTACTCCCGAGATTCGCGCCAGCACTTCGAACAGGATGGCGAAATCTTTCTTCGCCAGGCCCATGCCTCGCGCAGCCGTCAGCATTTCATTGGTCGCGGCGGTGGTCGGCAAAGGCACGTCCACTTGGCGGCCCAACTCCAATGCTAATAGCATATCCTTCTGCATCATGTTGACATCGAACCAGGCTTCGTCGGGCATTTTGAGCACGAACGGCCCACGGTATTGCACCATTGGCGAGCCGATCACGCTGTGAGTCATCACGTCGACCGCCGTTTCGCGCGCAATCCCGCTTTTCTCGGCGAGGAGCACGCCTTCTGAGAACGCCAGCATCTGGACGGCAAGGCTCAGGTTCGTTGCGATTTTCATTACCAGGGCCAGGCCATTGTCGCCGACGTGCGTCACTTTCGGGCCGATATCGAGAAGCAGGGGTTTCAAGCGCTCAAAGGTATCGGGACGACCGCCGACCATGACCGAAAGTTTTCCCTGTTGGAGGGTGATGACGCTTCCGGATACCGGCGCATCCGCCATATCCGCGCCTTTTTCGCGCACGCGAGCCGCGAGGGCTCGGCTGACCGCGGGACTCACGGTGCTCATGTCAACCAGAACCTTGCCGGCGTTCAATCCGGCCAGCATGCCGTCAGGCCCGTCGAACACCTGCTCGAGAGCGGCGGAGTTGGTGACCATCGACAGCGTGACATCGGCTGCGGCGCAGACGGCTCGGGGCGAATCGGCCCACTTCATGCCGCGATCGATCAGGCGCTGGGCTTTCGATTTGGTGCGATTGTAGCCGGTGACGGTGTGGCCTTTGTCCAGGAGCCGAGCGACCATGTCGCCGCCCATGACCCCCAGGCCGACAAATCCCAAATTCGCCATCGTTCTAGTCTAGCTCTATCCCTACTTGATCCAGACTGTCTTGGCGTTCATGAATTCCCGGATTCCGTGGACCCCCAGCTCGCGACCGTGGCCCGAGGCTTTGACGCCGCCAAAAGGCATGCGCGGATCGGAAGCCACCATCTGGTTGATGAACACCATGCCCGCGTCGATCTCATTGGCGAAGCGCTCGCGTTCGGCGGGATCGTTGGTCCAGGCGCTGGCGCCCAAGCCGAAGCGGCTATCGTTGGCGACCTGAATCGCGTCGTCGATATTCTTTACGCGAAAAACACTCGCCACGGGACCGAATAGCTCCTCGCGGTAGGCAGGCGATTCCTTAGGGATGTTCGCGAGCACCGTCGGAGCATAGAAGCTTCCAGGCCGATCAACCGGCTTTCCGCCCGTCAGGACCCGCGCGCCGGCGGCGACAGTCTTCTGCACGTCGGCTTGGAGCGTCGTCACGGCATCGGTCGACGCCAGCGGGCCGAGATCTGTATCCGGCTGCATGGGATCGCCGACCTTCAGCGCCTCCATGCCGCTCACAAATTTGCGCTCGAATTCGTCGGCGATCTGCTCGGCGACGATGAAGCGTTTGGCGGCAATGCAGGATTGCCCGTTGTTCACGATGCGCGCCTTGACCGCAGTCGACACAGCGTCATCCAGGCTCGCACTGGGCATCACGATGAACGGATCGCTCCCGCCGAGTTCGAGGACCACCTTCTTGATATTTTTCGCGGCGGAAACACCCACCTGAATGCCGGCTCCTTCGCTTCCTGTGAGCGTGGCCGCGGCGATGCGCGGATCGGTAAGAACGCGGTCCACCTGGCTCGCGCCGATGAGCAGCGTCTGGAACGCGCCCTCGGGGAAACCCGCGCGGAGAAGTATCTCCTCGATCTTGAGCGCGCACTGGGGAACGTTCGAAGCATGTTTCAGTAAACCGACGTTGCCCGCCATCAAGCCCGGCGCGATGAAGCGGAAAACCTGCCAGAACGGAAAATTCCATGGCATCACGGCCAG
>Ga0070683_100006101_pt1 | contig 10105 bp, 6 predicted proteins | sample KBSC713LmetaG_FD_64662 | JGI IMG/M metagenome (GOLD analysis project Ga0070683, IMG submission 64662) | Corn rhizosphere microbial communities from Kellogg Biological Station, Michigan, USA - KBS C7.1-3L metaG | ecosystem: Host-associated > Plants > Roots > Rhizosphere ... | reverse complement strand
TTCCCGTCGGCGAGCGCCTTGGCGACCTGGGCATTGAAGAGTTTCAGCTCGAACTGCCCGTTGCGCGGGTCTTCCGGAGCTGCGACTTTCAGATTGGCAAGGGCGAGAGAGGCCTCGTCGTACTTGCCGTTGTTCATCGACTCCTCGAAGCGCGAGGCCGCGACGCTTGCGACACGCTGCATGCCGTCCTTCGCTTCGCCGCTATTCGGATCGGCGGCTGCCGCGGATCGGTAGTAGAGCAGTGCGTTGTCACCAACAGGCTCGAGGTAACGCCGCTCGCGCATTGCGAGGCGCGCCTTTTCGAGCAGATCGTCGACCTTACCCTTGACGATGCTCATGTCGACAGTCGGTGTCGGCTCGAGGCCGTCGCCTGCGCCCGCAACCATGGTATCCGCCGCCGGACCCGAAGGAGGCGGTGTGGTCTTCTTGGCCGCTGTTGCAGCGGGCGCTGCCGCGTGCTTACCGCTGTTGAGAAAGAAATAACCGCCGCCGGCGAGCGCTACGGCGACTACGCCGACGGCGATGAACAGAGGAGCCTTGCTCTTCTCGGGCTCCGGCGGCTCCGAAGACCCCGTCTCGAGACGAGGTTGGAACGACTCGACCGTGACGCTCTGACTCGGGCCGGGCCGCGCCGTCGCCCTCTTTGCGACCGCATCGTTCATCGCGGCGTCCAGCACCGCGCCGGTTTTGCGCTTGTCGATCGGGATGGGCAGCACGGCAAAGGCGTTCGAGCCTTTGACCGCCGCGCTCACCTGCTTCTCGGTTTCGGTGGTGGCAAACACCAGCACGACCGTATGCGGCGCCTGTGCATGCGCCTGATCAACATCGGCGCGCACATCGGCGAGATCGCGCGTGTCGATTACCAACACCTGCCCGCGCTTGGTGCTCTGTATGTATTCCAACGCCCCCGCGATCGAATCGACGGGCCGTACGGATGCCTGGCCGCCGAGGGCTTCGCCCAACTCGAGCAGGAAATCATCACGCGTGGTGATAGCGGTCAGATCCACCGCCGGCTTGTTGGTGGATGTGGGGCTACTACCGGCGGAACTGGGCGCGCCGGCGCCTGTCTCATGGCCCCGAGAGGCGTTTGATGCTGGACTTGCCACTTAACCTGTCTCCATCCGTAAAAGGGCGGGCCCGGAATCGAGTGACGTGTCCGGGCGGCGGAACGTGCGGTCCGGCCCGTGAGGAACCTGTCTGACTAATGCGCGCCTTGCGGCGACCCTCCCTGCGGCGCTCATTAGTCAGCCAGGCTCCGAGCAACTCGGCACACTCTTCAACCAGCGTCGAGAGCGTAAAGCACCCTCTCGCGCGCGAGAAATGACTGAGTCTGCAGCATCATGCAGCCGCTATAACACCGCAGTGCGACAGTTCACAATAATGAGAGGCTGGCGTCTCCTCGTGGCGACTTGGCACAGACTTTAGTCAACGTTGAGAACTCAATGCCGCCTTTCCGGGCGCGACCGGATCCTGGTGCACGAGCCCCGGTACCCCGGTCCCGGCACGCCCACTAGTCGGACAATTGACCCCCACGCGCCGGCGCCGGAAAACTGCTCGTCCCCGGCCTCCACGACCACGGACTGTATGTAATGCCACGCCGTGATACCCCGGCGCGTGCGCAGCGCGAACCGCTTTAGTCTAGTTGCAAAGCAATGACGATGTCATGTCATATGAATGCGATCGTGCCTCGATATGTTGGGATCGCTCGAGACCGCTGCCGCCCGGGGCTCGAGGCATCGAGGCCGGGCGGCAATCTCGCGTGACGTGCGTCGCTATCTGCTGACAGGTTATTTCGCGGATGAGGCCGATCTCACTCACTGCGTCGCGCCTCGAGCGGCTGGCGCGTTTCATGTGGCGCAACATGCCGTTGGGCGCGACTTCTCGAAAGCGCTGGCACCATCGAAGCGCGAAGTGGTCTATCCCCGCACCGCTTGGGAGCAGTGGACCGGAGGGCCACTCGCTGACTACTGCCGCTCGTGAGCGCGCGGCCGGAGCGCAGTGAGCCTGAACCTCGCACGGTCCCCGTCTTTTGGCGCCTTTGCCCTATTGCCCCGCTAGGGGTACGCTGAATGCCCATACCGGCTAGGAGCCTGGCCGACCAATGCTCGCCCACTGCCGCTGCGGCGATCATGAGCCGGCCAGGCTCCCAGAAGACCGGAACGCTGAATAGGGCAGTGCGCATCCGATGCGCGCTGAACCTCCCGCCGGCCTTCGAGCCCACACCGAAATCAGCGCGATGCGATGAGCCAGGGACGTAGGCGTGACAGGCATACATTTTGCTTTGGAGTAACCAAGAGCGCGGTGTTTTCGATCGAGGCTAGGCCGAAGTGAACAATTCCGTGCTGTGAACGTCTTAACGTAATAAGTCGGTCGGGAATAGAGGGCCATCACACACTGTGAAAAGCGTTGGGTCTAAGTTGAGAGCGACGCTGGCATCACTGGCGGCCCGGCTGAAGACACTGTACTGAAACGGGAGGGAAGGACGATGCGACCGCTCTCTGCTGACAATGCCGATTCCAAGTCCCATTCAGCATTTATCGAATCTCTGAGCTCTTTCAGCCGTCTGCACCGCGCGCAGCGCTGGGAAGGCACCTTCGGCGAATTTCTCGCCAACATCGTGCCCGCCAATCCGGCGGCCATGGCCCGCACGAGCCACGAATACATATGGGACATGCTCCGCTGGCACGGCCGCGAGTCCCAGCCTGATGTGCCCGAGAGCACACGCGCCCGCGAGCTGTTCAAGCGCGAGTTGTTCGGAATCGATGAGCCGCTCTCGCGCGTAGTCGATTACTTCAAAGCGGCGGCTGCCGGATCCGATGTTGGCCGTCGGCTCTTGCTGCTGCTAGGTCCCCCATCCGGCGGTAAGTCGACGATGGCCATCATGTTGAAGCGCGGCCTGGAGGAGTACAGCCGCACCGACGAAGGGGCAATGTACTCCATCAAGGGCTCGCCCCTGCGCGAGAACCCTCTGAATCTCATTCCGGCCGGGCTGCGTGCCGAGTTCCGCGACCGCTACGGTGTCGATATCCCGGGAGAGCTGTCTCCTTGGGCGCGCGATTACGTCGAGCGCGAATTTGAGGGCGATTTCGTGCGGGTTCCGGTCGAGCGGATCTTCCTGCAGGAATCCTCCAGAGTTGGTATTGGCACTTACGCGCCGCACGATCCGACCACGGCGGATATCGCGGACCTCGTCGGCTCCGTCGACCTGGCGAAGGTTGCGCAGATCGGCGACGAGGGTGACCCCCGTGCCTGGTCGTGGTCCGGTGCCGTGTATGCCGCGAGCCGCGGCGTGCTGGAAATGATCGAAATTCTGAAGGTGAAGCGCGAGTTTCTGTACCTGCTGCTGACCATGACGCAGGAAAAGAACGTCAAAGTGTCGCGCTTTCCCCTCATCCATCTGGACGAAACCATCCTCGCGCACACCAACCTCGCGGAATTCCACAAGTTCTTGCAGGAGAAGGAAAACGAGGCGCTGCTGGATCGCATGGTCATCATCCGCGTTCCATATGCGTTGTCCTATCGCGACGAATCCCGCATCTACCAGAAGCTGGTCGCGAGCGCGCCGGCATTCCGGAATGTGCACCTTGATCCGCACGTGCTAAACCTTGCCGCGGTCTTTGCCATCCTGACTCGTCTTTCGAAGCCCGAGCGTGAAGGCTTGGACATGGCAAAAAAGCTGCGCCTCTACGCTGGCGAATCCGTCGAGGGCGTTCCCGAGACTGAGGCGGCGCGGTTGCACGCCGAGGCAGGCGAGGAGGGCATGACCGGAGTCAGTCCCCGCTTTGTGATCAACGCGATCTCGAACGCCATCACGCGGGGCAATACGCATAGCCTGACCAGCATGGAACTGCTGCTTGCCATCAAGGACGCCATCGAGAGCGATGCGCGCATGGACGCCAAGCACAAGAAAGCCTGGGTTGATCACCTCGTGACCGCGCGCAAGGAATTTTACAACCGCTGGGTCAAAGAGGACGTGCACCGCGCGATGTTTGCATCGTTTGAGGAAGAGGCGCAGCAACTGCTGGAGAAATACCTGGACGAGGTCGAGGCCTCGCTGGATCATCGCCAAGTCACTGATCCGATTACCGGTGAAACGCGTCCTGCGGATGAGCGGTTTTTGCGCTCGGTGGAGGAGAAGATCAAGGTATCGGACTCCGGCAAGCTTTCGTTCCGCCAGGAAGTGGTGCGCAAGGCCATGGTGGCCTTCAAGACCGGGGAGAAATTCAAGCTCGTCAGCCACGCCCGCATGCGCGAGGCCATCGAGCAATATCTGTTCGAAGAGCGTCGCGATGTGTTGCGACTCGTAACCTCAACGGCTCGCCCGGATGAAGATGCACGGCAGAAGATCTCGGTCGTGCAGCAACGCCTGGTGACCGAGTATGGGTATGACGAACACAGCGCGAAGGAAGCGCTCAGTTACGTAACGACGCTACTCGCACAAGAGTAGCGCTGTGCGCGGCGCGCACAAGGTTGCATGCCGCGCATGACTGGAGTAAATGTTGTGGCCATGGGTTCGAACACCGATTCTGGCCCCAGCGTAGGGCCGAGTACGAGCGGCGCCGGCGGTAACGTCGGCGCCGACGCCGCAAAGTGGTACGACCTGTTTTCGCGCGGAGCGCGTGACTGGTTGCGACACGACGAGAAGGTTCGCGAGTCGGTGCGCAAACACCTTCCGCAGATCGTCTCCGGCGGCGATGTCATAAATGACTCTGCCCGCACCGTACGTGTGCCGGTCAGAATGCTGGAGCACTATCACTTCCGACTGCGCCGCCCCGAAGAGCAACAGGGCGCCGGCCAAGGCAAGGCGAAGCCGGGTGACGTCTTCTCCGACCCCTCGAAGCAGCGCGGGCCCGGCGAGAAGGGCCCCGGCGGCCAGGACGAAGGCGAGGTGCAGCTGCTCCTCGAATTCAAAGTCGACGACATTGTCGACTGGCTTTGGGAAGAGATGCAGCTTCCCAACCTGAAGGCGCGTATCGGTCCCTCGGAGGAATCCGAGTGGATCCGCGAAGGTTACGATCGTCGTGGCGCGCGCTCGCGCCTCGACCGGCGCCGTTCTTTCAAGGAAATGGTGAAGCGCCGCGGTAATCCGGGTGCGACACCGACCTTCATTGACGACGATTTGCGGTTCCGGCAACTGGCGCGCCGGCGCCAGCCCGCGATCCATGCGGTCGTGTTCTTCCTTCTCGATGTCTCGGGAAGCATGTCGGATCGTGACCGCAAGCTCGCCAAAACGTTTTTCTTCTGGGTAGTGCAGGGGTTGCGCCGCGAATACCGCTCGCTCGAGACAGTGTTCGTCGGCCATACGACTGAAGCGTGGGAATTCACGGAAAACGAGTTCTTCCAGGTGAGCGGCACCGGTGGCACGGTCTCCTCGACCGGCTTCAACAAGGTGCGCGAGATCATCGATGAGCGTTACAACCCCGGCCGATGCAACATTTACCTCTTCTACGCCTCCGACGGCGACAACTCCGTGAGCGATGCCGCTGACGCGCGCGAATCGCTCTCGTCGATCGCGGAAGACGCCTGCTTTACGGGCTACGTGGAGGTTTCCTCCGGCCTGTCACGCCAGCTCGCCACCGAGACGGGACGGCTGTATGCGGAGCTCGCCGCGGGCGGGCTGGCTGCGGGAAGCTACGCGCTGAATGACTTCGACGATGTGTGGGGTGCGGTCCGACATTTCTTTACGGCCGAGAGTCGTGCGCTCGAAGGTGGGTAGCACAAGTTGAAACAGCGCATGAGGAACCGCACATGAGCGAGGAATGGCAGAGTTACGTAAGGCGCATCGAAGACCTCGCAGGCCGCTCCGGTCTCTCATTCTACCCGGTGGACTTCGAAGCCGTCCCCGACACCTTCATGATGGAAATCGCCGTGTACGGGCTGCCCGTGCGCATGCCGCACTGGTCGTTCGGGGTGCGGTACATCTATCAACTCATCCAGCGTCACATGGGAAACTCGCGGCTCTTCGAGGTCGTGTTTCCCGGCAATCCCGGACATGCATATCTCGCAGCCAGCAACGGGCTCGCGGAGAACATCCTCGTTACTGCCCACGTATTGGGTCATGCTGATTTCTCGAGAAACAACCTGCTGTTCCGCCGCTGCCAGGAGCAGGTGAGCGACAAGATCGTCGAGCACGCCGCCAACCACGCACGCCAGATCCAGCAGGCGATCGAAACATACGGCATGCAAAGAGTGGAGGTCGTGCTCGATGCGGCGCTCGCCCTGGAGCAGCATATCGATGTCGACCAATCCCTGCGCCGCGATCGCTATCCCGAATACCTCGCCGACAACAAGCCGCTCGTGGACGACGACTTCCGCAAGCGCTTCGCCTCGCTCGATCCGACAGCCGCCAGCACCGGCGTGGAAGTGAAGAAGCGCGCGCCTGTTCCGCCCCATCCCGAGCGCGACCTGTTGTGGTTCATCGCGAACTACGCTCCAGAGATGGAGAGTTGGGAGCGGGACATCTTCCTGGCGGTTCGCGAGGAGTCCTTCTACTTCTACCCGGTGTTTGCCACGCAGATCATGAACGAGGGCTGGGCCTCGTACTGGCACGCGCGGCTGCTACGCGAGGCCAGCTTTATTCCGCAACAGGCCTACGTGGACGCCATCAAGTGCCACTCGGACGTGGTGCGTCCGGTCGCGGCGGACCAACAGGTGGCACTCAACATCAATCCGTATCACCTGGGCTTCTCCATGTGGGAGAAGATCGTGGAGCGCGACGGACTGGATGCAGCCCGCGCCATCATGCAGCAGGACGATGACTTCGGGTTCATCCGCAACCACCTCACGCGCGAGCTCGCGGACGAGCTGGGCCTGTTCCGCTTCAGCGCCCGCAACGACGGACAGGTGAAGGTCCTGGAAACCGACCTCGGTGCACTGCACGAAGCGGTGTTGAGTCCCAAATATAATTTTGGCGCCCCGACGGTCTCCGCCAGTCACATTCGCAATGACGGCACACTGGAGCTGACGCACGACAACAGCGTGGACGGTCGCGGCCTCGACCTCGAGCGCAGCCGCAAGGTGTTGGACTACGTACAGAAGGTGTGGCGTCGCCCGATCGTGCTCACGACGGTGAACCAGGCTGGCTCGACCCTGGAGCTGACGGCGCCCTAGGACGCTCGCGTGTGAGTGCCTGCACGCGGCAACCCCCTCAGGTTGCACCTTCCGGGGATCGTTTCCCTTCCTCAGCGCTGTCCGGCGCCGCGCCCCCTACTTCCGGTTTCTTGAAAGGCCTGGCTGACTACCGCAGTCGCCTTCAGGTTGCATCTTCCGGGGATCGTTTCCCTTCCTCAGCGGGGTCCGGCGCCGCGCCCCAGTCTTCCTCCTCGTTCGACGTTACGATCGACACTGGATCGCTGGCTGGGAAGCTGTTGGCGAGCGCCTCATCGAGCTGACGTTGAATTTTCTCGCGCTTGCGCGCCTCGTCCTGCTGTCCCGCGTCGCGTCCCCGGCCCTTCTCGGGATTCCCGCTGCCCTCCACTCGAGATTCACCCATTGCGCAAGCTCCTCAGCCGTTCACCTTGTTCTCGTCAAACAGTACTCTCCCCCTGCTCGCATCGGGTGGCGAATGCGGCGTCTTGGGGTCGAGATCATCTTCCTCCACGTCGTGGCCGGCATCCTTGCCTTTGCTGGGTACACCAGGATTTGGCGGCCCGCCTTCATCGCCGTCCCGAGGCTTGCCTGCGGCGGCCTTGATCGGGGCCTGCTGCGCCGGGGGTGGGTCGTGCTCCGGAAATACCGGCACGTCGTGCGTCGGGTCTTCCTGGGGCGCCGGATCATGCGGATCTGTCTCGCTCATGTGCTCTCTCCCGCTGATCGGACCGAAGCAAGCAATGCATGTGCCGCCGTCCAGGAGTAATCTCGCGGGGAGCCTGTCCGGGGCAGGCTCCTAGCAATCCATGCCTGGAGAGCGTTCGCCATGGGGTACACGACACAGGGCATCCGGAATATTGCGTTGGTCGGCTCGGCTGGTACGGGCAAGACCTTGCTGTTGGAAGCGCTCCTGCTGCAGGCGGGCGCGATTCGCAGCAAAGGCAACCTGCAGCGCGGCGGTACGGTCTCCGACTTCGATCCGCAGGAGAAGCGCCTGCAACATTCCCTCGACCCGGCCATCTGCAGCTTCGATTATAACTCCAGCCATATCAACGTCATCGACACGCCCGGCTACCCGGATTTCCTCGGCCGCACGCTTTCGGTGCTCGAGGCCGTCGAGGCGATGGCCGTCGTCGTGAGCGCCACGAATGGCGTGGACACCCTGACCCGCCGGCTCATGGATTTCGCCCGCGACCGCGAGCTGTGCCGGCTCGTCGTGGTCAATAAGATCGACAGCCGTGACGCCCACCCGGAGCAGGTGTTGCACGATCTGCGCGAGGCTTTCGGTTCGGAATGCCTCCCCCTTGTGCTGCCTGCGGAGGGTGGCGCCGCCGTCGTGGATTGTTTTTTTCATCCCGGCGGCGAATCTGACTTCTCCTCGGTCGAAGCCGCCCACACCCGGATCGTGGACCAGGTGGTGGAGCTCGATGAGGACCTCATGTCGGTCTACCTGGAGCAGGGCGCGGAAATCTCACCGGAGCAACTCCACAACCCTTTTGAGCAGGCCCTGCGCGAGGGCCATCTGATCCCGGTCTGCTTCGTCTCCGCGGAAACCGGCGCCGGTATTCCCGAGCTGCTGCGAATTTTTGACCGCCTCATGCCGAGCCCTGTCGAAGGCAACCCGCCTCCGTTCTTCAAAGGCGAAGGCGCGAGCGCGCAACGGGTCCAGGTAGCTCCCGATCCTGACAAACACGTCATCGCACACGTTTTCAAAACCAGCATCGATCCCTACGTTGGCAAGCTCGCAGTGCTACGCGTGCATCAAGGCACCTTGCGTCAGGGAAGCCAGGTCTTTGTCGGCGATGGGCGTAAGCCGGTCAAAATTGCTCACCTGATGAAATTGATGGGCAAAGATACTGCCGAAATTGCTCACGCGATTCCAGGTGACATCTGCGCTGTTGCAAAATTGGAAGACCTCCACCTGGATGCGGTCCTGCATGACTCGCACGACGAGGACCATTACCACCTCAAGCCGGTGACCTTTCCGCCACCGATGCTCGGTGTCGCGATCGAGCCGGAGCGCCGCGGTGACGAGCAACGGCTTGCCGACACGCTCCACAAACTCATGGCCGAGGATCCTTGCGTTCGTATAGAGCATCACCCCGCGGTGAATGAGACGGTGATCTACGGGATGGGCGAGCTACACCTCAGGGTGTTGCTCGAGCGAATGACGGAGCGCTATGGGGTCCACATCAAAACCCATCCTCCGAGCGTTCCCTACCGGGAAACCATCACACGTCCGGCCGAAGGACACTGCCGGCACAAAAAACAAACCGGCGGCGCGGGCCAGTTCGGTGAAGTGTTCCTGCGGGTCGAAGCGCTCGATCGCGGCGCCGGGTTCGAGTTCGTCGACGAGGTAGTGGGCGGCGCGATCCCGGGGCAGTTCATCCCGGCAGTCGAGAAAGGAGTTCGCCAGGTGTTGTCGGAAGGCGCCCTCGCGGGCTTTCCGATGCAGGACCTGCGTGTCACCGTCTACGACGGCAAACACCACCCGGTCGACTCGAAGGAAGTCGCGTTCGCCTCGGCGGGCCGCAAAGCGTTCCTCGAAGCGGTACAAAAAGCCAACCCCATCGTGCTCGAGCCCGTCATGCGCCTCGAGATCACCGCTCCGGCGAGCTCCATCGGCGATATCACCGGAGACCTGGCGACCCGCCGCGCCCGTATCAACGGGAACAGCGCCCTGCCAGGCCAGCGAGCAACAGTCCAGGCACTTGTCCCGCTAGCAGAAATCTCGGAATATCAGCTCCGCTTGAAAGCCCTCACGGGAGGTGAGGGCGCCTATGCCATGGAGCTCAGCCATTACGACCCCGTTCCCCCGCGCAGGCAACAACAACTCGTTCAAGCCTGGCGACCCAGGAGCATGCCCGAATGACGCTCGCCTGCTGAGCGTCGCGCACGCTGCGGCGAGCGTCATCCAGGCATGCTCCAAGCTGACGGTCTCGCACGCTGCGACGAGCGTCATCCCGGCAGGTTCCAAGCTGACGGTCGCGCACGCTGCGACGAGCGTCGCTCAGAC
>Ga0070683_100006096_pt1 | contig 10110 bp, 4 predicted proteins | sample KBSC713LmetaG_FD_64662 | JGI IMG/M metagenome (GOLD analysis project Ga0070683, IMG submission 64662) | Corn rhizosphere microbial communities from Kellogg Biological Station, Michigan, USA - KBS C7.1-3L metaG | ecosystem: Host-associated > Plants > Roots > Rhizosphere ... | reverse complement strand
CTCCGCGGGGGGCGTGCGTCAGTACACCGAAGACGACGTCGCCCGCATCCGCCTGATCGCGCGCACACTGCAGCGCGGCGGCTTCTCTCGTGCGGCAGTGGCCATGCTGCTCCAGTCAGGCGACCTGCAGCCCGATGCGGCGGATTATGTGCCTGGCCCTGCGCATGTGCGGCCCTCCCCACCGCGTGCCCGTGCGCCGGACGCCGCCGATGAGCAGCGCCGCGACCGACGGATGCTTGCTGCGATTGCCCGGATCAGCGACGCGCTGGCGTCGCGTCGAGCGATTGCGGAGGTCCTGGAGGTCATTTGCGCCGAGACGTGCTGGGCTTTCGGCGTTTCCGACGCGACCATCTGGCTGGCGGAGCCGTTCCCAGCGCACCACGCCGGAGAGCCAGAGACTCGGACCGGTTTCCCGAGCGCACTCGTCGTAGCGGCGGCCAGCGGCCAACATCACAGTGGGGCCCCGTCGATCCCTTCGGGCGGCGCGCATTCTCGGAGCGTACCGCTTGATGACCAGCGCTTCCCGCCTGCACGCGCGTTCCTCGCGCGCCGGAGCCTGGTCGTCACCACGCAAGACCTCTCTGAGCGCGCGCATCCAGAGTTGGCCGGGATGTTACCAGGAGCCGCGCTCCTGAGTATGCCGCTGCTCGCGGCGGATGGCGTCGCGCTGGGCGTGCTTGTCTTGCAGGAAGCGAGCGATATCGAGCGCTTTAGCGCGGATGAACTGGAACGCATTCGGCTCTTCGCGGCCCACGCGGCGCTCGCCATCCAGACGGCGCGGCTTCATGTCGCCATCCAAACGGCCCAGCGGGATGCGGATGATCAGCGGGCGCGCTGGCAATCGGCAGTGGACAATCTGCCCGCCCTCGTCTGTATCACTGATACCGCGCTGCACATCACTTATGTAAGCCCAACCTGCCAGGAGACGCTTGGCTGGCCTGCGGCGCCACGCTCTGCAACTGACCCGATCGGACAATCCACTGACTGGGTCACTGATCACGGTTTCTTCTGGCTCGATGGTGCGGCCCCGGTTGCAGAATCCCTCACGCCAGACCAAATGCCCTTGCCACGCGCGCTGCGCGAGCGCCAGCCAGTTCATGACATCATAGTGTTCCATCGCCGCGCCGATGGAACCGAGCGCCTGATCACCTGGGATGCAGCGCCGATGCCAGCCGCGAGCGGCCAGCTGCTGGGCGCGATCGCCTTCGGCCGTGATGTGACAGCGGAGCGCAGGCTCCGCGCGCGTGAAGCCAGCCTCGCCGCAGTCACCCAGGCCGCTTTAGAGAGCCTCGCATCTGGAAGCGTCGAGCGGAGCGCCATCCGCATCTTGACGGCCATGGTGAGCGCCATGCCCACGCCTCCGTTTACGGCGACGCTCTACCTCTGGGACGACCAGGCAGGCGCCCTGAAGCGTGTCTGCGACGTCGGTGGAGAACGCGGTGGGGCGCACACGCCTGCGATACCGATTGCGCCGCGCCATCCCTGGTGGCAAGAGGTGGCTGCAAGTCCCAACTACTCGACGCACGATCGGGAGCGGCCCCACTGGCTCCGGGCCATGAGTCTCGCTACCTGGGAGGCGAGTGGCATCCGCTCGTGGGCGACCGTGCCACTGCGCGCCGACAGTGCGCTCGTGGGCGCTCTGGCTATCGCGCTGGGCGCTTCCTACATCTGGGATGACGCCGAGCGACTGTGGCTGGAAGCCTGCGCCGCAGCGATCACGATGGCGGTCGAGCATGGCCGCATCCTCCGCCCCGTTGGGCACGATCCGCGTCCATGAGGAATGGCGCTCGACTGACACTCGACTGGCGCGCAGCCGACGCGCGAGAAACCGCGAGAAACCGCGCCGACCTGATGCCAGCCCCCACCAAGGCTCCCAATGACAAGTTTACGCGAAGGTTACTGTGTACGGCTGCGCCTGCTCGTTGGCTTCCGCTCGCTCACCCGCGTGCGGGCTGGCGCATGAAGACCCTCTGGGTCGATCAGAGGCAAGCGCACGGTAAAGATCGCGCCTTGCCCAACGACTGAGGCGGCGGTGATGGTTCCACCGTGGGCCGTGACCAGCTCCTTGGTGATGAAGAGGCCAAGACCGAGTCCATCCACCGCTGCCGAGTCTGACTGAGCGGATTGAAAGTAGCGTGTGAAGATCTGCGGGAGGTCAGTCGCGCTGATGCCGCGGCCATAGTCTCGCACTTGTATCTCCGCTTCCCCACCAGACGCGCCATCCACTCGCCGGAGCTGAACATCGATCCGCTGTGTGTGGGGCGCATACTTGATCGCGTTCGTGAGCAGGTTGATGACGATTTGCTCTAGCCGAGCGGTATCGCCCATCACAACCATTGGCTCGGCGCCATGGTCGAAGACAACTTCCTGGCTTTGCGCGTCAAGTTGCGCCGCCCCGACGGCATCAGTTATCAGCGGTACGAGGTCAACCGGCGCCAGGAGCAGTTGCAGCTTGCCCTGCTGCACACGGTTGACGTCCAATAGGTCATTGAGCAGTACCCGTAGCCGCTGCCCTTGGCGTAGGGCCAGACGAAGCGTTGTCCGGTATTCTGAGCCTTCCACCCCAGACACTGACTTCTTGGCGAGCAGCTGCAGGCCGATCAGCAGCGTGGTTAGTGGCGAGCGCAGCTCGTGGCTGGCAAGCGCCAGAAACTCCTCCTGCAACAGACGCTGTCGGCGCTCGGTAATGTCGCGAATAGTGACGACCCCGCCCTGGCGCATGTCTCCCTGTGTGACAGGTTCCCCTGTGGCTTCGAACCAACGACGGGCTCCGTCTGGAGCGGTAAGCGCAAACTGCATACTGAAAGGGACGCCAGCCGTGGCGCGTTGCTGTAGCTGCATCTCTGGCGCCATTGGCTGACCCACCGTGTCCTCCGCCTGCACGACGGCATCGCCGCGACCAAACATGCGCGCATATGCCGCGTTCGTAAGTACGACTGCGCCAGCGGCGTCTACGGCCATCAAGGCGTCACCCATACTCAGGAGAATCGCCTTGAGCTGGACGCGCGCCGCCTCACTCGCCTGGTGTTGCTGCTCCAGGGTAGCGGCCAGGCGGCGCAGCTCACGGCTGCGCGCGGTCAGGTCTTCGTTTGCGGTATGTAACTCCTCAACGGTCGCTTCCAGCTCCTCGTTGACCGTGACAAGCTCCTCATTAGTCGCCTGCATCTCTTCGTTGAGCGTCTTGATCTCTTCAGCCCCCGCCTCTGCTTCCTCGCGACCAACCAGCAGGTCCTCGTTGGCGCTGCGCAGGTTCACGTTGGCTTCGACCAGTTGCTGGTTGGCCGCGAGGAGCGTATGGTTCAGGGCAGAAACCTCCTCCACCTGCGCTCGCAAACGTGTGTTCTCCTCGGCCTGGGCCAGATAACGCTGTTCGACGTCTCCCTGCCCGCTGCTGGTGTGCGCGAGCATCTCGTCGGCCAGAGCGCGCGCCGATGCCTCTGCGGCAGCCTGCTGCTGCTGGATCAGATCCGTCACGTCGCTGACCAGCAGCAGCGCCAGATCAGGAGCAGGCTCCAAGTCGGCGCTCACTGTCTTGTCGCGCTTGGAGAGGTAGGAATGGCATGTGATCTGTACATGGCGTTGCGCACCATGAATGGCCTGTGCGATGACGGTCGTAGAACTCTGCCTGGCCCTCTGGTCAGCGCGTTGAAAGGTCGTATCGAGAACCACGCGCAGTGGCGCGATCGGGATGCCCTGCGTGACATGCAGCAGATCCTGCCCGGTCGTTGGGGCATAGATGCCGAGGAGCCGGATGGCCTCGGCGTTGATGATTTGGATATCATACTGCTGATCGATCACCACAACCCCGACACGCGCCTCCATCACGATGCGCCCGAGACGCTCGCTGATGGGAAGCACGCTGAAATCTGTTGCTTGCGCCGGGCGCGGGCTCCGCTGCGCGGGCTCCGCCGAGGCTGCGGCGGACTCGCCTCCGCTGGCCACGCGGCGTCGCACAACTTGCGTGCCTGTCGCTCCGTGCGCGCTGGCTGCTTTTATGCGCGCGATGGGTGGGAGGATGCGCTCCCCACGTCGCCGGTACAGTTTGAGGCGCTCCTCGGTGGGTGTGAAATAGGCAGCGAGGGGACTGGCGGTTTCCGCCTTGCCCAGGGCCAGGTAACCGCCCTCGCGCAAGGCGAACGCGAAGAGCTGCAGCGCACGGCGTTGCAGCTCCAGCGTGAAATAGATGAGCACGTTGCGGCAGAGCACCAGATCAATGCGCGGGAACGGCGCCCGCTGGCCGAGGTCATGCTGGCCAAAAGTCACCAGTGCGCGGATGCGGGGCGCGATCTCGTAGGATCCATCTGGCAGCAGCGTAAACGCGCGCGCCCGCAGATCCTCTGGCACGCTGACGAGCGCAGCAGCGGGGTAGACGCCGCGCCGCGCAAACGCCAGCGCATCCTCATCCAGGTCCGTCGCAAAGATCTGAACGACAAACTGACTGAGTTCGTCAGCGAGCGCCTCAGCTACTAGAATCGCCACTGAATACGGCTCTTCTCCGGTGGCGCAACCTGCCGACCAAATGCGCAGGACGTTGCCCTGCGTCCGCGCGTAGGCGATGAGGTCGGGCAGCACGCGCTCGCGCAGCGCAGTGTAGAAGGCAGGGTCACGGAAGAACTCGGAGACGTTGATGAGGAAGCTCGCGACCAGGCGGCCGCCTTCCTCAGGATGTTGCGCCAGATAGGCGGCGTAGTCGACCAGTTGGCGCGCACCGGTAGCGACCATACGCCGCTGGAGCCGCCGCAGGATGGTGGGGCGCTTATAGTGACTGAAGTCCATTCCCGTTTGCTCGCGCAACTGCGCGAGCAAGGCCAGCAGGAGGTCTTCGGCCTCGGGTGGCACGGGCGTTTGGACGCCGCTCAGCAGGTCCTGCAGGAGTGGAGCAATGTGTTCGAGGTCAGACACAAAGTCCACCGTCGTCGGCGCCAACGACTCGGGCATGCCCGGATAGGCGGCGGTCGCAGGGTTCTCGATGATGACCGCGCCTCCGGCGGCCTTTACGGCGCGTGCGCCCGCGGCGCCGTCCGAGCCAGTGCCAGTCAAGATCACCGCGATGAGCTGTTCTCCGTAGGCGTGCGCCGCGCTCGTGAGCAGACGATCAACGGATGGCTTGGGCCGCTTCTCCTCAGGAGGGTCATCGGCAGATACACGCACCGTGTGATCGGCGATCTCGACGTGCCGATTCGACGGCACAACATACACGACGCCTGGCTCCAGGCGTTCATGATCCAGGATCGTGCGCACGGGGAGAGCGCTGCGTCGGGCGAGAATCTCGCCCAGGTGACTGAGATAGTGTGGATCGAGATGTTGCGCCAGCACGAGCGGCGCAGGGAAATCCGCAGGCAGCGTCGCGACGAGCGTCGAGAGCGCCTCGATGCCGCCAGCCGACGAACCAACAACGACGAGGCTATAGAGGCTGACTTCGTCCCGGGATGGAGTCATCGGATGCACCCTCCTGCTTGACCAGCAACCACCATGCGCGCGTTAGCGCCTCTGCTGTGAGAGGAAGCGCAGGCGAGCCGTCCCGAGACTAACTCACCGTTGAGTTGTCGATCCCACCATGCGCTGAGAACCATGGACGAGCATAGCCTGATAGCGGCTGCGCCACAATCGCGACTCTAGACAAAACCCTGGACAGATCACGTGCGCACTTGTATAGGCGTTGTTGAGCGCTCGCGACGGCGTCATTCAGCATGGTGGTGTGCTATACTCCCCATGCTACAACTATTTGCAGCGTCCTTGAGATGTCTCCTGGATACTCCCCCTCTCTTGATCGCCAGATGCCCATCACACCTGACACCTACGTGCGATGAGGCGCGATGAGGCTGCACGTGCCCGATAGAGCGCCGTCGCATCACTGGAGTGATCGGTAGTCCCTACCCAGACACCGCAGCTATGACAGCGGTCAGTGCGGTCGTGACGCTCCTCCTTAACGAGCAATTGGGACAACATTGGGTTTCCCCGGTTGTGCGCCGCACATGCCTGATGGAGCCATGTCTGCAGGGTCTTCAGCGCATGAAGTGAGACTCAGCTCTGCGTGCATGTCGCCTGGCTCCAGACTGCGCGCTGGAATGCTCGTCTCGCGCATGTCTCTTGCATGTCTCTTGCATGTCTCTCGCATGCGAACCATGCCTATGGTCGAGTTCGACTGACCCGACTGACGCGAGAGGCGCCGGAGGAAATCCGAACAATACGCGACGCAGAGGGTGTCGCGAAGGGTGTCGCGAAGGGTGTCGCGAAGGGTGTCGCGGAGTCAAGCGGGCCAGCAGAGGCCAGCAAACGCAGTGAAAGCGAGAAAGATCATGGACAACCTGGAGCGCGCGGCGCAGGGGACGCTGTCTGAGCGAGAGATCTTGGACGGCGCATCGTGGCTGAGCCTTGATCGCTGGGAAGATGACGGCGGCCAGGAAGCGCCAACAAACGCGGCGCTGACGATCAGCCATCCCCTGGCGCCATCTGGCCAGACGCAACAGCCGCCTGAACCGCCTGCGCTTGCCTACCTAGCGGACGATTCAGTCAATGCGCGTGATACGCGCTAGCGACGGATCATAACGGGTCATAGCAAGCGCGAGGCGCACAGCGCCGAACAGGTATGCAGAGAGTGCAGACAGTAAGGAGAGAGAGGTGACCAGTACAGGACCCATCACACCACGAACCGAGTCCGCGCCAGTAGACGAGATGACCATTGACGAGTTGCGGCTGCTCGTGCAGCGCCTGGAGACCGAGAACGCGGCGATGCGTCTGATTGTCCTGCGCGTGGCCGAGGCGCGTATGTGCCGCGACGCTGTCACAATGGTCGAGTCGTGCCCGCACTGTTCGCTCAGGCGCAGCACGACACTCGGCTATAGCGGTGTCCACGATGAGACTTGCGTGGTAGCGCAAGCGCGTCGGCTGGGCTTTTGATGCGGGTGGCATATGCGCAAAAGACCCATTGATCCCGCAATGGCTCAGGCGCAGCGCCAGACAGATGAAAAGGTAGGTAGATCATGGATAGCAAGTGTGCGTTTTGCACTCAGCTCGTCGAGCATTTCATCCGGTGCAACGAATGTGGTGAGGCGATCTGCGCTGACCACAGAACCCTGATGCCGGTTGGGCCGCGTCCTGTCTATGCTGGAAAGGGGCTACCGACTCCAGCGCGCTACCTCTGTCCCCGTCATGCGGGCTTGCTGAGGCAGGAGCTCGCCGCAGGTGGGTCAGAAGCGTATGGCTTCTCAGTGGCAGGGTCGTCCGACGGCAGCAGCGCATCGGCAGCGCGCTAGCCATGCCCCACGCCTGACTGCGTCAATTCGGCTGCGCTGTGTGAACTATGTAGGTTGTTGTCCTTGGGATGCTCGTGAAGAACCCACTGGGCTCGATGAGTGCGAGCATGAAAGCGCGGAAATATCCATGGCGAACACAACACAGCAAGGCCCCCAGAGCGGCCTTCGGTACAGCGTTCAATACGGCGTGCGCGATACCGTGAGCACGTTTGCGGCCGTCAGAAGGTTTCGCTTTGGCGCAGACGTTCAGGCCAGCGATGGCGCCGCCGGCTCACTCGTCGCACTCGTAGCCGATGGACAACGACGCACAGTCGTTGAGGTCGGCATCCGCAGGGGGCCGTTCCGCCCCTGCTTCTTCGTCTCGCTGGAGCATGTCATCGCGGCGGCTGCTGAGACGCTCACGCTGGATCTTTCCCGCGAGCAGATCGAACGGCAAACGGCGCCCGCTGGCATGACACTGACCGCGTTTACCACGGTTCGCGCCAATGGCGTCTACCTGGGGCGGCTCGCCCAGATGACCGTCACGGCTCCGTCGGAGACGATGCGCCATTTCGTCGTCGCGCAGGGCATCCATGGAATGCGCCGCGAGGCTGCGGCTCCGGCGCGCATCATCATCGGCATGACGGCGCGGCAAATCAGCGTGCGCTTAGATGGGCTGCCCCAAAAGCGCTTGCTGCCCTATCGCTCGGATACGGTCTTGCGCCAGGACGTGTACGCCAGGCTCTTCGATTACGCGCCACTGCGCGTGGACCTTCCCGGCATCGAGATTCAGCCGGTAGATGGCGAAGTCTGGCTGCGCGGGCATGTGGCGAGCGGCGGCAAGCGGCGCATGGCGGAGGATCAGGTACAAGGCGTCCGAGGTCTAACAGCGCTACGCAATGAGCTCACCGCTGACGATGCGCTGGCGGCCACCGTGTCGATGGCGCTCGCCCAGGATCCGGGCGCAGATCGACGCCAACACATTGGTGTGTACCCGCGCCTTGGCGTCGTCTATTTGCGTGGCAGCGTGCCAACGCCTGCAGCGCGAGAGCACGCTGGCATCGTCGCTTCCAGCTGTTCGATGGTCAAGAGCGTCATCAATGAGCTGCGTGTGACGACTGCTGAGGAGGGCATTTCGGTGATGGCGGGCGTCACGAACCACACGGATGTGGCTCCGGGCGGTTGCTAGTCTGTTGCTAAGCGGTTGCTAGGCTGTTGCTACCCGGCGCTCACTCATAACCACGTCAGTTCTCCCCCATGATGCTGTGTTTCCTGTGTTTCCTCGCGACGCGGCCTGGAATGAGCAAGGACACGCCTCCCATTGAAAGGTCGCGAGACGCCCGAAGTCCAGAGGGCTTGATGGCCCTTCCGGCGTCGCTTCTCCACTACCGTCTCTTACGCGCCACGCGCGCTGACCGGTCAGTGCGTTGCGCAGCCTGTGGGTCATTCCGTGGGTCTGCGGTGGTCGTTCTGGACAACAACGACAGATAGGAACAGATAGGAAAGACATGGATCACTCACGGACCTCGCCACTTCGCCAAATCGCGGTCATTGGTACGCATCTCCCGCGACACTGTGGCATCGCCACATTTACCGCCGATGTATGCGAGGCGCTGGCCACGCAACTCCCTAACACCAGTGTTTTTGCCGTCGCTATCAACGATGGCGACGAAAACTATGCCTACCCAGACCGCGTGCGGCTCGAGATTGCGGAACAGGATATCGCGTCGTATCAGCGCGCTGCGGACTTCTTGAACACCAATGGCGTGGATATGGTCGTCCTCCAGCACGAATATGGTATCTACGGTGGCCCGTCCGGGAGTCATGTGCTCGAGCTGTTGCGTGAGACGCATGCGCCGATCGTGACGGTGCTCCACACCGTTCTGCGCGCGCCAGACGCGACGCAGCGCCGGGTGATGGATGAGATTGTCCGGCTGTCTGACCGCCTGGTCGTCATGAGCCATCAGGCCCGCGACATCCTGCATGATCACTATGCGGCGGCGGTTGAGAAGATCAGCTATATTCCCCACGGAATCCCGGATGTCGCCTTCATCGATCCAAACTTCTACAAAGACCAGTTCGACGCCGAGGGTAAGGTTGTCATGCTCTCATTTGGCCTGCTCTCACCCAATAAGGGCATCGAGCATGCCATCGCGGCAATGCCCGCCATCCTGGAGCGTCACCCCGATGTTGTCTACATCGTGCTGGGCGCGACGCATCCGCACGTGCGGCGCACGCATGGCGAGGCCTATCGCCTGGAGCTCCAGCGGCTGGCGCGTGAGTTGCAGGTCGAGCGCAACGTCGTCTTCTACGACCAGTTCGTTCCATTGGCAGAGCTTGTCGAGTGGATTGGCGCAGCGGATCTCTACATCACCCCCTACCTCAATCCTGAGCAGGTGGTCTCTGGCACGCTGGCGTATACAGTTGGCGCGGGCAAAGCCGTCATCTCAACGCCCTATGTCCATGCGACAGAACTGCTGGACGAGGGGCGCGGCGTGCTCGTGCCGTTCCGCGATTCCGCAGCCATCGCACAGCAGGTGATCCACTTGCTCGACCACGGGGCCGAACGTCACGCCATGCGTAAACGCGCCTACACACTCGGCCGTACAATGACCTGGCCGCATGTGGCAGAGGACTACGAACGCCTCCTGCTCCAGGTTCTCGATGACAATCTACTTCAGCCTCAGTCTGCGCATGCCCATGCGTGGGCGCCGCATACCACTGAACTGCCGCCGATTCGTCTCGATCACCTGCGCCGTATGACGGACGGCGTTGGTCTGCTACAGCATGCCACCTTCTCAGTCCCTAACTATCGCGAGGGCTATTCGCTGGATGACAATGCGCGTGGCCTGCTCGCGGCTGTCTTTCTGGACCA
>Ga0070683_100006094_pt1 | contig 10112 bp, 6 predicted proteins | sample KBSC713LmetaG_FD_64662 | JGI IMG/M metagenome (GOLD analysis project Ga0070683, IMG submission 64662) | Corn rhizosphere microbial communities from Kellogg Biological Station, Michigan, USA - KBS C7.1-3L metaG | ecosystem: Host-associated > Plants > Roots > Rhizosphere ... | reverse complement strand
TCGTGATGACGATCGCCTTCGACCCCGCCGTGGTGGCCTTTCCCGACGAAGTGCTCGAGCACGCGCTGCACACGCTGGCGCGCTCGCGGCTGGCCTGTCTTCCGGTCGTGTCGCGCGACGACCCGGCGAAGCGGGTCGGCGTGCTGGGGTGGGACGTGATCGCGTCGGCGTACAAGATGGGACTCGACGACGAGTACCTGCGCGAATCGAGCAGCATCGTCCAGCGGCTGCGGCTCATCCGCCGCCGAGTGCCGGCCACCGAATCGACGGAGTGATGCCATGAGCCCAGACACGTCGGCCCGCGCGGTGCGACATCCGACCGCGGCGCGCTACGGGCCCGAGCTGCGCGTGCTGATCGTCGGCGGCGGCGTCGCCGGTCTCACGCTTGCGGCGCTGCTCGAGCAGCGCGGCTTCGCGCCGGTCGTCGTCGAACGCCAGACGAGCTACAGCGATCCCGGATCCGTGCTCGGGCTCTGGCCCGCCGGCAGCCGTGTGCTCAAGGGGCTCGGCGTGTTTAGAGAATTGTTAAGCGTCGGGCTCGAGTGCACGAACTACAAGGTCGCGAGCGCCGCGGGCGAGGTGCTGCATTCGTATTCACTCACCCCGCTCGCCGACCGGTACGGCCCGCCGATCAACGTCTATCGGCCGGACCTCATCGCGCTGTTGCGGAGCGCGGTTTCGCCGGACCGGCTGCGTTTCGGCGTCACCGTGCGCGACGTCACCGAATCGCCGAGCGGGGCGGTGGCGGCGTTCGACGACGGAACGAGCGAGACGTTCGACGTCATCGTCGGATGCGACGGGCTTCGCTCGAGCATGCGCCAGCTCGTCTTCGGCGACGCGACGCTCTCGTACTCCGGAATGACAGGGTGGGGGATCACCTGTCCGGCGACCTTCGTGCCGCCGCGGGAAGTGATCGAGTACTGGGGTGCGGGAAAATTTTTCGGCGTCTATCCCGCGCGCGACCGGCTGTGCGCGTTCGCCGGCCTGCGCGCGCCGGCATCGGCGCCCGATCCCGTCGAGGGGCGCATCGGTCGGCTGCGCAAGGAATTTCGCGAGTTCGGCGGACTCGTGCCCGCCGTGCTGCGCGCGCTCGACCGGCCGGAGGAAATCGTCCACGAGGATTATATGGATATTCGAATGGACGCCTGGTACCGCGGCCGCGTCGTGCTGATCGGCAATGCGGCGCACGCGGTGCTCGGCACCGGCGGATTGGGCGCGTCGCTGGCGATGGAATCAGCGGCCGTGCTGGCCGACGAGCTCTGTCGCACGGATTCGTCGCGGGTGCGGCTGGCATTCGAGCTGTACGCGGTGCGTCGACGCGCGCGCGTGGATCATGTGCTGGCGTGGTCGCGGCGCCTCGGGAAGTTGATGTACACGGGCAACCGCTTCGTCGCGCGGCTGCGCGACGGGGCGATGCAATTCGCGGCCGACGAGCAACTCCTCGCGCCAATGGAGCAGGTCCTGGCGGAGCGGTTGTAGGGGACGGCTTCGCCGCGTACGACCGAATGACGGTAGGACCGAAGGACCATAAACTGCCGACGGTTCGCCTCCGGTCTTCCGGTCTTCCGGTCTTCCGGTCCTACGGCTTCCTCGCGAACCGAATCCCCCGCACGCGCCCCGCTGAAATCGTGAAGCCGGAAACCTCACCGCTCTGGTCGTGCTCGATGTGCAGTGTCAAACCGGGGGCGCGGAACGTGTCCGCGCCGCGGGGCTCGAGCTTCGACTCCGGATTGCGCCGCTGGCGCAGCACGAGGCCGCCGTTCACCGGCGCGAGCGTCCAGGTGACGTCGAGCTCGGGCGAATAGTAAGTGCCGGCGACGCGCGCGAGGTCAGCCGCTGAGAGCGGAGATCCCGCTGCCGCCGTGTCGGCTTGCCGAGGCGGCCGCTTCTCGGCGGGTGCTTCCGGCTGGAGTTGCGCGATCGTCGGCAGATAGCGATCGGCGACGCGCTGGGCGAGTGTCGGCGCGCTGGCGGATCCCGAGTTGCAGAGCGTGATGACGGACGCGCGCTGATCGGGAAAGCGCAGCAGCTCGGCGGTGAATGCAGCCCAGCTTCCACCGTGCGCGACGCGGCGCACTCCGCGCCAGTGGTCGACCATCAGACCCATGGCGTAGTTCATCGGCGCGCCCGTGGTCAGCGTGCCGACGTGCTGCAACGTGTCGACGAGGGTGCGGCCCCCGACCTTAGCAGAGTAGAAATTCGCGTCCCACTTGGCGAGGTCGGCCACCGTCGTCTGCACGGCGCCGTCGCCGGTCTGCTCCCAGTTCGACATGTTGATCGCCCAGCCGCCGCCGCTGATCGGGTCGTAGCTCCCCGCCTTGTGCGCGATCACCCGAAGATGGTCGTCGAGGATCTGGGTGTCGTGCATCTCGAGCGGAAGGAAGATGTTCTCGCGAGCGAAGTCTTTCAGCCGCTGCTTCGAGACGCGCTCGACGATCTGCCCGAGGAGGAAGTAGCCGGAGTTGCTGTAGAGGTACTCACTGCCAGGCGTGAAGTTGAGCGCGCGCTGGCGCGTGATCGCCTCGAGCGCGTCGGCGGCGGTGGACACGTCTTCGATGCGGAAGCCTTCCCAGACCATGAGGCCGATGTAATCGCGAATGCCGCTCGTGTGAGTGAGCAGGTGTCGGATGGTGACGGGCGCCTGGTAGCGCGGCAATTCGGGAATGTACTTTTGAACTTCATCATCGATCGAGAGCTTGCCGCGCTGGGCGAGCAGGACGATGCTCGTCGCCGTGAACTGTTTCGACGTCGAGCCAATGTCGAACACGGTCTCGGCGCCGATGGGCACGCTCTGCTCGAGGCTCGCCATCCCGTAGCCGCGCTGATAGACGAGCCGCCCGTCGCGGATGACGCCGAGGTTGCAGCCGGGCGAATCCAGCCGATCGTACGGCGCGAAGACGGAGTCGATCGCGCGGCGGAGCGCAGGGTCGAGCGGCGTCGCGCCGGCGGCCGCGTCGGATTTCGCGTTGATCGTCGCGTTCGGACGCAGCGCGCCGGCGGTGGCGACGCCGAGCGACGCCAGCACGACGGCAAGCGCACGCGGGACGAGCGAGGTGGCGCGCATGTGGTGTGTCCGGCGAAAAGGGACGGGCCAAGAGTAGAATGGCGGCGCGACGCGGGCAAGCAACGCGTCTTGTGCAAAGGCCGACGCCAGGTCCTACTATCGTCATAGTTGACAAACGAGCGCACGGCTCGTATCACTTGGCCGAGGGCGTCCGGCAAACGCAAACCCATGAGCGGAGAGAGCGGATGGGGGATGGTCGAGCGAATAGGATCCGCACGTTCTTCGTCGCGGGAGCGGCGGCAGCGATCGCGCTCGCTGCCCCGCAGGTGCGCGCGCAGGATTGGCGCGAGAGTGCGGCCCACATCGGCGCGTCGGCACGCGTGCTCGTCATCGGCACGCGTCCCGAAGACGAAGACAACGACCTCATCGCCTGGCTCAGCCTCGGCCGACACGTCGAGACGGCGTATCTCTCGATCACGCGCGGCGAGAGCGGCGTGAATCTGATCGGCGCCGAGCGTCAGGCGCCGCTCGCCGTCGTGCGCACCGCGGAGCTCCTCGCCGAGCGCGAGCGCGACGGCGCGCACCAGTATTTCACGCGTGCCTATGACTTCGGCCCGGTGCGGGTCGATTCGATCGTCGAGGCCTCATGGCCGCACGACTCGCTGCTCAAGGACGTCGTGTCGGTGATCCGAGCCTTTCGCCCGCACGTAGTAATTTCCTCATCGGACACGCCCAACGAGCGCGATGCAAGCCGCCGTCTCACGACGCGGCTCGTCGCCGAGGCCTACGCGGCGGCGGCGGACTCGGTGCGATTTCCGGCGAACACGACGTCGCGGCTGCCCGCCTGGATGGTCTCGCGTCTCTTCACACGCATGGACAGCGCCGTCGCGGCGCGCGCCGAGGAGCCGGCGCGGATGGTGAGCGTGGACGTCGGCGAGTTCGACGGGCGCGCGGGCCGGAGCTATGCGGAAATCGGCGCGGCTATTAGAGAGCTCCAACGAACGCAACCGGCGCTCCGCGCACCGCAAATCGGACGACGGACGGCGCTGTTGCGCCTCGACAGCTCGCGCGTGGGAGAGGACCCGTCGCTCTTCGGCACCCTCGATACGACGCTCGCGCGCGTGGCGCACGGTATCCCCGACACCGCGCGCTTCCAGCTCGACACGCTCCGCGCCGAGCTCGGCGCACTGCGGAGCGCCGCGGCCAGCGAGAGCGGCGATGCGCTGGCCGCGCGCCTCGCGCGTGTGGCGAAGCGCACGAGCGACGTTCGACTCGCGCTCACCTGCAACGACGTGTCGGCCGTGCCGGCGTGCCCGGGAGCGAGCGGCGATCTTGCCGCTGCGCTCAACGCGATTCGCGAACGCTCGACGCGCGCGATGCTCGGCGCTGCCGGCATCGTCATCGACGGAACCGTCGAGCGCGAGCTGGTCGCGGCGGGCGACTCCGTGCCAACCGTCGTCGCGGTGTACAACGGCGGAGGCGCGCCGGTGACGGTCCGCCGACTCGCGGCCGCGGGAAGCCGGGTGAGCTCGGTGATCCTGCGCGACACGAGCGTCGTCGTGCCGCCGGACAGCGTGCGCCGCTGGACGACCGACGTTCGCGTGCTCTCACCCACGTACCACTGGTGGCAGATCAATGGGCTGGTGAGCGGTACGATGATCCACGACTTCCGGACGACGACGCGAAACCCCGTGATGGCGCAGTTGATCGGCGGCGAGGATCGCATCAGCGGGAGCCGCGTGGAGGCCACGTTGGCGATCGGCGGCGTCGACGTTCCGGTGATCGTGACGCCGCTCGTGCACCGCGGCGCGGGCGTGGTGCGCGGCGACGCGCGCCATCAGCTCGCGGGCGTGCCCGCGACGTCGGTGCTGCTCGAGCGCGTCGCCGAGTATGAGCGCGCGGGCGAGCCCCTCGATCGGCTGTTCAGAGTTTACTTGTGGTCGGCGCGCTCGACCCCGGACTCGCTCGCGGTGACACTGCGCATTCCCGCCGGTCTCGTCGCCGATTCGCTGACGCGCACCGTGACGCTCCCCGCGTTCGGCACCCGGAACGTGTTCTTCCGAATCCACGGAACGCCGCGCGCCGGGTCGGACACCATCGCCGCGACGGCGCGGAGCATCGTCTCGACCGGCGATCGGCCGCGCGGGTTCGCGATGGTCGACGACCGCGCGGAGTTCCGGCTCGGGATCGTGACCCATGAGTATCCTCATATCCCTGTCCAGCAGTTCGTGCGCTTCTCGGCGGAGCGGATCGAGGCGGTGGACGTTCGGGTGCCGCCGAGGCTGCGCGTGGCCTACGTGAAAGGCGTCAACGACGTCCAGCCGCCCCTCGCGCAGTTGCGCGTGAACGTCCAGACGCTCGACCCGTCGCTGCTCTCGGTAGTCGATCTGTCGGCGTTCACGACGGTGTTGATCGGTGCCGGTGCGTTCGCGAACGACGCGCTGGCCTCGGGGATCACGTCGCTGCGGGAGTTCATGCGAAAGGGCGGAACGGTGGTCGTGCTGCCGGCGGGCGACGAGATCGCGCGCAGCGGCTTGCTGCCGTATCCGGTGAGCTTCGACAGCGTGCCCGGGCGCATCGGCGACGCGGCGGCCGAGGTGCACGCGACGAACGCGCGGTCGCCGCTCCTCAACTGGCCGAACGTGATCACGGCCAGGGATTTCGACGATTGGAGCAGCGATCGCGCGCGAAGCGTGCCTGCCGCATTCGACCCACGCTACACTTCGGTGCTGTCGATGAAGGACCCCGATCAGCCAGCGACGGCGGCGACGTTGTTGGTCGCTCGCGTCGGGAAAGGGACGCTGGTGTACACGTCGCTTTCTCTCGACGAGCAGCTCATCGCCGTGAATCCTGGGGCCGCACGGTTGGTCGTGAACCTGCTTGCCGCAGGAATGCGGCCGGCCGATTCCAAATGAACGAAGGTGGAGGTCGAGCGATGTCGCACGTCGAGTTGCAGATGAAGACAGAGGATGGCGTCTGTCCGACGCACGTATTTCAGCCGGACGGTCATGGTGGCGGGCCGTGGCCCGCGGTGATCGTGTACATCGATGGCATCGGGATGCGACCGGCGATGCTGGAGATCGCCGAGCACATCGCCGGCGAGGGCTACTACACGGTGATGCCGGATCTCTTCTACCGGGTCGGGTTCACGGGGCGTGATGGAGCCGTGGCCTTCAGCACTCCGGCGGGCATCGAGAACTGGAAGCAGAACGTGCTGCCGTCGGCGAGCCCGGCGAACATCATGCGCGACACCGACGCCGTGCTGGCGTACCTGGCCGGCCAGGAGAGTGTGTCCAATGAGAAAATTGGCATTACAGGATACTGTATGGGCGGACGGCTGTCGCTCTACGCGGCGGGGCATTTCGGCGCTCGCGTCGCGGCGGCCGCGTCGTACCACGGCGGTGGGCTCGCGACGGACGCGCCGGACAGCCCGCACCGCCTGGCGCCGCAGATGAAAGGCCGGGTGTACGTCGGCGGGGCGATCGAAGACCGCGGGTTCGACGACGCGCAGAAGGCGCGCTTGGAGCGCGCGCTCACCGAGGCCGGCGTCGATCATACTATCGAGACGTACAACGCGCGGCACGGGTGGGTGCCGTCGGACACGGCGGTGCACGACCCGGTGGCGACGGAGCGGCATTGGGAGACGTTGTTCGCGCTGTTTCGCGGGACGTTGTCGACTCGGTCGGGACAGGCATAGCCGCCATTCCCGTCATCCGCGCGCGTAGCGCGGGGATCTGCTTTTCAGATCTCGCGGAGCTTCCGCGTCGCGTTCAGCGCGGGCATGAACGAGAATGAACGGCAAACACGCGGAAACTGCCGCGGGACGAGCGGAGTGGGGGGATGCGTTCGTGGAGTGGCGAGGTTGAAAAGCAGATCCCCGGCCGCTGCGCGGCCGAGGATGACGGGGAGGTACGGGCCGCTGCGCGGCCGAGGATGACGGGGAGGTACGGGCCGCTGCGCGGCCGAGGATGACGGGGAGGTACGGGCCGCTGCGCGGCCGAGGATGACGTAAATCTTCTACGCCGCCACCACCGCCACACGTGCCGCGCGCCGGCGCGCCGAGACCAAAATCGCGACGCCGAGCAGATTCGCGACGACGATAACCAGTGCGATCTTCAGGGCGAACACGGCCACGCTGTCGACCTTGATGATCGGGAACACGGACAGCGCGACGTAGAGCAGCGTCATGAGAAGGCCAGACGTCGATGCGACGCGAAGCCAGAGCGGTGGACGCGGCGTCACGCCGCGCAGCCCGAACAGCGGGATCGCGAACATCACGACGTAGGTGAGCGCGTAGAACATGCCGCTCGCGTTCCAGACGAGCTGGAATGCTTCGGCCTGGCCGACGCCGATGAGGCTGAGCAGCGCGATGCCGAAGGCGCACGCGCCGACGAGCATGATCGAGTTCACCGGCGTCTGGTACTTGGAGTGCAAGCGGCAGAACCACGCGGGGAGCAGCCGGTCCCACCCGGCGACCATCGGGAGACGCGTCACCGCGGTGAAGCTGACACTCGTCTGCGCCACACGCATCGCCAGCGTCAGCAGGATCGCGATCGTCACGAGCTGCGCCGCGAAGCCGAATGGGCCGAAGCCGGCGCGCAGCACCTGCGGCATCGGGCCGATGAGATCGATGTCGTTCGTCGGGATGTAGGCGACGACGGTGCTCGTGCCGAGGACGAACATCAGCGCGATGATCGGCGCGGCGATGAGCACCGAGCGTCCGACGGCCTTTGACGGCGCCTTCGTCTCGCCGGCGAGAATCGCGACGTACTCGAAACCGCCGAGCGCGCCGAAGCCGAGCTTGCCGAGGATGTTCAAGTTGTATAATGAAAGGTCCGGCATGCTCGTGCGAAACGGGTGGTACGCGTGGAGATGCCCCGTGAGCAGCCCGATCACCGGAAGCACGATCAGCGCGGCGAAGATCACGAGCATGATCACGCCGCCGGCATTGTGCACCCACTTGCCCACCGACAAGCCGATCGTCGACGCGACGATCATGAGCGACAAAATCACCGCCGACGACAGCGCGACGAACCAGGTGCTCGTCGTCATCCACGCCGCGCTCGGCCCGAGCGCGTACGAGAGATACGTCGCGCACTGCAGGCCGATCTCCGACGTGTTCATGATGACGTAGAGCCAGAGGTTCCACGCGAGCATGAAGCCGACGGTCTCGTTGAAGCCGAGCTTCGCCCACTGATAGAGCCCGCCCTCGAGCGGCATCAGCCGGTTGAGGTACATGACGACAGCGGCGGACGGCAAATAGAAGAGGGCGAGCGCCGCAAGCCAGAACACGACGTGCGAGTTGCCGAGCTTGCCCGCGACGCCGATCCACGTGAGCCCGACGATGAACAGGATCTGCGTGAGCACGAGATCGCGAACGCCGAGCTCCTTCCGCAGCGACGCGCTGTGCGCTTCGACCCGCGCCTCGGCGCGCGCCAGCTCCGACGACGGAGACGTCATTTGCGTACCTCGCTCAAGAGGTCCCAGTAGCGCGCCCATGCCTCGAGTCCCTCGTGCAAACGATGAATTCGAAAGAACTCATTTGGCGCGTGGTAGTCTTCGTCGGCCGTGGAGAACGAGAAGAAGACCGTGTCGAGCCCCATGTGGCGCTGGAAGAGCTCGGAGATCGGCACCGTCCCGCCCATGCGGACGACGAGCGGCCGAACGCCGTAGACTGCGTGCAGCGCCTTGTCGGCCGCCGCGAGCGCGAAGTGATCGGTGCGGATGTGCGCCGCGCGCGCGCCGTGATCGCCAGACCTGACCGACAAGAGCGTGCCCGGCGGTACGTGCGTCTCGAGATGGCGCGTGACGAGCGCGACGATCTCGTTCGGATCCTGATCCGGCACGAGGCGACAGGTGATCTTCGCGTGCGCTTCGCTCGGGATCACGGTCTTGCTGCCGGGTCCCTGGTACCCGCCCCACATGCCGTTCACCTCGAGCGTCGGACGCGTCCACTGGCGCTCGAGTGTCGAGTATCCGGCCTCGCCGAATGCCGCCGGCGCGCCAACCTGCGCGAGATAGGTAGACTCATGAAAGGGCAGCGCGGCGATGGCGGCGCGCTCGTCGCTCGTGAGCTCGCGCACGTCATCATAGAATCCTGATACCGCCACGCGACCGTCGGCGTCGTGCAGCGAGGCGATGAGCTGCGCCATCGCGTGCAGCGGATTGGCGACGCTGCCGCCGTGCCGCCCCGAGTGCAGGTCCTTGGACGCGCCGGTGAGCATGAGCTCGAGCCCCGCGAGACCGCGGCTCGCGACGGTCAACGACGGCTCGTCGATGCGCCACATCGCGCCGTCCGCCGAGAGCACGACGTCGGCGGCGAGAAGGTCCGTGTTGTCGCGAATGAACGCGTCGAGGCTCGGGCTGCCGACTTCCTCTTCGCCCTCGAACATGAACTTCACATTGATCGGCAGGCGTCCGGTCTGCGCGTGAAACGCCTCGGCCACCTTGATCGGGATGAGCATCGGGCCTTTGTCGTCCGAGACGCCGCGGGCGTAGAGACGGCCGTCGCGGACGGTGGGCTCGAAGGGCGGGCTATGCCACTTTTCTAATGGATCTGCGGGCTGGACGTCGTAGTGGCCGTAGACGAGAACCGTCAGCGCGCCCGGCGCGCCGAGCCATTCGCCGTAGACGATCGGATTGCCGGCGGTCTCGATGAGTCGCGGCTCGAACGGGCCGGCGCCGCCCAGGGTGAGCGCGACCCACTTTGCGGCGCGTCGCACGGCGCTGGCGCACTCGGGATCGGTGCTCACGCTCGGGATCGAGGCGAACTCGATCAGCTCGTCGAGCGTGCGATCGTGCTCGTGGCGCAACTGCGCGAGAACCAACTCGAGGCTCATTTGCCACCGTCGATGGAGATGACCTGCCCGGTGATCCAGTTCGCGTAGTCCGACGCGAAGAACAGCACGCCGTGCGCGATGTCGTCGGCCGTGCCGAGCCGCTTGAGCGCGATGCGGTCGACGAGCTCGCGCTGGCCCTGCGCGCCATAGGACTCCCACTGGCGTTCAGTTGCGGCGTTGGAGCGCACGAAGCCGGGCGCGATGTTGTTGACAGTGATGCCCCACGGCCCGAGCTCGTGCGCGAGCTGGCGCGTGAGGCCGATCTGCGC
>Ga0070683_100006091_pt1 | contig 10113 bp, 9 predicted proteins | sample KBSC713LmetaG_FD_64662 | JGI IMG/M metagenome (GOLD analysis project Ga0070683, IMG submission 64662) | Corn rhizosphere microbial communities from Kellogg Biological Station, Michigan, USA - KBS C7.1-3L metaG | ecosystem: Host-associated > Plants > Roots > Rhizosphere ... | reverse complement strand
TGTTCAACCCCGGATGAAGCGCTCCAGCTCGACGAACGCCTCGTCATCGGGGAGCTGCCGCGGCGGGTGCTTGCAGAAGGCGGTCGCGGCGGCGTGGATGGGGCCGCCGAGGCCGCGGTCCTTGGCGAGGCGGGCGCAGCGGATCAGGTCGATCGCGACACCGGCGCTGTTCGGTGAGTCCTCGACCGACAGGCGAAGCTCGACATTCATCGGAACGCCGCCGAACAGCTGGCCTTCCATCCTCAAGAAGCAGACCTTGTTGTCGTTCTGCCACGCGACGTAATCCGACGGCCCGACGTGGATCTGGTCGGGGTCGAGCCGGTGCTCGGCGACCGACTGCACGGCCTCCGTCTTGCTGATCTTCTTCGAGACTAGGCGCGAGCGCTCGAGCATGTTGAGGAAGTCGGTGTTGCCGCCGGTGTTGAGCTGGTAGGTGCGATCGAGCTTGACGCCGCGCTTCCTGAACAGGTCGGTGAGGACGCGGTGGACGATGGTCGCTCCGAGCTGCGACTTGATGTCGTCGCCGATGACCGGAACGCCGGCGTCTTCGAACCGCTTCGCCCAGGCGCTGTCGCTGGCGATGAATACCGGGATGCAGTTGACCAGCGCCACCCGCGCCTCGAGCGCGCATTCGGCGTAAAATTCCGCCGCCTGCTGCGAGCCCACGGGAAGATAGTTGATCATCACATCGGTGCGCGTGTCGCGGAGTACTTCAACGACTTCACACCTGCTCGGCTCGCGCTGACCATCGGCGAGCATGAAGGTGCGCTCCTCGGGGAAGTTCGCCATATGCTCGGCGATCCCGTCGAAGACCCGGCCCATGCGCACGCGCGTGCCGGTCTCCGGCACATGATCGCAGAACACTGTCGTGCAGTTCGGCGGTGCGAAGATCGCCTCGGCGACATCGCGGCCGACCTTGCGCCTGTCGATGTCCCACGCCGCGACGACCTTCAGGTCCCTGGGCCGGTAGCCGCCGAGGTCCCAGTGCGAGAGGCCGATCTGCTCGTTGGCGCCCCCGTTCGAATAATGCGCAATCCCTTGGACGAGCGAGCTCGCGCAATTGCCGACGCCGACGATCGCGACGTTGATGTCGGTGCGCTTTGGATCGTGGAGGCTCATTCGGCGGCCACCTTCATCGAAGAGCGTGGGGCGTAGCGCTCGATCATCCGCCCGCAGAAATCGGCGAACACCGCCGGGTCCCTGGGCGGGCTGGTGTGGTGCGGTTCGATGCCGAGATGATCGGGCGTGAAGCAGAAGGTCACGGTAGTGTTGAACGGCTCGAGGGCGTCCATCTGCCGGTCGAACCAGTCCTGCCAGCCATCGCGATAGCTGTCCCACCAAGAAAGGCCGGTGCGCAGGTGCGTGACGCCGAGGTCCTTCATCCAGCGCACGGCGTCGTCGAGGCGATGATCCTGCCAGTGGAACCACTGCATGATGCCGATGTCTGGCGTGAATTTGCGGAAGTCGTCGAGCGCGAGCTTGGGCGTCCCGTCCTCCCTGATCAGACCCATGTAGAAGTGGCGGTAGTAGGACGAGCCCTCGGCCTCCTTGTGCCGGGTCGTCGCCTCCCAGGTGCGCGGCAGGTCGAACAAGGAATACCAGAAGACGCGCGGCACCCGCTCGAGCAGCAGCTCAGCGGTGCGGTTGAGGCCGAACTGCTGGACTTCCTCGGCGCCAAAGCTGCCGACGCCGACTTCTGTGACCCAGATCTCCTTGTCCGGAACGACCGCCTCGATCTCCGCGACCTTGCTCGGCCATTCGTCAATCGGCCACAGGTTCCAGTCGAGCGGGAAACCGTGGAGCGCCACCACTTCGACGTGGTCGAGGACGCCATAATCCTTCATCCGCTCGATCCAGAAAGGATCGATCGGCGACATGCCGCCGAGCACGCGCTTCACTTCAGGGTTCGCGGTGCGGATCGCCTTCGCCGCCTGGACCGCCATATCGGCGAACTTCGACCACTCGGGGTCGAGCTCCGGATCCCAGTGCGACTTGTTGTTGGGCTCGTTCCAGATCATCGCCGCTTCGATCATCGGGCCAATCCCTTTGGCGGCCCCTTCGCCGGGTAGACCGTCGCGGCTCCGAACTTGGCATACGGGCGCTCGGTCACGCTGCAGAGATAAACTTCCTCCTCGATGCGCTTGTCGATCCCGAATCCGGATGAGCGCAGCATGGCTTCGGTGCAGGCGCGGTTCGGCACCCACCAGTTCGTCCAGTCGTGCGAATATTGGCGCTCGATGAAGTGAAGCTTCGGGAAGCTCGTCTCGAAGAAGATGTTCGTCTCCGCGAACTCGTAATCGTCGTCGAGCTGGAGCACGTGGCTCGAGCCGCGCTGCATCGACTGGAACAGCATCAGGCCACCGGCGACATGCTCACGGATGAGGTCGAGCGCGAGCAGCGGATGACGGAGGTGGTAAAGCACCCCCATGAAGATCACGAGATCGAACCGTTCGCCGATCGCTCCAACGTCGTAGACGTCGACCTTCGCGAACTCGATGTCGTCGAATCCCAGCGTCTCGCTGGCGAGGCGCGCCTGATCGAGATAGCGGTCGTCGCTGTCGATCCCGAGAATGCGGTCGGCGCCGCGCCGCTTCATTTCGATCGCGTAGAAGCCGGCGTTGCATCCGATGTCGAGCACGCTCTTGCCCCGTACGTTCGGCAGTCCCTTCTCGAATCGGCGGAACTTCGCGCCCGGATAATCGCCGAGAAAATGGTTGGGAGCGGTCCACACGCCATTCAAATCGATGTTGTGGAACCAGGGTCCGAGCGCATCGATGCGCGCCCTGAGGTCGCTTCTCGGGACGGCCCGCAGACGGGGTTCTACTACGTTCATCCGCCGATTGGTTCGGGTTGGCAATGAAAGATCATATGGTGGGCGGAACAGTTACGAAGCTTTGTTGTTCCATTGATGACTGCCACAACAACAGTAATTTTGGTAGAAACAACAGTACCCGTTATACAATTTAGGATGTTGAAGAAGAAGAAGCTCAAGATGTTGAAGAAGAAGATGAGCGCGTGACGAGCATGTGGCAGCCCGACTTCCACTGGGTGACGGACGAGGTCGCAGTCGGCGGCTGCTTCCCCATGGAACATGCGAGGCAGCTGGCGGAAGAACACGAGATCCGCGCCGTCGTCGACTTGCGCGCCGAAGATTGCGACGATGCGGCGCAACTGCGTGCCGCGGGCATCGACCTGTTGCACCTGCCCACGCCCGACCTCGAGCCTGCCAGCCGCGAGCATCTCGAGCGCGGAGTCGAATTCATCCGCGAGCGTCTTCAGCGCCGAGAAAAGGTTCTAATCCACTGCCAGCACGGGATCGGCCGCTCCGCATTGCTCGCGCTCTGTGTGCTCGTTGATCAGGGATGGAAGCCGCTCGACGCACTTGAACACGTCAAGGATCGCCGCGAGCTCGTCTCGCCGAGCCTCGCGCAATATCAGGGATGGGCGCGGTGGCTGAGCTCCCGCGGGATTGCCGCACCCGATTATCATACGTTCGGATGCATTGCGTACCGCCGCCCGGCGATGAGTTGAGGCGTGCTGGTCTATGGCGATCACCGTGAGACCGTCGATCCACGAGATCGGCTCAGCGGGCTATCGGAACGGCTCGCCGAAACCACCGCCATGCCGGCCGGAATTGACCGCCACGGCAAGCTCGTCGGCGTGCTGGTTGAGGCTGGGCAGGTGCTTCAGGGCGTCGCTGACGCGGGCTGGCCTGCCGCCGAGCTGAATGATTTCCTTTATCGGCTTGCGGCCGCGGTCGTGCGCTCGTGGGACAGCCGCTTTGCCGAAAGTGGCGAGCTTCCATCGGTTCCGACACGGGATCTTCCTGCCGAGGTCGAGCTGCGCCTGCCCGAGGGCTTCGCCTTCTATGCCGTTTATCCCGAAGCCTATGCCGATGCGGCGCGGCGGCTGAAGTTCAATGCCGCGCCACGAGTCATCGGCATTCGGAGCATCGGCACGACGCTGGCCGCCATTACGGCCGCGGCATTGGGAGCGCCGCCGCCTTTGACGGTTCGGCCGTTCGGCGATCCGTTCGCGCGGGAAGTGGAGCTGCCGACCGAGGCGATCGAGCCTGACGTCCATTACATAATCGTCGACGAAGGTCCGGGACTTTCCGGAAGCTCGTTCGGCTCGGTTGCCGACGCGCTGGAGATTGGCGGCATTCCGCTGGAAAGGATCGCCTTTCTCCCGAGCCACAATAGCGACCTCGGGCCGCAGGCAAGCGAGGCGCATCGGCATCGCTGGGCGAGAGCGCAGCGCGGCGCCGCCAACTTCCACGACGCCTGGCTGACTGAGCTTTTTGGGCCGCTCGAGGACATCACCGGATGCGATCCGTTCGAGCGTCGCAAGTTCCTGGGGAAGCACGCTGGCGCGCGCGTCCTCATCAAGTTCGCCGGGCTCGGCTCAATCGGCGAAGCCAAGCTCGAGATGGCGCGCTTGCTGCATGCCGCGGGGTTCACGCCCGAGCCGCTCGGATTCGTGCACGGCTTCCTGGTCGAGCGCTGGTGTGGCGACGCCCGGCCGCTCGGAGCCCCAGAGAAACCGATAGAGGAGATCGGCCGTTACATCGGCGCACGGGCGCGGCTGTTTCCGGCGAAGGAGGCGAGCGGAGCGAGCATCGACGAGCTGCTCACCATGTGCCGGCGGAACATTGCGCTTGCGATCGGGGAAGAATCCTGCCGCGCTTTGGACCGCTTCGAAGCGCCGGTTCTGCAGTCGCGGGTCCACCCCGTCAGGACCGACAACAAGCTCGACCGCCACGAATGGCTGAGAATGCCGGACGGGCGCCTGCTGAAGAGTGACGCGCTGGACCATTATCAGGCCCATGACCTGATCGGCAGCCAAGACATCGCTTGGGATGTCGCTGGCGCGGTCGCCGAGTTCGGCCTGAGCGCGGGCGAAACGCGCGAGCTCATTGCTTCGACGGGCTGCGCGGTCGATCTCGAGCTGCTCAGCTTCTACGCCATGGCTTATGCGAGCTTCCGCCTAGGACGGGCGGTAATCGCCGTTCCGAACTCTGCCGAGGCTGAGCGCTATCGCACGATCCTTCACGAGCATCTTCAACATGTCTGCCGCCGGACTCGCCGCGAATCCTTGGTCGGTTGAAGAGCGGAACGATCGTCCAAGGGAACAAAGCTTTTCTTCTTGGGTTCAAGAAGAAGAAGCATCAGCAATACTATCGTAACATAAGTTAGCTGCAGTAAAACAGCAGTAAACCAAACTACAGCTGATTGTTTGAGCTACTAAATCGTTCCACAAGCGGAAGGAAGGCAGAAAGTTGGGGGAACGGATTCTCGTCACCGGTGGCGCTGGCTTCATCGGCCGCGCCGTGACTCGCGAGCTCTTGAGCCGCGGCAACGAAGTGCGCATTCTCGACAGCCTCATCGAGCAGGTACACGGCGATCGCGAGCGGCCTGACGACCTAGCCGATGAAGCGGAGCTCATCGTCGGCGACATCCGCAACAAGGACGTCGTGACCCGCTCATTGAAGGGCATCGACAGCGTCGTCCACCTTGCGGCGGAAGTGGGGGTCGGCCAGTCGATGTACGCCGTCGAGCGCTACACGTCGGTCAACGAGACCGGCTCGGCGGTGCTGTTCGAAGCGCTGATCGACCATCCGGTGCGGCGCGTCATCACGGCCTCTTCGATGAGCATCTACGGCGAGGGGCTGTACCGCGATCTTGACGGCAACCTCGTCGAGAATGCGGAGCGCAAGCCGCGCGTCAACGGCGAGGGCTGGGACCCGCGCGATGCGGAGGGCCGACCGCTGTCTCCCATCGCGACGCCTGAGTGGAAGCAGCCGAGCCTCGCCTCGATCTACGCGCTCGGGAAATATGTGCAGGAACGTCAGACGCTGATCATGACCGAGGCGTACGGCATGGAGGGCGCGTGCCTCCGGCTGTTCAACGTCTACGGGCCCGGCCAGGCGCTCTCCAATCCCTATACCGGCGTGCTGGCGATCTTCTCGTCGCGGTTGTTGAACGGGCAACGGCCGATGATCTTCGAGGACGGGGAGCAGCGGCGCGACTTCGTTTATGTCGGCGATGTCGCACGGGCGTTCGCCGACGCGCTGTTCCATCCAGATGCGCCGGGCGAGGTGTTCAACATTGGCTCCGGTGCCGACCGCAGCGTGAAGGACGTCGCTCGATCGATCGCCGGAGCGCTCCATCGTAACGACCTCGAGCCGGAGATCTCGGGCAGGGCGCGGATCGGCGACATCCGTCATTGCTTCTGCGACGGCGCCAAGGCCGCGGAGCGGTTGGGCTTCAGCGCCGAAAAAGATTTCGACGAGGGGCTCAGCGAGCTTGCGGAATGGGTTGCAAGCCAGACCGCAGACGATCGCGCCGAACAGGCGCGCGCCGAGCTCGATGCCAAGGGACTCGTCGCATGACCCGTGACTCCCGCCCGATCCTGATCACCGGCGGCGCGGGATTCATCGGCTCGAACCTCGCCGATCGCCTGGCGGGCGAGGGGCATGAGATCATCGTCTACGATGCGCTGTCGCGGCCGGGCGTCGAGCACAACCTCGCCTGGCTCAAGGATCGGCACGGTCGCCGCATTACGCACGTCGCCGGAGATGTCCGTGACGAGGACGAGCTGGTCCGTGCTGCATCGGACGCCAAGGCCGCATTCCATTTTGCGGCGCAGGTGGCGGTGACGACAAGCCTGCTCGACCCGCGCGAGGATTTCGAGATCAACGTTCGCGGCACGATCAATCTGCTCGACGCGGGGCGAGTCCGCGATGAGCCGATGCCCGTGATCTTCGCTTCGACCAACAAGGTCTACGGCGATCTCGGAGATTTCGAGTTCGACACGCTGCACGACCGGCACGAACCAAAATCGTTCGCCGCCCGGCGTGGAATCGATGAGAACCGCCCGCTCGATTTCCACACGCCCTACGGCTGCTCCAAGGGCGCGGCGGACCAATATGTGCTCGATTATGCGCGCAGCTTCGGAATCCCGACCGCGGTGTTCCGGATGAGCTGCATCTATGGACAGCGGCAGATGGGCACCGAGGACCAAGGTTGGGTCGCGCACTTCCTCATCCAAGCGCTCGAAGGCAAGCCGATCACCATTTACGGCGACGGCCGGCAGGTCCGCGACATCCTCGATGTCGGCGACGCGGTAAACGCCTATGTCGCAGCGCTCCAGAATATCGAGCGCGTGGCCGGATCGGCGTTCAACCTCGGCGGCGGTCCTGCGAACGCGATCAGTTTGCTCGAGCTCATCGAAGAGATGCGCGCGATCACCGGCCGCGACATCGACCTTCGCTTCGAAGATTGGCGGCAGGGCGACCAGCGATGGTTCGTCGCCGACACGAGCAAGGCGCGGTCGGCACTGGCGCTGCCGAAGCCGCGCGGCTGGCGGGACGGCGTGTCGAGGCTTGCACATTGGCTGGCGAACGAACGCGGACTCGAGCTGCGCCGTGAGCTGGCGAGCGCAGCGGAATGACCAACTTACGCCTCTTGCTTGTCACCGACGCGGTGGGCGGCGTCTGGGTCTATAGCCTCGAGTTGGCGCGAGCGCTTCAGCCCTTCGGGATCGAGACGGTGCTCGCGGTCATGGGGCCTTCGCCCAATGCGGCGCAGCGCAAGGAGGCTGCCGGGTGCCGCCTGATCGATACTGGGCTTCCGCTCGAGTGGCTCGATACAGACGCGACGGAGATTGCCAACGCTGGCAAGGCCCTGGCGCTAATTGCTGCGCGAGAAGGCGTCGACATCGTCCAGACAAGCACCGCGGCGCTGCTCGCCGATGCACGCTTCGACCAGCCATCCGTGGCGGTGCAGCACAGTTGCGTCGCTAGCTGGTGGGCGGCGGTCAGGGGGACGCCGCTGCCGTTGGATTTCCAATGGCGACGCGACCTCGTCGAGCGCGGACTCCAGCGAGCCGCTGGAGTGGTTGCGCCGAGCATTGCTTTCGCGGCGGAGACAGCTCGAACCTACGACGTACCCGGGCCGGTCAACGCGGTTCACAACGGCCGCCGGCCGGTCACGTTCGGCCGAGTGCCACAGGGCGAGTTCGTCTTCACTGCCGGGCGGCTTTGGGACGAGGGTAAGAACGTTGTGACCCTCGATGCAGCCGCCGCTCGGGTAGCTATTCCTTTCCAGGCGGCTGGCCCGACAGAGGGACCCAACGGCGCGAACATCTGTCTCAGCCATGTCGAGGCACTTGGAGGACTCGGCCCGGCGCGAATGGCGGGGCTTTATTCCGCTCGGCCGATCTATGCCTCGGCGGCGCTGTACGAACCGTTCGGGCTGGCCGTTCTGGAAGCTGCGCAGGCCGGCTGTGCGCTCGTGCTGTCGGACATTCCGACCCACCGCGAGATCTGGAGCGGCTCGGCGATTTTCCTTCCGCCGAACGATGTGGATGCCTTTGCCGCGGCGTTACAGGATCTGGCCGACGATCGCGACGAGCGGCAGCGGCTGGGCCGGCTCGCACGGGCGCGCGCGCAACTCTACTCGCCCGAACGGATGGCCCGCGGCATGTTCGACATTTACGCGCGCGTGGTATCCGCGGACGTCCAGGCTGCACCTTTGGCGGGCGCAGCATGAGGATCGTCTATTTCACCCATTCGCTGCGTTCCTGCTGGAACCACGGCAACGCGCATTTCCTGCGCGGAGTGCTGAGCGAGCTGGTTGCCCGCGGGCATGATCTCCGAATCCTCGAACCCGAACGCGCATGGAGCCTCGAGAACTTGATCAAGGAGCATGGCGACGCAGGCCTCGCCCCGTTCCGCGACGCTTATCCGGAGCTTGGCTCACGGACATATTCGAGGCCCGAGGAAGGGGCGGCGCAGGCCTGGGGCGCCGACCTCGTCATCGTCCACGAATGGAATGACCCCGAACTGGTGGCGGCAGTGGGGCGGCTGCGCGCGCGCGGTGGGGGCTTCATCCTGTTGTTCCATGACACGCACCACCGCGCAATCTCCGCTCCAGCCCAGATGCAGGGCTACGACCTTGGCGCGTACGATGGCGTGCTCGCTTTCGGCGCGACGCTCGCGCGCGTTTATGAAAAGTGGGGTTGGGGCGACCGCGCGTTCATCTGGCACGAGGCCGCGGACGTTCGGCGTTTCCATCCGCCTGCGCCGGAAGCCGACCGTCACGGCATCGTCTGGATCGGCAATTGGGGCGACGGGGAACGCAGTGCCGAACTCGTCGAATTTCTGCTGAAGCCGGCTCGCGACGCTGAGCTTCCGCTCCAAGCTTTCGGCGTGCGCTATCCCGAGCACGCGAAACGGACACTGAACAGGTTCGGCGCGCACTACAAAGGTTGGCTCGCGAACCCCCGGGCGCCCGACGTGTTCGCGGGGCATCTCACGACTGTCCACGTGCCGCGGCGCTTCTACACGCGGATGCTGCCCGGGATCCCGACGATTCGGGTCTTCGAAGCGCTGGCCTGCGGAATTCCGCTCCTGTCCGCACCGTGGGACGATTGCGAGCATCTGTTCCGGGTCGGCGAGGACTTCCTGATGGTCCGCGATGGTGCGGAGATGACTCAAGCGCTCCGCCGATTGAAGCACGATGCCGACTTGCGCGCGCAACTGGTGCGAAGCGGCCTCGATACGATCCGCAACCGGCACACCTGCGCCCATCGCGTCGACGAGCTGATGGCCATCGCCGAGCGCCTTCGCGCGCCCGTGCTGGAGAGTGCTGCGTGAAGATTGCGTTCTACGGTTCGAGCCTGCTGTCATCCTGGTGGAATGGAGCGGCGACCTATTACCGCGGCCTGCTGCGCGACCTGGCGAGCCGAGGCTACGACGTCACCTTCTACGAGCCCGACGCCTACGAGCGGCAACAGAATCGCGACATGGATCCGCCGGAGTGGGCGCGCTCGGTCGTGTACCCGGCCAGCGCCGACGGGCTGCGCTCGGTCCTCGCCGAAGCCGCCGCAGCCGACGTGGTCGTGAAGGCCAGCGGCGTCGGTGTATTCGATACCGAGTTGATCGCCGGCGTCTTCGAGCACGCATCCCCGCACGCGCTGAAGATCTTCTGGGATGTCGACGCGGCGGCGACGCTCGAAGAGATGCGTCAAGATCGGAACCATCCGGTGCGTCGAGCGCTTGCGTCCATCGACATCGTCCTGACCTACGGAGGTGGGCCGCCGGTTATCGAA
>Ga0070683_100006090_pt1 | contig 10113 bp, 8 predicted proteins | sample KBSC713LmetaG_FD_64662 | JGI IMG/M metagenome (GOLD analysis project Ga0070683, IMG submission 64662) | Corn rhizosphere microbial communities from Kellogg Biological Station, Michigan, USA - KBS C7.1-3L metaG | ecosystem: Host-associated > Plants > Roots > Rhizosphere ... | reverse complement strand
GTTGGGTTTGCGCTGCGATTCAACCCATTGGTTGTCGTGGCCGCGGCGGCGATCGCGACGGGAATCGCCGCCGGGCACGCGACGATCGACGTCATCTCGGCGTTCGGCAAGGCGTTCGTCGATAGTCGCTCGGTTCCCGTCGTCTGGCTCGCGTTGCCCGTCATCGGATTGCTCGAACGCACCGGACTCAAAGAGCGCGCGCGCACGGTCATTTCCGGAATCCGCGTCGCGACGACCGGGAGATTGCTCCTCGCGTACCTCGCGCTGCGGCAGATCACCGCGGCACTCGGCCTCACCTCGCTCGGCGGACATCCCCAAATGGTTCGTCCGCTCATCGCGCCCATGGCCGAAGCGGCAGCGGAGGCACGCCTGGGCGAGTTGCCGGATCGGACGCGCTATCGCGTGCGCGCGCATGCGGCAGCGGTTGACAATATCGGTGTGTTTTTTGGCGAAGACATCTTCATCGCGATCGGCTCGATCCTGCTGATTCGAGGATTTCTCGATCAAAACGGAATTCACGTCGAAGCGACCAGCCTTGCCGTGTGGGCGATTCCAACGGCGATTTGCGCGTTCGCAATTCACGGGACCAGGCTCGTACTGCTCGATCGATCGCTGAAGGCCGAGGTCGAGCGCGCGCGCGGGGCCGATGAGTGCACGTCGTGATCACGCTCGAATTCGTCAACGTGCTGATGGGACTCATGATGGCGGGTATCGCCATCGTGAATCTGCGCGATCGAGCGAGCAAGAAGCGTTACAACAATGCGGCGTTTTGGGGGATCTACGCGATAACGTTTCTCGCGGGATCGTACCTTCCTAATTTCGTGAATGGCCTGCTCGTGATCGCGATGGTGTTGATCGTCGCCATCGGAAAGCTCGGATCCGCGCCGCCCGAGCAGACGTCGCGCGCCGATCGCGAGGTGAGCGCGGCGAAGCGGGGAAATCGCCTGTTCATTCCCGCGCTCACGATTCCCGCCGTAGCGTTGCTGGGGACGTTCACGCTCAAAGGATTTCGGGTGAACGGCGTTCCGCTCGTCGATCCGAAACAGGTGACGCTGATCTCGTTGGGGCTCGCGACGATCGTTGCGCTCGTCGTCGGCATGGTGATGCTGCGACCCCCGCCGAGTGCGCCGATCGTCGAAGCGCGGCGGTTGATGGACGCTGTGAGCTGGGCCGCCGTGCTCCCGCAAATGCTCGCCGCCCTCGGCGCAATGTTCGCGCTGGCAGGCGTCGGACCGATCGTCGCGGGAATTCTCTCGCGGTGGATTCCACTCGATACGCCATTCGTGGTCGTGGTCACGTACACTGTGGGGATGGCATTGTTCACGACCATCATGGGGAACGCATTCGCCGCGTTTCCGGTGATGACGGCGGCGATCGGACTACCGCTCATCGTTCACCGCTTCGGCGGCAACGTTGTAGTGGTGGCGGCCGTCGGTATGTTGTCCGGCTTCTGCGGGACACTGATGACGCCGATGGCGGCGAACTTCAACATCGTTCCGGCGGCGCTGTTGGAGTTGCCTGATCAGAACGGGGTGATCAAGGTGCAGATCCCAACGGCGATCATGTTGCTCGCAGCCAACACGGCCATCATGTACCTGTTCGCATTCAGATGACACTCGACTCTGCGCTGGCCTCGAAGCTCGCCTCGCTGGCGTTGGCACACGTGCGACGCGAGTACCCGAACAAGCTCGATCACGTTCTGACGGGCCTGCCCGATCTGCGAGCGCCGAGCGAGCTGCATCCTGTGTTCTACGGCAGCTTCGATTGGCATTCGAACGTGCACGGCTATTGGCTGCTCGCCACGCTCAGTCGCATCGTTCCGTTGCTGCACGAGCGCGCGCGGATCGGCGCGTTGTTCGACGCGCAATTCACCCACGAAAAGGTGGAGCGCGAGGTCGCGTATATGTCGGAACCGATGCGCGGCACGTTCGAGCGCCCATACGGGTGGGCGTGGCTGTTGATGCTTGCGGCGGAGCTCACGCGACACGACACCGACGAAGGTCGCCGGTGGTCAGCGGCGATCCGGCCGCTTGCCGATGCGTTTGTCCGCCGCTTTCGAGAATTCTTACCCAAGGCCGGGTATCCGATCCGCGTGGGCACGCACTTCAACACGGCGTTTGCGATCGCGCTCGCGTCGGAGTATGCGACGACGACCGGCGACGCGGACCTGGCGACGATCCTCCGCGAGACGGCGATGTCGTGGTATTCACGCGACGTCGATTGTCAGGCGTGGGAGCCGGGTGGCGACGACTTTTTGTCATCGGCGCTCATCGAGGCCGAGTGCATGCGGCGCGTCGTGGATCGGAGCGTGTGGGCCGCGTGGATGGATCGGTTTCTGCCGCGACTCGTGGATCGCGAGCCGCGAACGTTGTTCGTTCCCGCCAAGGTGAGCGATCGATCGGACGGAAAGATCGCGCACCTGGACGGTCTCAACTTGAGTCGTGCGTGGTGTTGGCGGAGTCTTGCGTCATCATGGGACGCCTCCGATCCACGTCGCGCGATCGCATTGGCGGCCGCGGACGATCATGTCGAGGCGAGTCTCCCGTACGTGGCCGGCGACTACGCGGGAGAACATTGGCTTGCGACGTACGCCTTGCTCGCGATGATGGCCGCGCCACACGCGTGAGTCACACGCTGCGTCGCTTCGCGTCGAATGCTTTCACAGCGTTGGCGAGCGGAGCGACGTCGTAGCGAACGGGATCCGTCGTCGGCAATCCGGTTTGTTGCGCGACCTGATCGATGACGCGTCTAGCCTCGTCGTCGGAAAGGTCAGCGGTGTTGAGTGACACGCCGATCGTGCTTGCTTGGCGCAGCGGTGCAGCGATCGACTCGTGAAGAGCGATCACATCGTTGAGCGGCGGGATCTCCAGCCATGCATTGTGTCGAAACGTCTTGCGCGACGGCTGATGGCACACGATCAGCGCATGCGGCAGAGAACCGTGCAGCAGGCCAAGCGAGACGCCTGAGTAGCCGGGGTGAAGAATGGAGCCCTGTCCCTCGACGAGCACGATGTCGGCGTCCTCCGCCGCTTGCATCGTGACTGCTTCACTCGCGCCGGCGATGAAGTCGGCGACGACCGCATCGATGCAGACGCCCCAGCCTTCGATGAAGATTCCGGTCTGCCCGGTCGGCGCGAACGTCGCGCGTGTTCCCGATTGCCGGAGTGCGTTTCGCAATTGCAGCATCACCGTCATCTTGCCGATGTTGGCGTCGGTGCCGACGGCGAGCACGATGGTTTGCGACAACGCGCGGACTCGTCCCGCGCCCACGGGCAGGTCGGCCGGCGGACGACGCACGTCGTGGACGGCGACGCCGCGCTCGCGGGCGAGCGGACCGAGCGTTGGATCGTCGGCGACGAAGGTGTGCAGTCCGTTCCAGATGTCGAGACCGCATGCGATCGACTGCTCGATCGCGGTGCGCGTTCCGGCGGGTAGGCCGCCGCCGGCGACCGCGATGCCGACGAGGAGCGCATCGGCGCCCCGTGCCGCGCCTTCTTCGACGGTGCCAACGATGGGAATGCTTCCGCCAAACCCGAGCACGTCGGACACGTATTTGCCCGCGTGCGCGCTGTCCAACACCGCGGCGACGTGGGGAGCGGAATATCGGATCACGGAGTGGCCGGTTTTGGCGGCCGGCGTTCCGAGCTGCCCTTCGGCATGGATGAGGTAGCGAGCCATGCCGATGAATCAAACGGAGGCCCGCCGCGCCGGAAACCCCTGGACGCGGGCAGGGCGGTCACACCTGCCCGCGGCCAATGCGGCTGCCTAGTACGGCTTCTTGCCCTTCTTACCCGCGCGGTGTTTGCGCAGGGAGTCTCGCTTGGTGCTGTCCATTGCCGCCGAGTCGCGCATGCTCGTGTCCGTCGGCATCATCTTCTTGCTGGTATCGGTGCCGGGGAGCGCGCCGCGCGCCGGGTTCGTATCGAGACGGGCTGCTGCGGTATCATTGGAGAGTGTTCCGGCCGCGGTGCCGGTGTCGCCGGACGACCGGTTGCTCGAGCATGCCGCCACCGCGAACGCGAATGGAAGAGCTAGCGTGAGTTTTCGTAGATGAATCATTTGAGCCTCCGTTGGGTGCGCGTGGCACTCAGGCAACTCGCGTGCATCTGCGGCGACGGCGCCTCGGATTCTCGTCGACGGACGGCAACCTCGGCGGCGGGTGTGCGCACGGGGCCGGCTCCGTACGGAGGGTATCGTCTTTCTCTCGATGCACCGCTGTTCTCGAGCCGCTCGGCGCATATCTTTGACGCGTTCACTTCCTTGGTTGAGGACGTCATGTCATATCGGAGTCGTACGTCGCTCGTAGCCGCGTTCGTCGCGACCGTCGTTCCCTCGTGCTTGCCCGCGCAATCGTCGCCGAAGGTCGGCCCGCCGCACGGCACGGTCATCGTGGTCGGCGGGGGCGCGATGGGCCCGGAGATCTATCAACGATTCATCGACGCGGCGGGTGGTCCGAACGCCCTGATCATCGACGTGCCGACGGCGGGCGGCGACTCCGTCTACAAACAAGACGCACCGGGAACGCGCGGGTGGAAGCAGGCCGGCGCGAAGAACGTGTATGTGCTCCACACGACCGATCGGAAACTCGCCGACTCCGATTCGTTCGCGGCAATTTTGCGCAAGGCCGGCGGTGTATGGTTCGAGGGCGGACGACAGTTCCATCTCGTGGATTCGTACGCCGGCACCAAGACCGAACAGGGCTTTCATGACGTGTTGGCGCGCGGCGGCGTGGTCGGCGGTTCGTCGGCCGGCGCGTCGATCATCGGAAGCTTTCTCGTGCGCGGTGCACCATCGAATGACAATTTCATCATGGACTCTCCCGGCTACGAGAAAGGTTTTGCCTTTCTCCGCGGAGTGGGAATCGATCAGCACGTCGTCGCGCGCGAGCGGCTACCCGACTTAGCCGACTCGATCATGCCGAAGTATCCGGATTTGCTCGCCATCTCCGAAGACGAGGGAACGGCGTGGGTCGTGAAGGGCGACGTGGCCGAGATCGTCGGGCGGAACAAAGCGTTCGTGTACGGCGGCAAAGACGCGACTGACGCCGGGAAGCCGTTCCTCACGCTGCGCCCGGGCGATACGTACGATCTGGCGGCGCGGCACGTGGTGCATCGCGCGAGTGACGATTCGCCGGTCTCGATCGCCCTCGTGGATTCGTTATTCAAGAAATACGCGGACGCCAGCGCCGGCGGCGCCACGGTGCTCGTGGCGCAGGGCGGCAAGGTGTTCATCGACAAATCGTATGGGATTCCGGATCAAGCCCGATACATGCCGACGACGACGGTTCCGCAATTTTCGGTCGGCGCGATGGCCGAAGTGTTCTCGTCGATCTGCTCGCAGCTTCCCGAAGCGCCCGCGCGCGGCGGCAACCGCGGCAGCGACTCGACGGCGCGCAGCGGCGGCAGACGCGGCGGCCGCGGCGGGGCGCCGGCTACTCCGAGCACGCCGTTCCAGACCTGTGTATCGTCGCGCGTGTCGACACCGATCGGAATGCACAAGACGAACGCCACCGCCGACGGGCAAGTGCATTCGGATGTCGACGAGCTGTATCGTCTCGCGCTTGGACTGGAGAATCCTCGCACGTTCGTGCGCGATACCACGAGCGGCGACTCCAACGCCGCGGGTCGCTCGTTCGATTCGGCGCGCGGTTGGCAGGCCGACACATATCGCGGCGTCTCGCGTCTCAGCGCATTCGGTGCGCCGGGCGGGATGCGAAGCGCCTTCGTTCGCATTCCCGAGAAGCGCGCGTCGATCATCATCTTGACGAATGACGATTCGGCGGCCGCGAAGGTGATTGCCGACAAGATCACCGATCAACTGCTGGCGGGGAAGCAGCGGTAAGACCATTGGCCCTGAGCCGTCGCACCGCGTGAATGACTGATCGGCGCAGGCGCGTCCGCGCGGCGCGGCGAATTGCCGTGTTTGGACCGGCCGCAATCGTCGTCGTGATCGGCGCCTTGTCGTACGGAGCGCTGCGCCGATCGATCGACATGCGCGACCTCGTCGGCGCGACGCGCTCGGTGCTCCAGACGTCGACATCGCTGCTCACGGCACTGCTCGACGCCGAGACGGGCGAACGCGGCTATCTGCTCACGCGCGACACGACGTTCTTGGCGCCGTATCGCGGGGCGACGCCCCGTATCGACAGTCTGTTGTCGCAGCTCCGATCGTTGACTCGCAGCGACCCAGTGCAACAGGCGCGGCTCGACACCCTGAGTCTTCGAGCGCACCAACGCGTCGCCGCGCTGGCCAACGCCATCGACCAGATGCAGAGCGGGCGAACCGACGTCGCGGTCGGCGTCGTCGCGCACGGGCCGGGCAAAGAGTTGATGGATGACGTGCGACGTCTCGTGGCCGACGTCGACGGCAGTGAAGAACAACTGTTGCTCGAGCGCCAGCGCGACGAGGAATCCTCGAAGTCCCTTGTGTCCGGACTCCTGATTCTCGGCACGCTCGTCGCGAGCCTCTTGGCGTTGCTCGTCAATCGAAATTTCGATCGCGCGCTCAGCGATCGCCGTGAAGCGCTCGACGACGCTCGGTCGGCCAACGAGCTTCTGCAAGCCCAGGCGATCGAGCTCGAGCATCAAGCCGAGGCTGCGCAGGCCGCGGCTGCTGACGCCGAACAAGCAACGGACAGCGCACAACGGGCACTTCGTTCGGCGGAGGCCTCGGAGCGGCGGGCCGAACGTCTGCAGGTGGCCACCGAGGCGCTCAGCGGTGCGTTGTCGCGCGCCGAGGTCGCGAAGCTCATCGTCGACGAAGCGATGGCGGCACTTGGCGCACAGTCAGGCGCGCTGGCGGCCCTCGAAGAGGACCGGCTCTGCTTCGTCGCGGTTCGCAATTTCAGCGCGACACGAGTTGGTGATGTCGTTCCACTCGACGAGCGTCGGCCGCTGCCGACCGCTGTTCGGACGGGTAATCCCGTGGTGCTGACGGGCCGCGACGCGATCAGGGAACGATTTCCCGCGATCGTGGCCGCGCACGCGGCTGACGGCATCGAAGCCGTAGCGGCGTTTCCAATGGAGACAGGTGGTCGCGTGCTCGGCGGGTTGCTCGTTCGGTTCGCTACGCCACGCGTGCTGGGCGTGGTCGACCGATCGTTCATGGGGGCGATGTCGCGCATTGCCGCTGAATCGTTCGATCGCGCGCGCTTGTTCGACGCGGAGCGTGACGCGCGTTCAGCGGCGGAGGCGGCCAATCGCGCCAAGGCCGCGTTCCTCGCGTCGATGAGCCACGAGCTCCGCACGCCGTTGCAGGCGGCACTCGGTTTCGCTCAGTTGATGCGTTCGGGCCTGTACGGACCGGTCACCGACGAGCAAGCCGATGTGCTGGGTCGTGTAGAGCGAAGTCAAACGCATCTCGCGCACTTGATCGACGACATTCTCGACTTCGCGCGGCTCGAGGCAGGGCGAGTGCGCATCACGCTCGAACCGGTGCCGATCTCGCAAGTGTTCGCCGACGTGACGCCAATCGTCGCGCCGCAGGCTGACGCCAAGCGGGTGACGTTGGAAGTGCCACCGATTTCCGATCGTCTCCGCGCGACGGCCGACCGACATCGCCTCGAGCAGATTCTCATCAACGTGATCGGCAATGCGATCAAATTCACGCCGGACGGCGGCACCGTGCGGGTCGATTGCCTTCACGATGGCGATGGCAACGTGACGATTCGTGTGCGCGACACCGGCGTGGGGATTCCAGCCGACCGGCTCCAGTCGATCTTCGATCCGTTCGTTCAGGTCGACTCGGAGTTCACGCGCACCGCGTCGGGCGCCGGACTCGGTCTCTCCATCAGCCGAGACCTGGCGCGTTTGATGGGCGGAGAGTTGGTGGTCGAGAGCACGTTGGGCGTCGGCTCGACGTTTTCGCTCTCGCTTCGAGCGGCCGACGTCGAGCCGACGGCGACGTAACGGTCAGCGATAGACGACGCAGCCGCGCGCTTCGAGTTGATCGATCCAGACGGGGAAGCGCTCGATGGGGTTCCAGCGCAGGTCGAGCTTTTCGAGTGGAAGGTCGGCCAGGCCATCGGGCAACGTCGTGATGCCATTCGCGCGCAGGTCGAGATACGCGAGCTTGTGCAGTCGGCGGAGCGACTCCGGAAGTCCGCTGATGCGATTGCCGCGCACGTTCAGCTCGAACAACTGCTCGAGGTTCCCGATCGATTCGGGAATCCGCGTCAATTTGTTCGACTCGAGGTTCAGCCGTTTGATCTGCGACAATGAGCCGAGGGATTTCGGCAGCTCGAGGAGGTCGTTGTTGGCCACGTGCAGCTCGCGCAGCGCACCGAGGCGACCGAGCGATTCCGGAAGCGAGAGCAGGTGGTTTCCACTGATGCGCAATTCAATGAGGCTCGCCAGGTCGCCGATCGATTCGGGGAGCCGCGCGAGCTGGTTGTCACTCACGTTCAGGTAGCGCAGCCGAGTCAGCTTCCCGATGGAGCGCGGAAGCTCGGTGAGCTTGTTGTCGCTCAGGTAGAGGTAGTCAGACAAGCCGTCGAGCTCACCAATGCCGTCGGGCAGGATGCGGAGCTCGTTGTGCGCGAGGTCGACGAGCCGAACACCCTTCAAATTGCGAATGGAGTCCGAGATGCTCGTGAGCTTGTTGTTCGAGACGTTGAAGACGACGAGGTCGGTCTCGTGCCACACCGATTCAGGGAGCGTGGTGAGCTCGGTATGACGGATGGTCAGGTTGCGCCTCGTGGGCATCGTCGCCGCCGGCGGCATTGTGGGATTTACCATACAATCAATCTGGCCTGGCGGCCCCTGGGACGCAAAAGCATGTGAGTCGACCGCGCGGCGCTTCGACGCCCATAGATCGCGCGAGCATGTGGTCGTCCGGGATGCGTTCTGGCTCCCGAATGTGGTGCATCCGATCGCGGCACTCGCGGCGTATTCGGCGAGGCGTTAATTCTCCGTCGCGAAGAAACCCAACGTAAACCATCGGAGGCCAAGATGAGTCAGAACCGGCGTGAGTTTCTCGAACGCATCGCGGCCGGCGCGATGTTGGCGAGCGTGCCATTCTCCCCGGACGTGCTGCGCGAGCTCGGTGCGCTTTCGCCGGAGCGCCGTGCGCGCGCCGAGGAGTTCGATCTGACGTGGGTGGACCGCGTGAAGGGGAAGTATCGCGCCATCTTCGACGTGCCGGAGATCGACAGCGGCTATGGTGTGTGGCGCGCGTCGTTGTGGGGCCGGCAGTACATGGACGTGCTCAAGGTGTCACCGTCCGACATGACGCCCGTTCTCGTGATGCGGCACAAAGGGATTGCGCTCGCGATGCAGCAATCGTTCTGGGACAAGTACGACGTCGCGAAGAGCAATTCAGTGATGCACCCGGTCACGCAACAGAGCACCGACCGCAACCCGGCGCTGCTGTCATCGAAGCGCGGCGAGGTACCGGCGGACTTTGACGACGTCGCGCTCGACAAGTACGTGTCGCGGGGAGGGATCGCGTTGGCGTGCAATCTCGCGTTCGACGACATGATCGAGCTCGTGACCAAAAAAGACGGCGGCACACCCGAGTCCGCGCGAAAGACCGCGCTGGCCGGCTTGGTGCCGGGTGTTCTGCTGCAACCGTCGGGTGTGTTCGCGGCGCTTCACGCGCAAGACGTCGGCTGCAAGTATCTGCGCGCGAGCTGACATCGCCGTGTCCGCCTGCGTGAGCTCATCCGTAGCGTCGCGCCGTGGCACATCCGATGGCACGTCGCCTGCCCTCCTCCATTGGTCCGGCGACGGCCTTGGCCGTCGCAAGATGCGGTCGCAGCAAATGGAGGAAACGAAAATATGAACACTCGTAACAATGGTTTGCGTGCGGCAGCGGTCGCCGCCGCGTTGACGATGGTCATGATGTCGTCCTCAGCCATCGCGCAAAGTTCAGGCACGTCCGACACGACGAAGGTCGTGTGCCGGACCGGCGCGAAACGGACCGCAAAGTGCCCGACGAAAACGGCGCGTTCGTCAACGCGCATTCCAATCTCGAAAGAACCCGTAACGAAGACAGACACTGCGTCAGGAACCGTCGACACGACGATGGTGCAGCCGACCAAGGTCGACACGACGACGGTCACGCCCGTCCCAGTGGACACCACGACGAAGGTCGATACGACGACGGTCGTGACGCC
>Ga0070683_100006089_pt1 | contig 10114 bp, 9 predicted proteins | sample KBSC713LmetaG_FD_64662 | JGI IMG/M metagenome (GOLD analysis project Ga0070683, IMG submission 64662) | Corn rhizosphere microbial communities from Kellogg Biological Station, Michigan, USA - KBS C7.1-3L metaG | ecosystem: Host-associated > Plants > Roots > Rhizosphere ... | reverse complement strand
CAGGTCGCCGGAGGCGACCGCTTCCCGCAGCCGCGCTTCGCGCGGCGCTTCCCGCAGGCGCGCGCAGCGCGCCACCCGGCAGCACAATCTCCGTTGGCAGGAACATCGAATCGGCGATCGCCGCGATCTCCTCCGCTTCGCGCCACGCATCCTCGAGCATCGCCAGCTCGCCCTCCATCGCTCGGCGCTCCGTCTCCTCGTGCAATGCCATCTCCAGCGCCAGTCGCTCCACCGGGGAGAGATTCAGGGCGCCAATGCTCCGCATCTTTGCCATCATGCGCCCGCCGGCGCGGCGTGAGAGTCGCGAGGCCGCCACGAAAAAGTGCGCGGGGTCGCCTACGGATTCGATCCGCCCCACCGCTTCGCGCACGTCCCGGCGCGAGCCGCCGAGCATGTTGGAGCCGGCGAGCAGTGCGGCCGTCACCCGCATGGCGGACGGCCCCGTCACGAGCCGCCGCCCGCGCTCGTGCGCGAGATCGAGGACCGGCTCCTCACCGGGTTCGTTCACGATGAGCGCGGAGTCGCGCAGATCGCGCGCCCGCACGGTGAGCGTGTGTCCGCCGTCCCGCACGCGCGCCACCACGCGCCGGAGCTGCACGTAGTCCTTGAGCTCGGTGTAGGGGAGCGCGAGCCACGGCACCATGTACCCCAGCACGACCACGGGCGCGCTCGCCAGCGCCACTGGCGCAGCAGCCGCGGCAACGGCCGCACCGGCCCCGCCCATGAGCACGGCATGCCGCCGCCGTCGTCCGAACCGGTCGCCATAGCGCCACGCCGCGAATTCCGGCCGCATGGGCTTGCCCACCCGCACCAGCTCGAGTCCCTCGGCCAGCTTGGCCAGGCCGATGTTCTCGGTGGACACGCGAAGCCGCGTACCACGATAGCGGCGCTCGCACTCCTCGATGGCTTCCCACCGCTCGTCCAGCGGCGTGAGATTCCACCGCCCGCATTTGCGGCAGATTACCCACAGTCGCCCGCGCGCCGGATCGAACGCCAGCCGCCGCCCCACGGGGAAAGGCTCGACGACCTCGTTCGTGCCCAGGCCGCCATGACAGAAAATGCACGTTGTGTACATGCGCGTCGCTATTTGCTCACCACCCCGACCGTCGGCTCGCTGCTGGGACGTTTCGTGCGGCGATGCCCCTCTCGCGACACTACTGTAATTGCCTCCGTGGGGCAATGCTGCACGAACTCGCCGTCGGCCGGCGACCACTCCAGCGGTGACACCATGCTGTAGGCCTTGCCCGACGTGTCGAGCGCCATGATCTGCGGAGCCAGCGCGACGCAGATCCCGCAGCCGACGCACTTCTCGCGGTCTACGGTGACGGTGACTTCCTGTCGCGGAAAGACGCCGCCCTGTGCGGAGAGCCCGGCCAGCGCCTGATCCAGCACCGTTCCGGCCGCTACATACCCCGCTTCGAGCAGTTCGTCCGTTCGCGTGAAGCTGAACCAGTGTCGCTCGCCAACCTGCGGTCGGATGAGCAGCATGGGCACGCCGCGCCACGTCGCGACCGGACGCAGTTGCAGCGAATGCATCATGATCGTGGCCGCCCGCATGAAGATCGCCGCGAATCCCTGCGACGCGATGTCACGCACGCGTCCCACTTCCACCGAGCCGACGTCGACCGCGATCACGGCCTCCATGCCGAGCGATGCAATGGCGACGGGGAGATTGTCGATCGTTCCGCCGTCAATGCACATGCGCCCGTCCACATAGCCCGGCGGAAAGAAGCCGGGGAGCGCACACGACGCATACACCGCGTCCAGCACCGAGACGTGTCGCAGCCCGGGCAGACCCCAGACGATGCGCGTGCCGCGTTCCACGTCCACCGTGTTCACGAGCAGCGGCGAGGGCAGGTCATCGAACGTGCCGGCCGGAGTAACCCGCCCGCACAACTCGCGCAGCGGCTCCTCGAGATAGAGCGAGGGCGAGTGCATGCGCTCGAGCAGCATGCCCATGTGGTTGATGCGGAAGAGATCCCGCTTGCGCACCGAGAGCGCGTGGTACGCCATTTCCTCGATGCTCATGCCGCCCGCGCGAGCCGCGCCAATGAGCGCGCCGATGCTCGTGCCCGCATACACCGCCGGCTCGATGCCGCGCTCTTCCAGCGCGCGCATGACCCCGATGTGTGCGAACCCCTTGAGTCCGCCGCCACCAAGGACGAGCGCTATGCGGGGGAGGGGCATGAAAGCGGTGGTTGGTTTAACGACGGTAGTTGGTAGCTGGTTACTGGTAGCTGGAAGTGCGTGGGAAGTCCAGCGACCAGTAACCAGCGTCTGCGGTTAACCCAGCCACCAGCGACCACTCAGAACTGCCGCTGCATCCCCAACTCCGCTACACCCTTCGGGCGATTGAGTTGCACGTACAACCCGTACAGTCCGACCGCCGCGCCGCCAACCATGATGATCGTGCCCGCGTCGCCGCCAATGATGGCGCCGGTGAGCAACGCCACGCCGCCCAGGACCATCAGCTTTTCGCCGTTGGTCATCGTGTACATCCGCGCCGAGTTCGCGTCCGTCGCAGTGGAGGCGAAGCTCAGGACCGGGGAGACCGCAGCCGCCCGCATCGTGGGGCCCGTCATCGCGGCTGTCGGTTCCGTGACCTGCGCCCGCGCCGAGGGGGCGCCCAACGTCAGCGCGGCCAGTGCCGCGACGATGAGTCCCACACGTAGCATACGTCGTATCCTCGAGTGTAGAGAGTGAGTGCTGCTCGCGGCACAGCGCACGATGCACCGCACCCGGCAATAACGCAAAGGGGGTGCCGCGGATACATTGGCGATGCCGCCAGACGACGGTGCCGCCAGATGGCCTTGTCGCAAGACGGCCCTGTTGCCAGACGCCCTGTCGCCAGAAACGTTGCTGCCCCACGCACCGTGCACGGTGCGCACGACCATCTTCCGTCGCCACGATATGACGCTCGATCCGCTGCTCGCGCTCCGGCCGGAGTTCCCCATCCTCGACCGCGTGACCTATCTCGTGTCGAACTCGCTCGGCGCCATGCCGCGCGCGGCCGCGGACCAGCTCGCGACGTACGCGCGCGACTGGAGTGAGCTGGGAGTCCGTGCATGGTCGCGCGGCTGGTGGGAAATGCCGCTGTCGGTGGGTGATGAGATCGCGCCACTCATCGGAGCCGGCCCGGGCGACATCGTCATGATGCCCAACGTCACGCTCGCCCAGGCGAGTGTGCTCTCGGCGCTCGACTACACCGCGCCGCGCGACACGATCGTGATGAGTGGGCTCGACTTTCCGTCCGTGCGCTACGTCTACGATGCGCTCGCCACCCGACTCGGCGCGCGCATCGTCGTGGTCCCGGGCGACGACAGCATCAGCGTGGACACCGGCCGGCTGCTCGAGGCAATCGATGAGCGCACCCGACTGGTGGCGGTGTCGCACGTGCTCTTCCGTTCGGCGTTCGTCATGGACGCGGATGCGATCTGCCGGCGCGCGCACGAAATGGGCGCGCTCGTCTCGCTCGACGCGTATCACTCGGTGGGCATCCTTCCGGTCGACGTCCGGCAGAGTGGCGTGGACTTTCTCACGGGCGGTGTGCTCAAGTGGCTGTGCGGCGGCCCGGGCGCGGCATTCCTCTACGTGTCGAGCGCGGTGCGCGACACGCTCGCGCCGGCACTCACGGGGTGGCAGGCGCACGCGCATCCTTTCGCCTTCGACGATGCCATGGAGTACACCACGGGCGCGTTTCGCTGGCTCACCGGCACACCGGCCATCCCCGCACTCTACGCCGCTCTCGCGGGGCCGCGGCTCGTGCGTCGCGCGGGCATCGCCGCGATCCGCGCCAAGAGTGTGCGCCAGACCGGGCGCCTCATCGAGCTCGCCGACCGTCGCGGCTATCCGGTGAACGCGCCTCGTGCCGCCGAGCGGCGTGGCGGCACCGTGGCCTTTGGCGTCCCGCACGGATACGAGGTGGCGCAGGCGCTCCTGGCGCGCGACATCCTCGTGGACTATCGCCCCGACGCCGGCATTCGCGTCGCGCCGCACTTCTACACGACGGACGACGAACTGGACGCCGTGGTGGCCGCCATCGATCAGATACTCGAGCGCGAAGAGTGGAGGGGATTTGCGGGGCAACAGGCGACAGTGACGTAAGGCGTTGCGCTCCGCTTCGCGTCGCTGCGCCGCGGGGAAGCGGTCGCCGAAGGCGACCTGCGGGAAGCGCCGGCCTGCGGCCGGCTGCGGGAAGCGGGCGACTCCCTTCGGGAGCGCCCTGCGGGAAGCGCCGCGCGAAGCGCGGCTGCGGCACGCCCTGCGCCCCACGCCCGCCGTTTCTATTCGCCATTCCCCATCGCCATTCCTACGCAGGCTGCGGGCCTCTGGCCCGCCAGCCGCTTCCCTCAGGCGCTGAGCCGAAGGCTCAGTCGCCGCTTCCCGCAGCCAGCCGCAAGGCTGGCACTTCCCGCAGCCGCGCTCCGCGCGGCGCTTCCCGGGCTGGATCGATGTCCCCCGCACGCTCCCGATGCCGTTCCCCCGTCCCAGCACCCACAGATTCATCCAGCGCCTCGCGGAGTGTCTGGTGACCTACAACGAATGGGAGGAGACGGTTCCGGAGGAGATCCGGCATGACCCGCTCTGGTCGCTGCGGGTGTATCGGGCCTCGCTCTACTCGGGTGATGTCGCGCGCGAGGACGGCCGCGTGCTGGTGCACGACCCGCTCACCATCGAGATCGCGGCCCAACTGGTGCGCGCCGTGGGCGCGGTGAGCGCCAACATCGCCGCCGGCTACAGCCGCTTCACGCGCCGCGACCGCGTGCAGTCCTATGAGTCCGCGCTGGCGTGCGCACGGGAAGGGCGCGACTGGTATTTCCATGGACGCGGAGTGCTCGGCGAACAGCTCGTGCTGCATCGCGTGGCCACCCTCGGCGGCATCGCGCGCGTGCTCATCGTCCTGATCAGCCGCGCACGCGTCTGACGGATAGGCGTCGCGGAGGGCGCCTCACGGTCCAGGCCTGGCGCATGGTTCCTTCTGCGGCCCCGGCGAGGTAATTTCGCGGGGTCTCCAACCGTCCGGTCATGCCCACTCCTCCGCGAAAACTCCGCAAGCAGTACACGAACACCGACCACCCCAACGTCGTCCTGCGATTCGAGGACGGCCACGAGATCAAGGTGCCGAAGGGGCAGGGAAAGTCGTTCGACTGCTACAGCGGCGAAACGGTCAAGGTTCTCGCCATCTACGATCCTACCTCGGGCGAACGCGAACTGGTCTCCAGCCGCAAGGCCGACTCGTTTCCTGATGCCTAGCCGCGCGGGCGCGCGTGTGCGGCGCCTCGCGGCGTTCGCGCTCGTTGCGCTCCTCCCGGCCTGCGCCACGGGACAGACCGCGCCCGGTGCGCTCGCGCCCGTGCGAGCGGACACGGCGGCGCTGCACCGCTCGCTGGACTCGCTCGCCGCCGCGCACCACGGCGTGGTGGGCTACAGCATTCTCGATCTCGACTCCGGCGCGCGATTGTCGCTCCGCGGTGACGAGACCTTTCCCACGGCGAGCCTCATCAAGGTCGCCATTCTCGTCACGCTGTATGACCTGATCAACAAGGGCGCGATCTCGCCGGACGACCCCCTCACGGTCCTGCACATCGACAAGGTGCCCGGGTCGGGCGAGGTGCAGTTCCTGCACGACGGCGCCGTCATCACCGTGCACGACGCCGCATGGTACATGAGCACGATCAGCGACAACACGGCGACCAATCTGCTGCTCGACCGTATCATCATCCGCCGCGTGTGGGAGAAGATGGAGTCGCTCGGGCTGCCGCACACCAAGGTGCACTCCAAGACCTTCCTGCGCATTTCGAGCGTCGCCATGGACAGCTCGGAGAAGTACGGCTTTGGCGTGTCCACGCCGAACGAGATGGTCCATCTCTTCGAGCTGCTCTCGGAGGGGAAGGCCGTCAGTCCGAAGGCCGATTCGACCATGCTCGACATGCTGGAGCACAACGAGGACAACACGCTCCTGCAGCGCTATCTCGACGGCGTGCGCGCCGCGCACAAGACGGGCGCGGTGGACGACGCGCGCACCGAGTGCTCGCTGTTCTACCTGCGGTCGCGCGTCATCGCCTGCGTGTTCACGAAGGAGAACAAGGACCAGCGCTGGATCCTGGACAGCGAGCCCCAGTTGACGATGGCGAAGATGGGCGCCATCATCGCGCGAGCCTGGGGGGTGGGTGACAAGGAATCTGTCACCTGGCCAGAATGACACACTGACCTGAAATGTTGTGATCTCTGGCGGCACCGAAAATGCCCGACTGGTGGTGCAGTTCGGCATTCCCTCGATCCGCTGGAGGAGACTCGTGACGATCGCTCGCACCGCCGTATTCGCCGTCGCGCTCATGTTCGGAGCGTCGACCCTGGCCGCGCAGTTTCCCGCCGCGGTCATTCCGCCGGACTCCCTGGCGCGGCTCGATGCCGCGGCCCGCAGGGACTCCATCCGGCTGTCGGGTGGCGAGTTGCAGGACTGGCGGCTGGCCGATTCGCTCACCGCGGTCGCCACCGGCGAGGTGGTGCGCGAGGACGAGGACAGTGTATCGTTCCGGAACGGTTCTCCCGCTCCGTACACCGGCTCCGGTATCCCCATGTTCGCGATTGCCGGTGTGGGAGCGCTGCTCGCTGGTGTGGCACTGATTCGACGCTGATATGCGACGTTTTCTCGGTCTTCTCCTGTGCGGCGCCGGCGCCGCCCTGCTCCTCGCGGTCGGATTCGACTACGCGCGGGCCGCGTACGCGCGCAAGCATGTCGCGGAAGTCTGGAAGCAAGAATCGTCCGGCTCGCTCGCCTCGCACTGGCCGGATTCACTGAAGAAGGGCGACCCTGCCGGGCGCATCACCATCCCCGCCGTGGGGCTCGACGAGGTCGTGATCGAGGGTGTGGATCCGGCGGACCTGGACATCGCGCCCGGCCACTTCCCGGGGAGCGCGCTTCCTGGCGAGGCCGGGAACGCGATCATCTCGGCGCACCGCGACCGGCAATTCCACGCGCTTCAGCACGTGGTACTCGGCGACACGGTGATCACCGAATCGCGCGCGGGACGCGTGACCTGGATCGTGGTGAGCCGGCGCATCGTGGAACGCGGCACGCCCGCGCTGTTCGCCACGAAGGATCCCACGCTCACGCTCACCACGTGCTGGCCCATTCGCTACGTCGGCCCCGCGCCGGACCGGCTGCTCATCACGGCGAAGCTGGCTGGTTCGGGCGATAGGCCGGCCAGCGCTCGGCCTTCGCTTCACAATTAGGGGTCAGACCCCTTTCGGGGCATTTCGCCGCAGGGCGGACCCTTCTCCTGCGGCACCGCTGTTCGTATTGTCCGTCGTGCCCTCCAAAACGAAATACGCTCGCGTTGTCCGGACGAAGAACGCGGAGGATCCCGCGCTTCGCGCCTGGATCGTTCTCGCCCGTACCTATCACACCATCGAGCGCGCCGTGTCGCGCGATGCAATCAATCACGGCCTCACGATCGCCCAGTTCGCGGTGCTCGAAGCGCTGTTCCACAAGGGGTCGCTCCCCCTCGGCCAACTCAGCTCGCTGTTGCTGGTGACCGCAGGCAACATCACATACGTGGTGGATCAGCTCGAGAAGCGGGGCTACGTGGCGCGCGAGCGGCGGCGCGAGGACCGCCGAGTGGTGTACGCGGCGCTCACGCCGGCGGGGCGTGAATTGATCGAGGAGATTTTTCCCGAGCACGCGCGCGTGATCGCGGAGCTCTTCGATGTGCTCACGCCGGAGGAGCAGGCCGACATGCGGCGCATTCTCAAGAAGCTCGGCTTGACGGTGTCGGCGAATCGAGGCTGGTGACAGAGAGGGAAGTGTAGCGGCCGACTCCTCTAGCGACGGATGAGAGGCTGCCACGAATCGGGCATCACAGCCGACATGTGACAGCGCCCCGCCGACGTAATACCGAATAGCAGATGCTCGGGACTGCGGCAGACCAGCGGCTGTTGTCCTCCCACGAGCCGAATCTTCAAGGCGTCATTTCTGGAAGATGGCGTCGCGGCAAACGTCTCGAGGCCAATTTGACGTGGTGTCATGCCAGGCGCGTGGCGTCATGGACGGCGGGGCCGGACCCACCGAGCTTGTCGGCCATCCTCCCACGGAGCGGATGCGATGGCGGCCCGGGTCTGGTCGGTGACGATGGCGCCGAAGGCGGCGCCAGTGCTGGCGGTGATGCTGCTGGGGATTGGCGTCGTGGTTGGCGCGCCGGCCGGGCGCGCACCGAGCGTGCGTCTCCTTGCCGCACCTGACCTCGCGGCCGCCGAGCGGCCGCCGGTGCTCGGACGACTCCAGGTCTCGGCGCCTCTCTCCCGCGCGCGCTTCACCAAGTGGTGCGCGGGGCCCTCGGGCGTGCGGATCGTCGCGCCCTGCACGGCCACGGACTCGGGCTACGCCGGGGAGCCCGGGAGCTACAGCTTCACGGTCTTGAATCCGACGGCGAACGACGTGGGCTACCACGCCGTGGTGAGCTGTTCGGGGATGCCGACGACCGTGTGCAAGCCCGAGATGAGCCTCATCTACGTGGCGTCGGACGGTGGGACGGCGCCGGTGCCGGTCGACTGGACCACGGCGGCCGACACCACGGGGACCCTGACCTTGACGCTCGTCTTGAATCCCGTGGCGCCGGCCCCGGACACCCTCACGGCGACGCTCCACGTGGCGATCACCATTCGGCCGACCTACACGGTGGCCGTGCGGCCGCATGCCTCGGCGGTGGAAGCGTCGCAACCGAAGGACACGAGCGTGGTCTTCACGGTCTCGAATATCGGGACGGCGAGCGCGACCTACACCTTGACGCGCCATTGCACGGGCTCTGTGAGCTGCACGGGCACGATGCCGGGCACGGTCACCGTGGGCGCGGGCGCGGAGCAGCCGGTCACGGTGCCGATCAATAGCGGCACGGCGGGCTACACGGGCGCGGTCGATCTCCTGGCGAGCACCACGGGGACCGCCGACTCTGGCGTCATCATGATCGAACCCGTCTCCAAGGCGGTGGCAGTGAGTCCCGCCCAGGAGTCGCTCACCATGCCGGCCGGGATCGACACGGCGGTCACCTTCACGGTGACCGATGTGGGCCACACGGCGCCCGTGACGTATCACCTGACGCGGACCTGCGCCACGCCGGTCACGAATTGCACGGGCCCCGACAGCGTCGTGGTCCCCTCGCTCAACACGCCGGTGAATGCGCGCGTGGCCTATCACACGGCGAGCGCCACGACGGGCGGCACCGGCGGCGTCACCCTGGTGGCGAGTGTGACCACAGGGCCCACGACGGATAGGAGTACCGGGTTTGCGCGCATCACGGTCCCCAACACGACGGACTCCCTCTACGCAACCTTGGCCACGAGTCCCACGGCCGTCGAGCGCTCGACGTGTCTCACCGTGGCGGCGGGCCCGGGCGCCTATATGTGTGGCGATCTGCTTCTGACGCACGCCCTGCCGGGGGCCCGGAGCATGGCCAAGGCCAGGACCCCGGTCCTGGTCTACGCGAGCCAGACCGCGGCCGCACCGGGGGCGGCGGAATTCAAAGTGGGCGTCGATGTCCACTTGAAGAGTGGCGTCCTGGCGCCCACAGCCTTGACGGGCACCCTCACCCTGGGGACGCTCCCGGGCTGTGCGCAGTCGTGGACCACCACGGGCTGGCCCACGGGCGGCGTCCGCCGCGTGGTGTCGCGTTGCACGGGGCTCGCCCTCTCGCAGGCCGCGACGGCGTTGCCCTTTACGCTGCAGCTCACGGCGACGATCAACGGGCATCTGACGACGCGGAGCCTCACCGGGACCGCGATTGTGCTGGCGCGGGGCGCCAGCGCCTTTGGGGCCGGCTGGTCCTTGGCCGGGCTCGAGCAGCTCTATTTCCCCCAGGACACCACCGAGCGCCTCTGGGTCTCGGGCGACGGCAGTGCCCGGGTCTATCACCTGGCGCACCAGGTGGGCACAACCGAGACCTTCGTGGCCGACTCGCTCGATGGGCCCGACAGCCTGACGCGGAACACCACGACCTTGACCTACACGCGCTGGGCCGGGGGCCGCTTGCAGATCCAGTTTGATACAGCGGGCGAGCACGTGGCCACAGTCAACCGCCTGGGCCAGACGACCCACTTCTACTGGTCCAGCGGCCACTTG